>Ga0102832_1000668_pt1 | contig 42757 bp, 38 predicted proteins | sample EBPBio282013_DNA_FD_88942 | JGI IMG/M metagenome (GOLD analysis project Ga0102832, IMG submission 88942) | Wastewater treatment Type I Accumulibacter community from EBPR Bioreactor in Madison, WI, USA - Reactor 2_5/28/2013_ DNA (Illumina Assembly) | ecosystem: Engineered > Bioreactor > EBPR >... | reverse complement strand
CTCACGCGCGACGGCGTCTACGTCGTCCGCGGCGGCGAGGTGGTCGGCACGGCGACGAACTTCCGCTTCAACGACTCCCCCGTCGCCGTCCTCGGCCGCATCCTCGACGCCGGCACGCCCGTCGCCACGCTCCCGCGCGAGATGGGCGACTACTTCAACCGCGCCGCGATGCCGCCCCTGCTCATCGACGCCTTCAACTTCAGCACCGTCTCCCAGGCGAGCTGAGGCCGTCGTGGCGGATCAGTCGGTGGCTGACGTCGTCGCCGCTCTCGACGACGCCTCGGCCGCCGATGCGGCTGTGCTCATGGACCTGATGTATCGCATCAGCGGCGCCGAACCGGCGCTGTGGAACGTGGGCACCATCGGCTACGGCAGCTACCACTTCCGCTACGACAGCGGCCGCGAGGGCGACGCGCACCGTCTCGGCTTCTACCCGCGCAAGGGCAAGCTGACGATCTACCTCATGGACGGCACGGCCCGGCACTCGGAGGCGCTCGAGCGCCTCGGCAAGCACACGACGAGCCGGGTCTGCGTCTACCTCAAGCGGTTGAGCGACGTCGACCTCGTCGTCCTCGAGGGGATCCTGCGCGAGTCCTACACCTACCTGGCCGAGCACGACGGCTCCATGCACCGCATCGACTGAGCGACGAGTTCGCGGGGCTGCTGTCGTGGGAGGCCCACCACAGCGGTTCGCCCGCGCGACCGGCACGCCGGCCGCGGCCACCGCTGGCTCGACGAATCGAGCTTGCTTCGGCCGCGGTGCGGTTCCATAGTCCGCTCCATGGCCGCCGTTCCCACGCATCCGCCGTACGACCTGCTGCTCGCGACGGGCGAGCAGGTCGCCGCGGCTCGCCACGATGTCGACCCCTCGATGGTGCGGGAGATCTTCGGGGAGGCCGCCACGCTGCTGCACGACGGGTTGGTGCTCGACGGCCTCGATGAGCACGACCAGCGGCTCGTCGTGGAGGCCCTGTGCGTCGACCTATGCGCATCCGACCCTGGAGCCGCGATCAGGGCACGCGCCCACGCCGTGATCGCGGACCCGGGTGACCTCCACGACCCAGACGAAGCCCGCTCGGCCTACCTGACGACGGTGACCCTCTTCGGCATCTGACCACGGGCATAACGACCCACGGAGAGCCGACCGCGAACGGCAATTCGGCTCGAGCCCGACTCACGTAGGTTTCGGACGCTGGCCGACTTGCCGGTAAGGGACCGCACGGGAGCCGAGGCGGAGACGCGGCAGGCTGAAGGCAGGTAGTAGACCCCGGCGCTCCGCCAGCACAAATCGGCACGTCGGTGCGCTCTGTCGCCTGGTCAGACGACCGGCGGCCCTTCCCCGTGAAGTCGCCGGTGAAGCCAAGGCCACCAGCGAGGCCATGCGTTGCGCCACTCGTGCGCGAACACCTGGTTGGCGATCCCTCGCGGATTCTCGACCGGACCGTCGTACCCGTTCCTCGACGCAAGGGCATGTAGGCGCGTCTGGAGGTAGTCGAGGTCGATGACCCCGGTCGGCTCAAGGACGACCCGCGAAGCGCCCGGAGAGGCTGAAGCCACGGCGCGCAGTCGCTCGCCCGTCACGCGGATGAAATCGTCGTACTCACCGTCGAGCACGTCCACGGCCTCCACCCAGCTTGCTGCCTCGTCGAGCGACTTGAACAGGTGGACATCACCGTCTCGTGTGATGACGAAGACGGGGTCCAACGGCAATGCGCTAGTCGGGTCTGGCACATCGGCATCCTGCCGGATGAGGCGAGCGCGAATGCCGCTGATCTCAGCCGGTCGATGCAACAACCTCTCCGAAAGTGGTTCGTGTCGTCGGGAGGTCATGGTGCTCAGGCTGACGTCGGTGGAGAAGGACGAGATCCGCAGGTTGGCGGCGACGGGCCTGCCGGTGCGGGAGATCGCGCGGCAGATGGGCCGGGCGCCGACCACGGTCGTGGACTTCCTCGAACGGACCCAGCGCCTGGCGGTCGCGATTCGCGTGCGTTCGTCGCGGCAGCTGTGCCTGGCGGACCGGGAGGAGATCTCGCGCGGTCTGGCTGAGGGGCGGTCGGTGCGGGCGATCGCTGCCGGGATCGGCCGGTCGCCCTCGACGGTGTGCCGGGAGGTGGCCCGCAACGGCGGCCGGTATCGCTACCGGGCGGCACCTGCGGAGGATCGTGCCTGGGCGCAAGGCCGCCGGCCGAAGGTCGCCAAGCTCGCCGCGGATCCGGTTCTTCGGGCGGTGGTCGAGGAGAAGCTTGCTCTGCAATGGTCTCCCCAGCAGATCTCGGGTTGGCTGCGGGTGGAGTTCGCGGACCGGGCGGAGATGCGCGTGAGCCACGAGACGATCTACATGTCGTTGTTCGTGCAAAGCCGTGGCGCGCTTCGTCGAGAGCTCGCTCACGAGCTGCGCCGCGGCCGGGTCAACCGCTATCCGCGGAGCTACTCGAGGATGAACGGGCAGGGCCGGATCCGAGACGTGGTCCACATCTCCCAGCGCCCCGCCGAAGCCGACGACCGCGCTGTTCCCGGGCATTGGGAGGGCGACCTGGTCTATGGCAGCGCGAACTCCTGCATGGCGACGCTGGTCGAGCGGCAGTCGCGGTTCGTGATGCTGGTCAAGATCCCCGGCCGGCACACCTCCGCCGAGGTCGTGCGCGCGTTGACCGACCACGTCCAGTCGCTGCCCACCGAGCTGTTCCGGTCGCTGACCTGGGACCAGGGCAAGGAGATGGCCCTGCATCAGCAGTTCACCATCGACACCGGCGTCCAGATCTACTTCTGCGACCCCAAGAGCCCCTGGCAGCGCGGCTCGAACGAGAACACCAACGGCCTGCTGCGCCAGTACTTCCCCAAGGGTCGCAGCCTCGCCGCCGTCAGCCAGGATGACCTCGACGAGGTGGCCGCCCGACTCAACGGTCGACCTCGACAGACCCTCGGCTTCATGACACCGTCACAAGTCCTGGAGCGCGCGTTGCGCTGACCGGTTGAGATCAATCCAGTTCGTTCTCGGTTTGGCTTGCATCTGCGACCGGGCCGGTGACGTGCCTGTGGCCCGAGCGCCTCTCTCGGGCGTCGGGCTCAGGCGGTGCCGGAAGTCCGGGTCAGGCGGCGAACGGCGAGCCCGGTGGTGGTTCGGGTGGGTGGCCGCGGCGGAGGCGTTCGGCGAGCAGGGTGCCGTCGCGTCCGAGGTAGCCGGTCTCCGGCGGTCGGAACACCCAATGCCTTGGGTCGCCTTCGGGGTGGTCGGGGTCGGCGAGGATCCGCCATCGGCCCTCGTGGACGAGGTGGTGGTGCCGGGCGCAGAGCAGGATCAGATCGCTCAGGCAGGTCGCGCCGCCGCGCTCCCAGGGGCGGACGTGGTGGGCCTCGCACCTGGAGGCGTCGACGCGGCAGCCGGGGAACATGCAGTGCTGGTGCGCCGCGGCGAGGGCCTTGCGCTGGGCCTTGGTGGCGGTGCGGGACTCGCGGCCCACGCAGTGCACCGAGGCGCACCGGCCGACGAGGTCGTGGGCGTCGGCGGGGTCGACGAGCCCGTCGAGGTCCACCAGCCGCTCGCGGCCGCGGGTGCAGGTGCAGGGGGTGAGCTGGTCGGGGTGGATGCCGGCGGCGGCGTCGCGGGTGGACCGCTGCTGCTTGGCGAGCGAGGTAAGCGTGGTCGGGGCGAGGCGGGTGCGGTCGGGGACGAGGCCGTCGATGTGGATCTCGGTGACCTTCGCATCGCACATCAGCCGCGCGGCGGTCTCGTTCGCGACGGTGACGGGCTCCTGGCCGGGGACGAGGAGCTGCGCGGGCCCGCCGGCGGCGTGGATGTCCTCCGACACCAGGAGCGACACATGCGGGGCCTCGCCGTGCTTGGTGCCGACCATCCCGCCGTCGAGGATCCTGCGGATGATGGCCTCGAACGCCTCGGCGTACAGACGCGGCCGGGCGAGGCGGGCGCGGCGCTCGTCCTCGGCGTCGTCGCCGGTCGGCTGCAGCTCCTCGGGCAGCGAGCCCTCCCGGAACCGGCGGTCGACCTCCGCATCCAGGACCGTCTTGAACGCGGCCCCGGTGACGGCGTCGAGCACCATCGTCACGCGGGACTGCGTGCCGACGGTCGCGATCCGGACCTCCCTCCTCTCCAGGGCCTCCAGCGCGCGGCGGGCCGCGGACTGCGGGTCGAGGTGGAAGATCAGCGACTTCCCGGCAGCCTCGACCTGCTCGGCCGTGCCGGCCTCGCACAGCGGCACCATGATCGACTCCCCCGTCAGGCGCGCCTCGTCGCGGGCGGCGCCGCGCAGGTCGGCGACGGCGTCCTCGATCGCGGTCGCCGCGATCAGCGCCGAGTCCGGGTGGAACCGCCCGGCCAACACGCCGGCCCGCAGGTCGGCGAACCGGTCGAGATGGGTCCCCAGCCGCGACAGCCGCGACCCGGTCGACCCGTCCACCCCGCACACCTCGGCCGCGAACGCCCTGATCGAGAAGAACCCCGACTCCCGCAGCGCGCCCGAGCGGTGCAGGCCACGCGCCATCACGGCCGCCCCCGCAGTCCCCAGGCCCGCCACCGCGACCAGCTCCGACACCAGGCCCGCCGCCGACGCCGGCTCCAGCCCGTCGGCCTCGCCCCCGGCGATCCGGGCAGCCACCCGCTGCGCGGTGTCGAGCAGCAGCGCGACATCCGCGCCGAGCGACGAGGCCTGGGTGGTGGTCATGGCAGCAACGCTACGACCCACCTCCGACAGTCCACTCCACCCGCAACCCGTTGAGCCGCAGGCGATCCCAGCGCGTGCTATCCACAAGGATGGCGTGCCGGCGTGTCGTCCACAGAACCGCCCATCGCCTTGAGCACGCCGCAGGTGCGACGTGCTGGGCGACCACTCCGATGGCGCGCTGGGGGTCCGAACGCGTCGCAGAGAGCGGACATCGACTCCGACACCAAAGGGGAGGCCGCAGCCGCGTGGGCGGCGGAGCTCGGCAACCCGTCGTACGCCGTCGACGAGCAGACGGCGATCGCGGTTGTCGACGCCGAGACGACGGTCGTCTCCGAGGGCGTCTGGCGCCACTTCCCCTAGGAGCGCCGCGCGTGACGGCGCGACCCAGCTCCACCCGATGGGTCCGCTGGGCCGCACGCGTGGAGATGGCGCGTTGGACGGCCGTGCGATCGCCCGTGGCCGTACCCTGTCGGCGTGCTGGCGGCTATCGCCGCCGAAGGGGGAAGCATCGTGAGAGGTCTCGCGCGTGTGTGCGCGCTCGCCGCGGGTGTCGTCGCCGCAGCCCTGCTGCCCGTCCTGCCGGCCGCACCCGCGTCCGCCTCCGGCGGCTCGGTGACGTTCGCCGGCCTCCCCGCCGGGCCGACGGCGGGCGCGCTGAACTTCGACGTCGTGCTCGGCGCCTCGCCCGACGAGGGCGGCCCGTCGCGCCTGGTGGTGCGGATCGGCCACCCCGCGTACGGACCTGTCCTCGCGGACGTGAATCTGAACGGCGTGTGCACGTCTGGGTGCACCGTCCCCGTGTCGTACGACACCGCTCCGCTGCCGGAGTCGCCCGCGGCGATGTACGCCCTCGCCGACGGCACCCAGCAGATCACCGCTACCGCGACGTGGAGCCCCACCACCACGCAGACGACCGCGTCCGTCGTGCTCGACAACCACCGCCCCACCGTGACGCTCGACGACGAGATCGGCGACCCGTCCTACCCATGGGGCTACGGCATCACCGCGCGGGACACCCTCACGGTGCACGCCAGCGCCCTCCCGGGCTTCGGCTCCTCGCCCATCGACCGCGTCGTCCTGCGGACTCAGGCGGGCTTCGGCAAGCCGATCGTCCTGACGCCGCTCGTCCGCCAGGGCGACGGCTCCTGGCGGGCGGTCCTCGACACCTCCGCGTGGGCGTCGGCCTCGTACACGGGCACCCTGTTCGCGGTCGACGCCGCCGGCGTCACGAGCGTGGCGGTCGACGTCCCGATCGCGGTCGACCACGGCCTGACGCTGCAGCCGCCGGCGCTCCTCGACCAGTACGACACTGTCGGCCAGCTCATCCGGTTCGGGCCGCCGCCGGGCCTCCCGGCGGTGCCCGCCAGGCCTTTGACGTACACCGTGACCGTGGACGGCGAGCCCTGGGTCACCGATGGCCTGGCGCTGGACTTCGCGCAGTCATCGTTCGTCGTCCAGGCGAGCAGCGTCCTCACGCCGGGACCGCACACGCTCCACCTCTCGGTGGTAGACACGCGCGGCGTTCCGGCCGACGTGACCTACGACGTCGTCATCACCGGTACCGCCTCCTTCACGTGGTCGGTGCCGGAGGGGCCGGTCCCCTTCGGCCGCCCGGTGACCATCACCAACGGCATCACCCTCACGCGCACGTCCCCGACAGCGGCGGCCGTCACCTTCTCGCCGAGCAACGGGGTGGCGGCCAACGACCTCGTGCCGTGCCCGTTCCCTTGCCCCCAGACCACGACGCTGACGAGCACCTGGACGCCGACGGCGCTCGGCACGTTCCGGCCTCAGCTCACAGTCCGCGGCCACGCCTCCGGCTCCTTCGCGCCGACCTGGAACTCGGTCAGCGACTCGACCATCGAGGTGCTGCCGGTGGCCGAGCCGACGCTGCGGCTGCCGCGCTACGGCGTCGTGGGACGGCCCACCTCGTTGAGCGTCCGTGTTGACGTGACGGCCGCCGGACCCGCAGCGGGACGTCAGGTCAGGATCGAGCGGCGGCTGCCCGGCGAGACGATCTGGCGCCTGACCGGCGTTGTGACCACCGGGAGCGACGGCGTCGCCACCATGCCCTTCACGCCGGCCAGCACCGCGCAGTGGCGGGCCGTCACGGCCGGGACGACCGGGGTCTTCGGCGCGGCGAGCACCCCGCAGACGTTCCGCCCGCTGCCGGCCGTGCGCGCGACCGTCCCGTCCACCGCACGGGCCAGAGTGCCGTTCACCGTGTCGGTCACGGCCCTCGGCGTCCCGGACGGGGCGCGCGGCAGCGTGCAGGTGTACGTCGCGGGCTACTGGCGCACCGTCGCGGGCCTGACCTTCGCGCGCTCTGCCGCCAAGGCCAGCGTGACCCTGACGACGTCCGGCACGAAGCTGGTGCGGGTCCTCATCCCGCAGAACGTGCGGACCGCCACCTGGCTGAGCAGCGAGCGACGAGTCCTGGTCCGCTGACCCTGCGGCCCGCGCCGCTCCCGAGCGGCGAACCGGATCGCGACGCAGGGACCGCGCAACGCCAGCCACCGGCACAGCAGATCGCGCGCTGCGCGGGGACTACCGCAGGAGCGGTGCCAGCAGCGGGGCGAGGGTGCGGGAGTAGGTGTCGGTGAGGTGGCTGTCGTCGCGGTAGACCAGCTCGTCGCCGACCACGACGGGGCAGAACGTCGAGGTGCACAGCCAGGGCGCCGGCTCGATCGAGCGGAAGCCGGCCGCATCGACGGCGGAAGCCACGCGCTCGTGGCGGTCGGTGAACAGCTCGGAGGAGTTGTAGGCGTCGGCCCGCGGGACGCCGCAGGCGCGGGCATCGGCGAGATGCTGCTCGAGGCAGGCCGGCACATCGCTGCGCGGGAACGGCGTGTCGCGCAGGAACACCACGCGCAGCCCCTGCTGGCGCAGCCGGTCGAGCGTGACGACGGTGCGCTCGGCCCACAGCCCGTTGTCGACCGACGTGCCGGGCACAGCGTCGCTCTGGCTCACGAGCACGAGCTCCGGGCGCGCGGCGACGACGGCATCGAGAGCACGCGCACGCCACTGCGAGCACTCGGTGTACTCGCGCTTGAGCGTGGGGCTCACCACCGCGAGCTCGGCGACGGGGCAGGCAGCCTTGGTCAGCGGCACGACCCGCCACTGCCGCTGACGGGCTGCCTCATCCAGCGCCCCGAGCCACTGCTGGGCATGGGAGTCGCCGAGCAGGACGACGGTCCGGGTGCCGCGCGGATCGCCGAACGCGCAGGGCACGACGTCGACGTCGGCGAAGTCGCGGTGGCACACGCCATCGGACGCCGGCCGGTCGGCGCGTGCGACGTCCAGCGTCGGCGACACATCCGAGGGGAGCGCGCGGGTCCGTGCTGCCGCCGTCAGCGCGGCCGACAGCGAGGCCGCATCGGTCACGCGCAGCGGCCCGGCCGGAGTTCCGCTGCCCACCACACGCGGCGCCGTCGCCACGAGCAGCAGCGCCAGGGCGACGACGCCGCCCGAGATCGCGAGGCCCCGCCGCAGCCACGTGGCCGGCTGCAGGCTGCCGCGCATCGCGGGCTGCTCGACGGCGACGTAGGTCAGCCAGGCGAGCCCGAGCGACAGCACGCTCAGCCCGACGCCGACGATCCACGACCGCGAGCCGTCGACGCCGCCCGGAGCGAGCACGAGCACCGGCCAGTGCCAGAGGTACCAGCCGTACGACAGCGTGCCGATCCGCTGCATCGGTCGCCGGTCGAGCAGCCAGGAGCCGCCCGCGCGGCTGCCGGCTCCGCACCCTGCCGCGATCACAGCCGAGGCACCCACCACCGGGAGCAGCGCCGCGGTGCCGGGGAACGGCGTCGCGTCGTCGAGCACCACGGCACCCGCGACCACGAGTGCGAGCCCGGCCCACGACAGGGCGACGGCCACAGCTGCGGGCAGTCGCGCGAGACGGGATGCGGCGAGAGCCACAAGCGCACCCGCGGCGAGCTCCCACGCGCGAGCGGTCGAGGCGAAGTACGCCGTCGGCGCCGAGGCCTGCGTGAGATGCACCGAGTACACGAAGCCCGCTACGGCCACCGCAGCGACGACGAGCGGCACAGCGCGACGGCCGGTGCGGGCAGCGAGGAGCGAAGCCCCGAGCAGGAGCAGCGGCCACACGAGGTAGAACTGCTCCTCCACCGCGAGCGACCAGAAGTGCTGCAGCGGCGAGGCCGTCTCGCTCGCCGCGAGGTAGTCGACGCCGCGGGCACCGAGCCGGAAGTTGATGGCGTAGCCCGACGTCCACACCGCGTCCCACGCCGTCGGCACGACCTGCAGCGCAGGCCCCCACACCCGAGCGGCGACCAGCGCGACGGCGACGACGACGCCCGCCGCGGGCAGGAGACGCCGCACCCGGCGGGCGTAGAAGGCGGGCAGCGACACCCGGCCGGTCGACGCGATCTCGCGCAGCAGCAGCGAGGTGATCAGGTAGCCGCTGATGACGAAGAAGACGTCGACGCCGACGTAGCCGCCGGTGATCCCGGGCACGCCGGCGTGGTACAGCACGACGAGCAGCACCGCCACGGCCCGCAGGCCGTGCACGTCGTGGCGGAAGGCGTGACCCGCCCGCGCGCGCTGCGGGGCGGGCGCACCGGCACGGGCCGGCGCGAGCGCCGTGCTCACGCCGTCTCCCGGGGCCGCCTGGACATGGGCGCCGGGATTCCCGGCATTCGGGCGTCCATGCACGCGCCCTCACGAGAGCCTCGCCACAGTCACCGCCACGCCGGACCCAGGACATTCCGCACGACCGGGCCCGGTCTAGCGGGAGAAGCTGGGTTCGACGTGGGGGGGGGTCAGGCGAGGTCGCGGTCGATCTGGCGGTGCCAGCTGCGCTCGCCGACGATCTCGTCGCCCTCGGTGCAGGTGAGCGAGATCCGGACGTCGAACACCCGCTCGCCCGCGTGCACCTCGAGCGTCGACCGCGACGTGCACACCACGGGCTCGCCCGTCGCGTCGTCGCGGAACGAGAGCCGGAAGCTCACGTCAGCTGCCGCGTTCTGCTCGAACGTGCGCGTCGACACCGACACCCGCCCGGCGTAGTGCTCGGTCACCGCGCCGTACGGCGCATCGTATGTCGAGCCGTGGTCGACGACGCAGGTGGTGCGCCGGGCCAGCACATCTCGCTCGACGCGCCACACGACGCCGTGCGCGTCCTCGGACGTCGTCTCGTCGCCGGGGACGAAGGCCGGCGGCTCGGGCGCGCCTTCGGCGTCGTACGCCGGCAGCCGCAGCCGCCCGCCGGACACGGTGAGCGTCACCGGCCGCGGCGGCGCGACGGTGTTGGGCCAGTCCGCGCCGGCGACCGCGACGCGGAGGCGGTGACCCGGCAGCCACCGGTAGGCCGTCGCCTCGAGCTCGACCTCGACCTCGACCGCCTCGCCGGGCACGAGCGGCTCGGCGAGGTGCATCCCGCCGCGGCGGGTGAGGTTGAGCGTGCCGCGCGTGACGAGGGTGGACGTGCCGTCGGGAGCGACGTCCTGCAGCTTCACCGACACGGTCGCCACGGGCTCGGACGCCGCGACGGCGAGCAGCACGTGGGGGTGGCCGGCGATCTCCAGCCCGCCGCGCGAGAGCTGCGATGGGTCGAGGTCCCAGACCAGCGAGTCGACGTCGTCGTGGCGCTGGTCGTAGGGCTGCCCGTAGGGCAGGTGGCCCGCGCACGAGATCCACGCGGCGGTTCCGACATCGGGCTTGACGACGTACGGGGCACGGCCCTCGAGTCGCGCCTCGAGCCAGGACGACCGCGGGCTCGGCCAGACGTCGGCCCGCCACTCCCCCGGCACGGTGTCGAGATCCGGCTCGGGCACGTGCGACTCGCGGACGTACCAGACCGCCTCGGGCGTGCCGTCCGGGATCGCCTCCTCGCGGCCGCGGAGCCAGCGGTCCCACCACTGCACCATCTCCGGCACGAGGTCGATGCGCGGACCGGGTGCCGAGGTCGACGTCGCGGCATGCGCCCACGGGCCGGCGAGCAGCCGCCGGGGCGTCCCGTCGGCGCCGAGCGCCTCCATCGTGCGGAACGTGTTGTTGCGGTAGCCGTCGGCCCAGCCGGCGACGATGAACGTGGGGATCCGGATGCGGTCGTAGCCCGGGCGCACGGATCCGTGCTGCCAGTAGGCGTCGCGGCGCTGGTGCGAGAGCCAGTTGAGCAGCCACGGCTCGTGCTCGGAGATGCGCGCCCGCCACTCGTCGCGCCACCCCGCGCCGAACACCTCCGGCACGGGCGGCAGCGCGTTCATCGGCGCCATGTAGTGGCAGTAGTCGACGATGTCGATCCACTTCCGCAGGCCGCCCATGTAGTGGACGTCGTCGGTGAACCGGTCGTCGGTGGCGTAGATGGCGATGACCGCCTTGAGCGCCGGCGGCTGCTCGCAGGCCATCTGCAAGGAGTTGAACCCGCTGTACGACGTGCCGTACATGCCGACGTTGCCGTCGCACCACTCCTGCGCCGCGAGCCACGCGATCACCTCGGCGAGGTCGCGCTGCTCCTGCGCCGGGTACTCGTCGGTCGCCCGGCCGCCGCTGCTGCCGGTGCCGCGCAGGTCGAGCCGCGCGACGGCGTACGCGTGCTCGTCGCGCAGCCGGGTGTACTCGGGCCGGTACGACGACGTCATGTCGTCCTTGCGGTACGGCAGCGCCTCGAGGATGCACGGCTGCGGGCCGTGCGACGCCTCCGGGAGGTACAGCGTCACCGACAGGTAGACGCCGTCGCTCATGGGGATCCAGGCGTCCTGGCGCGTCCCGGTCTCGATCGGCTCGGCGGTCATCGGCCCTCCCCGGCGTGGTGCTCGTCGAGCAGCCGCACGATCTGGTCGACAGGCAGCGCCGGCACGGTCGCACCGCCGACCCCCGTCACGTCGTGGGCCGACAGCAGCGCGTTGATCACGGCCTCCTCCGAGGCGTCGACGACGGCTTCGAAGTACGGGTCGAGCTCGCGCCCGCCGATCGGCGCCACGGCGCTCGCGGTGGTGCCGGTGCGCGCGAGGCCGAGGCCGATCCGCGTCGCGAGCCGTTCGCAGCCGTGGTGGTCGATCGGGGCGTCGGTCACGACGACGCCCAGGCACGAGCCCGCGGGTGGCGGCGGCACGTGGTCGGGCCGGCCCATGAGCATCCCGACCGGCACGCCGGCGATAGTGAGGCGGTCCCACTGGCCGAAGTTGCACAGCAGCACGACACCGACGACGTGGCCATCGGGCAGCACGCGCGAGGCCGTGCCGATCCCGCCCTTCCACGAGTAGCACGACATGCCGGTGCCGGCGCCGACGGCGCCCTGAAGCGGCGGTGACGACGACCCCGCCGATGCGATCGCGGCGCGGTACGCGGCCTCGACGTCGTCGCGGGTCACATGGCGGTGGCGAGGGTCCGACAGCCACGAGTCGTCGCACTCGCCGACGGTCGGGATGACGACGTCCTCGACGCCGATGAGGGGCTGGTCGGCCATGAGCACGTCGCACGCGGCGTCGTACACGCGACCGACCTGCATCGTGGACGTGAGGAACACCGGCGTCTCGACGACGCCCCACTCGTCGACCTGCGAGCGAGACGTCAGCTCGCCAGCACCGTTGAGCAGCGCGACGCCGGCCGGCACGGGCGAGGCCCAGGCGTCGCCACCGGGATGCACCACGGTCACGCCGGTGCGCGCGATGCCGCGGCCCTCGGGCGGCGGGGCGTCGTCGTAGACCACGGTGGCGTGGCCCAGGCCGGCGCCGGGGACGTCGATCACGCTGCCCGTGGGCCCGGAGGGCAGGCGGCCGATGCTGACTCCCAGGTCAGCAAGTGTCGTCATGGCGGCGATCCTGCCGCACGGGCTGCCAGAGTGGGGGCATGACGGCAGTGGTGGTGGCGGACGCGCGGTGCCTGCTGCACGTGCCGTCCGCAGAGATCTGGGTCGGCGTGCGCACGCCCGGCACCGAGGTGCCCGAGCGGGCCACCGCGATCGAGGCGGAGCTGCGCTCGCGCGGCCACGAGGTGCGCCCCTCCACGGCCCACGACGACGACGTGCTGCTGCGCATCCACGACCCCGCGCTCGTGGAGCACCTGCGCACGGTGCACGCGCGCTGGGTTGCGGCCGGCTTCCCTCAGGAGCCCGGCCAGGACCGCGTCGTCCCTTACCTCATGCCCACCGAGGCGATGCTCGACGGCCTGCCGCTGCGCGAGCCGACGGCGGTGCATGCAGCCGCGGGCCGCTACTGCTACGACACGATGACTCTGGTAGGCCCCGGCACGTGGGAGGCGGCGCGCGCGGCGGTCGACGTCGCACTCACGGCGGTCGACGCCGTCGTCGCCGGCGCACCCCTCGCCTACGCGCTCGCGCGCCCGCCCGGCCACCACGTGACCCGCTCGGCCTACGGCGGAAGCTGCTACCTCAACAACGCCGCGGTCGCGGCGCAGTCGCTGCGCGACGCGGGGCACGAGCGCGTCGCCGTCGTCGACATCGACGCCCACCACGGCAACGGGACACAGGCCCTGTTCTACGACCGCGCCGACGTCCTCTACTGCTCGCTGCACGTGGATCCGGGCGCCGGCTGGTTCCCGCACTACGCCGGGTTCGCCGACGAGACCGGCCGCGGCGACGGGGCCGGCGCCACCCTCAACCTCCCCCTCGCGCCGGGCACCACGGACGCCGCCTGGCTCGACGCGGTCGACCGGCTGGCCGCTGCCGTGGAGTCCCACGGCGCGACGGCGCTGGTGGTCAGCCTCGGCGTCGACTCCGCCGCGGCCGACCCCGAGTCCCCGCTCGACATCTCCGTCGCCGGCCACCGCGCGGCCGGCGAGCGGCTCGCGGCGCTGGGGCTGCCCACGGTCGCGGTACAGGAGGGCGGCTACGACCTGGGCACCATCGGCGTCCTGGTGGGCGAGACCCTCGCGGGCCTGGCGGGGCCTCGTCAGGGATGATCGGGTCATGACCGAGGGCCGCATCAGCGTCGACCCGCTCGGCGACGTCGACCCGAAGCGGCCCGACATCTACCTGCGCGGCACCCTCAAGCACGGCCTGCGGGTCATCATCAGACCGCTGCACCAGGAGGACCGGCAGACCCTCGCCGACGCGTTCCCGCACCTGTCCGAGCGCAGCCGCTACCTGCGGTTCCTCACCGGCAAGGGCGAGCTCTCGAGCCAGGGGCTGCGCAAGCTCGTCGACGAGGTCGACGGCCACCAGCACGTCGCACTGGTGATGTGGTGGGCGCGCAGCAGCCGCGACGACATCCTGCTGGGCGACGGCCGCTTCATCCGGCTGCCCGGCGACCCCGAGTGCGCCGACGTCGCCGTCACCATCGCCGACGAGATCCACGGCCAGGGCGCCGGCACGCTCATGATGGTCGCGCTGCGCCGACGCGCCCGCGAGGAGGGCGTCACCCGGTTCACCGCGGTGATGTCGCCGGAGAACGAGGCGTCGCACCGGATGATGCGCAGCGCAGGCGAGGTGCTCCGCGACGAGTACGTCGACGGGCTCCGCGAGATCGAGGTCGACATCACCGGCCCCGACCCCTACGAGGCCTGAGCCTCCTCAGCCCTCGAGCCCCAGATCGCCGTCGAGGTCGAGGTCGCCGTCGAGGTCGAGCATGGCGCGGCACAGCCGCAGGCGCTCAACCATCAGCTCTGTCCTCGCGGCGTCCGGCTCCCCCTCCAGCGCGTCGAGGGGCACCGAGTCGAGCACGCTGCGGCAGAGCACGGAGCCGACGAAGCCACGCCGCACCGGGTCGGCGCCGACGTCCCACCCCTCCAGCGAGCAGCCCTCCGCGTAGGCGGCGACGACGTCGTCGGCCAGCTCGGGCAACTGCGACGCCGGCGCGAGTCCGGCGTGCACGAGCCCCACCAGCAGCTGCCCGAGGTCGAACCCGACGGCGAGCAGGCTGCCGAAGCCCCAGTCGATGGCGACGAACGTGCCCGGCTCGGCCGACGGACGCAGCAGGTTCTGCGGGCTGGCGTCGCCGTGGGCGAAGGTCTGCGGCAGTCCGTCGAGGGCGTCGAGCAGCGACGGGATCCGGCTCGCGAGGACGAGCATGTCGTCCCAGACGCCAGGACCCGTCTCGGCCAGCGCCGCCTGGACGACGGGGTGCGCACGGACGCCGGGGTCGCGCAGCACGGGGACCGTCGTCCAGAGCGTGCGCCGCTCCGCGTACATGCGCAGGGCGAACCCGCGCGGCACCCGGAGGCAGAGCCCGGGCAGCGCCGCGTTCGCGGGAGCGCCCTCCCGCCTCCGTGCGGCCAGCCGGCCGAGCGCCCTGGCGGCGTCGAGGTACTGGGCGCGCGTCCACGCGCTGCCGTCGTCGTCGATCCACTCCCACCACAGAGTCGCGTGCTCGTCGTCCGGTGTCTCGACCCGGTCGAGCCGTGCGGTCCGCAGCCCGGGCGGCATGACGGCGGCGATGCCGCTCTCCTCCATGTCGAGCTCGAAGCGCCAGGGGAACTCGGCGGCGAACCCCTCCTGCAGCTCGGGCGGCATCAGCTGGAGCCCCGGCCAATGGCGGGGATGCTGGATCGCCTTCACGCACCACTGCCGGTCGGGCGCGCAGACCTGCCAGATCCCTGCGGTCGCCGGCGATCCGAACGCGTAGGGCACCGGCCGCACCACCACGTCGGCGGGCCGGCAGCCGGCCAGCCCGGCCGCGGTATGGACGATGCCGTCGAGCCGCGAGTCGCGCGGGAGGGTCTCGGTCATTTTGGTAAGGTAGCCTGACTATCCGACCACGACAAGGGATGCGTCCGATGAGCGAGGCGGCGGCCGCCGAGGCGGTTCAGCACGACCACCTGTTCCGCCTGCTCGAGCAGGCCGGCCGCCGCTTCCGCGCCGAGTTCGGCGCGGTGCTGGCCGAGCGGCGGCTGGATCTTCCGCTGTCGGGCTCGCGCGCCCGGGTGCTGCAGCACGTCCCCGCCACCGGTGTCCGCCCGACCGAGCTCGCCGCCGCGCTGCACATGACCAAGCAGTCCCTCGGCGAGCTGCTCGCCGATCTCGAGGCGTCCGGCCTGGTCGAGCGGCGGCCCGACCCCACCGACGGCCGGGCCTGGCAGGTGCGCACCACCCGGCGCGGACGGCGGATGTCGGCCCTGGTCGACGGCATCGCGCGCGAGGCGGAGGAGCGGCTGGCCTCCTCGTTCGACGCCGACGACTTCGCTGCCTTCCGACGCGTCGTCACGGCACTCGCGTCGGAGGCCGTGCGCTGAGGTCTCCGCCTGCCATGCTCTGACTGCGCCGCTGCCCCGGCGCGCGAGGAGGATCCATGCCCAGCGACGACGCGTCCCTGACCGAGGCCGCCGAGGCCGAGGCCGCCCCGTCCGCCGCGCCCCCCGCGGACGGCGACGAGGCGAGCGTCCTCAACAACCCCGGGTACGAGGTCTTCATCGGGATCCTGTCGATCCTGTCGATCACCAACCTGCTGCTGATCTACGTGACACAGGACGAGGCGATCCGCTACGTCCTCGGCGCGATGAACCTGCTGCTCTCGATCGTCCTGTTCATCGACTTCCTCTACCGGCTCCGCAAGGCGCCCTCGAAGAACCGGTACTTCTTCCGCCAGTTCGGCTGGGCCGACCTCGGCGCCTCGCTCCCCCTGCCGCAGCTGAAGATCCTGCGCGTGTTCCGCCTCATCAAGGTGTGGAACCTCGTGCGCCGCTACGGCCTCAAGCACCTGGCACGGACGCTCATCAAGGACCGTGCCGGCAGCGCCCTGTGGCTGCTGCTGCTCATCGCCATCTTCGTGCTGGAGTTCGGCAGCGTCTGGATGCTGCGGATCGAGCAGTACGCGCCGAACGCCAACATCACGTCGGCGTCCGATTCGATCTGGTACGTCATCGTCACGATCGCGACCGTGGGCTACGGCGACCAGTACCCCGTCACGAACCCCGGGCGGCTGGTCGGCAGCGGCATCATCATCCTGGGCGTCGCGATCTTCGGCACGCTCTCCGGCTACCTCGCCAACGCGTTCATCGCGCCCAAGAAAGAGCAGGACGCCGCGGAGGAGGCCGAGGAGGACCTCGTCGACGCGGAGAACCGCGACCGCGACGAGAAGCTGCATGCCAAGGTCGAGGAGCTGCACGCCCTGCTCGCCGAGCAGCAGCGGGCGATCGCCCGCCTCGAGGAGCTGCTCAGCCAGAAGTAGCGCCTCAGGGTCGCAGCCAGGGTCCGCTCCGGGGGCAACCCGCTGGATCTTCACCGCTCCAGCGGGAGAGGGTGGGGGCATGACGCAGACCAGTCCTGGGGTCGTCCCCTCGGCGTCGGGCGTCGTCGGGGTGCCGGTCGTCGTCGACGACCTCTCCAAGCACTTCGGCGGCGTCGTGGCCGTCGACCATCTCTCCTTCAGCGTGGAGCCCGGCCGGGTCACCGGCTTCCTGGGCCCGAACGGCGCCGGCAAGACGACGACGCTGCGCTGCCTGCTCGGCCTCGTCGCGCCGACGTCGGGCAGCGCCACGATCGGCGGCCGCGCCTACCACGACATCACCGCTCCGACGCGCGTCGTCGGCTCCGCGCTCGAGGCCACCGGGTTCCACCCGGGCCGCAGCGCGACCAACCACCTCCGCGTGCTCGCCCGCGCGGGCGGGCTCGACGAGAAGCGCGTGCCCGACGTCCTCGCCATCGTCGGCGTCGGGGACCGCGGGGTCGGCGGGTTCAGCCTCGGGATGCGCCAGCGCCTGCAGCTGGCCGCCGCGCTGCTCGGCGACCCCGGCGTCCTCGTCCTGGACGAGCCGGCCAACGGCCTCGACCCCGAGGGCATCGCCTGGCTGCGCGCCTTCCTGCGCTACCTGGCCGGCGAGGGCCGCACCGTGCTGGTCTCCAGCCACGTGCTGTCCGAGGTCGAGCAGACCGTCGACGACGTCGTCATCATCGCCGGCGGCCGCCTCGTGCGCGCCTGCCCGCTCTCCGAGCTCACCACCGAGTCCGGCCACGTCGTCGTGCGGACGCCGTCGCCGCAGCAGCTCGCCGACGCCATCGCCGCGCACTCCCCCGCCGCCGCCGTGCGCCCCGAGGACGACGGCAGCGTCACGGTGGAGGGTCTCGACCCCGCCGAGGTGGGCCACGTCGCGTTCGCCAGCGGCGTCGAGCTGCACGAGCTGCGCCGGGCCAGCAGCGACCTCGAGCAGATCTTCCTGTCCCTCACCTCGACGGGAGCGCAGTCATGAGCGCCGCCACGATCCCGGCACCGAGCACCGCGGCGCCGCACCGCCCGCGCCTGGTCTCCGCCGAGATCCTCAAGGTCACCAGCACCAAGATGTGGCTCTGGATGGTCATCGGAGTCGTCGCCTATGTCGGCCTGGTGGTCGGATTCACCGTCTTCGCGCCGGCGCAGCCTGGCATGGGCGTGCCGACGATCGAGACGGAGGCGGGGCTTCGTAACGTCTTCGCCCAGGCAGGGCTGGCATACGTGTTCGCGATTGTCATCGGCACGCTGGGGATGACGCAGGAACTGCGACACCAGACCATCACCTCGACGTTCCTCGCCGAGCCGCGCCGCAACGCGGTGATGCTCGCGAAGATGGTGGCGTATGCCCTGGTCGGCGCCTTCTACGGGCTCGTCGGGGTGGTCTTCGGGTACTCCCTCGCTCTGGTGCTACTGGCCTTCAAGACGCACGCCGACATCCCGTGGGACTCGCTGGCGCAGATCGCCGGCGGAGCGGTCCTCGGCTCCGCGCTGTTCGCGGTACTCGGCGTCGCCCTGGGAGCGTTGATCCGCAACCAGATCGCAGCGGTGATTGGTGTGCTGGTCTGGGTGCTGTTCATCGAGGGCATCATCGTGTTCACCTTGCCGGACATCGGCAAGTGGCTGCCCGGCGGCGCTCTGTCCGGCGTCCTGCAGTCGACCGGTTTCGACGGGCGCGAGTACCTGCCGGTGTGGGCCGGCGCCGCGGTGCTCCTCGGCTACACGCTGATCTTCGCCGTCGCCGCCGCGCTCACCACCCAGAAGCGAGACGTCACCTGAGGCGCCGCTGACCCGGGCCTACCAGGGGACGACCTCGCGGTCCTCCCATAGCGGGCCGGTCGCCGACCCGTCGACAGGCAGGGGGCGAGCCACGAGCCGCACGGCCGTGGCCGCCCCCTGCTCCGCGCTGCGGAGCGCATCAGGCCCGCCTCGGGACCGCCCGGCTCCTCGCCACGGCCGGCCGGGGGACCGCCCGGCGCGCCGTCCCGCCGGATGGGCGACACCTCCGCCAGGCGGAACAGCCGCCCGCCGTCCAGGGGCGTGCCCGGCGTAGGCTGGACGGCGATCCGGCCCGGTGGCCACCGGGCCGTCCGCATCTCCTCGAAGGACCTCGATGTCGACGTCGGACCCGACCGACCAGAGCTCCCGCATCGCCGCCGCGTTCGGCCCGAACGAGTGGCTGGTGGACGAGATCTACCAGCAGTTCCTCACGGACCCGGCCAGCGTCGACCCCGCCTGGTGGGACTTCTTCGCCGACTACGTCCCCACCGAGCACGCCGACTCCGCTCTGCAGGAGGCGTCGGCCGCCGCCCGCGCCGCCGCGCGCGCCGAGGCCGAGGCCGCCGAGGTCGCCGCCGACGCCGAGGTCGCCACCCACGAGGCGCCGCAGGTGCTCAAGCCCGAGCCCGCGACGCCGCCGCCCGCGCCGCCCGCCCTGCCCAAGCCCGAGGCCGCCCCGGCCCCGGTCGTGACCGCGGTCGAGCCGACCGTCCTCAAGGGTCCGGCCGCGCGCGTCGTCACCAACATGGAGTCGAGCCTCGCGGTGCCCACCGCGACGTCGGTCCGCGCCATCCCGGTGAAGCTGCTCTGGGACCAGCGCATCGTCATCAACAACCACCTCGCCCGCGGCCGCGGCGGCAAGGTGTCGTTCACCCACCTCATCGGCTGGGCCGTCGTTCAGGCGCTCAAGGCGATGCCGGAGATGAACTACGGCTACACCGAGGTCGACGGCAAGCCCGCTGTCCTGAAGAACGAGGCGGTCAACCTCGGCCTCGCCATCGACCTCGCCAAGCCCGACGGCACCCGCCAGCTGCTCGTCCCGAGCATCAAGAACGCCGGCGACATGGACTTCGCCACGTTCTGGGCCACCTACGAGGAGCTCGTCCGCAAGGCGCGCAACGGCAAGCTCGTCGTCGAGGACTTCCAGGGCACCACCGCGAGCCTCACCAACCCGGGCGGCATCGGCACCGTGCACTCCGTGCCGCGCCTCATGCAGGGCCAGGGCGTCATCGTCGGCGTCGGGGCGATGGACTACCCCGCCGAGTGGCAGGGCGCTGCGCCGGAGACCCTCGCGCGCCACGCGATCAGCAAGATCACGACGCTCACGTCGACGTACGACCACCGGATCATCCAGGGCGCGCAGTCCGGCGAGTTCCTGCGCTACCTGCACGCCCTGCTGCTCGGCGAGCACGGCTTCTACGACGACATCTTCCACGCGCTGAAGATCCCCTACGAGCCGATCCGCTGGGCCCCCGACCTCGCGACCGCGCACGACTCGGACATCGACAAGACCGCCCGCGTGCAGGAGCTCATCCACGCCTTCCGCGTGCGCGGCCACCTCATGGCCGACACCGACCCGCTCGAGTACAAGCAGCGCCACCACATCGACCTCGACGTGCACAGCCACGGCCTGACGCTGTGGGACCTCGACCGCGAGTTCGCCACCGGCGGCTTCGGCGGCAAGCCGTTCATGAAGCTGCGCGACATCCTCGGCGTGCTGCGCGACGCGTACTGCCGCACCACCGGCATCGAGTACATGCACATGCAGGACCCCGACCAGCGGGCCTGGATCCAGGAGCGGGTCGAGCGCAAGTACGACAAGCCCGCGCGCGAGGAGCAGCTGCGCATCCTGCGCCGCCTCAACGCCGCTGAGGCGTTCGAGACCTTCCTGCAGACCAAGTACGTCGGCCAGAAGCGGTTCTCGCTCGAGGGCGGCGAGTCGGTCATCCCGCTCATGGACGCCGTCCTCACGGCTGCCGCCGAGGCCGGCCTCGACGAGGCGTGCATCGGCATGCCGCACCGCGGCCGTCTCAACGTGCTGGCCAACATCGCCGGCAAGTCCTACGGCCAGATCTTCCGCGAGTTCGAGGGCGACTTCGAGGTCGAGGGCTCGGTGCAGGGCTCCGGCGACGTGAAGTACCACCTCGGCACCAGCGGCACGTTCACGGCCGACTCCGGCAACGAGATCGACGTCTACCTCGCGGCGAACCCCTCGCACCTCGAGGCGGTCAACCCCGTGCTCGAGGGCGTCGTGCGCGCCAAGCAGGACATCCTGCACAAGGGCCTGGCGTTCTCGGTGCTGCCGATCCTGCTGCACGGCGACGCCGCGTTCGCCGGCCAGGGCGTCGTCACCGAGACCCTCAACCTGTCGCAGCTGCGCGGCTACCGCACCGGCGGCACGATCCACATCGTCGTGAACAACCAGGTGGGCTTCACCACCGCGCCGGAGTCGTCGCGCTCGTCGGTCTACTCCACCGACGTCGCGCGCATGGTGCAGGCGCCGATCTTCCACGTGAACGGCGACGACCCCGAGGCCGTCGTCCGCGTGGCGCGGCTGGCCTTCGAGTTCCGCCAGCGGTTCAACAAGGACGTCGTCATCGACATGGTCTGCTACCGCCGGCGCGGCCACAACGAGGCCGACGACCCGTCGCTGACCCAGCCGCTCATGTACAACCTCATCGACGCCAAGCGCTCCACCCGCAAGCTCTACACCGAGGGCCTCATCGGCCGCGGCGACATCTCGGTCGAGGAGGCCGAGCAGGCGCTGCGGGAGTACCAGGAGCACCTCGAGCGGATCTTCACCGAGACCCGCGACGCCCTGGCCAACCCCAAGGAGAAGCCGGCCCCGCCGGTGCCGGCGCCCTTCCCCGCCACCGTCACGACCGCCATCAGCGACGAGACGGTGAAGCGGATCGCCGACTCGCAGGTGACCCTGCCCGAGGGGTTCACGGTGCACCCGCGCCTCGCGCCTCAGCTGCAGCGCCGCCTGCAGATGGTCGACGACGGCACGATCGACTGGGCGATGGGCGAGACCCTCGCGCTGGGCTCGCTGCTCATCGAGGGCCGCACGATCCGGCTCGCCGGGCAGGACTCGCGGCGCGGCACGTTCGGCCAGCGCCACGCCGTCCTCGTCGACCGCGTCACGGGCGGCGAGTACACGCCGCTGGCCAACCTCGGCGAGGGCCAGGGGTCGTTCTTCATCTACGACTCGCTGCTCTCCGAGTACGCGGCGATGGGCTTCGAGTACGGCTACTCCGTGGCCCGCCCCGAGGCGCTCGTGCTCTGGGAGGCGCAGTTCGGCGACTTCGCCGACGGCGCGCAGACGATCATCGACGAGTTCATCAGCTCGGGCGAGCAGAAGTGGGGCCAGCACTCCGGCGTCACCCTGCTCCTCCCCCACGGCTACGAGGGCCAGGGGCCCGACCACTCGTCGGCCCGTATCGAGCGCTACCTGCAGATGTGCGCGCAGGACAACATGACGGTGGCGATGCCCTCCACCCCGGCCTCGTACTTCCACCTGCTGCGGTGGCAGGCGCTCGCGCCGCACCACAAGCCGCTCGTCGTGCTCACGCCGAAGTCGATGCTGCGGCTCAAGGCAGCGACGTCGGCCACGCACGAGTTCACCTCCGGCACGTTCCGGCCCGTCATCGGCGACGACACGGTGGAGGCCTCCGGCGTGCGCCGGGTGCTGATCTCGTCCGGCAAGGTCACCTACGACCTGCTCGCCGAGCGCGAGAAGCAGGGCCGCACCGACGTCGCGATCGTGCGGCTCGAGCGCCTGGCGCCGCTGCCGCTCGACGAGCTGGCCGCCGCGCTGGCCGCGTACCCGCGCGACGCCGAGCTCGTGTACGTGCAGGAGGAGCCGGCCAACCAGGGCGCGTGGAGCTTCGTGGTGCTCAACACCCCGACGTTCGACGGCCGTGCGCTGCGCCGGATCTCGCGTCCGGCCGCTGCCACGACCGCCGTCGGCACGCACAAGGTGCACGAGGTGGAGCAGCGCGCGCTGGTCGCCGAGGCGTTCGCCTAGGCCATGTACTTCACCGACCGAGGCATCGAGGAGCTGGAGAACCGGCGGGGCGAGGAGGAGGTCTCCTTCGCCTGGCTGGCCGAGCGGCTGCGCACGTTCGTCGACCTCAACCCCGAGTTCGAGACCCCCGTCGAGCGGCTCGCCGTCTGGCTCGCCCGCCTCGACGACGAGGACGACGACTGACCGGCTCTACGGTTGGGCGGGTGAGCTCCCCGCTGGCCGCAGATCTGGCCTCGGCCGGCGTCGCCGCCGGCACGCCGGTCGCGCTGGCGATCGGGCAGGCGACCCTCGGCCTCGCGTGGCCCGGCGGGTCGCGCAGCGTGGCGACGCCGCACCCGCACGATGCTGCCGAGGCCGTCGCCGCGGTCGAGGAGCTGGGCCCGCGCTGGGTGTGGTGGTCGGCCCGCACGACGGCGTACGACCTCGTCGGCAGCGGCGTGCGGCCGCGGGCCTGCTGGGACCTCGGCGCCGTGGGCCGGCTGCTGCACGGGCTCGGCCGCGACGACGAGGGCGCGGTCTGGGCCGCGCAGGCGGGGCTGGACCTCCCGCACCCGTCCGACGGCGGGATGACCCTGCTCGACCTCGACGGCGAGTCCGACGACGCCGTCCGGCGCGACGGGCAGCTCTCGCGCGAGTGGCTGCGCGGACGCTGGGCCGAGGACGCCGGTGCCACTGTGCGCTGGGCCGAGCTCGCCCTCGACCTGCAGCGGCGGCAGGAGGACGCCGTCCGCTCGCTGCCCGATCTGCGCAGCGCACCCGGTCCCACGCCGCTGCCCTATCTCACGGCGCTGTCCGAGAGCATGGCCGCGCTGCTGTGCGTCGAGCTCGAGGTCGACGGGCTGCCCGTCGATCGCGCCGTGCTCGAGGGGATGCTCGAGCAGACGGTCGGCCCGCGCCCCCAGACCGACGCCGAGGAGGCGGCGTCCCGACGGGCGCGCGACGAGGTCGTCTGGCGCGCGTTCGGCGGCGACGAGGTCGACCTGCGCAACCCCGCGACCGTGCGGGAGATGCTCGTGCGCCGCGGCATCGACGTCCCGGACACCCGGTCGTGGCGGCTGGAGCCCTACGCCGCCGGGTCGCCCGGTGTCGCGGCCCTGCTGGCCTGGCGCAAGGCCGAGCGGGTCGCGACGACGTACGGCTGGGGCTGGCTCGCGCGCGACGTCGGGGACGACGACCGGCTGCGCGGCGTCTGGGGAGCGGCTGAGGGTGCGGGGCGGATGACGGCGACCGCGGGGCTGCACAGCCTGCCCGCCGAGCTGCGGCCCGCGATCCGGCCGAAGCCGGGCAACGTGCTGGTGCGCGCCGACCTCGGCCAGGTGGAGCCGCGCGTGCTCGCCGCCGTCTCCGGCGACCGCGCGCTGGCCGCCGCCGCCCGCGAGGACGACATGTACTCCCCCGTGGCGGCGGCGCTGCGCAGCGACCGCCCGACCGCGAAAGTGGCTGTGCTCGCTGCGATGTACGGCCAGACCTCCGGCACCGCCGGCGCGGCGCTCAAGGACATGGACCGCGCCTACGCCACCGCGATGGCCTACCTGCGGGGGGCCGAGGAACGCGGCCGCCAGTTCCAGGACCTGCGCACCTACGGCGGCCGGCTGCTGCGCCTGTCGGACTGGGCGCAGGCCGACGTCGACGCCGCCGCGGGCACGACCCGGGCGCACAGCTTCGGCCGCTTCGCCCGCAACGCCGTCGTCCAGGGTGCGGCTGCCGAGCTGTTCAAGGCGTGGGCCGCCACGGTGCGGGCCGGGCTGACAGGCACGGGTGCGCGGATCGTGCTCTGCCTGCACGATGAGCTGCTCGTCGAGACGCCGGTGTCGGAGGCCGCTGCCGTCGTCGGGATCGTCGAGCGCTCGCTGCAGTCCACCGCGTCGTGGTGGGCGTCGGGCAGCGGCGTCCGCTTCGTCACCGACACCACGGTCGCCGACTCCTGGGCCGACGCGAAGACCTGATCCGGTAGTCGTTTCGCGCGCTCTGCCGCGCGATCGGACTACCGGATCGCGGACCTAGGCCGGGTGGTTGGTGAGGACGATCTTGCCCACGACGTCGCCGCTGGCGAGCCGCTCGAAGGCGCTGCGGGCATCGCGCAGGTCGAACACGGCGTCGATCGTGGGGCGCAGTCCGGTATCGACGCACAGGCCCACCAGCGCCTCGAGCTCGTCGCGCGTGCCCATGGTCGATCCGACGACAGCCAGCTGCAGGAAGAACACCCGGTTGAGCTCGGCCGGCGGGCTGAACCCGGTGGTCGCCCCCGACACCACGACGGTGCCGCCGGGACGCAGCGAGCGCAGGGAGTGCGACCACGTGGCCTCGCCGACCGTCTCGATGACGGCGTCGACCTTGCCCGGCAGCTTCGCGCCCGTCTCGAACGCCTCGTGCGCACCGAGCTCGACCGCGCGGGCGCGCTTGGCCTCGTCGCGGCTCGTGGCCCACACGCGGTAGCCGAGGACGCTCGCGATCTGGATCGCGGCCGTGGCGACGCCGCCGCCTGCGCCCTGCACCAGCACGGTGTCGCCCGTGTGCAGGCCCGCCTTGGTCACGAGCATCCGGTACGCCGTGAGCCACGCCGTCGGCAGGCAGGCGGCCTCCTCGAAGGTGAGCGCGTCGGGCTTCGGCACGACGTTGCGGCGCGGAACGGCGACGGTCTCGGCCAGCGTGCCAGGGTGCTTCTCGGACAGCAGCGTGCGCCGCGGGTCGAGGGTCTCGTCGCCGCCGCCGGCGTCCGGGTCGCCGATCACCTCGTGCACGATCACCGGGGTGCCGTCGTCGAGGACCCCGGCCGCATCGCCGCCCAGGATCATCGGCAGCTGCTCCTCGCGCAGCCCGACGCCGCGCAGGCTCCAGAGGTCGTGGTGGTTGAGGCTGGCGGCCCGCACGTGCACGCGCACCCACCCGTCGGGCACGACGGTGTCGGGCACCTCGCCCAGCGTCAGGCCCGACAGCGGGTCGGCGGAGTCGAAGGACGTGGCGGTGACGGCGAACATGCCTCGAACGTACCCGGCGCCCTCCCCGCCCGCCCCCGATGGCCGTCGGCACCTGTCCGGCCGGGCCGCGCATGCCAGGATCGGCGCATGAGCGAGCCCCTGAGCGACGACGCCGTCCCGCAGCAGCCCGCAGCCGAGGAGCCGGTCGATGACGAGACCTCGCACCACGAGGCGACAGCCCCGCCGGGGCCCTCGCGCGGCCGGGCGTGGCTCGTCGTCGTGCTCGGCGGAGCGCTCGGCACCCTCGGCGCGCTGATCTCGGCGGCGCAGCTGCTCTCGGCGCTCGACGGCCGCGGCGCGTCGAGCGCCAACCTGGCGCTGGTCACCTTGGTGTTCAGCATCGTGGTGGGCGGCCTGGTGGCCTCGATCGGCTTCAAGGCACTCGGCGTGCGCGCGGGCTGGCGCTCGGCGCTGCTCGGTGCGCTGGTCGCGGCGGTCGGCTACTTCGCGCCGTTCCTGCTCGGTGCCGCCGTCAGCTGACCCGGCCGCGCAGAGAGGTCAGGCGCGCTCGAACAGCAGGTGGACGGCGCCCTCGCCGACCTCGCGATCCACCAGGGCGTAGCCCTCGGGCCAGCCCTCGAGGTCGTCCCAGAGCCGCTCGCCGTCGCCGAGCCTGGCCTCCACGACCGCCACGTGCAGCTGGTCGACGAGCCGCCGCTGCAGCGCCTCGCGCACCACCGAGACCCCGCCGCCGATCCGCACATCGGCGCCGTCGGCGTACTGCACGGCGCGTGCGAGTCCGGCCTCGACGTCGACGTCGACGAAGTGGAAGGTGGTGCCGCCCGCCATCGGCAGGTCGGGACGCTCGTGGTGCGTGAGGACGACGACGTCGTGGTGGTACGGCGGCTCGTCGCCCCACCACCCCTGCCACGACAGGTCGGGCCACGGCCCGCGCACGGGCCCGAACATGTTGCGGCCCATGAGGGTGGCGCCGATGCCGTCGTCGCCGCGGCGCAGCCAGGCATCGTCGACGCCTGTGGACCCGCCCTCGGCGCCGATCATCGACCGGCCGTAGGCGGTGTCGAAGACCCAGGTGTGCAGCGCCTCGGCACCCTCGCCCAGCGGTGCGTCCTCGGCCTGATCCGGCCCCGCGCCGTAGCCGTCGGTCGATACCGCGAAGCTGTGCACCCGGATGCGCGTCATCCCGGCACGCTAGTGCCTCACGCCGACGGCCGGACGACCCCTGCGGACCGTGCCGCCTGCGCCACCGCCTCGGACACCGTCGCCGCGAGGCGCGGATCGAAGGGGTCGGGCACGATCCGGTCCGGGGCGAGCCGGTCCGACACCAGCCCCGCGATCGCCTGGGCAGCGGCGAGCTTCATCGACTCGGTGATGCGCGTGGCTCCGGCGTCGAGCGCGCCCCGGAAGATCCCGGGGAACGCCAGCACGTTGTTGATCTGGTTGGGGAAGTCGCTGCGCCCGGTCGCCACGACCGCGGCGCCGGCGGCGTGGGCGACATCGGGGTGGATCTCCGGCACGGGGTTCGCCAGCGAGAAGACGATCGGCGCCGGGGCCATCGACTCGACGACGTCCTGCGCCACCGTGCCGCCCGAGACGCCGATGAAGACGTCGGCGCCGCGCAGCGCCCCGAACAGGTGGCCCGAGCGCCCGCCCGTGTTGGTGCGCTCCGCCACCTTGCGCTTCACGTCGGTGAGGTCGGCCCGGGAGCCCTCGAGGACGCCGGTGCGGTCGCACACCGCGATGTCGCCCACCCCCGCAGCGAGCAGCATGTCGGTGATCGCCACACCCGCGGCGCCTGCGCCCGAGATGACGACCGACAGCTCGGACAGGGGGCGTCCGGTGAGCGCCGCGGCGTTGGTCAGGGCGGCGGTGACAACGACTGCAGTGCCGTGCTGGTCGTCGTGGAACACCGGGATGTCGAGGCGCTCCTGCAGGCGGCGCTCGATCTCGAAGCACCGGGGGGCCGAGATGTCCTCGAGGTTGATGCCGCCGTACGCAGGGGCGATGCGCGAGACCGTCTCGACGATCTCGTCGACGTCCTTGGTCGCGAGGCAGATCGGCACGCAGTCGGTGACGATGAGGATCGCGTTCGAGCGCTAGGTGTACTGCCACGACAGCGACTCGTCGAGCGCGATGGCCTGCGATACGCGGCCGACCCCGGGTGTGTACGCGAGCGCCAGGCCCGCGTTGTCGCGGACGCGGACGGTGGGGCGCACCTCGATCTTGCCGCGCAGGTGCAGCGGGAAGGCCGGGTCGGCGCCGTACGGGTCGGAGTAGTCGGGCGCGCCGTCGGGCGGGGACGGCAGAGCAGGCGTGGTCATGACGGTCCTTCGGCAGTGGTTCGCGGGAGTGCGCTGGGCCCGGGGTACGGAAGGGTGCGCACCACACCGGGCCTGGCTGCCGTGAGCGGGGGTCGCCCGCAGGCGTCGAGTGTCGCACGCGCCCGGACCCGCCGCGTGCCGGGATGCGGCACACCGCACGTGACGCGGCAGGACGTCGGTGCTAGAGACGCCGCGGCCGGGGCAGGTAGCGGGCGACCGCCTTGGCCAGCACGTGGTCGTCGGGCACGAGCCCGAACAGGCGGGAGTCGTCGCTGGCCCCGGGGTTGTCGCCCTCGACCCACCACGATGCGTCCTCGCGGCGCACGGCCCGCTTGACCAGCAGCAGCTCGGGACGGTCGGGGCGCCGCACGACGACGATGTCGCCGGGCTTCACGGTGCGGCCCGAGCCGAGGATGCGGCACAGCAGCCAGTCGCCGTCGGCCAGCGTGGGCTCCATCGAGGATCCCGACACGTCGACGCGCATGATCGGCCAGCGGCCGGGCAGGGCCACGCCGTCGTCGTCTCCCATCGCCTCCCTCCCCCCGAGGTCGGAGCACCGGGCCGGGCGCCCCGGACGGTGGGACGCCCCTGCTGCCGACGACGCCCCTCAGGGGTAGTGTCGCCGATCAGACGCCCTTTCCGTACCGCGGGGACCCCCGCGGCTGTACCGACTTCGAGAGGCAGCACCCATGCTTCGTTCCGCCGTCCGTCGCCTCCTGGCCCCGTCCGTCACCGTGCACGCGCACTGCGACCTGCCCTGCGGCGTCTACGACCCCGCCCAGGCCAAGATCGAGGCGCAGTCGGTGAAGGCGTGCATCGAGAAGTACCACGCGTCCGACGACGAGGTCTTCAAGGCCCGCGCCGTCGCGATCAAGGAGGAGCGCTCCGACCTCGTCAAGCACCACCTGTGGGTGCTGTGGACCGACTACTTCAAGGCCCCGCACTTCGAGAAGTACCCGAACCTGAACACGCTGTTCAACGAGGCCACCAAGCTCGCCGGCGCCGGCGGCACCAAGGGCTCGCTCGACGTCGCCGTGGCCGACCAGCTGCTCGCCAAGATCGACGAGATCGACGCGATCTTCTGGGAGACCAAGAAGGCCTGATCGGCCCAGGCACCCCGAACTCCGGCAGGGCCCGCGCACGAGGAAGGCGCGGGCCCTGCCGCATGTCCGAGGCCGCCCGACGCCGCCCGCCCCGTACGGTGGTGCTGCCGAGGCGCGCAGGGCGCCGGCCCACTGTGGGGGGACCGTGACCGACCAGCCCGACCAGCCCGACCAGCCCGACCAGCCCGTGCCGAGCAGCGCCGAGCCGCCCGCGCTCCCCGAGCCCGCGGAGCCCGCCGCCGCCGAGGCTGCCGCCGGGCCCGGTGCGCCGCCTGTCGTCCCCCCAGCGCCTCCCTCGCCCGCGCCTGCCAAGGCCACCTACGGCGAGAAGTTCCGCCGACGCCTGCCGGTCGTCCTGCTCGTGGTCGGCGCCCTCGAGGTGCTGCTGGCCGTCACCGTGCTGGCCGGCACCTCCACGCTGAAGCTCGGAGGCACCGGCACCCCCAGCACCGCGCTGGTGATCGGCTACGTCGTCGGGGCCATCGGCGGGGTGTTCCTCTGGACCGCGATCGCCGCGCTGCTCCCCGGGCGCCGCAAGGACCCCGCACCGCGACGGATCCCGGCTGCCGCGATCGGCGGGGTCCTGTTCGTGCTGGGCGTGGGCGCGACCGTGTACGGGCTGACCCGCCCGCCGGCGCTGCCGGAGATGACCATCGCCTCGCCCGACCAGGGCTGCCAGGTCTTCGTCGACACCGTCGAGAAGCTGGCCAAGGACCGCGCCAGCGACGCCGAGGCGCAGCCGTACTTCGAGGCCATGCAGCAGGCCGCGGCCACGACCTACCCCGAGCTGGCCGCCGACGTCGCGCCGCTGGCCCAGACCGGCGTCACCGCCCAGCAGTCGAGCACCGCCATCGAGTCGGTCGTGCTGCGCTGCGTCGAGCAGGGGCACCTGACCGAGGACGAGGTCACGTCCTGGGCGCAGCGCCTGCAGACCTACACGTCCTGACCCCGGCATGACCGAGACGACTGCCGGCCGGATCAGGCCTGCCGAGCCCGGCGACGTCGCCGAGATCCTGGCGATGATCCGCGAGCTCGCCGACTACGAGCAGGCGCTGCACGAGGTGGAGACCACCGAGGAGCAGCTCGGCGCGCTCCTGTTCGGCGGGCGGGTCGAGGGTGTCGCCGCCACGACACCGTCCGGGGTGCCCGCGGCGTACGCGCACGTCGTCGACCACCCCGACCCCGAGCGCGGCACCGCCCTCGGCGGCTTCGCGCTGTGGTTCCTCAACACCTCGACGTGGACCGGCACCCACGGCATCTACCTCGAGGACCTCTACGTACGGCCGCACCTGCGCGGCACCGGCTACGGCCGCCGGCTGCTGCAGACCCTGGCGCAGGTGTGCCTCGACCGGGGCTACCGGCGCCTGGAGTGGTGGGTGCTCGACTGGAACGAGCCGGCCCTCGGCTTCTACCGCTCCCTCGGGGCGCGGCCGATGGACGAGTGGACCGTGCAGCGGGTCGACGGCGCCGCCCTGAGCGCTCTGGCCGGCGGCGACGACGTCCCCGGACTCGGAGGCGGCGCGTGAGCCAGGCCACGGGATGCGGCCGCTCGCAGGCCCGGGAGGCCCACGGCCCGTTGGTATCCTGACGGGGCCCGCGGACGCCCGCCGTCCCCGCCGCCCACGACCGTAGGAGACGCCGCCGCATGGCCCGCTACTCCCGTGCGCGCTCCGTCTACCGCAGCCTCCCCGCGCCGGTGCAGCGCGGCCTCAAGAAGGCGCTGCGCCCCGGCTCGGCCGACGTCGAGGCCGAGCTCGCGAAGGCGCGGTTCGACGCCGAGGACTACCCCGCCGCCGACCGCTACATCGAGGCCGGTCTGGAGAAGCGGCCCACCAACTCCAAGCTGCTCGACCTCGCGGCGCGGTCGGCCGCCAAGCAGGGCCGCATCAGCGACGCCCTGGAGCACGCCACCTACCGCTCGCTCGAGCACCGCGGGTACAAGCCGTGGTCGCAGATGCGCGGCGCGGCCGCGAGGCTCGTCGAGACCGACGCCTCGTGGCGCCCGACCGTCGTCGCCGCACCCCCGCAAGGCCCGGCCGGCGACGGCGTCATCTACCTCGCCAAGGAGTCGCGGCCCTACCTCCACAACGGGTTCTGCACGCGCACGCACGAGACCCTGCGCTGGCTGATCCGCACGGGCCACCCCGTCACCGGCGTCACGATGCCCGGCTTCCCCGGCGTGATCGGCGTCGCCGACGCCCCGGCGTCGAGCACGGTCGAGGAGGTCGTCTACCACCACCTGCTGCCGTCGTCGGGCGCCGCCCTCAAGCGCCTGCCGCTCGACGAGCAGCTGCAGGTGGCCGCGCAGGCGCTCGCCGGCGTCGTGGCCCGCGAGCGGCCGCGACTGCTGCACATCGGCTCGGGCCACCGCGGCTACGAGACCGCGCTGGTCGGCGACGCCGTGGCGCGCTGGGCCGGCATCCCGTGGATCTACGAGGTGCGCTCGTTCTTCGAGACCACCTGGACCGCCGACGTGCGGTACATGGAGCAGGGCGAGTACTACCGGCGCCGGTTCGAGACCGAGTCGCGGATGATGCACGCCGCCGACCTCGTGGTGACGCTGTCGGGCCCCATGCGCGACGAGATCATCGACAAGCACGGCGTTCCCGCCGACAAGGTGCGCGTGGTGCCCAACGCGGTCGACACCAGCCGCTTCGCGCCGCAGCAGCGCGACGAGGCGCTGCGGGCCTCGCTCGGCCTCACGGGCACCAGGACCCTCGGCTACGTCAGCAATCTCGACCACCCGCGCGAGGGCCAGGAGGTGCTCGTCGACGCCGTCGCCGAGCTGCGCCGCCAGGGCTACCCCGCCACGGGCCTCATCGTCGGCGACGGCAACCGCCGCCCCGGCCTCATCGAGCGGGCGAAGGCGGCCGGGGTCGCCGAGCACGTCGTGTTCACGGGCAAGGTGCCCTTCGACGACGTCGCCGCGTACTACGCGCAGATCGATCTGTTCGTGGTGCCGCGCATCGACGAGCGGGCCGCCCGCATGGTCTCGCCGATGAAGCCGTTCGAGGCCATGGCGATGCGGATCCCCAACCTCGTCGCCGACCTGCCCGCACTGGTCGAGATCTCCGGCGGCGGCACCCGCGCCGGGCTGTTCAAGGCGGGCGACCCGTCGTCGCTGGCCGCCGAGGCGCGCCGCCTGCTCGACTCCCCCGAGACCCTGGCCGCGATGGCCGACGCCGCCGACACCTGGGTGCGCGCCGAGCGCTCCTGGGAGGCCTCGGCCGCCGGGTTCGCCGACGCCTACGACGCCGTCCTGTCCGGGCGAGCCTGACCACCGGAGACCCCACGTGCTCATCACCCGACTGCTCGGCCGCGACAAGGGCGGCGCGGTCGACGACGCCGTGCGCGAGCTGTCGGTCTTCGACTGGACCGGCGCCTCGAGGCCCGCGCTGCTCGGCTACGCACCGGTGGCCCGCGGCAACCCCTACCAGCAGCTCATCTACGACCGGCTGCCTGACTCCGGCATCCGCCCGGTGGCGCTCTACGACACCGCGACCGCGCTCGAGCTCACCCGGCTGATCGGCCGCGACGTCGACGTCGTCACGCACCTGCACTGGCTCAGCGTCGCCACGCAGGACGCCGCCAGCGAGGCCGCCGCGCGCACGCAGGCCGATGCCTACCTCGCCGAGCTCGAGCAGCTCGTCGACGCCGGCGGCCTGCTGCTCTGGACGGTGCACAACGTGCTGCCCCACGACTCGGAGTTCACCGACGTCGACGTCCACGTCCGCCGACGTGTGGCCGACCTCGCCCACCGCATCCATGTGATGAGCCCGCGCACGCGCGAGCTGTGCGCCCCGTACTTCGACATCCCGCAGGACAAGGTCTTCTCGGTCGCGCACCCGAGCTACCACGGCGCCTACCCCGACCACATCTCGCAGCTCACCGCCCGGCAGATGCTCGGCATCAGCCCCGGCGCTGTGGTCCACGTGATGCTGGGCGCGATCAAGGCGTACAAGGGCCTGCCCGAGCTGCAGGACGCCTTCGACGAGCTCACCCGTCGCGAGCCCGGTCGCCACGCCCTGCTCGTCGCCGGCAACCCCGACGGCAGCGACGAGGCCGAGGCCTTCCAGCGCTGGGCCCTGCGCCATGGCTCGGTGCTCGCCGACCTGCGCAAGATCCCGGTCGAGGACGTCCAGGTGTACCTGCGCGCCGCCGACGTCGCGGTCCTGCCCTACCGGCGCTCGCTGAACAGCGGCGCGCTCGCGCTGTCGTGCACGTTCGGCCTGCCGGCCGTGCTGCCGAGCTCGTCGGGCGAGTCCGACGAGGCGCTCTCGGGGTTCGCCGTCACCTACGACGCCGACGAGCAGCACGGCCTCGCCGACGCCATGCAGAGCGCGGGCACCCTCCTGGCGACCGACACCGCCCGGGCGGCGTCGGAGGAGTTCTCGGCGTCGCACCACCGCGACCTCGTGGCCCGGCAGTTCGCCGACGCCGTCCGCACCTGGCTCGACGCCCCCCGCTGAGACTGATCGGCTTCGCGTTCTGGGGTCCCATGACGCGAAGGCGATCAGCCTGACGGGCGGGTGCTACCAGGCCTTGACGGTGCGGAGGATCTCGTCGCGGAGACCGGCCATCGTCGCGGTGGCGTCGGCGCGCAGCGCCGCGACGGCGTCGGCGTCGACGCGGGCCGGCAGCGGGTCGAGGTAGCCGACGAGGTCGGCGCTGGTGAAGTGGGCGAGCAGCTCGGGCCGGCCGATCCGCGCGAAGAACCGGCGGTTCTTCGCGGTCGGCATCATGCAGACCGACGGCACGCCGTACATCGTGGCGACGACGGAGCCGTGGAACTTCATGCTCGCCAGCATCCGGCACTCGCCGATCGCGCGGGAGAGGTCGTCGAGCGACTCGGAGTAGACGATCTCCTTGCCGGGCACGTCGAGGGTGCCGGCGTTGTCGACGTCGCGGCGGCCGGTGTCGCCCGTGGCGAGCACGATGTGGCGCACCGTCATGCCCCGCTCCCGGGCGAGCGCGGCCAGCGCGGCGACCTGCGTGTAGTCGTCCTCGTTGTTGGGCCGGTAGCGCGTGACGACGCCGAGCACGTCGTCGGACGGCGTCGCCGGCGGGAGCGTCAGCGAGCAGACGATGTCGGCCGTGCGTCGGACGGGCACCCGCGGCTGCAGGTGCTCCTCGATCCAGCGGCACGACTCCTCGTCGCGGGCGCTGATGTAGCGGATGTTGGGGTGCTGGAAGAACTTCTTGAGCCGCGCCACGACGTCCGGGTGCGGCTTGCCCTCGGCCCGCTCGGGGACGCCGACGCCGGAGATGAAGACCGGGCGGCGCAGGTACTCGCGCTTCCAGTACAGCTCGGACAGGCTCCACGGGATCACGAGGTCCCCGCCGCCGATGACCACGGCGTCGACGGCGTCGACGGCCTGGGCCACCGGCCGGTCGAAGTAGGGCTTGGCCGGGCGGTCGTAGAGGACGCCGAGATCCATGGCCGGGCCGAGGTGCTCCTTGTAGACCTCGACGAAGAGCTCGTCGCCGTAGTTGCCGAAGTCGAAGAAGCCGACCAGGCCGACCCGGGGGCGTCCGCCCATCGACAGGCGGGCCTTGCGCGCGGTCCGCCGGGCCTTGCTCCGCACGCGCGAGGCAGTACGGCGCATGCCGCCGGTCGAGCTCATCGAGGCTCCTCGATCCCAGAGTCCGACAGCAGTCGGGACATCAGCAGGGGCGCGATGATCGCCGCGCCCTTGTCGGTGAAGTGCGAGCCGTCCCACCGCAGGATGACGCCCTGCATCTCGGTGGGGCACGGCGGGCCGCTCGGGCAGACGAGGGCGCCGAAGTCGAAGACCTTGACGTTCCTCTCGACGGCGGCGAAGTCCTCGATGTCGGCGTTCATGCCGTCGTAGATGCCGTCGGAGCCGTCGTCGGCGGCGCAGCGCTCGGCGTTCTCGGGCTTCGAGCACGAGCCCTTGAACCGCTGGCCAGGCCACACGACGGTCGACCAGTAGACGTCGGCGCCCTCGGCGGCCAGCGCCCGGTAGCTGCGCTCGAACCCGGCGATGACGGCCTTGCGGTGCTCGGGCGTGCCGGGTGCGATCACCGAGCCGTCGGACGCCCGGATCGGGAACCGCTCGCGGACGCTGTGCACGAACACGACGTCGGGCTTGTACTGGTCCACGAGCGCCGTGTAGCGCGAGGGGACGGCGTCGTCGCAGGCCTGCGAGAACTCGAACGGGGTCTGGCCGTCCTGGTCGAGCTGGAAGACGCCGGCCGTGCCGCAGCCGGACCACGCACCGGACACCACGCGGATGCCGTGCTGCTTGCCCTCGGCATCGAGCGCGTCGAGCAGGCTCTTGGCGATGCTGTCGCCGACGACGGCCACGGTCACCGTGCCCGCGGGATCGCCGTAGACGGTGATCTCGCCGGTCTCGCCGCCGGCCCAGACGGGCTCCTTGGCATCAGCGGTCACGGCGTAGGTGGTGAGCAGGACGCCGGCCATCGCCAGCGGCAGCGCGATCGCGACCTTGCCGGGGGTGAGCCACCGCGAGATCCGACCCGAGCGGATCGGCGCCTCGATGAGCTTGTAGGAGACGAACGCGAGGCCGACGATCACAGCGATACGGGCGGCGTCGAGCGTGGGCCCGGTGAGACCGCTCGACTCGTCGAACCACTGGATGACCGGCCAGTGGTAGAGGTAGAGGCCGTAGGAGACGGTGCCGATCCAGACGATCGCGCCGAGCGTGAGCAGCCGGTGCACGGGCCCGCCGCGGCCGAGGTCGAGGGCGGCGATGAGCAGCGCGACCGTGAGCGCGAACAGCAGCGAGCCGCCGCGGAAGTAGGCGACGTCGGTGTCGTGCACCTGCCACATCGCCACCAGCACGGCGGCGAGGGCCAGCAGCGCGACGCCGGACACCAGGTGGCCCAGCCAGCGCGAGGCCTCGATGCGGGCGCGGGCGGCCGGGGCCACCTTCCACATGAGCAGCGCGAGACCGGCGCCGACGAGCAGCTCGTGCGCGCGGGCGTCGGTGCTGTAGTAGGCGCGCGACGGGTCGCCGTCGGCGCCGACGGTGGCCATGGCCCACACCGATGCGCCGATGCCGGCGACGACCAGCACCCACACGATCGCGCGGCGCCCGCGGGCGAGCAGCAGCGCGACGAGGACCAACAGTGGCCACACGAGGTAGAACTGCTCCTCGATCGCGAGCGACCAGGTGTGCAGCAGCGGCGACGGGTCGCTGAACTCCTGGAAGTACGACTGCCCGCTGAAGATGAAGCGCCAGTTGGCGACGTAGAGCACCGCGGCGTAGACGTCGCCGCGCACCGAGGTGACCACCTCGTTGTCGGCGACGAGCCCGGCCCACAGGCCCACGACCAGGCAGGTGACGAGCATCGCGGGCGCGAGGCGGCGGGCCCGGCGGGCCCAGAACCTCGACAGCGAGATGCGGCCGCTGCGCGCGTGCTCGGCGAGCAGCAGCGAGGTGATGAGGTACCCGGACAGGACGAAGAAGGTGTCGACCCCGAGGAAGCCGCCGGGCGCCCAGGTCCAGTCGAGGTGGTAGGCCACCACCGCGGCCACCGCGAGCGCGCGGAGGCCGTCGAGGGCCGGCTGGTAGTCCAGCGTGCGCGCGGCGGGTGCCGCGGGCGCCTCGACGGCTGGGGTGGGAGGGGCGACCGTCACCCGGCGCCCCCGGGGCCGGCGTCGACGACGAGCACGCCCGTGCCCTTCTCGTGCGAGAAGGTCTCGACCGTCCACGACGGGTGGGCGGCCTTCCACAGCTCGAGGATCTGCTTCTCCTCGTCGCGCACCAGGTCGTCGAGGACGACGCGCGCGCCTGGCGCGAGCCGGTCGGCGAGCATCGGCACGGCCGCCCAGCGGGCCTGGTGCCCGGTGGTGGCGGGCGGGCCGTCGACGAAGGCCAGTCCGATGCCGTGCAGGCCGTCGAGCGCGGCGGGGTCGTACCAGACGACCTCGCGGTCCTCCACGGTCTGGGGCACGAGGGCGGCGTCGCGGATCTCGACCCGTCCCTCGAGGCCGTGCTCGCGCACGCGGGCTCGCAGGGCCTCGGCGTACGCGGCGTCGTGCTCGAGGCTGACGACGCGGCCGTCCTGCCCGACGAGCTCGAGGGCGTAGCCCAGCCACAGCGACGACAGGCCGCTGCCCGCCTCGACGACGAGCGACGGGCGCTCGCGCAGCGCGATGCGGACCAGTTCGAGCACGACGTCCGGGCTGGCCGCCCAGCCGCGGCTCGCCGGCATGGCCGCACGCGGGCGCAGCAGGGAGTGCAGGCCGACCGTGGCCTCGGTCTGCGCGAACGTGGTGCGCAGCTCGCGCTGGATCGGGGTGAGGGTCCAGCGCGGGACGTGCTTGACCAGCTCGCGGGTCTTGTCGCCCTGGGCGCGCACGGTGTCCTGGATCTGCTTGCGGTCACGGATGCTGCCGCCGCGGGTCTCCACAGCGGCGGCGGCGGCCTTCTTGGCGCCCTGCGCGGCGATCCCGGCGCGGCGGGCGGCCAGCAGCGCCCCTACGGCCGCGGCGCAGGCCGCACCCGTGGCGACCGGCAGCGCGACGGCGTCGACGAAGCCGAGCAGGAGGCCGACCACGCCGGCGGCGGCGATCAGCAGGTAGGCGCGGGGCAGCCGCACGACGGGTCCTCCTACGAGAGCGGCGCGGCTGCTCGGGCCCCTCGGCCCGCGGGGGCGTCCCCCAGCGCACGGCCGCCGCGACTGACTGGGGTCAAGGGTAGGTCATGAACGCCCGGTTCCCTCACATCCGAAGGGCCGATCCAGCACGCAGCGTGATCCCCCTGTCACCCCTTCAGACGGTCGGACCGGGGCGTCCGGAGGCCGATCACAGGTGGGACGCCGTCGCGAGAGGGTCGTCACCGCGACGCGCCCCGCCCGGGGCGCCCCCGGCACGGCCCCCGAGGAGTCCGCGTGACCAGCAGCAGCGCCCGCGAGCGGGTCCGCCGCACCGTCGCGGTCGTAGCGGCGGCTGCCGGGGTCGCGGCGGGCCTGCTGGGAGCCGCGGCAGGGCCGTCGGACGCCGCCGAGTCGGCGTCGGTGCGGGCCTTCGCCGGAGTGACGCTCACCACGGGCGCCGGCATCTCGGTGCCCGGCCCGTCGGTCACGCTCGCCGACGTCCGCCCGCTGGCCCCGGGCCGCTACCTCGTCACCATGGACACAGTCGCCCGGCATGTCTCGGTCGACGCCGTCGACCTCGTGGCCGTGACGGTCGGGTGCGCCGACAAGAGCGGGGCGAAGAGCTCGATCGGCCAGTACGCGAACACCCTCAAGGGCGCCGGCGTCGACCGGATCCGGCTCGCGCCGCGGCTGATGTTCACCGTGACCCAGCAGGGCGTGTGCTGGGCGACGGCGCGCGCGCAGCGCATCAACCCCGCCGGCACCTCGGCGGCCGCGACCCGGCAGGTCGTCCTCGAGCCCGGGACCTTCACCATCGTGCGCCAGGTCGCGTCCGGCGCCGCCACCAACGCCCGGTACCGCACCCTCGCGGACGGGACGAAGAAGTGGCTGGGCACCTCGTCGCTGGCCCTCAAGGGCAAGCGCTTCGCGGCTGCACGTACCAACGCGACACTGCCGTCAGGCGCGACCACCCTCGGTGTCACCGGCGACCTGCAGCTGACCACGTGCACCGGCCGCTACGGCTCCTTCGACGAGACGACGAACCGGCGGAACCTCTGCGACCGCAGCGGCGTGTGGTTCTCCACCGCCGCCGGGCCGTCGGTGCGCACCGAGCTCAAGGTGCGGCAGTACGCCCCTGACGGCGTCACCGTGTGCCGCACGGTCGCGGTGCCGGGCACGGCGTCGCAGTCGCGCATCTCGGCGGCGCGCCACCACGCTCCGCGTCAGCTCCAGGGCACGGTCGCACTGCCTGCCAAGGCAGGGTGCGGCCGCAAGGTGCTGGCCTACGTCGAGGTGCTCGTGGCCGACGGCCCCGCGGTCGTCGTGCATTGGCCCGGCTCGTCCGTGACCGTCCGGCCGGTCTGATCCGGCTCGGCGATCCGCGGGGCTCCGCGCCCCACAGCCGGCGCGCCGGGCGTTAGCGTGGCCGACGTGAACCGCCCCCTGCGCCTGACCGTCCCCGCGTCCAGCGCGTGGGTCGTCCTCGTGCGCACGACCGCTGTGGCGGTGTGCGCCCGTCTCGACTACGACGTCGACACCCTGGAGGACGTGCGCCTCGCTGTCGACGAGGTCGCCACGCTGCTCGTGGCCGACGCCGTCGAGGGCACCGACCTGTCGTGCGAGCTGCAGCCGGGCGACGACGCGTCGCTGTCGGTCTCGCTGAGCGCCCGCACCCGCTCCGCCGCGCTCCCGCCCGCCGACTCCTTCGCCTGGGCGGTGCTCTCCGCGCTCGTCGACGAGGTGGAGACCTCGGTGGACGGCGACCGGGTGGGCGTGGTCCTGCGCACGTCGCGCCGCGACCGGGTGGAGGCGTGACCGCCAGCATGGCCGAGGACCAGGGCACATCGCCGGACGACGGCCGCGAGGATCTCGAGCCGGCCGCCATCCCCGAGCCGCGAGAGGCGGCCGGCACCGAGCCCGACGCCGAGGTGCTCACGCCCGAGGAGACCGCCGAGGTCCAGGCCCGCACGAGCAGCCGCTGGAGCGAGTCGGACCGGGCTCGCGAGCGGGAGCTGCTCGCCACGCTGGCGTCGTCGGAGCCCGGTTCGCCGCAGCACGCCGCGGCGCGCGATGCTCTGGTCACCGTGCACCTGCCGCTCGTGCAGTTCCTCGCGCGCCGCTTCCGCGACCGCGGCGAGCCGCTCGAGGACCTCGTGCAGGTCGGCACGATCGGGCTGATCAAGGCCGTCGACCGGTTCGACATCGAGCGCGGCGTGGAGTTCTCGACCTACGCCACCCCCACGGTCGTCGGGGAGATCAAGCGGCACTTCCGCGACAAGGGCTGGGCCATCCGCGTCCCGCGCCGCCTGCAGGAGCTGCGCATCTCGATCGGGCAGGCCACGGCCACGCTGGCCCAGTCGACCGGCCGCTCCCCCACCGTCGCCGAGCTGGCCACCCACCTCGGGCTGTCCGAGGACGAGATCCTCGAGGGGCTCGAGGGGGCGCAGGCCTACAGCACGGCGTCGCTCGACGCGCAGGTGGGCGGCGAGGACGACGCACCCAACCTCGCCGACCGCCTCGGCGAGGACGACGCGGAGCTCGAGAACATCGAGTACCGAGAGTCGCTCAAGCCGCTCATCGCTGCCCTGCCCGCGCGCGAGCGGCGGATCCTCGTGCTGCGGTTCTTCCACGGCATGACGCAGAGCCAGATCGCCGAGGAGATCGGCATCTCGCAGATGCACGTGTCGCGGCTGCTCGCCAAGTCGCTCGCGGTGCTGCGCCGCGGCCTCACCGAGGACGAGTAGCCGGCCGGTCCGCGAGGTCCGGCCGGTCACGGGGTCAGCGGTCGAGGGCCTCGGCCGTCGGTCCGACGAACGCCAGCAGCAGGCCGACCAGCGACACCGCCCCCACGACCGTGCCGAGCACCTGCGCCGACGCCTCGCCGGAGAACAGCGTGTAGGCGACGACGAGGCCGAACAGCTGCACGGTGATGAACGGGGTGCGCGACCACCGGCGGCGCTGCCAGAGGCCCCGGGCGACGAGCGCGATGCCGCCGACGAAGAGCAGGTAGATGACGCCCTCCACCCACGGCGCCGCGATCGAGCCGGGGTTCTGCAGGCCGGAGACCAGGATCGCGATCGTGTACGCGGCGACGGCGACCGCCTCGAGCACGGCGACGCCGACGCACACCAGCAGGGTCAGGGGGCGCTCGTCGCGGGGGCGGTCGTCGGGCTCGGTGCCGGGCTGCTCGCTCACGCCCGCCATCCTGCCCGACGCCACGACGTAGGCTCGGCAGGTGCGCGCCCTCCTCGTCGTCAACCCGCGGGCCACGACCACGAGCCCCCGGGTGCGCGAGGTGATCGCCCACGCGCTCGCGAGCGCGGTCGACCTCGACGTCGCGGAGACCCTGCGCCGCGGCCACGCCTCGGACCTGGCCAGGCAGGCCCGCCGCGACGGGCTCGACCACGTGCTCGTGCTCGGCGGCGACGGCACCGTCAACGAGGTGGTCAACGGGCTGCTCGCCGACGGCCCGGGGCACGACGTCCCCTCGCTGGGCACCATCCCGGGCGGCTCGGCCAACGTCGTGGCGCGCGCGCTCGGCCTGCCCGAGGACCCTGTGGAGGCCACCGGCGCGCTGCTCGAGGCCATCGAGGACAAGCGCACCCGCACGATCGGGCTGGGCACGGCGTCGTGGGACGGGCAGTCGCGCTGGTTCCTGTGCAACGCCGGCCTCGGGGTCGACGCCGAGATCATCCACGACATGGAGAAGCAGCGGGCCGAGGGCAAGCAGGCAACGCCCGCCCGCTACTTCCAGACGGCGGTGTCGCACGTCGTGGTCAAGACCGAGCGCCGGGAGCCCGCGCTCACCGTGCGCCGCTCCGGGGTGCCCGAGGTGCCCGGCGTGTTCCTCGCGATCGTGCAGAACTGCTCGCCGTGGACCTATCTCGGGCCGTTCCCGGTGGAGCCCTGCCCCGGCGCGTCCTTCGACACCGGCCTCGACCTGTTCGCCCCGCGGTCCTTCGCCACGGTGCACGCGGCGGGCCACGCGCTCAACATGCTGCTGCGCCGCCGGCCGGTGTTCCCCTTCGGCGGCCTGCTCTCGCTGCACGACCAGTCCGAGCTCGTCGTCGAGGCGTCGCGGCCCACGCTGCTGCAGATCGACGGCGACGCCGCAGGGCCCACGACGGCGGTCACGTTCCGTTCCGTCCCGCAGGCCCTGACCGTGCTGGTGTGACGCTGTGCAACCGATGTCATCTCACGCTCTGTGAGCAAGGTGACCCTTCTCTCGTCTCAGAGACTGGGACGAATGCTGGACACCCCGCGAGACGGTGTGTGAGGGTTGACGACGTCCGCCGCCGCAACGGTGCGGCGGGCGCTCCCGAACGACCCGGGCCCCGCGGAAGCGGGGCCACGGTGCGCTCGGACCTCGTGACTGCGTTCACAAGACGCGGGAGCGGGACCACGACCCCCCACGGTGCGACCAGCACCGCCCACAGGAGGAACACGCATGGACTGGCGCCACGAGGCAGCCTGCCGTGACGAGGATCCCGAGCTCTTCTTCCCCATCGGCAACACCGGCCCGGCCCTCATGCAGATCGAGGAGGCCAAGGCCGTGTGCCGTCGCTGCCCCGTCACCGACACCTGCCTGGCCTGGGCCCTCGAGTCCGGCCAGGACGCCGGTGTCTGGGGCGGGCTGTCGGAGGACGAGCGCCGCGCGCTCAAGCGCCGCAACGCGCGCGCCCGCGCGGCCCGGGCCGGCCTCTGATCGAGGACTACAGACAGACGAGGAGGGCCGGTCCTGACGGACCGGCCCTCCTCGTCTGTTCCGCTTTGCCTCGGCCCTCAGGCCCGCGTCACCAGGTGACCGAGAGGCCGTCGACCGCCACGCCCGTGCCGGGGCTCTCGACCTTGAGCCGGATGTTGGCGCCGGTCAGCTTGCCGGTGGCCACGTAGACCGTCCTCTTGCTCACCGCCGTCGTCGCGGACGTGGAGACCGTTGCCACCTTCTTCGTGCCGACGTACACGCCGATCGTGCCGCCGCCCGGCTTGGCCGCCACGATGAGGGCCAGGCCGTTGCCGTTCACGGCGTTGAGGCCCAGCGAGGCGCCGACCGACTTCGACGTCGACAGCGTGCCCAGGTAGGCAGCCGACGACGCCGTGTCTGCCCAGGTGCCGGAGCGCGTCAACGAGCGGTCGTCCACGGGGTTGCTGGTGCACCGCGCCACGGCCGCCGACGACCGGCCGGCCTTGTCGACCGC
>Ga0102832_1000667_pt1 | contig 43040 bp, 43 predicted proteins | sample EBPBio282013_DNA_FD_88942 | JGI IMG/M metagenome (GOLD analysis project Ga0102832, IMG submission 88942) | Wastewater treatment Type I Accumulibacter community from EBPR Bioreactor in Madison, WI, USA - Reactor 2_5/28/2013_ DNA (Illumina Assembly) | ecosystem: Engineered > Bioreactor > EBPR >... | reverse complement strand
TCTCTTGCACGCCGAGTTCCATCAGCATGTTCGGACACACCTCGGACTCGCTCCAGACGACGAGATTGGGCTCCCAGTGGGCGAGGAATGCGCGCACCCAGGCGAGGCGATCCAACGGCACGAATTGATGGAGACATCCCGCCGGCAGACGTTCGGCCATCAGCGCGGCCGAGGTAACCGTGCCGGTCGTCACCAATACGTGCCAGCCGCCCGCGCGCACACCGGCGATAATTGGAAGCAGCGACAAGGCTTCGCCCATGCTCGCGCCGTGGAACCAGGCGAGTTTGCCGATGGGACGTTCATGCGCGGCGATGCCGCGCCGCTCCGGCAGGCGCGCGGCGATCTCCTTCCCGCGCGCGGCGCGGTAGTTCAGCCAGCCCTGTAAGGGTGCGCCGGCAAGGGCGGTGAGCGCGCGGTAAAGAGACGCGATCATGCGAACTCGGCCGCCGGCTGCGCGGCGAGCCAGTCCGCGATGATTTGCAAGGCCGCAGTGCTCTTTGGACCAGCGGCCCGCGGTAAATCCGCGATGCGCGCCGCAGTGGCCGCCGTTTGGATATTGTCGATGAAATGGACCGCGACGCCCGCGTGATCGCGCAGCGCCGTGAAATAGCGCCGCTGGGCTTCGATCATCTTGAGATGACGTTCGAAGTTCCCGCGCCGGCGCGTCCGATCGCCGTCTTTACGCGCGCGCAACGCCTCGCGCGGCGCGGCGAGCACGACATAGCAATCGGGAAAAGCGATGTGGCCGCCGATGATGGCTTTTGAATAATAGTGCACGGCGTCTGTCACGGGGCCGAACTCCGGATAGATCCAATTATACCAGAGGGGTTGAAACGGGTCGCCGTCGAGAACGGTTGAGCGTGCCCTTTGAATCGCGGCCGCGGCAAAGCCATGACGCTCGACTTGCCTGTCGAAATACCAAGTTGGGCCATCGCGTGTCGCCCCTGCGAACAGCTCGTTCACTTCCGCGACGCGCGGGAAGCCGAAGCGTTCTTCCAAATGCCGGGCAAGGGTGGTTTTCCCAACGGCGCTTGGACCTTCGAGGCAAATCATAGGGGGAGAGCCCACGGCTATTCAGCCCCGGGCATCAAGAGCGTGCAGGCACGTCTCGTGGAAGAGTTTTGGCGGCGCGCCGGATTACTTCTTCGCCGCGGCGAGGAGTTGGTCGACGACCATCTGCGCCTTGGGCGCTTCCATTGCGTTGCCGGTCTGGCCCGCGATCCATTTCTTGACCTCCGCGGCATCGACCGGATGGTCCCTGAGCAGGACGCAGAGAATGGCTTGGGTGGCGAACAGGTTGGCGGCGAGGTCATTGATCGCCCCGAGGAGCATGTCCGTGGTCGCGTTGGCGGATTTATTCATCTTATCGAGGTCATCGCTGACCTTGGCAAGAAGACCCTGCACCTGGCTCATCATGAATTCGGACATCGCGTTTTCCTTACCCAAACCCGGCTTCAAACCGGGCCCCCAAACAGGGAAGGTGCTTAGCGCACCAGTTCGTTGATCCTGCACGCTTACAGGATGATCGGTAAATAACACTTTAATCCGTACCAGGGGAACGTGTACCCAGGGCGGGTGAGATAACCGTTAAGAGTCATGAACCTATGGCGCCTCGGCAAATCGGCATCGGCTGGCAGGTCGGGGTGGCCAGCGGCTGGGGCACCTATGGCGCCAACTTGGCGGTCCAACTGGTGCGCCGCGGGATCGAACCGGCGCTCTTCTTCCTCGCCGCGCCCTTGAATCTGACCACGGCGCAGGCGGCCGCGCTCGCCGGGCCTCTTGCCCGTCATTCCGATTGGCGGACCGCGCGCGCGCAGGGCGCGGTGGAGGCCAGTTTTCCGATCCTTCATGCGCTCGGCGATAAACTGGATTTCCCGCCGGTCCTGGCCGCGCTGCACGGTACGCCCGATATCGGGGTCGTGTTCTTTGAGTCCGCGACCATTCCGCAAGCGAACATCGATGCGGCGCAGCGCTTCGCATTGATCGTCACCGGGTCCACCTGGAACGCCGATGTTCTGAAGCGTCACGGGTTTGCAAATGTGCGCAACTGTTTCCAGGGCGTCGACCTCGATCTCTTCGCGCCGGGGGCCCGCACGGGCCGTTTCGCCGGGCGCTTCGCCATTTTCTCCGGTGGCAAGCTCGAGTACCGCAAGGGCCAGGATCTTGTCGTCGCGGCCTTCAAGAAATTTCACGCGCGCCATCCCGACGCAATGCTCGTCACCGCCTGGCACAATCCATGGCCGCAAGCCGCGCAGGGCCTTGCGCGTTCAGCACATGTCGCGGGACCGCCGCCCGTGGTGGAGGGCCGTCTCGATGTCGCTGGCTGGCTCATCGCGAATGGACTGCCCGCCGACTCCTTTGTCGACCTCGGGCCCCTGGCCAACACCGCGACCGCGCCGCTGCTGCGCGAGGTTGATGTCGCGCTGTTGCCCAGCCGCTGCGAAGGCGGCACCAATCTTGTCGCCATGGAAGCCATGGCGTGCGGCGTTCCGGTGATCCTGTCGCGCAATACGGGCCATCTCGATCTGGTCGGCGACCACAATTGTTACACGCTCGATTTCCAGATCCCGATGGGCGAGGTGATGGGCCGTCCCGATCTCAATGGCTGGGGGGAATCCTCCATTGATGAGATCGTGATGAAGCTCGAGGATGCCTATACCGACCGCGCGGACGCGGCGCGCCGCGGCGCGAACGGCGCGGCCTTCATGCAGGATTGGAGCTGGGACCGGCAGGTCGGCAGGCTTCTGGATGCAATCGCGCTCTAAGGGAGAGGCGCATGGCTCAGGCTAAAAAAGCAGCTCGGAAAAAGATCGCGAAGAAGAAAGCCGCCAAGAAGGCGCCCGCCAGGAAAGCCGCGGGCAAGAAACCGGTGAAACTTCTCGCCGGCGGCAATCCGCAAATCTCGAAAGGCGAGGGCAATGCGCCGGTGCAGGCCTATATCGCCGCGATCCCAGATTGGAAAAGGGGCGTCGCGAAGCGCGTCGACGCGCTGGTGACACGCGCCGTCCCGGGCATACGCAAGGCCGTGAAATGGAATTCGCCCTTCTACGGCGTTGAGGGTAAGGGCTGGTTCCTCAGCTTTCACTGCATCACGAAATATATAAAGGTCGCCTTCTTCAAGGGCGGTTCCCTTAAACCGCTTCCACCTGAAGCGTCGACGCAGAAAGACGTGCGTTACCTGCACATTCACCAGGACGAGCCGATCGATGAAGCGCAATTCACCAAGTGGGTGAAACAGGCCGCGAAGCTTCCCGGCTGGATGGCTTAACGCAACACGGTCTGCATCGCGGCGGTAAAGTCCGCGGCGAAACGTTTTCCATCACACAGGGTCGCGGTCACCGCCCCGCGCAGATTTTTGCGGTAGGTCCGCAAACGCGAGATATCGCCGGCGAGAGACGCGGCGAGTTTCTCAAAGCCGATGCGGTCCGCCGCGATCAGTTCGCCAAGCCCCGCGTGGGTGAGGTAGCTCGCCGCATGGCGTCCGGCGAACGTCGCGCCCGGGAACGTCACCACAGGACATCCCATCCACAAGGCTTCGCAGGTTGTCAGACCGCCGGAATAGGGGAAGGTATCGAGCGCGATGTCGATCTCATTGTAGGTCTGCAGGAAAACGTCGCGCGGCGCTTTGCCCGCGATAATGAGCCGTTCAGCGGCAATGCCTTCGGCAGCGAACGCGGTCCGTAGTCTTTTCTGCACTCCGGCATCTTCAAGGCCGCGGAACTTCAGCATCAGCTTCGACGCGGGCACGCGCGCGAGGATCGCGGCGTAGCTGGTGATCACCGCATCGCTGAGCTTGGCGGGATTGTTGAGGCTTCCGAAGGTCACGAAGCCGTTCCGCGCGGCGGGCGTTTCAGCCGCGAGCGGTACGTTCGGTGGATCGAAACAGGTGTAGCCGTGCGGCAGGCGGATGATCTTCTCGGCATAACGCGCTTCCGTGCCGGGCGGTGTTTGCACCGCGTCCGCCAGCACATAGTCCATGGTCGCGAGGCCGGTGGTGCCGACATAACCGAGCCATGAAATTTGCACCGGCGCGGGCCGGCGCGCGAACACGCCCAAACGGTGTCCGGCGGTGTGTCCCGACATGTCGAATAGGATCTGCACGCCCGCCTCGCGTATGGCAGCGGCAAGCGCCTCGTCGGAAAGGCCGTCAACGCGCCGCCAATCCGACGCGGCCCGGATGCGCGCGCTGATCGCGTCCTCGCGGCCGGAAGGGCGCGTGCTGAAGACGATCGCGCGGATCTCGCCCGGGTTTAGGTTCTCGAACATTCGCACGCTCAGCAAGCCCACGGGATGGACCCCGAAATCGGGCGAGACGAAACCGACAGTGATGGGCGTCCGCATTTCGGCGCGTGGCGCGGCGGGTGTGACTGCGCCGCCATGACGGGCCGTCCATTGCGCATGGGCCCGGGTGAGGCCCTCTTCCGAGACACCGGCGACATATTGTTGGGCGCTGAGCCAATTGCTGGCCGCCGGCATGTATGATGCATCTTCGCTCATCGCCGCCGCGAAAGCGCCGACCGCATCCGCCGAGCGGCCCTGGTCGGACAGGATCACACCCAACGCGTTGTAGGCCCGCGCGTAGGCGCGCTGAGCCAGCACCTTTCGAATTTCGGTCTCGGCGGCGGTGAGTTTGCCTTGGTCCCGGTAGGCGTTGGCGAGATTGTAGCGCGCTTCCACGAAACCGGTGTTCTGCGCGACGGCGGCTTCAAAAGCTTCCGTCGCCGCATCCAACTGTTCCAGGTCGCGCAAGGCGCTTCCGAGATTGGATTGTGCCTCGGGATAGTGCGGCCGCAGGCGCGCCGCGTCGCGATAGGCGGCGACCGCCGCGGGGAGGTGTTTCTGCGCGGTGAGCAGATTTCCAAGATTGAAGTGAAAGGTCGCCGTCCCCGGCGCCAGCGTGATCGCGGTGCGCATCGCGACCTCGGCTTCGCCAAAGCGGCCCGCGCTTTGCAGCGCCGTGCCCAAATTGCCGTGCGCGTCCGCAAAGGTCGGCTTGAGCGCGACAGCCTTCTCAAGCGCGGCGATCGCGTTCATGAGATCCCCTGTTTGCACCAACGCGATACCGAGGAGATGCCAGGCGTCCGGAATCGCGTCATTCAGCGCGAGGCCTTGACGATAAAGCGCCGCCGCCGCCGCGGCGTCGCCGGCCTGATGGCGTGTGAGGCCTTGTTTAAAAAGCTCCGCGGCTTCGTTCAAGCGAGTGCCTCGGCAAGGGTCACCGGCGCGGCTTGCGCCTTGATGTGGTGCACCGCGACCTGCTGGAAGCGGTCGTAGAAGTCCGCCAGCATCGCGACGCCGGCGGCGTCGGCCGCCCCGCTCGCGTCGGCTTCGGTGCCGCGTTTGAACACCGCACCGTAGAAGTGCTGCACGAAGTCGAACAGCAAGTCGAATTGCCGGCCCTCGGCCTTCGGATTTTGGCCGCGCGTCGTACGCGCAAGTTCCATGACGTAAGTGATGAGAGCGTGAAAGAACAGATAGACCGTATCGTCCCAACGCGTGTCATGGCTGACGTGAAGGGCCACCGGCGAGTTCAAGGCCTTGATCGGCTGGCCGCGCAGCAGCGTCACCAGCGGGAGCCAATAGTCCCAGAACGGCATGCCCATGCAGAACGGGCTCTCGGAATAGTCTTCGAGAAATTTGCCGGGCAGGAAGAAGTAGTCGTAACCGATCGAATAGACCTCATGGCCGGTGGGGGCATAGGCGGTGAAGTGATCGGCGCCCGGTACGTCCACACGAGGGCCGCACAGAAGCGCGCCTTGCGCCTCGCGTTGGATGAAACCTTTCAGCCCCGTGACATCGCGCAGATAGATGTCGGCGTTGATGATCCCGGCGACGCAATGGGCCGGATCATGACCCGACGCCACGATCGCGGCGCGCAACGCCTTCAGCATGTCGTGGATATAGGGCACCGGCTTTTTCGCGAAGCGCTCGGCCGTGGTGGCCGGCACGACGACTTCGACATTGGGATAGCTCGCACGGATCGCTTCGGCCTCGGCTTTTCCATTCACGGACAGGACCTGGAAGCCGGCGGTTTGCCACGAGGTTACGGCTGTTGTCTGCAGCGCGACGTCGCGCCCGGGGACGAGGCTCGTGGCCAGAAAGATCGGCGGGGCTGAGGCCATGGGTCCTAGGTACTTTCTTTATGATGCGCCGCCGTCAGCACGACCGGCATGAACTTCGAGCGGTCCATGGGCGGTAGCTTGGCTTCACGGCGGAGCTTGTCGGCGAGCGCGAAATAATCGTCCATCGGCACCAGGCCGCAGAAATGACACAGCACGCCGGACCACAACGCGGCCGGTTCTCCTGCGGGCTGTTTCACAAGGCGGAGTTCGCCGGTCTCGAGATCCATGATGCCTTCTTTGATGTTCGGCGTCGTGACCTGCAGCCGGGCGGTGATCGGCGGCTCCTCGGGATCGATGCCGAGCTGGGCCAGCGCGGCGGCGAAGAAGGGCTCATCGGCATATTCGCCCTCGTGCTTATAACGATAACTGATGGTGTCGCGATGAGGGCCTTCGTAAAGCTCACGCACGCGACCGAAAACAGCTTTCGAGGCAGCCGTGCGCTCGAAGTACATCACCCCGGCATTGAAGACGGTCAGGTACGGGACATCGAGGAGCGTACACAGGGCCGCCGCGTCTTTCTCGCCCAGCGAGCAGGCGAAGGCGGGGCCTTTGCTCTGCCGGTGGCCTTCGACGACAAACGGCCGTCCGCGAAACTTGCGCCAGAAGAATTCGATGCGGGGACTGAACAGGAGGCAGTCGGCGTCGATATAGAAGGTGCGCTCGTAAGGCGTCAGGTCGAACAGGCGCGCCTTGTTCATCGCCCCCCGCATGTGGACGTCATCCTCGGCCACAATGACCTGGTCGAAGAGCGCCGCCAGAGCGGGGTCCACCTTGACCTTGGCATTCACCGCCACGCTCACCGGGCGGTGCTCCACGCGCCGGACCGACAGCGCGAAGTTGGCCGCCAAGTCCAGATAACGGGCATCGTCGAACGCCAGAAGGAGGTAGCCCTCGGTCATCAGATTTCAGCTCTCACAGCCAACAGGTGCCGCCGCGGGAAGGCTCCCACCGGCGGGATTTCAATCTGTGGCGGGAAATCCTGAAAATTAGGCAAATATCCTTGCTAATCCGGGGGTTAAGCGTTAACATTTTGATAATACTCATTAATTTTGCGTTACGGCAGTGTTTGACAGCCTTCCCGCGAGCCTCTATAAATTGCGGTACTCACAGTAGCTCCTGAATGGAGACTTTCTGTGAGCCGACAGAAATGTCGCCAACACTGTCCTAGAAAAGGAGCTACGCGTTATGAGTGATATTACTCTTTCGAGTGCGACACGCGCGAACCTGCTGTCGCTCCAATCCACGACCGACCTTATCGGCCGCACGCAAGAGCGTCTCGCCACTGGTCTTAAAGTCAACAGCGCCATCGACGACGCGCTGGCCTTCTTCAAAGCCCGTAACCTGAACAGCCGCGCCAGCGACTTGTCCTCTCTTAAGGACGGGATCCTCGGTGGTATCAGCGTGATCAAGGCCGCGGTGCAGGGCCTCGAGTCGATCGAAAGCGTCATCAAGCAGATGAAGGCGCTCGCGCAGTCCGCGATTTCCTCGCCGGAAAGCTCGACCCGCGCCAAGCTGGCCAGCCAGTTCAACGAACTGCGCAGCCAGGTGGATAACCTCGCTGAAGACGCCAGCTTCAACGGCGTCAACCTGCTCAAGAACACCACGGATGCTTTCATCGGCGGCGCCGACCAGCTGACGGTGAAGTTCAACGAGCGTACCGAGACCGCTTCGGTCAACCAGCTCGTCGTCTCCGGTCTCAGCTCGACCGACTTCGGCAGCATCATGGCTTCGGCCGCGACCGCGACCGGCTCGGGCACCGACGTGTGGGGCGTCACCGGCGCCGCCGCCGTTACGGCGATCACGGCTTCGATCCGCGCTCTCGACTCCGCGCTGGTCACCGTGCGTCAGAGCGCGCAGGCCTTCGGTACCAACTCCGCCGTGCTGCAGATCCGCGCTGACTTCACCACCAACCTGATCAACACCCTCAAGGGTGGCGCGTCGGAACTGGTGAACGCGGACTTGAACGAAGAATCGGCCAACCTCCTGTCGCTGCAAACGCGTCAGCAGTTGGGCACGATCTCGCTCTCGATCGCGCAGCGTTCCGAACAGTCGATCCTGCGTCTCTTCTAAGACTCGGCGGCGTTCCTCGAACGCGACTAAGGACAGTGGGCGGGCCCCCTTATTGGGGGCCCGCCGAGCTGACCCTGGCCGTGCGCGAAGACGCCGGCGGTCTGGAAGCAGACGGGCGCCGCCCCTTACGCATTTATATTTTGGTATTTTTCATCGCGTAGGTTGCGTGCTCCGATCATTCGCAGGAGACGCCCATGAGTGAAGTTACTCTCACTGCGGCGACACGCGCGAACCTCTTGTCGCTGCAAAACACGACGGCTTTGATCGGCCGGACGCAAGAACGCCTTGCGACCGGGCTTAAGGTCAATTCGGCCATCGACGACGCGCTCGCCTTCTTCAAGGCGCGTAATCTCAACAGCCGTGCAAACGATCTGTCCTCGATCAAGGATCAGATCGCCAACGGCATCAGCACCATCAAGGCCGCCATCCAGGGCCTTGAATCCATTGAAAGCGTCATCAAACAGATGAAGGCGCTTGCGCAGTCGGCTATTTCGTCCCCGGAAAGCTCGACCCGCGCCAAGCTGGCCAGCCAGTTCAACGAATTGCGCAGCCAAGTCGACAATCTGGCCGAAGATGCGCACTTCAACGGCTATAACCTTCTTAAGAACACCAGCGATCCATTCACCGGCGGCGCCGACATGCTGACGGTGAAATTCAACGAGCGCATCGAACCGCCCGGCCTCAGCCAACTCGTGGTCAGTGGTCTCAACACAACTGATTTCAACACCATCATGGCCAGCGCGGCCGTGGCGACGGGTGCGGGGACGGATGTGTGGGGCGTGACCGGCACGGCCGCGATCACCGCGATCACAAATTCGATCCGCGCGCTTGATTCCGCGCTGGTGACGGTCCGTCAATCGGCACAGCAATTCGGCACCAACTCGGCGATGCTTCAGATCCGTATCGATTTCACGGGCAATCTGATCAATACGCTTCGTGGCGGGGCCGCCGAGCTTGTCAACGCGGACCTCAACGAAGAATCCGCCAACCTCCTGTCGCTGCAAACACGTCAGGAACTCGGTACGATCTCGCTTTCGATCGCGCAACGCTCCGAACAGTCGATCTTGAGATTGTTCTAGTGAGGGAGAGGCGCAAACCGCGCCGGAGCTGCGCAGCAGCGAAGGTTGATTTCGGCGGGGGTAATGAAAAAGGCGGCCTTGGGGAGGCCGCCTTTTTCATTGCGCGCGCCGCGAACGTCGCGGATCGGATAATCGGACTGAAATTAACCCTTCCTTAACCAGGAAACCGCGTCTCGCCCCGCTTTTTTCCATTCGGGGCGTTTCTCACCGCCGCATTCACCGCCGGCTTAACCATTTGTTTGCACTTCATGCGTAGAACGGCAGCGTGAACCGTCATGTTCACGCGCAGCTTGCGTTCGATTTGCATTGATTCGGCACGTTGCACGAGCGGTTCGGTTTTTTTGGGGACTAAACGGCTTCTAGAAAGTCACTGATCCTAGAAAGGGTAAAATATGGCTCAGGAAATCACACTCTCGTCGGCGACGCGCACTAACCTGCTCTCGCTGCAAAACACGACCGGCCTTATCGGCCGTACTCAGGAACGCCTCGCGACCGGTCTTAAGGTCAACAGCGCGATCGACGACGCTCTCGCGTTCTTCAAAGCGCGTAACCTCAATGCTCGCGCCTCCGATCTGTCCGCCGTGAAGGATGGCATCATGGGCGGCATCAGCGTGTTGAAGGCCGCCGTGCAGGGCCTCGAGTCGATCGAATCGGTCTTGAAGCAGATGAAGGCGCTTGCGCAGTCCGCGATTTCCGCGCCGGAAAGCACCACGCGCGCCAAGCTGGCCAGTCAGTTCAACGAATTGCGCAGCCAGGTCGACAACCTCGCCGAAGACTCGAGCTTCAGCGGCGTCAACCTGCTCAAGAATGGCTCCGCCGCGTTCGTCGCGGGCGCCGACCAGATGACCGTGAAGTTCAACGAGCGCGTTGAGCCGGTTGGCGTCAACCAGCTCGTCGTTTCGGGTCTCACGACCGCCGACTTCTCGTCGATCATGGCCAGCTCGGCTCAGGCGACCGGCGGCGGCACGAATGTGTGGGGTGTCACCGGCACCGCCGCCATCACCGCCATCACCGGCGCGATTCGCGCCATCGACTCGGCGCTGGTTACCGTGCGTCAGTCGGCGCAGCAGTTCGGTACGCAGTCCTCGATGCTGCAGATCCGCGCCGACTTCACCGTCAACATCATCAACACGCTGAAGGGCGGCGCCGCGGAACTCGTCAACGCCGACCTCAACGAAGAATCGGCCAACCTGCTCTCGCTGCAGACGCGCCAGCAGCTCGGCACGATCTCGCTGGGTATCGCGCAGCAGTCCGAACAGTCGATCCTGCGTCTGTTCTAAAGTTCGCTTCCGTCCGCCGCGGCGTAAGCCGTGGCGGTTCGTTAGACGGTTCACGGCCGGCTCCTCGGAGCCGGCCGCTTTTTTTGAACCTTGGCGGCTGAAAACAGCCGGTGTTTTTTTAAACGGCGGGCGCGCGAAAAACTCGCCCGCCGTTCATCACACCAGAACTCCGAAGGCGCGGCGGCGAATTGCCGCGGTCCCCGCAAAATTTTGTGCCACGCTCCGGTTTCATTCTCCGGTCCCGTTAACCTTTTTTTTGCCCTTTGCGCGTATTCCGTATGGTGATGCGTAGAAGTGCGAAGCGCGTGTGCGGCCAGAATCGGCCGTAAAAAGCGCCCGAAATAAGCTCTCCGGTTGACGCATCGCCGGTCGAGCAGGAGAGGTCAGCATGGCTGCCGAAATCACACTTACGACGGCGACGCGGACGAATCTGCTGTCGCTGCAAAATACGACAAGTCTCATTGGCCGCACGCAGGAGCGTTTGGCTACGGGTCTGAAGGTCAACAGCGCGATCGACGACGCGCTTGCCTTCTTCAAGGCGCGCAACCTCAATAGCCGCGCGTCCGACTTGCAGACCATCAAGGATGGCGTCAACGACGGCATCAACGTCATCAAGGCCGGGATCCAAGGCCTCGAGTCGATCGAGTCCATGCTCAAGCAGATGAAGGCGCTCGCGCAGTCGGCGATTTCTTCGCCGGAGAGCAGCTCGCGCGCCAAGCTGGCCAGCCAGTTCAACGAACTCCGCAGCCAGGTGGACAACCTCGCCGAAGATGCGGCCTACAACGGCATCAACCTTCTGAAGAATTCCACGCAAGCCTTCGCGGCAGGCGCCGATCAGCTGACGGTGAAGTTCAACGAACGCACCGAAACGCAGGCGGTCAACCAGCTCGTCATTTCCGGCCTGCGCATCGCCGATTTCAACACCATCATGGGCCGCTCCGCGCTCGCCACCGGCACGCTGCCGAATTCCACGGTGTGGGGGCAGTCGGGCACGGGCGCCATTCGCGGCATCACCGCGGCGTTGCGCGCCATCGACAGCGCGTTGGTGACGGTGCGCCAGAATGCACAGGCCCTCGGTACGAATTCCGCGCTTCTTCAGATCCGCGCCGACTTCACGACGCGGATCATCAACACGTTGAAGGGCGGCGCCGCCGAACTCGTCAACGCCGACATGAACGAAGAGTCCGCGAACTTGCTCTCGCTGCAGACCCGTCAGCAGCTCGGCACGATTTCGCTCTCGATCGCGCAGAAGTCGGAAGAAGCGATCTTGCGTCTCTTCTAAGCCGTGCCGTCCGGCCCGCCGCAGCTTTAGCGGCGGCGGGACCGTAGCGAAGGCGGGTATTTGTTCCAACGGCTTCGGTCTTACAGGGGGGATTTTAGGTAAGGTTCAGTGCTTCACGGAGCGGGCGTTTAAGTTCATATTGCCGCGCGAGACTGTCGTCGAACCAGCTGCCTAAGAAGTACCATGCCCTTAAAACTGACTCTCAAGCCCAACGAAAAGGTCCTCATCGGTACGTCCGTGATCGCCAATGGTCCGGCGAAGACCGAATTCGTTGTCCTGAACCGCGTGCCGGTTGTGCGCGAGAAGGACATCATCACCGAAGAGAAGGCCGACACGGTCGCCAAAAAGCTCTATGTCACAATCCTCAACATGTACATTAACCCTGCGCGTGAGAAGGATTACCATGGCATTTACTTCGTTTTAATGAGACAAATGATCCTAGTACCGGTGGACGCCCGTGCGGTGGACCTGATGGTCGAGATGTCCCAGCATATCCTTGCGGGCGACCACTACCGGGCCCTCAAAATGTGCCGGCAGCTGATAAAGTTCGAGGCGGAGGCCTTGGCGAATGTCAAAAGATAAAGTTGCAGCCTATCAGCAACAGCAGAAGCGCAACCTCTCTCCGCGCGAGGTTGAAGCGATGGCCTTTACCAAGGCAGCGCTCTTGCTCGAGGACGCCAAGAAGCAGACCGGGGAGATCAAGGCGAACGTCATGTCGCTGTCGATCTTCGTCGATAAGCAGACCACGAAGGCGCTGCGGTCCAGTTCGGCCAGCGATCTCGATGTGCTTATCAACATCAACCGCAACCTCGCGGCGGGTCTGCGCACCAATGCGGAAACGGCCGGCCAGACGGCGCAGACCGGCGGCGCCCGTCCGACCGGCGTATAGTATTCGCAACAGGCTTGGCGAATGACACAGCCGTCTCAAGGGCGTGTCCTCTCGCCGCTCCTCCAGCAAGGCCTGAACTTCCTCAAAGCCGGCGATGCGGCTGGCGCTGAAGTTCTGCTCGACACCTATGTCGTGCGCCATCCGGACGATGCCGACGGGCACAATCTCGCCGGACTCGCCAAACACGCGTTGGGCCGGCTTGCCGACGCAATTCCGCATCTTGAACAAGCCGCCGCGCTGAGCCCGCGCGAGCCGCTGTTCGCGGTCAATCTTTCCGCCATGCTTGCGGATGCGCAGCGCGGTGACGACGCGTTGCGGGTAATCGATGATTTCCTGATCCGCGTTCCCGGCCAGCTTGACCTCCTCTTACAGCGGATACGCGTTCTGCACAGTCTGTCGCGTTTTGCCGAGGCGACCTCCATCGCCCGCATGGCCGTGGCCTTCCATCGCGGCATGGACCGCGCGCATCACGCGCTTGGCCTCGCGCTCATTAAAGAGGGCAAATTCGCCGAAGCGGCGGAGGCCTTCTCAGAGGCTGTCGCGCGCGATCCATCGGCCGTGGACAGTTGGCTCAATCGCGGCGTTGCGCTCAAGGAAACCGATAATCTCGCCGAAGCCGAAGCGAGCTACCGCCGCGCGCTCGCGCTCGCGCCGTCGGATCCCATCGTCTACAACAATCTCGCGAATGTTGTCGGTGCGTTGGGCCGCCACGACGAGGCGGTCAGGTTGTACAAGGACGCGCTGGTTCTCGACCCCAACTACGCCGATGCCAAGGCGAATCTCGGCCCCGCACTGCGCGAAGCCGGACGGCCCGACGAATCTCTCAAGGTACTTGCCGGCGCAGTGGCGCAACATCCTGGGCACCCGACCCTTTTGAACGCCTACGGCAACGCGCTGCGCCAGGTTGAACGGTTCGAAGAGGCCATCGAAGTCCTGGAACAGGCCGTCGCTGTCCTTCCGACTTACGCGGAAGCGCACAATAATCTCGGGCTCGCCTATGCCCTCAATGGCAGCCTGCAAGCCGCCGCGCGGCATTTGAAGCTGGCGGCCGAGCTGAAGCCCGGCGCGCCGATCATCAGCAATAATTACGGCGCCTTGCTTCTGCGGATGTTTTTATTCCAGGAGGCGGTCGCGGCGCTTTCGAACGCCGTCGCGCACGATCCGGAATATGACGAGGCGCTCATCAATCTCGGCGTCGCCCATTACATGCGCGGCGAGGGCGCGGAGGCGACGAAAGTCTACCGCAAGGTGCTGGAACGGCATCCGGACAACGCATTCGCCCGTTATAGCCTGGGTGTCGCGTTGCTCGAGGATCAGCAGCTCAGCGAGGCTGAAACCGAGATCCGCCGCGCGCTCGAACTCGATCCCACCAACGCCATGGCGCTGAACACGCTCGGCGTGCTTTTGCTCGAGCAGCATCTCGTTACGGACGCCCGCAAGGCCATGCGCGACGCCGCGGACGTGAATACCCGCTCGGCGCCGATTTTCTATTCCAACTACGCTTTCGCCAGCCTGTACGAGCCGGATCTCTCCAACGCGGAAATCTTCGACATTCACAAAGAGTTCGCTCGCCGTTTCTCGACGGACGAGCCCGACCGCGACAGGCCGCATACCAATTCAAGAGAGCTCACGCGCCGCCTGCGCGTCGCCTATTTGTCCCCGGATTTCCGCGCGCACTCCGTGTCGTATTTCTTCGAGGCCTTACTCGAGAAGCACGACCGCTCCAAATTCGAGATCTGCCTCTACTCCGATACCTCACGCGCGGACGTTATCACCGAGAGCATGCGCAAGGCCGCCGACCTGTGGGTGGAAAGCGCGGGCCTCACCAACGATGCGTTCGCGCAGAGGCTGCGGGACGACGGGATCGACATTCTCGTCAACCTCGGCGGCCATACGTCGGGGAATAGATTGCCGGTCTGCGCGCTGAAACCCGCGCCCGTGCAGATCGAGTATCTCGGCTATCCGGATACCAGCGGCGTGCCTGCCATGGACTACCGCATCACGGACGGCCGCGCCGATCCGCCGGGCACGGAACAGTGGTGCACCGAGGAAATCGTGCGCCTCCCGCATTGTTTCCATCTTTACCGCCCATCCGGTAAAGCAACCGCGCCCATGCCGGCGCCGCACGTCGAAAAGGGCTACGTCACCTTCGCCTCGTTCAACGTGCTCCCAAAGGTGACGGAGCCGGCTATCGCCGCGTGGGCGACAATCCTCCGGGCGGTGCCCAATTCGCGCTTCTATATCAAGTGTAAACAGATGCGAGACGCACGGGTGCGCGCGCGCGTCCTGGCCGATTTCGCCCGCCACGGCATCGAGGCCGGACGTATCGAGATGACGGCCTTCGTGCCGTCGGTGCAGGAGCATCTTGCCAAGTACGGCGGCGTCGATCTCGCGCTCGATACCTTCCCGTATAACGGCACCACCACGACCTGCGAAGCCCTCTACATGGGCGTGCCGGTGTTGACCTTCGCGGGCGACAACCACCGTGGCCGCGTCGGCTTAAGCTTGCTGACGGCCGTCGGAATCGCGGACGAGTTCGTGGCGACATCGCGCGAAGATTACATCGCCCGCGCCATCGCTTTTGGAAAAAACCCGAAGCGCCTGGCCGAGATCAGGCCGACGCTGCGCCCGGCCATGCAGCGCTCGGCGCTGCGTGACGAGGTGGGTTTCACCCGTGAACTGGAAGAGACCTACCGCGCCCTCTGGCGCCGCTGGTGCCAGGGACCGGCCACGCACATGCTGAAGTCGCCGCCCGAATTGCGTCCGGAGGACTCGATCCAGGGCGTGCTGATAAAAACCCTATAGTGCGAATGGCCGGTGGATACGGCCATATTATTCAATTAAATCAACTAGATAAATGGAGCTTCCGCATGCATTGCTGCCATGCAGCATGGCACCTTGCGCTGAGGCATGTCGGCCCATACATTCCGGCCTCGTCTTCAAGGAGAGCCGCCCAACGCGCTTTCCACTTTTTTGAATTTGGAGCGCGTCATGAAACTGGTTCTGTCTTTTGCCGCCCTGCTGGCCCTCGGCGCCGCGAACGTGGCCGTTGCAGCGACGGACTACACGACCGTTTGCAATTCTTCGAAGCTGCTCGCCAGTGATCGTCACGAATGCCGCGTGCAGATGACCGCCGCTCTTGAAGACCAAGCCAAGCAGGCCGAGATCAATCGCGTCTATACCGCGAAGATCGAAAGCCTGATGAACAAGCGCGCCGGCACGTCGCCCGCCGTGGCCGCCACCAGCGCCGTGGTTCCGTCGGCCCAATAACCCGACCCGCATTCTCGTCACCTGGGGAGACGGTCTTCAGGTTATAAGAGGCGATGGATCCTCGCCTCGGTCTCGCTCTCAAGTATTACGATCAAGGACTGCCGGACGCCGCGTGGCATACGGTGCATGATCTCGCGCGCGCCGACGATGCGCCGCGCGAGGCGCTGCATCTGGCCGCGGTGCTGTGCCTGGAGATCGGTCATCACGGCGAGGCTCTGGCCTTCGCCGACCGCCTGATCTTGAGTGACACCGGCGATGCCGACGCTCAGGTGCTGCGTGGCCAGGCGCTGCGCGAGCTCGGGCGTTTCGACGACGCGCTTGGCGCTTTCAGCCACGCGGCCACGCTGCGTGCGCCCGATGCCGTGCTTCATTTCAACCTGGGCCTTTTGCATCATCGCGCCGGACGGCTCAAAGAGTCGGAAACCTCTTACCGCGCGTCCCTGGCTTTACGTCCGGACGATGCCGGCGCGTGGAACAATCTTGGCCTCCTTTACGATGATGCCGGTCTGCCCGATGCCGCGTGCGAAGCGTTCACGACGTCCATCTCGTTCGCGCCAACGGTTTCGGCGACCTACAACAACCTCGGCACGGTGCTGGCGGGGCAGGGGCGTTATGCCGGTGCGGCCGCGGCGCATGCGAAAGCGCTCGAGATCGATCCGCGCAACATCGCCGCGCGCATCAATCTCGGCGTGGCGCAGCTCGAACGGGGCGCGATCGATGATGCGCGCCGTGCGTTCGACGCAGCCCTCGCGCAGGGACCGCGCAACCGTCACGCGGCGGACAATCGGCTCTATCTCGATATCTATGTCGAAACCGATCCCGCGAAGATCTGTACGTATCACCGCGCCTGGGGTCATGACCTGCATCCCGCCGTTCCCGCCGCGCCGCGTGCGCCGCGGAAGCCCCTGAAGATCGGTTATGTCTCCGCCGACTTCCGGCGCCATTCGGTGAGCTTCTTCATCGCAGCGCTATTTCGCCATCACGATCCGCGCGAGGTCGAGGTCCACGCGTATTCGGATGTGACTCAACCGGACGACGTGACCGCGCAGTTCCGGACATTGGCGCCGTATTGGCACGATATTGCGGGCTGGGACGACGAGCGCCTGCGCACTTCGATCCGGGATGCGGGCATCGATGTGCTCGTCGATCTTTCCGGGCACACCAACGGAAATCGTCTGTCGGTTTTCGCCAAGCGCGCGGCGCCCGTGCAGGTCAGCGCGCTGGGGTATCCCGCAACGACCGGTGTCGCGGCGATGGACTACAGACTCTGCGACGCTCTTACGGACCCGCCGGGCAGTGAAACCTATGCGACCGAGCAGCTGATGCGCCTGCACGCGCTTCATTGTTTCACGCCGCCGGAGAATGCGCCCGAGGTTTCGCGGTCGCCCGCGACACTGCGCGGGTACGTGACCTTCGGCTCGTTCAATAAGCTGGCCAAGATCAGCGACCATACGATTCGCCTATGGGCCGGCGTCCTGAAAGGCGTTCCCGGCGCGCGGCTGCTGTTGAAGACAAAGCCCCTGGTGGAAGAAGAGACGCGCGCGGCGCTCGCCCGCCGCTTCGCCGCGCATGGCATCGATGCGGCGCGTCTCGATCTGCGTGGCTGGCAGCCCGGCGATGCCGGCCACCTCGGCACTTACGCCGAAGTCGACATTGCGCTGGATACGTTCCCCTACAACGGCACCACCACCACCTGCGAAGCGCTGTGGATGGGCGTTCCCGTCGTTTCCTTGGCGGGGCGTGGTCATGCGGCACGGGTCGGGGCGAGCGTGCTGACCAGCGCGGGCCTGCGCTCTTGGTGTGCTTCGAGCGAGGACGAGTTCCGCGATGTCGCGGTCCGGGCGGCAGCGGACAATACCCTCGCCGATCTTCGCGCCGCTCTTCGTGCGCAGGTTCGCGCCTCGCGCCTCTGCGACGGCCTCACTTACACCCGCGACGTCGAAAGCGCCTATCGCGCGATGTGCGAATAAATTCAACGCGGGGAACGGGGACCACGATGTCCCACGCCTCCGAGGCTCCGGGGGCTCCCGGTCCCGGCGCGTCCGCCGCGGCACCTCCCGCATTCCGGTCCGTTGAGCTAGACTTCCCCCCGTCAGGGCACTCGCGGCCCTCGTGGGGGGATTACATGTCGTCAAAGCCGAGCCGGTGGCCGGCGTCCAGCTTTTATGGACGCGCCCCATGATGTTGTCCGCACTCGGCTTCCTGATGGTCGCCGCGTTCATGATTTTGATCATGACAAAACGCATGGCGCCCATCGTCGCGCTCATCGTCGTGCCGGTCGCGTTCGGCCTGCTCGCGGGTTTCGGCGGCCAACTCGGCCCCATGATGCTCGACGGTATTACGCGCATGGTCTCCACCGGCGTGATGCTGATGTTCGCGATCCTGTACTTCGGCATCGTGACGGACGCGGGGCTTTTCGATCCCATCGTGCGCGCCCTGCTCAAGATCGTCGACAATGACCCTGTGAAGGTCGTGGTCGGCTCCGTGGTCCTCGCCGCGCTGGTTTCGCTCGATGGCGACGGCTCGACGACTTACATGATCACCGCGGCGGCCTTCATGCCACTGTATCGGCGTATCGGTCTCAACCCGATGATCATGGCCTGCCTACTGCTCAACGCGAGTGGCATCATGAACATTATTCCCTGGGGCGGCCCCACGGCGCGCGCCGCCACCGCGCTCCAGATCGATTCCTCGGGCGTCTTCATCCCGTTGGTGCCCGCGATGGCGGTGGGGCTCGGCTGGCTGGTTCTGCTCGCGATCTACCTCGGCCGGCAGGAGCGCAAGCGGCTCGGCGCGCTGTCCCTACCGGGCGAGGCGCGGCCGGCGCTTGACGGCGCCACCTTCAGCGTTTCGACCGACCCGACCATGTGCCGCCCGCGCCTCGTCTATGTGAATGCCGCGCTGACGATGGTGCTCATGGCGCTGCTGGTGATGGCGGTGCTGCCGCTTCCGGTGTTGTTCATGTGCGGTTTCGCGGTCGCTGCGACGCTGAATTACCCGCAGCCCGCGGTTTTGAAGACGCGTGTCGCGCAGCATGCGCCGAACGTGCTTGCCGTGGTCTCGCTGATTTTCGCGGCGGGGATCTTCACCGGGATTTTGTCGGGGACCGGCATGGTCGAGGCGATGTCCAAGAGTCTCCTCGCGGTGATCCCGCCGTCCTTGGGGCCCTATCTCGCGCCGATCACCGGGATCGTGAGTATTCCCATGACCTTCTTCATCTCAAACGATGCGTTCTATTTCGGGATGCTTCCAGTCCTGGCGGAAGCCGCCTCGCATTACGGCCTTACGGCCCAGCAGATGGCCAGCGCCGCGCTCGTCGGGCAACCCGTACACCTCTTGAGCCCGCTGGTGCCGTCGACCTGGCTGCTGGCCGGCCTTGCCGGCGTGGACTTCGGCGAGTATCAGAAGTTCACCCTGAAATGGGCAACGGCGACCAGCGTGGTGTTGCTGATCGCCGGCCTTCTCTGCGGCGCGTTTCCGCTGCGCGCCGGTTAAAGGCGAAAATCATATCGGATATAATTCTCGCTCATGCGCCGATGAGCGGGTCATCGCATGCGCTCGGCGATTACCGCAGGTAATTCAGCAACGACAGTTCCTGCATCTTCGCAAGCGACGCGTAAGAGATCTGCAGCACTTGACTGTCCGTCTGAAGGCGCACCGCCACTTCGGTCGTGTCCGCTTTCTCCAGCTCGTTCTGGCGGCCTTCGAGGAAAGCAAGAAACGAGGTCTGGATGTCCTTGGCGCTGTCCAGCGCCTTCTGATTGATGCCGATGCGGTCCTGAACGCTTTGCAGATCGCTTTTTTCTTCCGTCGGTTGCAACGGCGAATGTTCGATAGCGTCGTTGATGATGGCGAGAGCCTGCTGCACGCGGTCCGGATTATTGATGAGATCGCCTTGGGCGATGATGCCCAGCGCGCGGGTCAGCTTCTCGAACGCCGGGTCGAGGCCGGTCACGTCGAGGGTCAGCGATTGCGTATCGCTGATGCGTTGCTCGGTCGAAAGGCTCGTTCCCGTCATGAAGGCGCGGGAATTGAGACTGATGGTTTCAGAGCTGGCGGGGACCGGGATCTGATTGTCGAAGAAGATCATGTCTCCGCTCACGACTTGGCCGGCGTTCGGGTCGTAGCCGGCCGCAGCCAGTTCCGCGTTCGTCGGCCAACGCACCGTGTAGGCGCCGTTATTGCCACTGGTCGAGCCGGACAGCGCCATCGCGGTGCCGTTCGGGATCGTGAGTCCCATTTCAACCGAGTTCGAAGTTTCCGCGCCGGCAACCACGTTTTGGTCGAGCGTGATGGTCATGCCGTCCGGCGAAACGCCGGTGATGGTGTAAACGCCGTTGTTCGACAGGGTCGAGCCGTCCAGGATGAAGGTCTGGCCCACCTGGAGGGCGCGGAATGACCCGGGCGTGGTCGCGCTGATCTTGCCGTTCGAGCCGACGTTGGAGAACAGCAGATTGCCCGTCGCCGTCTGGTCGATGGTCGAAGTAATGAAGTCGTTCGCCGCGCCGGTCACCAGGGTCATCGGATTGGAATTGACGGTGGTGTTCGTATAGTTCACGGCCTTGTTCTGGATCGACAGGTCCACGAGATTCGCCACGCGCGTCGAGGGGAACACCGCGTCGATGCCGTCGTAGAACTCCTGAAAATCCTGCAAACTCTTGTAATTGAAGCTGATCGGCGGCGTGTCGCTCTTGGCGCCGCCGAAGATGTATTTTCCGTCGATCTTCTGCGTCAGGAAGTATTGTACCTGGCTGAACGCCGAGAACACTTTCTGCTGCAGGTCCGCGACCGCCGACTGGGTCTCCGGATTCTGCGCCGTCAGATCGCGGCTGGCGAATTGGATCAGCTCGCTGCGGATCATGCGGGCGGTGTCGTCGATGCCGGTCGCCGAGGTCGCCTGAGCCTTCAGGGTCGTCGCGAGCAGATCGTTGTTGGACATGTAGCGCGACAGGCGCGCGCGTTCGTTTTCGATGTTCAGGAGACGGAAGCTGTCCTGCGCGATGCCGATATAATCCTGCGACTTGAAGCCCGTGGACAGCTGCTGCTGTTCATTGTTCACCCGCTGCTGCTGCTCCAGCATGCGGTTGACCAGGACCTGGTTCGAGACCGACGTTGAAATACGCGAGACCATAGCTTTACTCCTGCCTCACCACCTAACGGATGAGGTCGTTTAGAATGTCGAGCAGCTGCTGGGTCGTCGAGATCACCTTGGCCGACGCAGCGTAGGTTTGCTGGTAGACCATCAGCTGAGACATTTCTTCGTCGAGGTTCACGCCCGAGACTTCCGATTGCTTGGTTTCAAGCGCTTCATGCAGGTCGCCCTGCAATTTCAAATTCGTATCCGCGGCCGCTGCCTGGGTCGAACTCCGCGACACGATCGCCGCGCCGTAGTCCGAGAAGGTCACGCCCGAGCCCGACAACGAGCCGGCCGGCAGGAACGAGCCGGGGCCGGTCATCAGGGCGGCGAGCTGAGCGATAACGGTGTTATCGCCGTTGGCCAGCAAATATTCCCCGGTGAGCGGATTCAGCTGGATGTCGCCGCGCGCGATGCGCGAGCTGTCGTCGACCAGCGTCTGGCTCACCTTCATATTCTGAGAATAGCCGGTCGCGGTCCAATTCAGGCCCAGGGTGTCCATGGCCGTGGTGCCGCCGGCTTCCGTGATGATCAGGTCTTCGCCGCTTTCGTGCTGGATGCGCAGGCGTTTACCCGAGCCCTCGGGAATGACGTCGGCGCTGATCCGGTTCTGCAGCAGGGGATCGGAATTAATCTTGTCGCGGATCACTTCCAGCGAGTCCGCCGGATTGAGGGTGATGGACGAAATCAAGTTCGTTCCGCTGGCCATGCTGGTCGTGTCGGCGAATTGCAGCGTGGCCGCGGCTGGAATGTTCAGCGAGTAGTTGCCCGGTTTGAAGCCCGTGTCCCACTGCGCAAGGTTCGGCGCGGTGGAGAAATAGTCGTTCAGGCCGAACAGGTTCGAGAAGCCCTTGTAGGTCTTGTCGTAGGTGCCGTCGGCATCGAGGTCGATCTGCGCCGTCACGTCCTTCTGGTTCGAACCCTTGATCGCCGATTCCTCGTCGCGGAATGCGATGCCGACCACGTCGGTGCCCAGATTGATGGACATCTGGCCGTCGGCGGTGAACTCCACCTTGGCGTTGACCAGTTGCGAATCCTGCGCCTGGATCCAGTTCTGCATGTCGGTGGCCAGGGCATCCAGAGAGGAGCCGTTGGTGAAGTTGATGCCACTGGTGTCGAATAGACGCGACGCGGCGATTTCTTCGCCCTTCTGGTTGTACAGCATGATCACGGGCTCGGCGCCCGAAAAGCTGACGGCCTGTTCCGACGGCGTCGTGAATTTGCGGCTGCCGGTGAGATTGTTGACGATGTTGGGATACGAGGTGCCACGGTTATGCACCTGGTTCACCTGTTCCTTGAGGCTGCGCGCGAGTTCGTCGAGCTGCGCCTGCATGTCGGGCAGCGTGTTGTCGCGCATCTCGATCAAGCCCTTGAGCTTGCCGCCGCGGATGGAACTCGTGATGTCGCGCACGCCGGCGAAGATGCCGTTGAAATCGCCGCCCGCGTAGCTCGTCGCCGGGCCGACCTGCGTCAACGCGGCGTGCGACATCGGCACGGCCGAGGAGTCCACCAGCGTCGTACCGTCGCTGGTGAACACGGTCAGCGAACCGTTGGCGTTCTTGAAGTAACGAATGTCGACCTGCTCGGCCAGCTTGTTCAGCGCGATGTCGCGCTTGTCTTCCAGGTCTTCGGTCTGGCGGCTGGTGGCCGCGTTGAAAGCGATTTGATCGTTGAGGAAGGCGATGGTGCTGAGCTGCGAATTGATGTTCTGGACCGACTGCTCGATCTCGACATCGGCGTTCATGCGCAGGGTCTGGACGGTCTGGCTCATGTTCGCGAGGTTGCGCGCAGTCGCGACACCGGCCTGAACGGCCGCCAGCTGCTGGCTCACCGTCTCCGGCGAGGCCGTAAGCGTGGTGAAGTCCTGCTGCATCTTGTTGATCTGGTTCGAGATCGAGCTGTTCGACTGCGTCGTGCCGAACGTATCTTGGACACGGCGGAAATAGCTGTTTTGCGTCTGCAGGAGGCCGAGTTGGCTTTTCTGGCCGCGCAGGTCGCGCAGCAGGTTCTGGTCGACCTTGTTGACAATATCGCCAAGCTGGACGCCGGCGCCCATGCCCGCGAGGACGATGGACTGCGGCTGGAATTGCTTGCGGGTATAACCTTCGGTCTGGACGTTCGCGATGTTGTTCGAGATGACGTCGAGGCCGGCTTGGGCCGTTTGCAGACCCGAGATCGCCGAAGTGAGTGCGAGATTAAGCGACATGATCTAGCTCACATCGTCTGGTTGAAGCTGACCGCCAAGCTGCGCTTGGTCACGGCGTATTGACCGAGCGACCCCGAGCGCGAGTAGGAGGCGGAGCGTTCTTCGTGGCGGTTCTTGAGGGCTTCCGTCACCGATTTGAAGAACATGTTGATGGACTCGATGTTGGCCTTCAGAAGGCTCGCGTTCTGTTGCATCAGCTCGCCGAGCTTCATGGCGGCCTGGGCGATCGCGTTCTTCCTCGCGGACTCAAGGCCTGCCAGCACGTTCTTGTCTTTGTGCACGGCGTTCATGTGGCCCTGATACAGGCGCGCCAACTGTTCCTTGCGTTCGGCAAGGGACTTCACTTCGTCCATCTTGTGTTTCTTCAGCGCGGCGTTCTCCTTGGCCAACAATTCGGCCAACTGACGCATCACCATCACGAGTTCATCGGCTTTCGCGGACGGGGGGATGGGACGGCCGCCGGCCATCGTCGGGCGCGCGCCCGGTTGCGGCGCCTGGCCCGGCCGCTGCGGCATCGTCATCGCGGGCCGCTGCGGCGCGGCGGCGGGCGCGGTGCCGGGGCGTGCGGGCGCGCTCGGCGTTGCACTGCGCTGAGCCTGGTTTGGAAGATCGCGGCGGACCATATTCATGACGGACACTCTTTACGTACTAATTACCGGCGAATCTGGCTGACAACGGGTTGGGCCTGCGCCTGAAGCTCTTCGCCGCTGGTTCCCGCTTTCGGGATGCGCACCTGCGTGGTTTGCTGATCGCGCTGCTCTTGCGCCAAAAGCATGCCACGCATGACATGATCGGCGATGCCGAGCTTGCCGGACTTCGCCAGTTCCTTGCCGTACTCCTGGTTCAGCATCGACCGCCACATGTCTTCGCCGGGGCCGCCGCCGAACATCGGATCCGTTTCGATGCCAGCCATCATGTGCTCCATCATCTGACCGATGAAAAAAGCCTCGAAATCCTTGCCTGCTTCGCGCGCTTTCTTCTCGTCGGCGGCGGACAACTTCATGCCCGGCAGCGCCGTCGCCGGCGCGCTGCCGGCGGTCTTCTTCGCCACTTGAGCCGAAAGGCCCGTGGCGTAAGCGTCTCTGGCGTTGTCGAGAAGAGAAGCGGCTGCGTCCATATCCGTTGTCCTAAACCTGCACGCTTACATCACTTCGATTTCAGCCTGCATCGCGCCCGCGGCCTTGACGGCCTGCAGGATCGAAATCATGTCGCGCGGACCGACGCCGAGCGCATTGAGACCGTTCACCAATTCCTGGAGCGAAACCCCGCTGTTCACGACCGCGAGGCGGCGATCGCTGTCTTCGTCCACTTGAATGTCGGTGCGTGGCACGACCACGGTTTCACCCGTTTCGGAGAACGGCGCCGGCTGCGAAACCTGCGGCGTTTCGGTGACGCGGATGGTGAGGTTTCCCTGCGCAATGGCGACGGTGGAGATGCGTACGTCGTCGCCGATGACGATCACGCCGGTGTTCTCGTCGATCACCACGCGGGCCGGCTGATCGGGCTCGACGCGCAACTGTTCAACGGCCGTCATCAACTCGACCATGGTGCCGGTGTAGCCTTCCGGCTGCGCGATCTGCACCGTGCCCGGATCGAGGGCGGCCGACGCGGTGGTGCCGAGGTAAGCATTGATCGCGTCCGCGATGCGGCGCGCGGTGGTGAGGTCCGGGTTATGCAGGGCGACCTTCACGGTCTTCATGCCGGCCAGCGCGAAATTGACTTCGCGTTCCACGGTCGCGCCGTTCGGGATGCGGCCGGATGTCGGGACCCCGCGGGTCACGGTGGCCGCCGCGCCCTGCGCCGTGAAGCCGCCGACCTGCACGTTGCCTTGGGCGAGCGCGTAAACTTCCCCGTCGGCGCCGAGCAGGGGCGTAACGGCAAGCGAGCCGCCCTGCAGACTGTCCGCGTCGCCGATGGAGCTGATGGTCACGTCAACCTTGCCGCCCTGGCGGGCGAACGCGGGCAGTGTGGCCGTCACCATCACCGCCGCGACATTCGCCGTTTCCAAGCGGTCGTCACGGCTGTTGATGCCGAGACGCTCGAGCATGCCGAGCAGGGACTGCTTGGTGGCGCCGATTTTCTTCAGGTCGTCGCCGGTACCCTTCAAGCCGAATACCAGGCCATAACCGACGAGCACGTTCTCGCGCACGCCTTCGAAGCCCGCGATGTCCTTCACGCGTGACGCCGCATGGGCCGAGCTCGCCGTTAGGAGCAGGGCGAACATGAGCACATGGATCCCGACCATCCAAAGGCGGTCCAGCACGCCGAAGCGCGCACGGCGCTCGTGCGAACGCGGCTCGATCCTCGAACGGTTCATGACCAGGCGGTGTACAGCAGTCATTTCATCCTCGTCGTCTTCGGTGCATCCCCGGTCCGGCCTTCTGACGCGAATCCCGGGCGCACACGTACTTTCCCGACGGTTTGAATGCGAAAAGCGTGCCAGCTTTTGACGCGATCTAACTCATTGAAATTATGATGATTTACGTGGGGTAAATGAGGCTGGGGCGGCTTTTGGGGCACTTCCGGCCCATCTCGCCCGGCAATTCTTACCCGGTTGAATAAGGCGGTCCCGTAGGCGACATTAGGGGAATGGGGCGGGGTGGCCAAAATGAAGGCCTCCCAACAGTTTAGCCCCCCTGGTTACGAAAGGCCGCCTTCCGTGAAGGTCGAAGGTCCAAAGTCCACATCCACCGTCCGGGGCGCCGGCGCGGCCCGCAAGGCGGGTGCGGCCGGCAAGGCCGGCGCGTTCTCGGCCGAGCTCGATAAGCTTGGCGGAGCCGACGAGACCTCGGGGTCTGATACGGCCGAGGGCGTAACCGGAGTGGTCAATGTCGGGGGCATCCTGGCGGCGCAGTCCGTGGGCGCCGAGGGCGCCGGGCCGGATTATCAGGAACGCAAGCGCCGCGCCCAAAGGGGCGCCGAGCTTCTGGACCGTCTTGAGGAAATCCGCCGCGGCCTGCTCTTGGGAACGGTGCCCAAGGACCGTCTGGGCGATCTCGCCCGCATGGTGCGCGAGAAGCGTGAACGCGGCGCCGACGCGGTGATCTCGCGCCTGCTCGACGAAATCGAACTGCGCGCCGAAGTCGAAATTGCCAAACTCAGCCGGCGGATCTGACGTGGGCCGCGGGGGAAGTCGCAGAATGGGGCGGAGACCCATTCGCGCGGGACTCTCAAGATAGGCCTCATGGGCGCGCGAATGGGTGTCTGACCCCCATTTTGCGCTTGCTCCGCCGCCGGCCCCCTGAACACTTTTGGAACATTCCCGGGGCCGAGATTGTAATCTAGGTTACTTTACTTCCTGAAAACCCTGCCAAATCAGGTATATAGGGCACCTTGCGGACAGGTGGGGCGTGCCCATATATTCCCGCGCCATTCGCAACGGAGACCGCTCTCGATGACCCTCACGGTTCCGCCGGACTATCGGCCCACCGAAAAAGAACCGTTCATGAATGCGAAGCAGCAGGAGTATTTCCGCCGCAAGCTTCTGAACTGGCGTGGTGAGCTCCTGAAGGAGTCTGAAGAGACTCTCGAAACGCTGCAGCAGGAAGGTGGCGCGCAGGAGCCGGATCTCGCCGACCGCGCGTCGACGGAGATGGAACGCTCCCTCGAACTGCGTACGCGCGACCGCGCCCGCAAACTCATCGCCAAGATCGACGCCGCGCTGAAGCGCATCGAAGAAGGCACCTACGGTTACTGCGAAGAGACCGGCGATCCGATCAGCCTGAAGCGCCTCGAAGCGCGGCCCATCGCGACGCTCTCCATCGAGGCCCAGGAGCGTCACGAGCGCATGGAGCGCACGCACCGTTCCGACTAAGCGAAAAGATATCCACTGAAATGCGGTCGCCCCGGCTTATCAAGCCGGGGCGATTTTTCTTGGATCAGGCGTGCGCCACCCGACGCCTTGCCGGTTTCCTCGTCCTTGATCAGCTTTTTCGAGCACGTCGCAGCGTCAGCTCGTCACGATGCCGCACCTCGATCCCGTCGTGTTCGCCGCCGCGTTTTTCGCCAAGGCGCTTGCGCGGGCAAACGGCCACGCTCCTGATCACCTCGCCTGGCGTGCGCACCGGCGGAATGTGGCGGCCATCATGGTGTCGCCGGTCACGCGGTTCTCGATCACCACCACGTCGCGCGGGTCGCGGCGCGACAATAACTTCGCCATCGACAGGGCCGCGTGTTTGTCATCGACCGCGGTGATGAACGAGCGTCCGCCGGGGCTATCGTTAAAATAAATGGCGTACATAACAACCTTTGCCCCATCCCTTCTCACGGACACAAACGCGAGGAAGCAAGATTTGTTCAAACATTTACAATGGGTTGAAGGTGCGAACCTCTCTGGGGATAAGGATCTGACAGGCCTGTATAATTTGAACCGCGCATGAAACCCGTGCCAAAGTTCGCTTGAAATGGGGTGGGGCCGGCGGCCGGTGCCCGGACTGAAAGGGAATTTTTTGATGAATTTCACGCATGTTATCGCCCGTGTTGTCGCGGTTGGCCTTCTGTTCAGCGCAGCGCCGGGTTCGGCCGCCAGCAGCCCGCGCTTTGTAGGCGATACGGGTGTGCCGCTCGACGCGCCCTATGTGCCGACGCCGCAGCCCATTGTCGATGCGATGCTGACGGCCGCGAAGGTGGGCGCGAGCGATATTGTGTATGACCTCGGCTCGGGCGATGGCCGTTTGGTGATCTCCGCCGTGCGCGATTTCGGCGCGAAGAAAGGCGTGGGCGTGGACATCGACCCGGTGCGTATCAAGGAAGCCAATGCCAACGCCAAAAGCGCAGGCGTTGCCGACCGCACCACCTTTTTCGAGAAGGACGTCTTCCGCTTCGACTTCTCCGAAGCGAGCGTCGTGACCATCTACCTGCTGCCCGAGATGCTGCAGAAACTTGAACCCACCCTCGCGGGGATGAAACCCGGCACCCGCATCGTTTGCCACGATTTCTCCGTTCCCGGCTGGGAGGCGGAGAAGACGGAAAAGATCGGCACCGCCGTGATCTACGCCTACACGCTCCCGGCGAAGAAGCAGAAGTAGCGGCAGCGCGAAAAGGGCGAAAATTTATCGGGATGCCGCCTTCGATCCAGCGGATCGAAGGCAAATGAGGGTTCGCGGGCAAAGTACCGCCCATACGCAAACAAGACGCCGCCGTCCTTTTCAAGGGGCGGCGACAGGAACAGGTGGCCGCGATCCATGCCGGTCATCAAAAAAACCGCGCCGGCCTCGTGGCGGCGCGCTCCAACTATCACGCTTCTTTCATGAAACCATCCGCACAAACTCAATCGTCGCGGACTATTCCTCTGGCCGGGGAAGGCAGGGAAGAACCACATAAAACGGGGAACAACGCCGGAGGCTAGGAGTTCTAAGAAAGCTTCATGCCATCCAATATCGGCCCAACATCGGACAAGTGTGCGATGCTCGAAGACCCGACGCTCTCTTACGATCCAGGTTATGCCGCCGGCGCCACCTTGCGGCGCTCCAGTGAGATACAGACCGAGACGATGTGCGAGCAAGGTCTCGCGCTGCGTCTTGAAAGTTGGGCCGAGGCGCATTTCGCACGGCTCAATCCAGCCGGCGTGACCGCGCAGCACCGTCAGTCCTCACGCGAGAGTTTCCGCCGCGGTTTCCGAGACGGCTATTGGGCGCGTGCGCGCCGCCGCGAAGCGGCGCTCGGAATGGTGGCTTAGCCGCCGCGAACGGAGCCGAATGGGACGGAGCGTTACTTCGCCCCAAAAATCCCCAACCCCTGTCCATGCTTATTGTGCGGACTCTCGGCGCGATACGGATTTCCCGCGCCATAAGGGTTGTTGATGCTGTCCGGCGAATATCTGCTGCCGTAACGTCCATGAGGATTGGATACGGACTCGGCGTCATACGGATTGGCGCTCAGCTTGCCACGATAGGTGCCATCACGCTCGTACAGCTTCGGTGCGTTTGTCGCATAGGGGTTCGTGGCGGAGTCCGCGCTCGCCGCGCTGCCATACCGTCCGTGACGGTTGGTCACGCTGTCCGCGTCGAAACGGCGCGCGGGATCGCTGGTCGATCCCAACGCGTGCGGATTGGCGTTCAGATTTCCAATATGAGTCTGTCCGGTCTCGCGCGCTGCGGCGGGCACGGTCATGGAAGATGCGGCCGCCGCGGTCACCAAAGCGGCAATGACGCCGAGGGATCTGAACATGACGCGCCTCCCTAGGCCGCCGCCGCGGCTTCCTGCACGCGCTCCTGATAATCCGCGACCGTGTTCCACAGATCGCGCATCACCACGCCGCCGCGCCGGTCCACCAGCTCCGCGTCGATATATTCCAGCACCGCCTGCAAGCGGATCAGCGCCTTGTCCCCGGTGCCCACGTAGCGCTCCAGGCTTTTCCAGACCTCTTCCGTGCTCATCGGCTCGGCTTGCGAGCGCTCGACCACCTGCCGGACCCAGTCGCCCGCGCTTCCGACGTACGAGCCACTGCCTGCATAAGACGCCATGTTCGCCTCCTGAAATTGGCCTGTTCGAAGGGGGTGGATCTATTTTGAAAGAAAAGAGAGCCTACGCTTGTTGATAGAACAAAACAAGAACATTATAGTCCAGCCTCCGAAACAGGAGATGGCGGTGCCAAGCCGGGACCGTGGCGCGGCGCGCGTCAGGGACAGGAGCTGGTGAACCGCCGAATTGCGCATTCTCGAGGACGGCGTAAAGGCCGCGCGCGCTGTGTTGCACGGGCGGCGAGACGCGGGTGTGTGTGCTGATTCCGGAACGGCACAGGGAGAAGGAAGGAGACTAACGCCGTTGTGACGAGCCCGGCCGCCTTGTACCGTGCTTTTTTATACGTCGTTTTCGGGGAGACATCGTTCATGAAACTCCGCGCCGCCGTTGCTGCGCTCGCGCTCTTCGTGCTCACCGCCGCCGCGGCGCCCACGCCGCGTGACGCCATGTTGGTCTCCACCGCCTGGCTCGCCGAGCAGGCCGGCGATCCCAATCTCGTCATCCTCCACGTCGGTTCTCCCGACAGTTACGCGCAGCACATCCCCGGCGCGCGCCTCGTGCGCACAGCCGACATCGCGGTGTCTTCGGAGGAGGGTGGCACGCTTGAGATGCTGCCCGAGGGCGAGCTTCGCCTTCATCTGGCCGGTCTCGGCATCGGCGACCGCTCGCGCATCGTCGTCTATTACGCCGAGGCGCCGCAGCAGGCCACGCGTGTCGTCTTCACCCTGGACGCGGCGGGGCTTGGCGCACGCACCAGTCTACTCGATGGCGGCATGGCTGCCTGGCAGCGCGAAGGCCGCCCTATGACGGCCGAAACGCCCACGGAGCACATCGGCTCGCTTTCGCCGCTCAAGATGAAAAAGGATGTCATCGTCGATGCGAAGTTCGTCCAGGATCATGTGAAAGCGCCGGGTTATTCCGTCATCGACGCACGCCTTCCCGCCTTCTACGACGGCACGCAAACTGGCGGCTCGAAGGAAAAACCGCACAAGACCGGCCACATCGCCGGCGCGAAGAATGTGCCCATCACGTCACTCACGGACGAGAAGGCCAATATCCAGTCTGCCGCCGCGCTCAAGGCGGCGTTTGAAAAAGCCGGTGTGAAGCAGGGTGATAAGCTCATCGTTTATTGCCATATCGGCCAGCAGGCCTCCGGCATCATCTTCGCCGCACGCACGCTCGGATACGATGCGGTGCTGTACGACGGTTCGTTCGAGGACTGGTCGAAGCGCGATCTCGCAGTAGAGAAATAATTCCAAGCACGGCGCGGGTTGCGTTTTCGGAACACTTGAGGATGCGTGTCGTTGCTTCGTGTGAGATTGCATCACACGGAGGTTCAGCTATGACTCATGACCAGAAACGCATGATGGCCCGGGTTGCGGTGGCCGCTGTCGTGCTCGTGCCGATCGCCGACACGACTCCCAACAGTAATATGACGCCGGCCCCAGCCCCCGTGCCGCCGGCCACGCCGTACTAAGACCCGTCCCATGCGCGTCGCGTGCGCGTCCAACCGGATCGCAGCACAAACAAAAACGCCGCCCCTTTCGGAGCGGCGTCTTGCCAGCGGTATGACTGTGCTAAAGAGCGCGACTTAGTGAGCGCTGCGCTTGTCCAGCAGACCTTCGGAGATCTGCAGGTTGGTGTTCGCGAGGGACTCAATGGTCTTCGCGTTCGCACCGTTCTGCATTTCGAAGGTCTTCTGGGCAACGAAGCTGGAAAGGCGGATCAAGTTGTCCTTGATCTGCATGGGCAGCGGATTTTCCGCCGAGGAAACCAGGGTGCGGATGCCGACCCACAGTTTCAGGTTGCGGTCGAGCGCCGCGGCGAGGCGGCGTTCGTCCTTGGATTCATAGGCGCGGCTGATTTCCAGCGCGGCCTGGGTCAACGCGAGGGCGTCTTCCTCAAATACGGTGAGGTTCGCCGTGGCAGTGCTCATCATGTTCATCCGTTTATCCCCTTTGCTAAGTCATACCGTGGTGGCGAGGCATCAAGTGGAAACAGGCTACTTTCTATGGTCACAAGTAATGGCCCGGAATGGTTAACAAACGGTTTTAACCATTGGTCCAAGGCCCTTTTTTCGCGGCCAAACTTCATCGACTTGCGGTTCAAAAACGGTCCTAACCGTGCAGACGGCGCGCCGTTAACCCTCAGACTCTTCAAGGATTCTAAGCGGCCTTCGGGCGGAGGGCGAATAAACATGGGTTATATGATTCACCTCTCGTTAACGAAAAAGTTTACCCGCCGAGGCGCTTATTTTTGAGTAGGGACAGGGAATCCCGGAGTCTGGGGAGGGACTCGACTTTCGCGGTCTTGAGGTGTGCGGCGGGCTTGGAGAGCGCATCAAACGCATCGGCGAACGCCAGTCCCGCGCGGTGCGAAGCCACCGCCCAAAAGAGAATCCATGGCCGGCCGTCGCCACATAAAAATAAGCCGGTCGCAAAATGCTACCGGCTCCTGACCGTGAGGCGCAAAAAGCACGACGCGGTATTCGCGCCCGCTGGCGATAAGAAAGGGGCGCCGTCGCGCGCGGCCGATACAAAGAAAAAGAGCCTGATCCACATGGGATCAGGCTCGGAGTTTGCTTCTGCGCCGGCCATGGATGTGAACGGCGAGACAGAAGGCGCGGCGGGAAGGCCGGCGGACGTGCGGGGGGTGATTCCCGCTAAGCCGCCAGCGCTTCCTTCCGCAAACTAATAGGGGAACAGGACGTCGAAGAGTTGCTGGCCCCAACGCGGCGACTGCACGTCGGTGACGATGCCACGGCCGCCGTAAGAGACGCGGGCTTCAGCAATCTTGTCCCAGGAAATGGTGTTGTCGGAACGGATGTCTTCGGGGCGGATGACGCCGGCCACCAGAAGTTCGCGCAATTCGCCGTTCACACGCACTTCCTGACGGCCCGCGAGAGCAAGGTTGCCGTTCGGAAGGACTTGGAGAATGGTCGCGGCGAGGCGCAGGTTGATATTCTCCGAGCGCTGGATCGAACCCGTGCCCGTCGAATTGGAATTGCTGGTCGCGTCCAGGCCCGGGTCGGCCTGCAGGGCGCCGATGCCGAACACGTTCGGGGTGCTGACGCCTTCCTTATTGTCGCGGGTGCGGCTGGTCTGCTGCTGCAGCTGCGCGCGTTCGTTCTGGATGTTCACCACCACGGTGAGCACGTCGCCGACCTGTTTGGCGCGCTGATCCTTGAAGAACGCGCGCGCGCCCGGACGCCACAGCGAGTTCGCGGCGGGTTCGAGGATCAGCGGCGTCGGCATCGGCATGCTGACGGGGCGGTAATCTTCATGCTGAGTGGGGCTTGTGACCGGAGACATCGCCGGGTTCTGGCCGATGCGCGACAGGCGCTCGGCGGTCCCACAGGCCGACAGCATGCTTGCGGTGAGCACGCAGGCCGCGAGGCGGAAGAGGGTTGTCTTGGTCATGGCCGTTTCCTTTTAGAAAAACGTTTTGTCTGTTTTCTTTAATCGCGCCCAAGCTCCGCAGGAGCGAAGGCGGTTGTTCAGTAGGACGAGGTCTGGTCGGGCGCCGCGACGCGCACCGTGCGGCTATCGATGATTTCCGCGAGCACGGTCTGGTTGCTCTTGGTGTTGGTCACGCGGATCACTTCACCCACCGCGCCGCGTTCCATCGTCTTGGCCTGAGCGGTCAGGTTTATCGATTTCACGGTCCACATCACGGTGACGATCTGGTTGCGTTCAACGGCGATCGGTTTGGTCATCGAGAATTTGCGCAGGGGCTGGCCTGCGCGCAGCATCAGGCGCGCGGTCTGGCCGACGATGCCGGCTTCATCGGTGACGACGTCGCCCACCACATCGCCTTCGTTCATCATGATCCACGTAATGTCGTCGGCGGTCAGTTCGGTGCCGCGGGCGACATCGCGCGCCAATACCGGCACCTCGATCTGCCTGACGATGGCGACATCGGCGCGGCGGATCGGCGTTCCGGCGACGAGGTTGCGGCGCGGGGTCTTGCCGATCAGGAATGCAGCGTCGGCGACGGCGTCGGCCGGAAGGCTGGCGGCGTTCATCGGCACAACTTTCACATCGGCTTTGGTGATGCGGGTGTCGCGGTCGGTGGCGGTGATCAGCACCGGCACGTCCACCATCGTGATCTGGGTCACGTCGTTCTCGCGGATCGGCTGGCCGGCTTTCAGGAACATCTTGGGCGTCTTGCCGATGAGCTGGTTGGGGTCCGTCAGGGTCGCCGGACGCATCTGATCTTCGGCGACATCGATGATGTCGATCATATCGGCCGTAATCGCGGTGTTCTTGCCCGCGGCCGCCTTCAGGACGGGAACCTGCACTGTCGGAAACGCGGTGCCGCGCAACTGGATGAAAACCGCTTGCGGGTCGTTACGCGGGATCTGCACCAGGGCGGAGAAGGTGCGGTTGGTTTCGTTGTAGATCGCTTCACGCACGTCGGCTTCGGTCGAGGCCGTCATCGCGACGGTGACGGGGGCGATCGTGGTCGCGGTGGTGACGCCGTAGTTCTCCGGCATGCCGTTCGCGATCAGGGCGGCTTTCACCTGCGCGACGATCTCGGCGCCACTCACGGTCTGCCCCGGCTGATAGACGACAGCGCGGTCGAACGTATTGGCCGGACGCCAGTCCAACCCATAAGTGCGCGCGGTGTCTTCCAGCCATTCGGCCGAAAGGACCATGCGCTGGCCGGGCTTCGGCGCTTGCGCGACCACCTTCTCGGGGCGCGACAGGTAACCCTGGAACACGTCGCCGAGGGTGACCACGTCGCCCTGCACGGTGATCGCCGTGGTGAGGCGCAGGCCTTCATCAAGGGTGTTCGCACTGCCGCCCGTTGTGGCTGCTGCGAGGGGGGAGGCAGCAAGCATGACGGCGAGCGACAGTGCGAAGCTCTTATGCGTACGAACCAACTTACCCATGACGAACGTCCTAAAAACCAATGTTAAGAGATCTGATTGATCGTCGAGGCCATTTCGTCGGCGGTCTTGATCACCTTCGAGTTCATTTCATAGGCGCGCTGCGCGCTGATGAGATCGGTGATTTCCGAGACGACGTTGACGTTCGAGGTTTCGAGGAAGCCTTGCAGGATCGTGCCAAAACCGGGCGCTCCCGGCAGACCCGCGGTCGCCTGACCCGAGGCCGGCGTTTCGCGGTAGAGGTTGTCGCCGGTCGCTTCGAGACCCGCGTCGTTGGCGAAGGTCGCGAGCTGCAATTGGCCCGCCTGGGCCGGCGCGACAACGCCGTCCTGGGTGTAGAACATCTGGCCTTGCGGGTTGATCGAGATGGACGTCGCATCGACTGGGATCGCGCCGAGACCGGTCACCAGGAAGCCGTTGTGGGTCACGACTTCGCCAGTCGGGGAAAGCTGGAACGAACCGTCACGCGTGTAAGCCTGCGTGCCGTCCGGTAATTGGACCTGAAAGTAGCCCTTGCCCTGGATGGCGATGTCGAGGCTGTTGTCGGTCGAGAGCAACGAGCCCTGTTCCGAGATGCGGTACACGGCGGCGGTCTTCACGCCGAGGCCGAGCTGCACGCCGGCGGGAACGATGGTTCCTGCGTCGGAGGAGGTCGAACCGACACGGCGCAGATCCTGGTACAACAGGTCGTTGAATTCGGCGCGGCGGCGTGTGTACGCCGTCGTGTTCATGTTGGCGATGTTGTTCGAGATAACTTCCACGTTGGTCTGCTGTGCAAGCATACCGGTCGCGGCGATACTCAGAGCGCGGATACTCATGATCTTATCTCCTTAAGCGCTGGTCTGGCGGGCGAAGAGGTCGGACGCTTTGCGTTTCCGCTCGTGCTCTTGTTCCACCATCCGGGTGACGTCCTGGTAGGTACGGTTCAGGGCGATCAGGCGGGTCATCTCGCTGATGCCGTTCACGTTTGAATCTTCCAGCACGCCTTGGGCGATCTTCGGGTTGGGCATCACGATTTCCTGCTGGCCGGGAACCGTGACGAACGAGGTGCCGTCGACTTGTTTCAAAAGACGCTCGTCGTCGAAGCGCACGATCTTGATCTGGCCGATGGACTCCGCGGTCCGCTGATTGATGATCGAACCGTCGCCCTGGACGAGGATCTCGCCGATGTCGCGGGGCACCGTGATCGGCGCGTCGTTGGTGCCGAGCACCGGGCGGTTGTCCTGGGTGACGAGCTGACCTTCGCCGTTGACGGTCAGGTTGCCGGCGCGCGTGTAGCGGATGCCGCCGTTCTGGTCCTGCAGCGTGAAATAGCCGTCGCCCTGGATCGCGAGATCGAAGGTGTTGCCGGTGTAGTTGAAGGCGCCCTGCGCCAGGTTACGCACCAGACCGAAGTCGTGAGTGAACGCGACCTTGTCTTCAAACGTGCGGTCGTCCTGCTTCACGCGCTCGATGTACTGCGTGAACAGAACGTCCGTGCCCTTGAAGCCGGTCGTGTTCACGTTCGCCAGGTTGTTGGCAACAACCGAAAGCTGGTTCCAAAGCGCCTGCTGTCGCGACAGCGCGATATATGTCGTATTATCCATGGCCTTTTCCCGCGCTTTTGCGCTGAGTGATTGGCCCACGTAATGCACACGCCGTGCCAGAGTCGTTTTCTTATTTAAAACAATGACTTGTTGGGGTGGTCGTGGGGGGCTTCGCCCGGCAAAGACTCTCTTTTGCCGCCCTCTAGAGGCAAAAACTGCCGCCGGCGCGAGCGCTGCTCGTCATCCTTGCGGCCTTAAGGCCGCGAGGATCCAGGGGGCTCTTACAATTAAAAGCCAAGAGGCCCCTGAATCCTCGCTCCTGCGGGTCAAGGCCGACGGCCGCGCATTCCGCCTCCTATTAAGTATATTGTTAACCCCAGGCCGGTAGGTTTCCTGAACCTAGGAAAGGCCCGCTCTATGAGTCGGGCAAGCAATGCGCGTCTTCGCGAGGACTAAAGACAATGGCTGAAGAGCAGGATTTCGAAGGCGACGAGCCGGAATTCGAAGGCGGTGGCGGCGGCAAAAAGAAGCTGTTGCTCATGGTCGTGTTGCCGATCCTGCTCGTGCTGGGCGGCGCTGCGGCGGCTTACTTCACCGGCCTTGCCGATCCCTTGCTCGCGATGATCTCTGGCGAAAGCGCGGCGGAAGAACATGCGGAAGCGCCGGCCGAAGGCGAACACGCCGCGCCGGCCGAAGAGCATGCGAAGCCCGCCGAAGGCGCGGCGCCGGCCGCCACGGCCGAAGGCGGTGTCGGTGCGGTGTTCTACGAAATGCCGGAAATGCTGGTGAACATCAATACAGCCGGCCGTACGCGTAATTTCTTGAAGATCAAAGTGAGCCTCGAGCTCACCAGTGAAGCCGACATCGCCCGCATCGACAACGTGCTGCCCCGCATCGTGGACAACTTTCAAGTCTATTTGCGTGAGTTGCGCCTCGAGGATCTGCAGGGCGCCGCCGGCATGTATCGCCTGCGTGAAGAACTCCTGAACCGCGTCAACGCCGCCGTGCGTCCGGCGCAGGTCAAGGACGTGCTCTTTAAGGATATGATTGTTCAGTAGTTTTGTTAGTTAAGTGCTCCCAAAGGTTCAGATATGAGCCCAAGTGAATCCGACGACCTCGCCGCCGCACTGGCCGATGCGAAAGACGATACGTCCGCGAAACCGGGCGGGGACGCCGACGCCGATGCGATGGCCGCGGAATGGGAAGCGATGCTCGGCGGCGCCGATGAAGGCGCCGATGACTTCATGGGCGGCGGCGGCGGCCGTGGCGAGTCCACGCGCGTCCTGAATCAGGATGAAATCGACAGTCTTTTAGGGTTCGACGAAGCCTCCGATGAAGGCTCCGACCGCGCCGGGATCCAGGCGATCCTCAACTCCGCGCTCGTGTCTTACGAACGTCTTCCCATGCTGGAAGTCGTGTTCGACCGTCTCGTGCGCATGATGACCACCAGCCTTCGTAACTTCACGTCCGATAACGTCGAAGTCTCGCTGGACGACATTCTCTCGCAGCGCTTCGGCGATTATCTGAACTCGATCCCGCTGCCCGCCATGCTCACCGTCTTCAAGGCGGAAGAGTGGGACAACTTCGGCCTCATGACCGTGGACAGCTCGATGATCTATTCGATCGTCGACGTGCTGCTCGGCGGGCGCCGCGGGACGGCGGCTATGCGTGTGGAAGGCCGTCCTTACACCACGATCGAACGTACGCTGGTCGAACGCATGATTCACGTCGTGCTTGCTGACTTGTCGGCGGCCTTCGATCCGCTCTCGCCGGTCACGTTCCGCTTCGACCGCCTCGAGACAAACCCGCGTTTCGCCACCATCTCCCAGCCGTCCAACGCCGCCATCGTCGCGCGTCTGCGCATCGACATGGAAGACCGCGGCGGGCGCCTGGAAATCCTCATTCCCTTCGCCACCCTCGAACCCGTCCGCGAACTTCTCCTGCAAATGTTCATGGGGGAAAAGTTCGGCCGCGACTCGATTTGGGAAACGCACTTGGCCGAGGAAATGTGGTTCACCGAAGTGCCGCTCGAAGCGGTCCTGGATACCCAGGTCCTGCCGCTGAGCCGTGTCCTCAATATGAAGGTGGGCTCGAAGCTCCTCCTGAACGCGACCGCGGACTCCCCTGTGATCTTGCGTTGCGGCGATCAGCCGATGTTCGTCGGTAAAATGGGCCGCCGGGGCAATAATATTGCCATCCGGGTCGACCATCGCCGCCTGGGCACCAACAAAGACAAGGGCGCGTCGGCTTGACCCTTCTTTTTCCTCCCCTTTTCGGGGGGCGGAAATAACGGGCAGCTCCCGGCAATTCTTGCCGCCATTAACTAAGTTTTATCGCCGGGAATGCGAAATTCGCTCGCGAAGCCGATATAATAAGCGAGACCCCTTCGGGAGAGAGCCATGACGACCGATTCCATCCTCGACATTGTCGTTATCCTGTTGCTCATCCCGACGATCGTTTACGCCGTGATCCTGAACCGCCGCCTGACCGCGCTCCGCAAGTCGCGCGACGAATTGTCCAAGGTGGTCAACAGCTTCAACGAAGCGACGATGCGCGCGGAAGCCGGCATCCCGAAGCTCAAGAAGGCCACCACCGAAGCCAACCTTTCGCTGAAAGACCGTGTCGAGAAGGCGCAGACCCTGCGCGACGACCTCGCGTTCATGATCGAGCGCGCCGAGGAACTCGCCGGCCGCCTCGAAGGCGCTGTCCGTGTCGCCCGCAGCGAGGGCGTTTCCAATGTGGCTCAGGTTCAGACTGTAACGGCGCCGGGCGCCCGCGCGACCTACGCCGACGTGGCCCCGCGTTCCGCCGCGCCGGCTGCCGGCACGCTCGCTCACACCGTTGCCGGATTTGAAGAAACCGCCGCCGACCTGCGCTCGGCCCTTGGCGCCGCTCGCGCTGAAGCCGGCGTGCCGGGCCGTGCCGCGCAGGCCGCGCCGGCAGCCGCGCCCGCCGGCTTCCCGCGTCCCAAGCGCACGTTGGAAAGCCAGTTTGAACGCGCCGCCCGCGCGGAACCGCAGAGCCTGGAAGAGGAGCGTTCCGAAGCCGAACGCGAACTCTTGAAGGCCCTTCAGTCCGCGCGGTAATTTGCACTCATGCAATCTTATCCTTACGACATGCCGCCTCCGATGCGCCCGCGTTCCCAGCGTGAGCAGGGTGGATCTTCCATGACCGGCCGTCTCGGAAAGGCGCCGTCTTTCCGTTTGTTGCCGGTGCTGATCCTCGCCGCCGTCGGCATGTTGGGCTTCAAGCTGCAAGTCATCGTCAAGGAAGTCGCCGGCGAGACACGTCTGGTCTCCTTCGTGATGGAACAGTCGGCCGCGTTCGCGCAGGCCGCCGCTCCCAACAACGCCGCCAAGCCGGCCGCTCCACCGGCTCCGGCCGCCACCGCGCCCGCCACGGCGCCAGCGGAAGGCGCGGCAGCGCCGGCGGAAGGCGCCGCGCCCGCCGAGGGCGGTCCGCCGTCCATGCTCAATTTCGACCCGGCGAACCTGACCAAGTCCGAAATCGACACCCTGCAGCGTTTGGCCGAGCGCCGTGAAGTCATCGAGCGCCGCGAACGCGAAGTCGAAGCGAAAGATGGTCTCCTGAAGGCGGCCGAAGCGCGCATCGAGGGCAAGATCGCCCAGCTCCAGGACCTGGAAAAGAACATCCAGGGTCTTTTGAAGCAGTACGATGCCCAGAAGCAGGAAGAGATCGACCAACTCGTTCGCGTTTACAGCGTCATGAAGCCGAAGGATGCCGCGCGCATCTTCGATACCCTCGAAATGCCGATCCTGGTCGGGGTCGTCCAGAAGATGAAAGACGCGAAAGTCGCGCCGATCCTCGCGGCCATGGACTCCCGCCGCGCTGTCGCGCTCACGGAAGAACTCACGGCGCGCAAGCAACTCAGCTCCAGCGCCGACCAGCCGGACGGGCCGACGCCGGTTTCCGCCCGCGCGCCCGCGGGCGGTGGCGCCGCCAAGCCGCAACCGCGGTAACGGCTGCGTTTCGCCCCTGTTAAGGCGGGTTTAACCCCTCCTTCATCTTTCAGGCTTAGGCTTCTGAAAACACGCGTGTTTTACGTGCGGAGACGTATGTCTTCGCGTGACACGGGGAAGCAGGTTTGAGCGGCGTCTATCCAACAGCGCGCGAGACACTCTACGAGGCATTTTCGGACAGTCCGGAAATGCATAGCGATGCCGCGCGCGCGGAAGCGAACCGTGATCGCGTCATGATCACGCTGCTCGCGCTCAATTTTCTGCTCATGGCGTTTTTCGCCGTGATGACCTCCATTGCCAGCGAAACGCGCGCGACCGTCGTCGCGCCCGCCGAAGCGTCCGCCGCGCAAGCGGCCAACGCCACCGCGGCCGCCGATTCGATTTCACAGGCCCGTATGCTCGAAGAAGAGCGCCGCCGCGCCGTCGATCTCTTGCGCGCGTCGGTCGCGCAAGTCTTCGCGCCGGTGATTGCGGTTGAAGATACATGGCGCACGCGTACGACGTGGAGCATCGGCAACGATCGCGTCGATATCGAGGTGCCGTTCGCCTTGTTCGCCGATCCGCAGCATGTGGCCGAAGGCGACGCTATCCTCGCCGGGATCGCGGGTGTCATCGACAACGGGGTGCGGGGCTATCGTGCCGAACTCGCGCTGCGTGCCTCGCATCCTGAAACCAACGTTGCCTTGCTGGCAGAACGCCTGATGGCGCACGGTCTCGCGCCGACGGCGCTTTCGGTCGGTATCCTCAAGCCGGTGGGCGGGCAAACCAGTGGCGAGGCGATCCTGCGATTCAGCTTCCTGCTGCTCGACGATAGCGACGATGTTGTGACTCGCCTCGCCGGCGCTCCGCCGCCGCGTTTGACGAGGGCGAATTGACATGAACGCCCTGAACCATATGTCGCACCATGTGGCTTACCGCCCGCTCGCGGACCATCTTCAGGACCTGCCCGCACTCGGCAGGCGCATCAATGCGCCGAAGGTCGAGCGTAGCCCCGGACCGGCGCGCCCATGGCTCATCACCATTGTCGATCTGATGACGATCCTGCTCACCTTCTTCGTGTTACTGTTTTCCCTCGCCAAGATCGACATGGTACGCTTCATTCCTGTCGCCCGTTCCTATGGCGAGGCTTTCGCCGGCGGTGCGCCCGACGAGAATGTCCCGCGCCTCCCGGAAGTGGCGGCGGTTCCGGGGGACAACCTCAGCTATTTGGAGGCGGTGCTGCGTCCGGCCTTCGCAAAACAGGCCAGCCTCGCCGATGTCCAGTTCCGCGCGACCCCGCAATATCTTATTCTCTCCTGGCCGGCCTCGGTGTCGGGTGAGGGCTTATTCGATGCGGGATCCAGCGGCTTTTCCGAGGCGGCGCGCCGGCGGGTTTTTGATTTGGGCGGTGTGTTGAGCAACCTGCATAACCGTATTGCCATCGTGGGACAGGCTACGTCCACTTCGGTGAACGAAGCCGGCGCCGATGCCGATGCGTGGCATCTCGCCATTGCGCGCGCCAATGCGGTCGCCGACGCGTTCGCCGCGTCCGGCTACGACAAGGAAATCACCGTGCTCGGCCGCAAGGCGCCCGCCGGAAACATCGAACAGATCCAAGTCCTCATCATGCCGGAGCAACCCGGATCATGATGAAACGCTTCTCACTCGCTTTCGCGATCGCTCTTCTGAGCAGCGCGCCCGCGCTGGCCGACGCTGTGCGCTTCGCGGTGCGCGACGGCTACGGCCGTGTGGCGTTCGAGTGGGATCGGCCGGTCCGCTATTCCGCAGACGTCCTCGGCGGCGAGCTTGTCGTTCAGTTCGAACGCAGTGTCACCATGACACCCGCGGCCGTTGCCCAGGCGCTCGGCGCCTATATCTCCGGCCCGCCGCGCGTCAGTCCCGACCAGCGCACGATCTCTTTCCCGCTGCGCCCGAACGTCACCATGCGCACCTTTACGGTTGGCTCGGCTGTCGTGGTCGATCTTGTCGGCCCGCCGCCACAAACGGCGGCGGCGAAGCCCGCCGCGCCGGCCGCGCCGCGCAATCAAATCGGCAATCCAAACGCGCCCGCCGGCGCGCGCACCGTTGCGGTGCGCACGGGCCAGCATCCGACATTCTTCCGCATCGCGTTCGACTGGCCGCAGTCGCGTCCGGGCTATCGCGTCGAACGCCGCGGCGAAAGTGTCGCCATTGTCTTCCAAGGCTCCGGCACGCTGAATCTCGCCAGTCTCAACCAGCGTCTGCCGGCAGCGAATAGGGGCGCGAGCGTCTCTTACGACAACGGTCAGACCACTCTCATCATCCCGCACGGCGCGGCCCTTGCGGTGAACGATCTTGCCACCGGCAACACGATCGCTATCGATCTCACCAATTCCCCGGCCTCGCAGCAGCAAGCGTCCGTGACGCGCCCAGCCGGTCCGGCAGGCGCCGCGCCGCCGCCCGCTGGTTGAACTGCTGCGCCTCGGCGTGCCGATGGGCTTCTCGAACTTTGTCGAGATCTCCTCGTTTACGCTAATGGCGCTGTTCATCGCCCAACTCGGGGCGACGGTGGTCGCCGGTCACCGCATCGTCGCCAACCTCGCCGCTCTCTGCTACATGTTGCCGCTGGCGCTGGCCATTGCCACGCTGGCGCAGGTCGGCTACAACGCCGGCGCACGCGACTGGCCACGCGCGCAGGCTTCGGCAACGGCCGGCCTGTTGCTCGCCGGCGTCCTGTCGACGCTGCTCGGCGGGCTGCTCTGGCTGCTCGCCGCGCCGCTGACCGCCGCTTACAGCGACGACCCCGCGGTCAGGTCCGTGGCCCTGGGGCTGCTCGGCTACGTCGCCTTCTACCAGCTTTTCGACGCCGTGCAGACGATCGCCGCGCACGC
>Ga0102832_1000666_pt1 | contig 43064 bp, 37 predicted proteins | sample EBPBio282013_DNA_FD_88942 | JGI IMG/M metagenome (GOLD analysis project Ga0102832, IMG submission 88942) | Wastewater treatment Type I Accumulibacter community from EBPR Bioreactor in Madison, WI, USA - Reactor 2_5/28/2013_ DNA (Illumina Assembly) | ecosystem: Engineered > Bioreactor > EBPR >... | reverse complement strand
GTGCGGCCGCTCGGAGAGCTTCTCCTGCGTGTACGTGATGCCGGCGAAAGCCGAGAAGCCGGCGCCGAACAGGCTCAGCGCGAGGCCGGTGGCGTACTGGTTGGTATTGAGCCAGATCACCAGCACGCCGAACGCGGCGGCCAGCAGCGCGCCGGCGGCCGCGCCGGCGCCGAAGGCGAGCCAGTCGTTGCCGGTGTGCACCGCGGTGGCGTAGCCGGCGATGGCGGCCACCAGCATCATGCCCTCGGCGCCGAGGTTGACGATGCCGGCGCGTTCGTTGATCAGCAGGCCGAGCGCCGCGATGGCCAGCACCGTGCCGGCGTTGAAGGTGGCGGCGAGCAGGAGTGCGAAGGCGTCCATCTCAGGCCTCTTTCGTTTGCGTGGATACGGCGGCCTTGGGCGCCGGCACCTGCGCCGGCTTCCAGCGCACCCGATACGCGATCAGCGTGTCGCAAGCCAGCAGCGTGAACAGCAGCAGGCCCTGGAACACGCCGGTGAGCGACTTGGGCAGCCCGAGGCGCGACTGCGCCAGCTCGCCACCGATGTAGAACATGCTCATCAGGATGGCCGCGAAGATCGCGCCCACCGGATGCAGCCGCCCGACGAAGGCGACGATGATGGCCGCGAAGCCGTAGCCCGCCGGCACGTGCGGCGTCAGCTGCGCGAGCGGCCCGGCCACTTCGAGCGCACCGGCCAGCCCCGCCATGCCGCCCGACAGCAGCAGCGCCATCCACAAGGCACGGCGCGACGAGAAGCCGGCATAACGCGCCGCCGCCGGCGCGAGCCCGCCCACCTGCAGCTGGAAGCCGGCATAGGTGCGGAACAGCAGCACCCAGAACGCCGCCACCGACGCGAGCGCGATCAGCACGCCGATGTTGACGCGGAAACCGTCCACCAGCCGCGGCACCTGGGTGCTCTTCAGGAAGGTGATGGTCTGCGGGAAGTTGTAGCCGGCCGGGTCCTTCCACGGCCCGTAGACGAGGTAGCCCAGCACCATGTCGGCGATGTAGACCATCATCAGGCTGACCAGGATCTCGCTGGCGTTGAAGCGGTCGCGCAGCAGCGCGACGATGGCCGCCCACAGCATGCCGCCGAGTACGCCGGCGACGAGGATCGCGACGACGATCCAGCGCGTCGTGCCCGGGCCGGCCTGCATCGCCACCCAGCCGGCGGCGGCCGCGCCGATCACGAACTGCCCTTCGGCGCCGATGTTCCAGACGTTGGCGCGAAAGCACAACGCCAGGCCGAGCGCGATCAGCACCAGCGGCGTGGCCTTGACCGACAGTTCCGACAGCGCATAGCCGCTTTTCAGCGGCTCGACGAAGAACATCTGCAACCCGCGCAAGGGGTCCTTGCCGAGCATGACGAACAGGCCGATGCCGATCAGCACCGTCACCGCCAGCGCCAGCAGCGGCGAGGCGATGGACAGCGCCCGCGACGGCTGCGCCCGCGCTTCAAGCCGCAGCATGGCTCGCCTCCTGCGGGGCCGCGCCCGGCCACAGCCCGCTCATCCAGGCGCCGATGCGCTCCACCGTCGCCTCGGCGCGCGGCAGCGCGGGCGAGACGCGGCCCTGCGCCATCACCAGCAGCCGGTCGCTGATCTCGAACAGCTCGTCGAGTTCCTCGCTGACCACCAGCAGCGCGCAGCCGGCGTCGCGCAGCTTGAGCAGCTCGCCGCGGATCAGCGCCGCGGCGCCGACGTCGACGCCCCAGGTCGGCTGGCTGACGATCAGCAGCGTCGGGCCGGCGTCGATCTCGCGGCCGACGATGAACTTCTGCAGGTTGCCGCCCGACAGGCTGCGCGCCGCCGCGCCGGGGCCGCCGGCCTTGACCTGGAAGCGCTGGATCAGGTGCTCGGCCAGCGCGCGCACCTCGGCGCTGGCGATCCAGCCGCTCTTGCGCACCGGACCGGTCCTCGTGAGTAATGTGTTATTCGAAAGGCTCAGCGTCGGCACCGCGCCGCGGCCCAGCCGCTCTTCGGGCACGAAGTGCAGGCCTTCGTGGCGGCGGCGGCGCGGCGAATGCGCGGCGATGGCGGCGCCCTTCAGGCGGATGCTGGCGGCGGCGGCGCGCCGGTCTTCGCCCGAGAGCGCGGCCATCAACTCCTGCTGGCCGTTGCCCGAGACGCCGGCGATGCCCAGCACCTCGCCGGCGCGCACCTCGAAGGCGATGTCGCGCAGGTCGACGCCGAACGGGTGCTGGCGCGGCAGCGACAAGCCCTGCACCGCCAGCACCACCGGCCCCGGCGCGCGCGCCACGTGCTGCAGCGGCGGCGGCTCGGCGCCGATCATCAGCCGCGACAGGCTGGCGTTGGTCTCCTTGGTCGGGTCGACCTCGCCGGTGACCTTGCCGCCGCGCAGCACGGTGCAGTGGTGGCACAGGCTGCGGATCTCGTCGAGCTTGTGGCTGATGTAGAGGATGCTGCAGCCGCCGTCGGCCAATCGGCGCAGCGTGACGAAGAGCTTGTCCACGGCCTGCGGCGTCAGCACCGAGGTCGGCTCGTCGAGGATCAGCAACTGCGGGTCGGTCAGCAGCGCGCGCACGATTTCCACGCGCTGCTTCTCGCCCACGCTCAAGGAATGCACCGGGCGCTGCGCATCGAGGTCCAGCCCGTAGGTGTGCGCCACCTCGCCGATGCGCCGCGCCACCGCGGCCAGGCTGCCGGCCTTGTCGAGGCCGAGCCACACGTTCTCGGCCACGGTCAGCGTGTCGAACAGCGAGAAGTGCTGGTAGACCATGCTGATGCCCAGCTCGCGCGCCGCCGCCGGGCTTTTGATCTGCACCGGCTGGCCGTTCCAGCGGATGCTGCCTTCGTCGGGCTGCACGGCGCCGTAGATGATCTTCATCAGCGTGCTTTTGCCGGCGCCGTTCTCGCCCAGCACGGCGTGGATCTCGCCGGGCTGCACGGTGAGCGACACGCCGTCGTTGGCGCGCACGGCGGGGTATTGCTTGCTGATGCCGGCCAGCGCCAGGCGCGGCGTCGCTGCGGCGTGCTGCTTCATCGGTCGGCCCTCGTGTAAAGCCTGCGGCCGGCCACGTAGGTGGCGGCCAGGTGGCCGGCGTCGGCCAGCGTCATCCAGGCGAAGAGTTTCTCGTGCAGGTCTTGCGCGACGGCCAGCCGCCGCTCGCCGACGGCGTCGCGCGACCAGTCCCACAGGCAGACGTCGGCCAGGCAGCCGGCGTCGAGGCTGCCGATCTCGTGCGCCAGCTTCAAGGCGTCGGCGGCGCCGCGCGTCGCGGCGTGCAGCGCGGTCCACGCCGTCAGCCGGTGGCCGGCCAGCGCCTGCACCTTGTAGCCGTCGGCCAGCGTTCGCGGCAGCGACAAGCTGGTGCCGCCGCCGACGTCGCTGCCCACGCTGACGGCCACGCCGGCCGCCTGGCGCTGCGGCCAGTCCATCAGCCCGCTGCCGAGGAAGAGGTTGCTGCTGGGGCAGAAGGCGATCTGCGCGCCGCTGTCGCGCAGCGTGCCGAGGTCGGCTTCGTCGAGCCAGATGCCGTGCGCCAGTACCGAGCGCGGGTGCAGCAACCCGGCTTGCGCGTAGACGTCGAGGTAGCTGCGCGCCGCGGGAAACAGGCGCTGCACCCACTGCACCTCGACGCGGTTCTCGGCGACGTGGGTCTGCAGGTACAGGCTGGCGTCGGCGCGGCACAGCGCGCCGGCCATCGCCAATTGCGCCGGCGTGCTGGTCGGCGCGAAGCGCACGGTCACCGCGTAGGCGTTGCGGCCGCGGCCGTGCCAGCGCTCGATGAGGTCGACGCAATCGCGCTCGGCCTGCGCCAAGTCGTCGTCGCGCAGGCCGTCGGGCGCGTGGCGGTCCATCAGCACCTTGCCGGCGACGAGGCGCATGCCGCGCTGCTGCGCCGCCTGGAACAGCGCCTCGGCCGAGCCCTTGTGCACGGTGGGGAACACCACCGCGGCCGTGGTGCCGTGGGCCAGCAAGGCGTCGAGGAAGCGCGCCGAGCCGGCGGCCGCCACCGCGGGGTCGGCCCAGGCGCGCTCGGCGGGGAAGGTGTAGCGCTGCAGCCAGTCGAGCAACTCGGTGCCGAAGCTGGCGATGACCTCGATCTGCGGGCTGTGGACATGCGTGTCGATGAAGCCCGGCAGCAGCAGCCGGCCGCGCTGGTCGTCGCGCGCGTAGGCGGGGCCCGGCTCGACGGCGCCCGGCTGCACGCCGGCGATGCGGCCTTGCGCGTCGACCAGCAGCCAGTGGTCGGGGCGCCAGCGCACGGCGGGCTCACCGCCGTGGCCGCTGTGGCCGCCATCGCCCGTGTCGCCCCAGCGCGGCGCCGCAGTGAAGTCGAGCAGGTCGGCGCGGATGGCGATCATGCGCGGCCCGACGGCGCCGGCAGCGGCGACGCGCGCTGCGGCAGCTGGCGCGCCACGTCGCGCACCTGTTCGCGGAACCAGCGCATCGCCGGCGCCTGGTGCGTCAGCTCGTGCCACAGCTGGTAGTAGGTGAGCGGCGGAAACGCCACCGGGCAGCGCACGATGCGCACCGGCAGTGCGCCGGCGTAGCGGCTGCAGAACAGCCGCCCGGTGGTCAGCACGAGCAGGCTTTCGGCCACCATCAGCGGGATCAGCCCGAAGTGCGAGGCGCGCACCGCGATGCGCCGCTCGGCGCCCTGCGCGGCCAGGTGCTCGTCGATGACGCCCAGCGCGCCCGGGTGCAGCGGCATCGGCGCCACGTGCTCGCAGTCGAGGTATGTCTGCACCGTCCAGCCGCGGCCGGCGGCGGCGGGGTGGCCCGCGGCCACCAGGCACACCACCTCGTCGCTGATCAGCCGCGCCAGGTGCAGCTCGGCGGGCGGCTGCAGCCAGTTGCCGATGACCAGGTCGACATCGCCGTTGGCCAGGTGGCGGCGGTAGTCGTACTCGCGCGTCAGCGGCATCAGCTCCAGCCGCACGCCGGGCGCCAGCCGCTTGACCTGGCCGACCAGCGCGGGCAGGAACAGCGGGTCGAGGTAGTCGCTGGCGGCAATGCGCAGCAGCGCCTCGCTGGCCGCGGCGTCGAAGGGCTGGCTGCGCAGCCGGCGGTTGAACAGCCGGTCGGCGCCGCTCAGCACCTGGGCCGCCGGCTCCAGCAACTGCAGCGCCGCGGCGGTGGGCTGCATGCCGCCGCCGGCGCGCACCAGCAGCGCGTCGCCCGTCAACTCGCGCAGGCGGCGCAGTTGCGCGCTGACGGCGGGCTGGCTGCTGGCCAGGCGCAAGGCCGCCCGCGAGACGCTGCGTTCACTGATCAAAGTGTGCAAGACCCGGATGAGGTGGAGGTCTATCGTCGCCAGTTCCGTGCGGCGGGCCATATGCTTGCGGCAATATGCAGTATGCGTGCCATCGTATACACGCAGGCACGCATCGCGCTACCTTCGGGCAAACACCGAGAGCCCAGGAACCACGATGACGCAGCGCCCGATCCGCCTGGTCCACCGCGGACAGATCGTCAGCATCGCCGACGCGCCGCCGACCCGCAGCCTGCTCGACTGGCTGCGCGAAGACCGGCACTGCACCGGCACCAAAGAGGGTTGCGCCGAGGGCGATTGCGGTGCCTGCACCGTCGCGCTGGGGCGGCTCGACGCGCAGGGCCGGCTGCACACCGAGACCGTCAACGCCTGCATCCAGTTCCTGCCGATGCTCGACGGCCAGGCGGTGTTCACGGTCGAAGACCTGTCGCCGCCGGCGCGCGACGGCGCGGCGACGCTGCACCCGGTGCAGCAGGCGATGGTCGACTGCCACGGCTCGCAATGCGGCTTCTGCACCCCCGGCTTCGTGATGTCGCTGTGGGCCTGCCGGCGCCAGCACCAGGCCGCCGGCACGCGACCGTCGCGGCAGGACCTTGCCGACGCGCTGGCCGGCAACCTGTGCCGCTGCACCGGCTACCGGCCGATCCTCGACGCCGGCGAGCAGGCGCTGCAGAGCGCCGCGCCCGAGCCCGACCACGCCGCCACCATCGCCGCGCTGCGCACCCTGGCGCAAGACCCGCCGCTGGTCTACCAGGGCCGCTTCTGGGCGCCGCGCACGGCCGACGAGCTGGCCACGCTGTATGCCGACCACCCGCAGGCGCGGCTGCTGGCCGGCGCCACCGACATCGGGCTGTGGGTCAACAAGCAAATGCGCGAGTTGCCCGAGCTGATCCACGTCGGCGCGGTGGCCGAGTTGCAGCGCATCGAGGTGGTCGACGGCACGCTGCGCATCGGCGCCGCGGCGTCGCTGGAAGCCGCCTGGGCCGCGCTGTGCGAATACTGGCCGCAATTGCGCGAGCTGTGGCTGCGCTTCGCGTCGCCGCCGGTGCGCCACGCCGGCACGATGGGCGGCAACGTCGCCAACGGCTCGCCGATCGGCGATTCGGCGCCGGTGCTGATGGCGCTGGACGCGCGCATCGTGCTGCAGCAGCGGGGGCGCCTGCGCGAGCTGGCGCTGGCCGACTTCTACACCGGCTACATGAAGAACGAGCTGCAGTCCGGCGAGTTCGTGCGCGGCCTGGTCGTGCCGCTGCCGCAGGCGCGGTCGCAGATGCAGTCGCAAACTCGGAAGCAGACGCAGACCGCGCTGCGCGCCTACAAGATCAGCAAGCGTTTCGACAGCGACATCTCGGCGCTGTGCGCGGCGTTGGCGATCGACCTCGACGGCGACACGGTACGCGCCGCGCGCCTGGCCTTCGGCGGCCTGGCGGCCACCGTCAAGCGCGCCGCGCAGGCCGAGGCCGCGCTGCAGGGCCGGCCCTGGACCGAGGCCACGCTGCAGGCCGCCACCGCCGCGCTGGCGCAGGACTTCCAGCCGCTGAGCGACCTGCGCGCCAGCGCCGGCTACCGGCTGCAGGTGGCGGGTAACCTGCTGCGGCGCTTCTGGCTGGAGACGCGCCGCGACGCGCCGCTGCCGGCCGCCGCGGTGACCGTGTGGGCGCGGGAGACCAGCACATGAACAAGCCCATCGACGACGCCGCGCTGGCGCTGCAGCCGCCCGTGCCGGCCGCGCCGCAAGACGGCGTGGGCCGCAGCCGCCCGCACGAATCGGCCGCGCTGCACGTCGCCGGCCGCGCGCCCTACACCGACGACCTGCCCGAGCTGGCCGGCACGCTGCACGCGGCGCTGGGGCTGTCGCCGCTGGCGCATGGCCGCATCGTCGCGCTCGACCTCGACGTGCTGCGCGCGCTGCCCGGCGTGGTCGACGTGTTCAGCGCCGCCGCCATTCCCGGCCGCAACGACTGCGGGCCGCTGCTGCACGACGACCCCATCCTCGCCGGCGAGGCCGGCGCCACGCTGCGCTACCTGGGGCAGCCGGTATTCGTGGTGCTGGCCGAAACGCGCGACGCCGCGCGCCGCGCCGCGGCGCGGGCCAAGGACGTGATCCGCTGCGAGCCGCTGCCGCCGCTGCTCGACCCGCTGCAGGCCCACGCCGCCGGCGGGCAGTACGTGCTGCCGCCGATGACGCTCAAGCGTGGCGACGCGCGCGCCGCCATCGCCGCCGCGCCGCAGCGGCTGCACACGCGCTTCGCGGTCGGCGGCCAGGAGCAGTTCTACCTGGAAGGCCAGATCGCCTACGCCGCGCCCACCGAATCGGGCGGGCTGCAGGTCTGGTGCTCGACCCAGCACCCCAGCGAGATGCAGCTGGTGGTGGCGCACGCGCTGCAGCGGCCGGCGCACGCGGTGCGCGTGGAATGCCGGCGCATGGGCGGCGGCTTCGGCGGCAAGGAGTCGCAGTCGGCGGTGTTCGCCTGCATCGCCGCGCTGGCCGCCGACCGGCTGCAGCGCCCGGTCAAGCTGCGGCCCGACCGCGACGACGATTTCCTGATCACCGGCCGCCGCCACGGCTTCCATTTCGAGATCGAGGCCGGCCACGACGACGAAGGCCGCATCCTCGGCGCGGTGTGCCACCTGGTGTCCAACGCCGGCCATTCGGCCGACCTCTCGGGCCCGGTGATGACGCGCGCGCTGTGCCACTTCGACAACGCCTACTGGCTGCCGCACGTCGAACTTCATGGTTATTCGGCGCGTACCAATACCCAGAGCAACACCGCGTTCCGCGGCTTCGGCGGCCCGCAGGGCGCGATCGCCGTCGAGCACCTGATGGACCTGGTGGCGCGCCGCCTCGGCCGCGACCCGCTGGCGGTGCGCCGGCTCAACTTCTACGGCGGCGCCGGGCGCTCGGTCACGCCCTACGGCCAGCCGGTGGACGACAACCTGATCGAGCCGCTGGTGCAGCAGCTCGAAGCGAGCAGCGAACTGGCGGCGCGGCGCGCGGCGGCGGCGCGCTTCAATGCCGCCAGCCTGGTGCTGAAGAAGGGGCTGGCGCTGACGCCGGTGAAGTTCGGCATCTCGTTCAACGTGGTCCACCTCAACCAGGCCGGCGCGCTGGTGCACATCTACACCGACGGCTCGGTGCTGGTGAACCATGGCGGCACCGAGATGGGCCAGGGCCTCAACACCAAGGTGGCGCAGGTCGTCGCGCACGAGCTGGGCATCGCCTTCGAGCAGGTGCGCGTCAGCGCCACCGACACCGCCAAGGTGGCCAACACCTCGGCCACCGCGGCTTCCACCGGCAGCGACCTCAACGGCAAGGCGGCGCAGGACGCCGCGCGCCAGTTGCGTGAACGGTTGGCCGCGCTGGCCGCCGCGCAGTGGGGCGGCGACGCGGCCGCGGTGCGCTTCAGCGACGGCCGCGTCTGGCTGGGCGAGCGCTCGCAGCCCTTTGCCGAACTGGTGAACGCCGCCTACCTGGCCCGCGTGCAGTTGTGGAGCGACGGCTTCTACGCGACGCCGGGCCTGAGCTGGAACCGCGAGACGCTGCAGGGCCGGCCGTTCTACTACTTCGCCTACGGCGCGGCGGTCAGCGAGGTGATCGTCGACACGCTGACCGGCGAATGGAAGCTGCTGCGCGCCGACCTGCTGCACGACGCCGGCCGCTCGCTGAACCCGGCGCTGGACATCGGCCAGGTCGAAGGCGCCTTCATCCAGGGCATGGGCTGGCTGACGATGGAAGAGCTGGTCTGGCACCCGCAGACCGGTGCGCTGCTGACGCACGCGCCCAGCACCTACAAGATCCCCACCGCCAACGACGCGCCGGCCGTGTTCCGCACGGCGCTGTTCGACGCGCCCAACGCGGTGGACAGCATCCACCGCAGCAAGGCGGTCGGCGAGCCGCCGCTGCTGCTGGGCTTCAGCGTGTTCTTCGCGATCCGCGACGCGGTGGCCGCTGCCGCCGCCGACCCGCGCGCCGAGGTGCCGCTGAACGCACCGGCCACGCCCGAGGCCATCCTGCGCGCGGTGCAGGCCGTGCAGCGTCCGGCGGCGACATGATCGACCTGCGCGGCCCGGCGCTGGCCTGGCGCGCCGCGCGGCGCGCGGCGGTGGTGGTTGAGGTGCTGCAGACGCAGGGCTCGGTGCCGCGCGAGGCCGGCACGCGCATGCTGGTGGCGGCCGACGAGGTGCTGGGCACGATCGGTGGCGGCCACCTGGAACTGCAGGCCATTGCGCGCGCGCGGCGGCTGCTGCAAGGCCTGCCGGAGCCGCTGGAGCAGCGCATCGCGCTCGGGCCGACGCTGGGCCAGTGCTGCGGCGGCGCGCTCAGCCTGCGCTGGCTGGCGCTGCCGGACGCGCGGCCCGAAGACTGGCCGCTGCCGGCGCCGCGCTTCACGCTGCAGCTCTACGGCGCCGGCCACGTCGGCCGCGCGATCGTGCGGCTGCTGGAGGACTTGCCCTGCCGCGTGCAGTGGATCGACGAGCGCGACAGCGAATTCCCGGCCGCGCCGTCGGCGCCGCACATCGAGCGCGTCTGCGTCGAGCCGGTCGAAGCCGAGGTGGCCGCCGCGCCGCCGGGCTGCCGCTACCTCGTGCTGACGCACAGCCACGACCTCGACCTGGCGATCACCGAGGCCATCCTGCGCCGCGGCGACTTCGCTTACCTGGGCTTGATCGGCTCGGCGACCAAGCGCGCGCGCTTTCTCCACCGTTTCGAGGCGCGCGGCATCGCGCCAGACGTGCTGCAGCGCCTGACCTGCCCGATCGGGCTGCCGGGCATCGAAGGCAAGGAGCCGGCGGTGATCGCGCTGGGCGTGGTCGCCCAGCTTCTACTTACTCGCCCTCTGCAACGCGCCTGAGGCCATCGACGTCGGCCACGTGCACCGTGTAGCCGGCCACGTGGATCAAGCCCTGGCGGCTCAGGCTGCGCATCAGCCGCGACAGCGTCTCCGGCGTGATCGCCAGCTGCGAGGCGATGTCGCGCTTGCGCTCGCCGAGCTTGACGATGCCGCGGCGCGGGCTGTCGGCCGCCGGCTGGAAGCGCTCGACCAGCCATTGCGCGAAGCGCGCCGGCGCGTCCTTGTGCATCAGGCCGTGGGTGTTGACGGCCAGTGCGTGCACTTCGCGCGCCAGGCTGCCGATCAGCCGCCGCGCCAGCGCCGGCTGGCTGGCCAGCAGGGCGGGCAGGTCGTCGCGCGGCAGTTCCACCACCACCAGCGGCGTCACGGCGCGCGCGTCGATGGCGTGGCAGGCCTCGATCCAGGCCGAGCTTTGGTCCAGCCAGCCGGGGCCGCGCACCGGTCGCTCGATGCGGAACTGGCCGTCCGACGTGCAGTAGCCGAGCGCCGCGTCGCCGTCGCGCACGAAGACCAGCGCGCGCGCCAGCTCCTGCTGGCTGAAGACGGTGCCGCCCTGCGGCACGAAGCGCGGCCGCGCCAGCGCCGCCAGCGCCGACAGCTCGGCCGGGCTGAGCGTGGGCGCACCCAGCAGTTCGTTCCAGGCGCGGGCATCGGGCATCAGCGCATCGGCCGGGCGCAGTGCGCGGTGCAGGCTGGGGTTGATGGCGGGCTCGGCCGCACGCAGGGGCCGTTCCGACAGCAAGGGGGCGCTGGCGTGCTTGGCGATGCTGTCCGGGCGGATGTCGATCACGTGCAGGTGTCCCATGAATTTCGGCGCGTAGCCCCTCCTTGCCGCCGCCCCCAAGCCGGGCTCCGAGGGAAAAGGGTCTGCGCCGGAGCCGCGTCAAAAGCGTGCGTGGGCGCACTGTCGGGCAGGGCCGACCGGCGGCCCTTGCGCCAGATCAACGGCGGCGCGGCCGGCCGCGGGGCATCGGCGCCGATGCGGTGCGATGCCTCAGCGTTCGGCGACGTAGTGCGCGATGCGCGGCGCTTCGCCGGGCAGCAGGTAGTCGCGCAGCGCCCCTTCCAGCGCCTGGTCGGCCAGCGTCGCGCGAGCGCGCTGGTGCAGGTATTCGGCCCAGCTGGTGACGATGAAGCGCTCGACGAAGCGCGACGGGTCCGACAGGTCGCGGTAGACGCGCCAGAAGGTCGCGCCGTCGCGCCGCCGCGGCGCGCGCAGCAGGCTCACGGCGTCGAGGAAGGCGTCGGCGCGGTCGAGCTGCACGCGGTAGGCGATCTCCACCGCCACCGGGCCCGACTCGGGGTCGGGCTCGTGGACGATGAACAGGTTCTCGCCGGGCTTCACCTGCGTGACCTCGCCGAGCCCGCCGATGCGCAAAGGGAAGGGCCGCGCCAGCAGCAGCCCGCCCAGCATCACCAGCGCCGCCAGCGTCAGCGCGGCGGCCAGCCCGGCGATGTCGGACAGCGCGCCCCAGAAGGCCGAGCCGAGCGCGAACGAGCCCAACGCGCTGAGCGTGTGCATCGAGGTGGCGCGCGCCCGCACCCACGGCGGCACGCTGGTCTGGGTGGCGGTGTTGAAGGTCGACATCACCGCCATCCAGCAGCCGCCGGCGACGAACAGCGCGGCGTACACCAGCCACGCGTTGCGCGAGTAGGCGCACACCCCCATCACCGCCGCATAGGCCACGCAGCCCACCGCGACCAGGCGGTCCAGCCCCAGTTGCACGCGCAGGCGGCCGATCACCAGCCCGGTGGCCACCGCGCCGGCGCCCAGGCAGCCGATCAGCAGGCCGAAGCCGGTGGCGCCCAGGCCGAGCTGGCTTTGCGCGATGACCGGCAGCAGCGCCCACAGCGCCGAACCGGCGGCGCCGTAGGCCATGGTGCGCACCAGCTGGGCCAGCACCGTCTCGGAATGGCGCGCGAAGCGCAGCGCGCTGAGCATGCCGCCCCACAGCCGTTCGGCCGGCAGCCGGCTGGGCGGGTGTGGGCGCGGCGGAAAGCGGCGCACGGCCTCGAACAGCACCATCACGCCCAGCACCGAGAGCACGAACACCCAGCCGCTGCCGGCCACCGCGAACACCGCGCCGGCGGCCGCCGGGCCCAGCGCGCGCGCCGCGTTGTAGCCGATGCCCACCGCGGTGATGGCCTGCGGCAGCTCGTCGCGCGGCACCACGTCGACGATGGCCGAGTTCCACGACGGCGACAGCACCGCCGTGCAGCAGCCGGCCATGAAGGTCAGCACCAGCAGCGTCTGCGCGCCGGCCCAGCCGACCAGCACCAGCAGCGCCAGCAGCGCCACCGTGGCCGCCTGCAGCAGCAGCGCCAGCAGGATGAGGCGGCGGCGGTCGGTGGTGTCGGCCAGCACGCCGGCGGGCAGCGCCAGCAGGAACATCGGCAGGAAGACCGCGGTCTGCACCAGCGCCGCGAGGAACGATGAACGCGTCAGCTCCACCATCAGCCACGCGGTGGCCATGGCCTGCATCGCATTGCCGATGAAGTAGACGGTGCCGCTGGCCAGCAGCACGCGAAAGGCGCGGTGGCGCAGCGTGGCGCGGATGCTGGGCTCCGGCGGCGGCGGCGGCACGGGAACGGCGGCGTCGCTCATCGGCTGCAGCGCGCTACAGCACCAGCAGCGCGCGGAAGTCGTTGACGTTGGTGAAGGTCGGCCCGGTGTGCACGAGGTCGCCGAGGGCGCTGAAGAAGCCGTAGGCGTCGTTGGCGTCCAGCCGCTCGGCGGGCTTGAGGCTCAAAGCGGCGGCGCGCGCCAGCGTGTCGGGCGCGACGATGGCGCCGGCGTTGTCCTCGATGCCGTCGATGCCGTCGGTGTCGGCCGCCAGCACGTGCACGCCGGCCTGGCCTTGCAACGCGATCGCGCAGCCGAGCAGGAACTCGGTGGCGCGGCCGCCGCGGCCGCGCGCGGCGCCGGGGGCACGCGGCCGCAGCGTCACCGTGGTCTCGCCGCCGGACAGGATGACGCAGGGCCGCGCGAAAGGCGCGCCGCGGCGCGCCACGGCACGCGCCAGCGCGGCGTGCACCTTGCCGACCTCGCGGCTTTCGCCTTCGATCTCGTCGCTGAGGATGTGGGCCGGCAGGCCCAGCGCGCGTGCGCGGTCGGAGGCCGCTTCGAGGCTGGCCTGCGGCGTGGCGATCAGCTTCCATTCGTGGCCGCGGAAGCAGGCGTCGCCGGGCTTGGGCGTCTCGAAGGCGCCGCTTTCCAGGCCCTGGCGCGCGGCGGCCGGCAGCTCGATGCCGTAGCGCCGGCAGGTGGCCAGCGCATCGGCGCAGGTGCTGGCGTCGGGCACGGTGGGGCCGCTGGCGATCACCGCGGGGTCGTCGCCCGGCACGTCGCTGATCAACAGCGTCAGCACGCGCGCCGGCGCCGCGGCCTGCGCCAGCCGCCCGCCCTTGATCGCCGAGAGGTGCTTGCGCACGCCGTTCATCTCGTCGATCGCCGCGCCGCTGGCCAGCAAGGCCTGGTTGACGGCCTGCTTGTCGGCCAGGCTCAGGCCCGGCGCCGGCAGGCTGAGCAGCGCCGAGCCGCCGCCGGAGATCAGCGCGATCACCAGGTCGTCGGCGGACAGCCCGCGCACGCTTTGCAGGATGCGCTCGGCGGCCGCCTGGCCGGCGGCATCGGGCACCGGGTGCGAGGCCTCGACGACTTCCAGCCGCCCCGGCCGCTGCCGCCAGGCCGGCGGTACATGGCCGTAGCGAGTGACCACCAGGCCCGACAGCGGCGCGTCGGCCGGCCAGGCGGCGTCCAGCGCCGCGGCCATCGCGCCACCGGCCTTGCCGGCGCCGACCACCACGGTGCGGCCCTTCGCCGGCGGCGCCGGCAAGGCGCCGGCCAGGCCCTGTTCAGGCAGCGCGCGCTCGACGGCGGCGCGGTACAGCGACAGCAGCAGCGCGCGCGGGTCGGCGGCGGCCGGCGGCGCGGTGCCGTTCATGCAGGGACCGGCGCCGTCGCCGGGTGCACCACGCAGTTGCCGCCGGCGTCCTTGGCCGCGTTCAGCGAAACCTCGGCCTCGCCCCAGGCGCTGCGCCAGTGCTCGATGTCGTTGAAAGGCCGCGACAAGCCCACGCTGACGGTGCAGCGCAGGTGGGTGCCGCCTTCGCTCAGGCCGGTGGGCGTGGCCGAGACGCCGGTGCGGATGCGCTCGGCCAGCACGGCGGCCTTGTCGACGTCGGCGCTCAGGCAGGCGACGACGAACTCGTCGTCGCCGACGCGGGCCACCACGTCGTCGGCGCGCAGCGCCGATTCCAGCGCCAGCCCGATCGTGCGCAGCACGTCGTCGCCGGCGGCCTCGCCATGCAGCCGGTTGACGCGGCCGAACTGGTCGATGTCGACGTGCATCAGCACCACCGGCTCGTGCTGGCGGCGCGAAAAGTGGCGGCGCAGCACGTCGTCGAGGCCGTTCTCGTTGAGCAGCCGGGTCAGCGGGTCGCGCGTGGCCAGTTCGTCGAACTGGCGCGTCAGCTGCACGGTGTGCATCCACAGCAGCGTCGGGCCCAGCAGCAGCGCGCTGAGCATCAGCACCGCCTCGTACAGCGAGTCGACGGCGCCCGTCGGGCCCGCCGGCCCAGGCGCCGGGCCGCCGAACGCGGTGCGCACGGCCTCGCCCAGGCTCAGCACCGCCAGCGCGCCCAGCACCGCCGACAGGATCAGCAGCGGTGTGCGCAGCAGCGGGTTGTCGCGGTGCGCGTCGCGCAGCGCCGTCAACGCCAGCCAGGCGAACAGGCCGCCCAGCACCAGCGGCAGCACGGCGTGCCGCGCCGTCTGGCCGAAGGCCAGGTGCAAGCCGCCGGAGATCACCGCGAAGCCCAGCAGCAGCAGGCCTAGCGCGCGCCACGACAACTCGTCTCGGTGCATGAAGCGCTGCAGCCCGCGCCGCAGCAGCAGCACCGCGGCCACCGCCACCGAGTCGATCAGCACGCCGGGCAGCAGCGGGGCGTTGCGGTCGAACTGCGCCGGAATCGCGAACACCAGGCCGAACAGCACCAGGCCGAGCGCGAACGTGGCCATGCCGCTGCGTCCCCGGACCTGTTTGGAGATCACCAGGAACATGCAGCCCGTGCTCGCCAGCGTCAGCGCCAGGACGACCGCCACGATGCTGGACTCCATTCACCTCACCCGCTGTGCCATGTGATGGCACGCATTATGGGTGTGACGGCCCCGGCCGCCCGAGCGGCCGGGGCCGTCATGCCCGCATGGCGGCCAGCAGTTCCTGCGAGCCGGAGGCCAGCAGCCGGGCGTCGGAGCCCACGGTGACGAAGCGGAAGCCCTTGGCGATGCGCGCGAGCGCCACGTCGGCGCGGCCGTTGTGCACGCCGGCCTGCACGCCGTGGGCGCGGGCGCGCGCGACGATGTGCTCGATGGCCTGCGCCACCTTGGGCTCGACGTCGTCGAACACCGGCTTGCAGCCCAGCGCCAGCGAAAGGTCCGAGGGTCCGATGTAGATCGCGTCCAGCCCCTCCACCGAGAGGATGGCGTCGAGGTTGTCCAGCGCCTGCGCCGTTTCGATCATCGCGAAGGCGACGATGGTCCGGTTGGCCTCGGTCGCGTAGTCGGCGCCGCCGTACAGCGCGGCGCGCACCGGGCCGAAGCTGCGCGCGCCCTGCGGCGCATAGTGGGTGTAGGCCACCAGGCGCTGCGCTTCCTCGCGCGTGTTGACCATCGGGCAGATCACGCCGTAGGCGCCGGCGTCCAGCGCCTTCATGATGATGCCCGGCTCCATCCAGGGCACGCGCACCACCGGCACCGTGGGCGTGGTGCTGATGGCCTGCAGCATGCCCACCATCTGCGCGTAGTCGATCACGCCGTGCTGCAGGTCGATGGTCAGCGTGTCCCAGCCCTGGTGGGCCATGACCTCGGCGCTGAAGCTGCTGGGCACGGCCAGCCAGCCGTTGACGGCGGCGCGGTCCTGGGCCCACAGGGTGCGCAGGCGGTTTTCTCTCATGGGGTGGCTCTCCAGTTGTACGACATCGTATGACATCGTGGGGACATGGGCGGCTCAGCGCGCCGCGGCGGCCTCGCGGCGGCGGCGCTCGCGGCTGTTGCTGAGGTGGATGCGCATCGCGGCGCGCGCGCCGTCGGCGTCCTGCCGGGCGATCGCATCGTAGATGTTCTCGTGCTCGGCGTTGACGCGCCGCAGGTAGGCGCGCTGCGCGTCCTCGGCCGCCGCGCGGCGCGCCGCCGACCCGAGCCGCGCGCGCGGAATGCTGCGCGGCCCCAGCGTCGCCAGCAGCCCGGCGAAGTGGCTGTTCTGCGTGGCGCGCGCCACCTCGGCGTGGAAGCGGAAGTCGGCGGCCACCGCGTCCTCGCCGCGCGCCAGCGCCTGCTCGAAGGCGTCGAGCGCGCTGCGCATCACCGCCAGGTTGCGCTCGCTGCGGCGCATCGCCGCCAGGCCGGCGGCCTCGGTCTCGACGGCGATGCGCAGTTCCAGCACCGCCACCACGTCGTGCAGCGTGGACAGCTGCTGCGGCCGGATGCTGAAGGCCGCCGCGCCTTCGGCCGCGCCGAGCACGAAGGTGCCGATGCCGTGGCGCGTCTGCACCAGCCCGGCGGCCTGCAGTTGCGACAAGGCCTCGCGCACCACCGTGCGACTGACGCCTTGCTCGGCCATCAGCGCGGCCTCGGTCGGCAGCCGCGCGCCGGCGGCGACCTGGCCGCCGCGGATGCGCGCGGCCAGCGTGTCGACCAGCCGCAGCGCCAGCGTGCGCGGCGCACCGCCGCCGTTGGCGGCAGTGGCGCGGGGGTCGGCACGGGCGGTGGTGCGGGAACGGGCCCCTGAGGTTTGCACGCTTGACGGGGAAAGCCGGGTTGGCGCAGCATCGCATGTCGTACGACAACTGACAAGTCGGTCTTGCCGTGGCAGCCTCCCCACCGTCCCCGCCGATGTTCGACCGCCTGCTGCTCACCGGCGCCGCCGGTGCCCTGGGCCGCGTGCTGCGGCCGCGCCTGCGCGGCCTGTGCCGCGTGCTGCGGCTGAGCGACATCGCCGAGCTCGGCAGCGCCGCCGCCGGCGAGGAGCTGATGCGCGCGCCGCTGCAGGACAAGGCCGCGGTGCTGGCGCTGCTGCAAGGCGTGCAGGCCGTGGTGCACCTGGGCGGGCTGTCGACCGAACACGCCTTCGAAGACATCCTGGCCGCCAACATCGTCGGCACCTACCACGTCTACGAGGCGGCGCGCATCCACGGCGCGCGCCGCATCGTGTTCGCCAGCTCCAACCACGCGACGGGCTTTTATTCGCAGGGCGAGACCATCGACCCGCGGATGCCCAAGCGCCCCGACGGCTACTACGGCCTCAGCAAGGCCTTCGGCGAAGACCTGGCGCAGTTCTATTTCGACCGTCATGGCCTGGAGACCGTGAGCCTGCGCATCGGCTCGTCGTTCCCGGCGCCGGTCGACCGCCGCATGCTGGCCACCTGGCTGAGCTACGACGACCTGGAACGCCTGGTGCGCGCCGCGCTGACGGCGCCGGTGGTCGGCCACACGGTGATCTATGGGATGTCCGACAACCGCGGCGTCTGGTGGGACAACACGTCCGCCAGCCACGTCGGCTACCGGCCGCAGGACAGTTCCGAGCCCTTCCGCGCCGAGCTGGAGGCGCGCCAGCCGCTGATCGACCCCGCCCGGCCCGAGGCGCGGCTGCAAGGCGGCGCCTTCTGCATCAAGGGCCCGTTCGAATGACGAAGCGACCGACGACGAGGAGACCTCACGTGACATCCATCCTGCGCAACCTGGCGCTGGCCGCCGCCGCCGCGGCGGCCGCCATCGCCGCGCCCGCCGCCCGCGCCACCGAGTTCCGCTCGGCCGACACCCACAACGCCGACGACTACCCGACCGTTGCCGCGGTGCGCTACATGAGCACGCTGCTGGAGCAGAAAAGCGGCGGCAAGCACCGCATCAAGGTCTTCAACAAGCAGGCGCTGGGCAGCGAGAAGGAGACCATCGACCAAGTGAAGATCGGCGCGCTCGACTTCACGCGCGTCAACGTCGGCCCGATGAACGGCGTCTGCCCGCTGACGCAGGTGCCGACCATGCCCTTCCTGTTCAACAGCATCGCCCACATGCGCAAGGTGCTGGACGGCCCGGTGGGCGACGAGATCCTCAAGAGCTGCGAGTCGGCCGGCTTCGTCGGCCTGGCCTTCTACGACAGCGGCGCGCGCTCGATCTACGCCAAGAAGCCGGTGCGCACGGTGGCCGACGCCAAGGGCCTGAAGATCCGCGTGCAGCAAAGCGACCTGTGGGTGGCGCTGGTCAGCGCGATGGGCGCCAACCCCACGCCCATGCCTTATGGCGAGGTCTACACCGGGCTGAAGACCGGGCTGATCGACGCCGCCGAGAACAACATCCCCTCGTTCGACACCGCCAAGCACGTGGAGGCGGTGAAGATCTACTCGAAGACCGAGCACTCGATGGCGCCCGAGATCCTGGTGATGAGCAAGCTGGTGTGGGACAAGCTGCCCAAGGCCGAGCAGGACATGATCCGCGCCGCGGCCAAGGAATCGGTGCCTTTCGAGCGCCAGAAGTGGGACGAGCAGGAAGCCAAGTCGCTGGCCAACGTCAAGGCGCAGGGCGCCGAGATCGTCGAGGTCGACAAGAAGTCGTTCCAGGCGGTGATGGGCTCGGTCTACGACAAGTTCATGACCACGCCGGAGATGAAGCGGCTGGTCAAGACCATCCAGGAAACGAAGTAGGCCGGCCGCGCGCCGCGAGCCGATGTACACCCGGCTGTGCGCGGCGCTGTCGCGCCTGAGCCTGATGGCGGCGGTGGCCGGGCTGGTGGCCGTCATCCTGTGCGTGCAGTGGCAGGTGGTCGGCCGTTATGTCTTCAACGACACGCCGACCTGGGCCGAGGCGCTGGCCATGCTGCTGGTGCTGTTCGTCACCGCCTTCGGGCTGGCGGTGGGCGTGCGCGACGCCGGCCACATCGGGCTGGAGTCGCTGGTGGCGCTGCTGCCGGCCGCCTGGCAGCGCCGCGTGGAGCTGCTGATCCACGCGCTGGTGGGCATCTTCGGCGTCTTCATGACGCTGGGCGGCTGGCAATGGGCCAGCGCCAAGTGGGCCGAGAAGAAGCCCATGCTGCCGCTGCCCGACGGCATCGACTACGTGCCGCTGGTCATCGCCGGCGTGCTGATCGTGCTGTTTTCCATCGAGCACATCGTCGCCAACCTGCGCGGCACCGTGGTGGAGCCGGCGTGGAACTGACGCCGGGCCGCCCCAAGTCAGTTCGCGCCCCCCTGGGGGGCCGCGAGCGCAGCGAGCTGGGGGGCTCTTGGAACTGATCGTCTTGTGCGTCAGCTTTTCCGTGCTGCTGCTGCTCGGCGTGCCGGTGGCCTTCTCGATCGGCCTGTCGTCGTTGGCGACGATGGCGGCCGCCGGGCTGCCGCTGGCCGTGGTGTTCCAGAAGATGGTCGGCGGCATGCAGGTGTTCAGCTTCCTGGCCATCCCGTTCTTCGTGTTCGCCGGCGAGTTGATGCTGCACGGCGGCATCGCCGAGCGCATCGTGCGCCTGGCCAACAGCCTGGTGGGCCACGTGCGCGGCGGCCTGGGCATGAGCAACGTGCTGGGCTGCACGCTGTTCGGCGGCATCGTCGGCTCGCCGGTGGCCGACGTGTCGGCGATGGGCAGCGTGATGATCCCGCTGATGAAGCGCGAGGGCTACGACGCCGACTACGCCGTCAACGTCACCACGCACGCGGCGCTGGTCGGCGCGCTGATGCCGACCTCGCACAACCTGATCCTCTTCACGCTGGCCACCTCGGGGCTGGCGTCGGTCAGCGCGCTCGGGCTGATCCTCGCCGGCGTGGTGCCGGCGTTGATCCTCACGCTGTGCAACCTGGGCGCGGCCTGGTGGGTGGCGCGCCGGCGCGGCTATCCCACGCACGGCGCCTTTCCCGGCTGGCACGCGGTGGCGCTGGCCTTCGCGGCGGCGCTGCCGGGGCTGCTGGTGGTCGTCATCATCCTCGGCGGCATCCTCTCGGGCGCCTTCACGGCCACCGAATCGGCGGCCATCGCGGTGGCCTGGGCGTTGCTGATCACGGTGCTGGTCTACCGCTCCTTGAGCTGGACGCATTTCCTCAAGGCCTGCGCCAAGGCCTGCAAGACCACCGGCGTGGTGCTGTTCCTGATCGGCATCTCGGCGGCCTTCGGCTACTTCCTGGCGCTGTACGAGGTGCCGCAGAAGACCGGCGAGCTGATGAAGGCCTTCTCCAGCGAGCCCTGGGTGATCTTCCTGATGATCAACGTGCTGCTGTTCCTGCTGGGCACCTTCCTCGACATGGCGCCGACCATCCTGATCTGCACGCCGATCTTCATGCCCATCGCCATGCAGTTCGGCATGGACCCGCTGCAGTTCGGCGTGGTGATGCTGATCAACTGCGCGCTGGGCCTCAACACGCCGCCGGTGGGCACGGTGCAGTTCGTCGGCTGCGCGATCGGCGAGGTCAGCGTCGGCCGCGTGATGCGCAGCATCGCGCCGTTCTACGGCGCGCTGGCGCTGACGCTGGCGCTGGTGACCTACGTGCCGGCGTTCTCGCTGTGGCTGCCGCGGCTGGTGCAATAGAGTGGTGGCCATGAAGCCGGTGCTGATCCGCCTGCACGCGTCGGACAACGTCGCCGTCGTCGGCAACGAGGGCGGGCTGGCCGCCGGCACCGTGGTCGACGGCGGCCCCACGCTGCGCGAGCGCGTGCCGCAGGCGCACAAGCTGGCGCTGGTGGACCTGCCCGCGGGCAGCGAGGTGCGGCGCTACGGCGTGGTGATCGGCCGCACCACGCGCGACGTGCCGGCCGGCGGCTGGGTGCACGAGCGCGTGCTGCAGATGCCGGCGGCGCCGCCCTTGGCCGGGCTGCCGATGCCCACGGCAGACAGCGCCCGGCCGCCCGCGCTGCCACTGCTGCCACCGTTGGAAAGCCACTATTTCGACGGTTATCGCAACGCCGACGGCTCGGTCGGCACGCGCAACCTGCTGGCCATCACGACCACCGTGCAGTGCGTGGCCGGCGTGCTGGACCATGCGCTGGCGCGCATCCGGCGCGAGCTGCTGCCGCAGTACCGCCAAGTCGACGGCGTGGTCGGCATCGAGCACGCCTACGGCTGCGGCGTCGCCATCGACGCGCCCGATGCGGCCATCCCCATCCGCACGCTGCGCCACATTGCGCTCAACCCCAACTTCGGCGGCGAGGTGATGGTGCTCAGCCTGGGCTGCGAGAAGCTGCAGCCCGAGCGGCTGCTGCCGCCGGGCAGCATCGCCATCGGCGGCCAGGTGCGGCTGCAGGACGACAAGCACGTCGGCTTCGCCTCGATGGTCGATTCGATCATGAGCACCGCGCAAGCCCACCTGCAGCGCCTGAACGAGCGCCGCCGCGTGCGCGTGCCGGCTGCCGAGCTGGTGGTGGGCGTGCAGTGCGGCGGCTCCGACGCCTTCAGCGGCATCACCGCCAACCCGGCCGTCGGCCACTGCAGCGACCTGCTGGTGCGCGCCGGCGCCACCGTGCTGTTCAGCGAGGTCACGGAAGTGCGCGACGCGGTCGACCAGCTCACCCGCCGCGCCGCCACGCCGCAGGTGGCGCAGCGCATCATCGAAGAGATGGCCTGGTACGACGCCTACCTGGCGCGCGGCGGCGCCGACCGCAGCGCCAACACCACGCCGGGCAACAAGGCGGGCGGGCTGTCCAACATCGTCGAGAAGGCGATGGGCTCGATCGTCAAGAGCGGCACGGCGCCCATCGTCGGCGTCGTCGCGCCCGGCGAGCGCGTGCTCACCCGCGGCCTCAACTACGCGGCCACGCCGGCCAGCGACTTCATCTGCGGCACGCTGCAGCTGGCCGCCGGCATGAACCTGCACGTCTTCACCACCGGCCGCGGCACGCCCTACGGCCTGGCCGAATGCCCGGTGGTCAAGGTGGCCACGCGCAGCGAGCTGGCGCGCCGCTGGCACGACCTGATGGACCTGGACGCCGGCCCCATCGCCGACGGCACGGCCAGCGTCGAGCAGATGGGCCGCGCCCTGTTCGAGCTGCTGCTGCAGGTGGCCAGCGGGCGGCGCACCTGGGCCGAGCAGCATGGCCTGGCCAACGCGCTGGTGCTGTTCAACCCGGCGCCGGTGACCTGACGCGGCGACGCCACACCGCGCCGCCGCGGCGTCATCCGCCTTGCTGATGCAAAGCGCGCCGCGGCGCGGCCGGCGGCAAGCCGCGTGAGGTCCTGCGCAGCCCGGCGGCGTGGCCGCAACGGGGCGCCCCGCCTATACTGGGCCGTTTCGTCCTGCCGCCGCCGGCTTCGTGCCGGCAGCCTGTCGCGCGCCGCCGATGAACTCCGCCACTCAGAGCTTTCTGGGCCGCTACCGGCTGGTGAAGGTGCTGGGGCAAGGTGCCATGGGCGTCGTCTACGAGGCCGTGGACACCCGGCTCAACCGCACCGTGGCCATCAAGACGGTGCTGCGCAGCCACCTCGCAGACGAGACCACGGCCAACGAGTACGCGACGCGCTTCGAGCGCGAGGCCCAGGCCGCGGCGCGGCTGGCGCACCCGCACGTGGTCACCGTGCACGACTTCGGCGAGCACGAAGACATCTCCTACATCGTGATGGAGTTCGTGCGCGGCCGCGAGCTCAACCACGCCTTCGAGGCCGGCGAGCGCTTCGCGCTGCCCGAGGCCGTGCGCATCATGCGCGAGCTGCTGCTGGCGCTGGACTACGCGCACCAGCAAGGCATCGTCCACCGCGACATCAAGCCGGCCAACGTGATGCTGGACGCCGGCGGCCACGTCAAGCTCACCGACTTCGGCGTGGCGCGCGTCGTCAGCGCCAACCAAGACCGCACCATGCCCGGCACGCTGGTCGGCACGCCCAGCTACATGTCGCCCGAGCAGATCCTCGGGCTGGCGGTGGGCTCGCGCGCCGACATCTTCGCCGCCGGCGTCATCCTCTACCAGTTCCTCACCGGCAAGCGGCCGTTCAGCGGCGGCGGGCCTTTCGGCGTGCAGCGCAAGATCGTCCAGGACGACCCCGAGCCGCCGTCGCAGGCCAACCCGCAGCTGCCGGCGGGCTTCGACATCATCATCGCGCGCGCGCTCGCCAAGCAGCCCGAAGACCGCTACGAAACCGCAGCCGCCTTTGCCGCCGACCTCGAACGCATCGGCGCCGCGCTGCCGCGCGACGTGCCGCTGATCGACCTCGATTTCTCCGGCAGCCCGCCAGCGGCAGCCGCGCCGCCGGCGCCCACGCCGGCGCAAAGCCCGGCGCCGGCGCCGCTGCCCGACCTCAAGCTGCTGAGCGACCTGCCGCTGGTCGCCCCCGGCGACGCCAGGCCGGCGCCGGCCGAAGGCGACGGCCTGCCGCCCGACCCCGAGGCGACGGTGATCATGTTCAGGCCGTCGGCGCCCGAGCCCCCGCCCCGGCAGCCGCCGGCACCGCCCGCGCAGGGTGCGGCCAGCGCGGCAGCGCCGCCGCGCCCGCCCGCCGCGCCGCCGGCGCCGCGGCCGATGCCCAGCGCCGCCGAGATGATGGCCGCCAGCCCGCCGACGATGGCGGTGCCGCGCATGCCGCCCGCCACGCAGGGCCCGCAGCGCAGCTTCCAGCCGGCCGCCGGCCGCAAGCCCGGCGCCGCGCTTCCGCCGCCGCCGGCCAGCGCCCCGCCGCGCGCGGCCACGCGCAGCACCTTGATGCCGGTGGCCGCCGGCGCCGGCGTGGCGCTGCTGGTGCTGGCCGGCTGGCTGGCGGTGGCGCGCCCCTGGGCCGATGGCAAGAACCCCGCGCCGGTGCCGGCACCGGCGCCGCTCAGCGCCGATCCCGCGCCGGCACCCAGCCCCGCGGCGGCACCGACGCCGGCCGCCATGCCCGAGCCGGTGCCCGCCGCCACGACCAGCCCCACGGCAACGCAGGCGCCCGCACCCGCACCCGCGCCCGCGCCCGCGCCCGCAGCGACGCCCGCGCCGGCACCCGCGCCCAATTCAGTGCCGAGCCCGCCGCCGGCCGAGACCACGGCGACACCCGCACCGGCGCCGCCCCCCGTGCGCAATCCGCCGCGCCGCCAGACGCCGGCGGCCGAGGGCGGCACCCGGCCGGCCGCGGTGCGCAACGAGCCGCGCACCGAACCGCGCAGCGAACCGCGCAACACGCTGGAGCCGCGTTGCAGCGACCTGCTGCAGCGCATGCAGCTCGGCGAGCCGTTGAGCACCGAGCAGACGATGTTCTTCCAGACCCGCTGCACGCGCTGAGCGTGACGAAGCCGCCACGCCGGGCCGCCGGCCTGCGCATCGGAGGGGATGTGCCGCCGCCGCCGCGCGGGCATACTCGTCCGCACCCGCCCAACGCTTTAGGAACCGCGATGCATCCGTGCCTGAAGAACAACAGCGTTTCCCACCTCGCCCGTCGCAGCCTGCGGCCCAACGGCTCCGCGACCGCGCTGCTCGCGGCGCTGACGTCGCTGCTGCTCGCCGCCTGCGTCGCGCCGCCACCGGCGGCAGGGCCGGCCGCGGCCAGCGCCGAAGCCCCGGCGCCGGCCGCCGCGCCGGCGCCCGCGCCGGCGCCGGTCGCGCCGCCGCCCGCCGCGCCGCCGGCCCCGGCCGCGCCGCCGCCCATCCTGCCGTTCGACGAGGCCGTGCTCAGCGCCGCCAACAACCTGCTGGGCAAGGCGCAACTGCCGGCCGACGCCAAGTTCGACCTCGTGATCGACCCGCTGATCGACGGCATGACCGGCGCGCAGACCGTCACCACGCAGGCGATGGGCCAGCGGCTGACCCAGCTCATCAAGGACAGCTATCCGCGCTACCACGTGCAGCCCTTCCGCGCGGTGACGGTGCAGCGCGGGCCGCTGGTGTTGATCGGCACCTTCACCGGCGTGAACAACGAGCGCAAGACCGAAGGCAGGCGCGAGGCCTTCCGCATCTGCCTGGCGCTGGCCGACCTGAAGACCGGCAAGCTGGTCAGCAAGGGCCTGGCCTTCGCGCGCGCCGACGGCATCGACTCGTCGCCGACGCCGTTCTTCCGCGATGCCCCCGCCTGGATGGACGACTCGGCCACCACCGGCTACATCCGCACCTGCCAGGGCACGCGCGCCGGCGACCCCATCAACCCGGCCTATGTCGACCGCATCCTCACCGCGGCCGTCGTCGCCGAGGCCATCGACGCCTACGGCAACGGCCTGTACGCCGATGCGCTGAAGCTCTACGAGACCGCGCTGACCAGCCCCGGCGGCGACCAACTGCGCGTGCACACCGGCCTGTACCTCACCAACCTCAAGCTGCGCCGCATGGCGCAGGCGCGCAAGGCCTTCGGCGAGGTGGTCGACCGCGGGCTCGACGCCAAGCGGCTGGGCATCAAGTTCCTGTTCCGCCCCGGCACGGCGGCGCCGTGGACCGACCCCAAGGCCGGGCCGCAGCCGTACCCGCTGTGGATCAGCGAGATCGCCGCGCGCGCCAGCAAGCGCCAGACCTGCCTGGAGCTGGGCGGCCACACCAGCGCCAGCGGCGCCGAGCCGGTGAACGAGCGGTTGTCGCTGCTGCGCGCCGAGTCGGTGGAGAAGTCGATCGCCGCCTACTCGCCGCCGCTGAAGAAGCGCATGGACGCCAAGGGCTACGGCTCGAAGTTCACGCTGGTCGGCAACGGCCGCGACGACCTGTCCGACGCGCTCGACCGCCGCGTCGAGCTGCTGGTGCGCGACTGCGGCAAGTAGGCCGCGCGGGGCCGCGGACCGATCAGTCCCGCGGCACCCAGCCCGCCGGCGTGGCGCGCAGCAAGGGGCTGTCGAACACGCCCTCCACGCGCGCGGCGCGCTCGGGCCCCAGCTCGGCGCGCCAGCGCTGACCCTGGCGCATCGCGACGCCCAGCGCCAGCACCTCGGCGCCCAGCGACTGCAGCAGGTCCCAGGGCGCGCGCGCCGTGCGGCCGCTGCTGACGGCGTCGTCGACCAGCAGCACGCGCCGGCCGCGCACCAGCGGCAGCAGGTGCGGATCGAGGTACACGCGCTTGGCCGCGCCGGGGCTGGTGATCGACACCACCGCGGCCGACAGCGCATCGTCGTACCAGAACTTGCGCGAATAGCCGAGCGGCACGTAGCGCGCATGGCCCAGTTGCCGCGCGACGATGGGCGCCAGCGCCAGGCCCAGCGTCGGCAGCCCGACCACGACCTCGGCGCCCAGCGGCGCGAGTTGCCGCGCCAGCAACTCGCCCAGCGCGTCCAGCACCGCCAGCGACGCGTGGTTGCACAGCAGCGAGGCGACGGCATGGCCTGGTTCGGGCCGGACCTCGGGCTCCGGCTCCGCCGGCAACGGCCGGATCGGCAAGCGCAGCCAGCGCCCGTCGGGCAGCGCCACCGGCACGCTGCGCCGCCACGGCGGCGCCACGTCGGCCGGCGCCGCGTCCAGCAACTGCTGCCAGTAGCCGGTGGTGGCGTCGGCTTCGTGCACCGCGCCTCAGGCCGTCGGCAGCTTGTGGTCCTTGAACTGCTCGCGCAGCTTGTTCTTCTGCATCTTGCCGGTGGCGCCCAGCGGGATGGCGTCGACGAAGACCACGTCGTCGGGCGTCCACCACTTGGCGATCTTGCCGTCGAAGAAGGCCAGCAGTTCCTCGCGCGTGACTTCGGCGCCGGGCTTCTTCACCACCACCAGCAGCGGCCGCTCGTCCCACTTGGGGTGCGGCGCGGCGATGCAGGCGGCCATCGCCACGGCGGGGTGCGCCATCGCGATGTTCTCGAGGTCGATCGAGCCGATCCACTCGCCGCCGGACTTGATGACGTCCTTGCTGCGGTCGGTGATCTGCATGTAGCCGTCGGCGTCGATCTTCGCCACGTCGCCGGTCGGGAACCAGCCGCGCCCGGCCTCGTCGGTCACCAGCGGGTTGCCGCCTTCGCCCTTGAAGTACTCGGTGACGATCCACGGCCCGCTGACCAGCAGGTCGCCCGAGGCCTCGCCGCCGAAGGCCAGTTCCTGGCCCGCCTCGTCGACGATCTTCATGTCGACGCCGAACACCGCGCGGCCCTGCTTGGCCATCACCTCATAACGCTGTTCCTGCGTCTGCTTCAGGTGCGCCGGCTTGAAGCTGCACACCGTGCCCAGCGGGCTCATCTCGGTCATGCCCCAGGCGTGCAGCACGTGCACGTCGAACTCGTCGCCGAAGGTGCGCAGCATTGCCGGCGGGCAGGCCGAGCCGCCGATCACCGTGCGCCGCATCGAGCTGAACTTCAGCCCGTTGGCCTGCACGTAGGCCAGCAGCCCCTGCCACACGGTGGGCACGCCGGCCGAGACGGTGACCTGCTCGTTCTCGAACAGCTCGTACAGCGACTTGCCGTCCAGCGCGGCGCCGGGGTAGACCATCTTGGCGCCGGTCAGGCAGGCCACGTAGGGCAGGCCCCAGGCGTTGACGTGGAACATCGGCACCACCGGCAGGATCACGTCGTTGGCCGAGCAGTTCAGCGCGTCGGGCAGCGCGGCCGCAAAGGTGTGCAGCAGCGTCGAGCGGTGGCTGTACAGCACGCCCTTGGGGTTGCCCGTGGTGCCCGAGGTGTAGCACAGCGAGCTGGCGCTGTTCTCGTCGAAGCTGGGCCAGTCATAACGATCGTCTTCGGCGGCCACCAGGTCTTCGTAGAACAGCAGCCCGGGGATCTTGGCGGCGGCCTCGGCCGGCACGTGGGCGCGGTCGCTCATCGCCACCCAGTGGCGCACGGTCTTGGTCCGCCCGGCCACCGCGGCCACCAGCGGCAGGAAGGTCAGGTCGAAGAACAGCACCTGGTCTTCGGCATGGTCGGCGATGTAGACGATCTGGTCGGGGTGCAGCCGCGGGTTCACCGTGTGCAGCACGGCGCCCGAGCCCGAGACCGCGTAGTACAGCTCCATGTGCCGGTAGCCGTTCCAGGCCAGCGTGGCCACGCGGTCGCCGGCCTTCACGCCCAGGCGCGCCAGCGCCTTGGCCATGCGGCGCGAGCGCGACGCCAATTCCTTGTACGTCGTGCGGTGAATGTCGCCTTCGACCCGCCGCGAGACGATTTCGCGTTCCGGGTGGTGGCGTTCGGCATGAACGATGAGCGTGGAGATCAGCAGCGGCTGCTGCATCATCTGGCCGAGCATCGGGGTCTCCTGGTCGTTGGGGTTGCGGCGATTCTGCTGCATGCGGCCGGCGCCGCGGCTGGGCTCACGCGCCGAAGTCGGGCCACACGCCGCGCGCCACCTCCACCACGCGCTCCAGCTTGCGCCACTGGTCGTCGACCGACAGCGCGTTGCCGTGGTGCGTGCTGGAAAAGCCGCACTGCGGCGACAGGCACAGGTCCTGCAGCGGCACGAACTGTGCGGCCTCGTCGATGCGGCGCTTCAGCGCGTCGGCCGACTCCAGGTCGCCGACCTTGGTGGTGACCAGGCCCAGCACCACCTTCTTGCCGCGCGGAAGCACTTTCAAAGGCTCGAAACCGCCGGCGCGCACGCTGTCGAACTCCATGAAATAACCGTCGACCGCGGTGGAGAACATCGCCTCCACCACCGGCTCGTAGCCGCCCTCGGCGACCCAGGCGCTCTTGAAGTTGCCGCGGCAGGTGTGGATGGTCACGCGCAGGTCGGCGGGCTTGTCGCGCAAGGCCTCGTTGATCACGCACGCATAGGTGGCCGGCAGCGCCGCCGGGTCGTCGCCGTTGGCGCGGCACTTGGCCTGGATCTGCGGGTCGCACAGGTAGGCGAAGGTGATGTCGTCGAGCTGCAGGTAGCGGCAGCCGGCGCCGTACAGGTGGGCAATGGCCTGGCGGTAGGCCGCGGCCACGTCGGCCCAGAAGGCGTCGAGCTCGGGATAGGCCTCGCGCGAGATCGCGGCGCGGCCGCCGCGCAGGTGCAGCATCGACGGCGAGGGGATCGTCATCTTCGGCGTGCGCGTGGTGGTGCGGGCCAGGAACGCGAAGTCGTCGGCCATGATCGGCCGGCTGCAGGCGACGCGGCCGGTGACGGTGGCGATCGGCGGCTGCTCCTGCCCGGCGATCTTGAACTTCGGGCCTTCGTTGTCCTGCAGCGTCACGCCGTCGAGTTGCGCCAGGAAGTCCAGGTGCCACCAGTCGCGGCGGAACTCGCCGTCGGTGATGCCTTGCAGGCCGACCGCCTCCTGCCGGCGCACGGCCTCGGTGATCGCGGCGTCTTCGGCGGCGCGCAACGCAGCGGCGTCGACCTCGCCGCGCTTGAAGCGCGCGCGGGTCTCGGCCAGCGCCGCCGGGCGCAAGAGGCTGCCGACCTGGTCGGCGCGAAACGGTGCTTGGGCTTGCATGATGGAAGGGTCTCCTGGTCGGCGTCTTCGGGCGCCGGCGCCGCATCGTAGCCCCAGCCCTGGCCCCAGCCTCGGCCTCCTATCCCGGCCTCTTGGCCCGGCGCTGCCCCAGCCGCGGGCATCGGGGCCCGCTTCTGGTGCAAGCCCCGAGACCGCGCCGCGCATGGAACTTGCAGAATCGGCCGCAAGCCGCCCTTCATTTCATTTCCACGGAGAACCCCCGATGCCGCACCGCCCCGCCTTGTTCAGCCGCGCCCGCCGTGGCCTGCTGGCCGCCGCCACGGCCGCCTGGCTGAGCACGCCCGCGCTGGCCCAGACGCCGATCAAGTTCCAGCTCGACTGGCGCTTCGAAGGCCCGGCCGCACTGTTCCTGGCCTCGCAGGCCAAGGGCTACTACAAGGCCGCGGGGCTGGACGTGACCATCGACGCCGGCAACGGCAGCGGCGGCGCCGTGACGCGCGTGGCCAGCGGCAGCTACGACATGGGCTTTGCCGACCTCGCCGCGCTGATGGAGTTCCACGCCAACAACCCCGACGCGCCGAACAAGCCGGTGGCGGTGATGGTGGTCTACAACAACACGCCGGCCGCGGTGCTGGCGCTCAAAAAGAGCGGCATCGCCAAGCCCGGCGACTTGAACGGCAAGAAGCTCGGCGCGCCCGGCTTCGACGCCGGCCGCCGCGCCTTTCCGATCTTCGCCAGGGCCAACGGCGTGAGCGGCTTCACCTGGACCAGCATGGACCCGCCGCTGCGCGAGACCATGCTGGCCAAGGGCGACATCGACGCCATCACCGGCTTCTCGTTCACCAGCGTGCTGAACCTCGAAGCGCGCGGCGTCAAGACGGCCGACATCGTGGTGCTGCCCTACGCCGACTACGGCGTCAAGCTGTACGGCAACGTGGTCATCGCCAGCCCCAAGCTGATCAAGGACAACCCGCAGGCGATCAAGGCCTTCCTGTCGGCCTTCAGCAAGGGCGCCAAGGAGGTGATGGCCAACCCCGACGCCGCCATCGACTACGTGAAGGCGCGCGACGGCATCATCGACGTGGCGCTGGAAAAGCGCCGCCTGCGCATGGCCATCGACTACGTGGTGGCCAGCGCCGATGCGCGCGCCGAAGGCTTCGGCGTGCTCAACCCGGGCCGGCTGTCGCTGATGGCCTCGCAGGTGTCCGACGCCTTCGGCACCAAGACGCGCGTCGACCCCGCCGCCGTTTGGAGCGACCAGTTCCTGCCGGCCAAGGCCGAGCTGAACGTCTTCCCGCCGCTGAAGAAGTAGGCGCGGACGGCGCATGGCCTTCGTCGATTTCCGCAACGTCTGGCTCGCCTACAACGACGAACTGCTGGCGCAGGGGCAATACGCGGTCGAGGACATCAGCCTGCAGGTCGGCGAGGGCGAGTTCATCGCCATCGTCGGCCCTTCGGGCTGCGGCAAGAGCACCTTCATGAAGCTGGCCACCGGCTTGCGCCGGCCGAGCAAGGGCACGGTGACGATCGGCGGCCAGGCGGTGAACGGTCCGCTCAAGATCACCGGCATGGCCTTCCAGGCGCCCAGCCTGCTGCCCTGGCGCACGACGGTGCGCAACGTGATGCTGCCGCTGGAGATCGTCGAGCCCTACCGCTCCAGCTTCAAGGCGCGGCGCGACGAGTACGAGGCGCGCGCGCGCCAGCTGCTGCAAAGCGTCGGCCTGGGCGGCTACGAGGACAAGTTTCCGTGGCAGCTGTCGGGCGGCATGCAGCAGCGCGCCAGCATCTGCCGCGCGCTGGTGCACGAGCCCAAGATGCTGCTGCTCGACGAGCCCTTCGGCGCGCTCGACGCCTTCACGCGCGAAGAGCTGTGGTGCACGCTGCGCGACCTGCACGCGGCGCAGAAGTTCAACGTCATCCTGGTCACCCACGACCTGCGCGAAAGCGTGTTCCTCGCCGACACCGTGTACTGCATGAGCAAGAGCCCCGGCCGCTTCGTCGTGCGGCGCGAGGTGGAACTGCCGCGCCCGCGCGACCTGGAGGTCACCTACACGCCGCAGTTCACCGACATCGTGCATGAGCTGCGCGGGCACATCGGCGCCTTCCGCAACAAGGACGGCAAGAGCGGCATCGCGGTGCCGCAATGAGAAAGCACAGGCCCGCGCGATGGTGATCACCAAGACGATGGAGCGCTGGTCGCCGCTGGTCGTGCTGCTGGCGGTGCTGCTGCTGTGGCAGCTGGCGGTGATGGGCTTTTCCATCCCCGAGTACATCTTCCCCAGCCCGACGCAGATTGCCGCGCAGTTCGCCGAGTTCAAGGGCCCGCTGCTCGAAGCGGCATGGAAGACCTTCTGGGTCACGATGCTGGGCTTCGCGCTGAGCATCGTCGTCGGCGTGCTGCTGGGCTTCCTGATCGGCAGCTCGCGGCTGGCCTACACCGCGCTGTACCCGCTGATGATCGGCTTCAACGCGGTGCCCAAGGCGGCCATCGTGCCCATCCTCGTGGTGTGGTTCGGCATCGGCCTCGGGCCCGGCGTGCTGACGGCGTTCCTGATCAGCTTCTTCCCGATCACCGTCAACATCGCCACCGGGCTGGCGACGCTGGAGCCCGAGCTCGAAGACGTGCTGCGCGTGCTGGGCGCGCGGCGCTGGGACGTGCTGGTCAAGGTGGGCCTGCCGCGCTCGCTGCCCTACTTCTTCGGCAGCCTGAAGATCGCCATCACGCTGGCCTTCGTCGGCACCGTGCTGGCCGAGATGACGGCCGGCGACTCGGGCATCGGCTACCTGATGCAGACCGCCGGCAGCCAGCAGCGCATGTCGCTGGCCTTTGCCGGCCTGGTGACCATCGGCGCGATGGCGATGGCCATGTACGAGCTGTTCAGCTGGGTCGAGAAGCGCACCACCGGCTGGGCGCACCGCGGCTCGCAGGCCGATTGACGATTGACGGCGGCCGCCGGCTGGCAGGCCCACCTGCGCCTGCACTACCGACGCGACGGCAACCGCACCGTGGCGCAGGACCGCCACGCCGGCCCGCTGCGCGTGCTGAAGGCGCTGTACCCGGAAGGCGAGGGCATCTGCCACCACGTGGTCGTGCACCCGCCGGGCGGCGTCGTCGGCGGCGACACGCTGCGCATCGACGCCACGCTCGACGGCGGCGCCCATGCGCTGATCACCACGCCGGGCGCGACGCGCTTCTACCGCAGCGACGGCGCCGCCGCGCGCCAGCAGGCGACGCTGACGCTGGCCGCCGGCGCGCGGCTGGAATGGCTGCCGCTGGAGACCATCGCCCACGCCGGCTGCAGCGCCGAGAACCAGGTGACGCTGGACCTCGCGCCCGGCGCCGAATGCCTGGGCTGGGACCTGCTGGCGCTGGGCCTGCCGGCCGCCGGCGAGGCCTTCGACCGCGGCTGCTTCACGCAATGCCTGCACTGGCCCGGCGTGTGGCTGGACCGCGGCCGCATCCGCGGCGACGACCGCGTGCTGCTCGACAGCCCGCTGGGCCTGGCCGGCCAGCCGGTCAGCGGCACGCTGTGGTTCGCCGCCGGCACGCCGTGGCCCAACGCACGACGCGAGGCGCTGACCGAGGCCGCGCGGGCGGTGATCGACTCGTTGGCGACGGGCACCAGCGCGCCAGCGCTGCAGGCCGGCACCAGCGCGCCAGCGCTGCAGGCCGCTACCAGCTTGCCAGCGCTGCAGGCGGGTGTCACCGCCCTCGACGAGCGCGTGCTCGTGCTGCGAACGCTGGCGCCGCGCGTCGAGCCGGCGATGGCCCTGCTGCAAGCCGTGCGCGCCGCCTGGCGCCGCCTGGCCTGGGACCTGGACGCCGGGCCGCCGCGCGTCTGGCGGACCTGAAACGCGCCTTCGCGCCAGGGCGCCGCCGGCGTCCGGCCGAAGCGGCCAGGCCAGCTCAGGTGGCCGGCTTGGCGCAAGGCCTGAAGCCGCCGCGCAGCGGCTCGCCGGGCAGGCTTTTCAGCCGCGTCTGCAGCTCGGCATCGGCGCGCGCCGCGCGCAGCCACCATTGCGCGGCGCCGGCCGGCAACTGCGCCACGCGGGCATTGCGCACGCCCTTCTTCGCCAGATTGCCCAACGCCGACTCGGCGCCGTAGCGGTCGCTGTAGTTGCCCAGCCGCAGCCCGGGCAGCAGGGCCGGCGGCGCGGCCAGTTCGCTGGAGCGCACGCCCAGGCGCTTCAACTCATCGGCCTTGGCGCGCATCGCGTCGCGGTCGGCGAAGCGGCCCATCACCACGCCCCAGGTGAACTGGCTCCAGCTCGGCTCGCGCGCCACGCCGCCGTCGGGCACGCCGTGCTCCGCCAGCACGCGCTCGGCGGCGCCGGCCGTGGCTTCGGTGAAAGGCCCGGCCTCCAGGCACAGCGGCAGCGGCTCGGCCTCGGGCGCGGCGGCGCTGGCGCCCGTACCGGTCGCCGCACTGGCACCGGCGTTGGCCGCCGTGGCCGTGGCCTCGTTGGCGGCTTTGGGCGTCAGCACGGTGATCAATTCGGGCCGCAGTTGCTGCGCCAGGCGCTCGGGCTCGCGCGCGTCGCTGCGCGGCGGCAACAGCGGTGCCAGCCAGCCTTGCGACCACGCGAAGAACAGGCCGTTGGCCACGACCAGCAGCAGCACCAGCACGCGCAGCATCAGGCCCCCGCCGCCGGCGGCGGCAAGGGCCGCACGCTGACCTCGCCGCTGGCCACCAGCGCCACGCCGCCGGCATGGCGCAGGCGCAAGGCGCCGCTGCCGTCCACGCCGTCGGCCACGCCTTGCGGGGCGCCGGCCAAGGTGGTCTGCACCGCCTGCCCGCGCAGCAGGTCGCGGCGCGCGAAAGCCTCGGCAAACGGCGCCAGGCCGCGCTGCTCGAAGCGGCGCAGCGCGGCTGCCAGCAGCGGCGCCACGCGCGCCAGCAGCGCGGGCGCGGTCAGGCCGGCGTCGATCTCCTGCACGCAGGCGTAGCCGCTGGCCAGGTCGGCGACATCGTTTCTCGGCAGCACGTTGAGGCCGACGCCGACCACGCAGGCGCGCGCCGCGGCGCCGCCGGCGACGGTCTCGATCAGGATGCCGCCCAGCTTGCGCCAGCGCCGCTCAGGCGGCGCGGCGGGCCCGTCGTCCAGCCACAGGTCGTTGGGCCACTTGAGCATCAGCCGCGCGGGCTGCGGCTCGATGGCGTCGGCCAGCGCCGCGCCTACGGCGAGCGACAGCCCCGCCCAATCAGCCGGCGCGAACGGCAGGCCCAGCGAGAAGGTCAGCGAAGCGCCCGGCGCCGACTGCCACTGGCGCCCGTTGCGGCCGCGGCCGGCGGTCTGCGCCTCGGCCACCGCGAGCTGCGGCACGGCCTCGGTGCGCAGGCGTTCCAGCAGCAGCGTGTTGGTGGAGCCGACCTCGGCCAGCGCCTGAAGACGCAATCCCGGCAGCCAGGGCTGCAGGCGCGGCTGCAGCGCGGCCAGGCCCCAGTCCAGCAACGCCGTCACGGCCGCGCCGCCGCGCTCAGCGCCGCTTGGGCGCGAGCATGGTGCCGCGGCAGTGCGGGCTGCCGCAGCGGCATTCGTAGTCGCGCTTGAGCTTCGGGGTGTAGCGCTCGTCGATCACCAGCCCGTAGTCGTAGAACAGCTCTTCGCCGGGATGCAGGTCGCGCAGCGCCTTGATGAAGACGCGGCCCTGTTCCTCGTCGGCCTCGCAATTGGGCTCGCAGGCGTGGTTGATCCAGCGCGAGGCGTTGCCGCCCACCTTGGCGTCGATCACGTGGCTGCCGTCGTCGAGGCTGAAGTAGAAGGTATGGTTGGGGTCCTGGGGGTCGTGCGGATGGCGGCGCAGCGCCTCGGGCCAGGTGATGATCTCGCCGACGTATTCGATCAGCGTTTCGCCGGCGGGAATGGCTTGCAGCGCGTAGACGCCCTTGCCGTGCACGCCGGAGCGGCGCACCTGGATGCGGCGGCCCGTGCGATGGTTGCTTGCCGGGTTGTTGCGGCGCGGCGCTTGCGCGGTCTTCTTCATTCGGTACATTGAAATCATGGGCGCGCGCGTGTGTGCATGCGCGCGCGAGAACCTCGGCATTGTAGGCACGCCCGTTCGCGGGCCAGACTGATCACAAGCACATGGGAAAGACCGTCATCATCGCGGAGAAGCCGAGCGTCGCGCAGGACATCGTGCGCGCGCTCACGCCCGTCTCGGGCAAGTTCGACAAGGAGGCCGACCACTTCGAGAACGAGCAGTACGTCGTCACCTCGGCCGTCGGCCACCTGGTGGAGATCAAGGCGCCCGAGGCCTACGACGTCAAGCGCGGCAAGTGGAGCTTCGCCCACCTGCCGGTGGTGCCGCCGCACTTCGACCTGGCGCCGATCGACAAGGCCAAGTCGCGGCTCACGGCCGTGGTGCGCCAAGTCAAGCGCAAGGACGTCTCGGCGCTGATCAACGCCTGCGACGCGGGGCGCGAGGGCGAGCTGATCTTCCGCCTGATCGTGCAATACGCCTTCGGCGACAAGCCGGTGCCCAAGCCCATCCAGCGGCTGTGGCTGCAGAGCATGACGCCGCAGGCCATCCGCGAAGGCTTCGAGCGACTGCGCAGCGACGCGCAGATGCAAGGCCTGGCCGACGCCGCGCGCAGCCGCAGTGAAGCCGACTGGCTGGTGGGCATCAACGGCACGCGCGCGATGACCGCCTTCAACAGCCGCGACGGCGGCTTCTTCCTCACCACCGTGGGCCGCGTGCAGACGCCCACGCTGTCGATCGTGGTTGAGCGCGAGGAGAAGATCCGCCGCCACGTGCCGCGCGACTATTGGGAGATCCGCGCCAGCTTCGACGCCCAGGCGGGCCTCTACGAAGGCAAGTGGTTCGACCCCAAGTGGAAGAAGAACCCCGACGACGCCGAACAGCGCGCCGACCGGATGTGGAACGCCGCCGACGCCGAGGCCATTGCCAAGGCCTGCCTCGGCCAGCCGGCCACGGTGAGCGAGGAATCCAAGCCCAGCACGCAAAGCAGCCCCGGCCTGTACGACCTGACGACGCTGCAGCGCGAGGCCAACGGCCGCTTCGGCTTCTCGGCCAAGACCACGCTGTCGATCGCGCAGGCGCTGTACGAGAAGCACAAGGTGCTGACCTACCCGCGGACCGACTCGCGCCACCTGCCCGAAGACTACCTGGGCGTGGTCAGGCAGACCTTCGAGATGATCGCCGGCGAAGACCTGCCCGGCCCCTTGCGCGAGCTGTCCGGCCACGCCGCCAAGGGCTTGAAGGAAGGCTACGTCAAGCCGCTGAAGCGCGTGTTCGACAACGCCAAAGTTTCAGATCACTTTGCCATCATCCCGACGCTGCAGGCGCCCAAGAGCCTGAGCGACATCGAGCTCAAGCTCTACGACCTGGTGGTCAAGCGCTTCCTCGCGGTGTTCTACCCGGCGGCCGAGTACCTCGTCACCACGCGCATCAGCAAGGTGAAGACGGCCGATGCCGCCGGCGCCGCCGAGCACCACTTCCAGACCAACGGCAAGGTGCTGGTCAACCCGGGCTGGCTGGCCGTCTACGGCAAGGAAGCTCAGGACGAAGATGCCAACCTGGTGCCGGTGCAGCCCGATGAAGTGGTGCGCACCGAGAGCGTGGACGTGAAGGCGCTGCAGACCAAGCCGCCGGCGCGCTACACCGAGGCCACGCTGCTCTCGGCGATGGAAGGCGCGGGCAAGCTGATCGACGACGACGAACTGCGCGAGGCCATGGCCGAGAAAGGCCTGGGCACGCCGGCCACGCGCGCCGCCATCATCGAAGGGCTGATCCTCGAAAAGTACATGCTGCGCGAAGGCCGCGAGCTCATTCCCACGGCCAAGGCCTTCCAGTTGATGACGCTGCTGCGCGGGCTGGCGATCGAAGACCTGACCAAGCCCGAGCTGACCGGCAACTGGGAATACCAGCTCGCCGAGATGGAGCACGGCCGCCTGAAGCGCGACGCCTTCATGGCCGAGATCGCCAAGATGGCCGAGCGCATCGTCAAGAAGGCCAAGGAATACGACCGCGACACCATCCCCGGCGACTACGCGACGCTGGCCGTGCCTTGCCCGCGCTGCGGCGGCGTGGTGAAGGAGAACTACCGCCGCTTCGCCTGCACCGGCAGCGACGGCGGCGGCGGCGAAGGCTGCGGCTTTTCCATCACCAAGATCCCGGCCGGCCGCGCCTTCGAGACGGCCGAGGCCGAGGCCTTCATCCGCGACAAGAAGATCGGCCCGCTGGAGGGCTTTCGCTCCAAGGCCGGCTGGCCTTTCACCGCCGAGCTGAAGCTGGCCTTCGATGACGAGATCGACAACTGGAAGCTCGAGTTCGACTTCGGCGACGACGCCAAGGCCGCGCAGGGCGACGGCGAGCCGGTCGACTTCTCGGCCCAGCAAAGCCTGGGCCCCTGCCCCAAGTGCAAGGGCCATGTCTACGAGCACGGCAATTCGTACGTCTGCGAGCACGCGGTGGGCGCGCACGTCACCTGCGACTTCAAGACCGGCAAGATCATCCTGCAGCAGCCGGTGTCGCACGACGACATGCACCAGTTGCTGAGCAGCGGCAAGACCAAGCTGCTCGACGGCTTCGTGTCGAACAAGACGCGGCGCAAGTTCAAGGCCTTCCTGGTCTACGACAAGAAGGAAGGCAAGGTGGTGTTCGAGTTCGAGCCGCGCGCGCCGCGCGCACCGGCGGCCAAGAAGGCGGCAGCGAAGAAGGCCACGAGCTGAAGCCCAGGCAGGCGCCGCGGCGATGACGGTCGCGATCTTCTACAAGCTGGCCGCGATCTTCCTGACCGTTGCGCTCGGCTGGGTCGCCGGCCGCATGCGCTGGCTGGACGTGGCGCCCCAGCCAGGCGGCGGCAGCGAGCAGGCCGACCCGGCGCGCCTGCTCGGCAACGCGGCGTTCTACATCTTCGTGCCGGCGCTGCTGTTCCGCACCACCGTGCGGCTGGACTTCGCCACCATGCCCTGGCGCACCGTCGCGGCCTACTTCGTGCCGGCGCTGGTCTTCCTGTTCGGCGTGTACCTTTGGCAGCGCCGCCGGGCCGGCGCGGCGCGGCACGGCGCCGCGGCGCCTTCGGTGCGCGCCATCGCCGCGACCTTCGGCAACTCGGTGCAGGTGGGCATTCCGATGGCGGCCGCGCTGTTCGGCGAAGCGGGGCTGGCCATCCACATCGCGCTGGTCAGCCTGCACGCGATCGTGCTGCTGTCGGTGCTGACGACGCTGGCCGAGCTCGACATCGAACGCCGGCGCGCCGCCACCGGCCAGGCCACGCGGCTGTGGCCGATGCTGCGCCAGACCTTGCGCAACACCATCATCCACCCGGTGGTGCTGCCCGTGCTGGCCGGCATGCTGTGGCACGCCACCGGCCTGGGCCTGCACCCGGTGGTGGACGAGACGCTCGCGCTGCTGGGCTCGGCCGTGGTGCCGATCTGCCTGGTGCTGATCGGGCTGACGCTTGCCTACTACGACCTGCAGGGCCAGTTGCGCGCGGCCTTCGTGCTGAGCGCGCTCAAGCTGCTGGCGCTGCCGGCGCTGGTGCTGGCCACCGCGCACTGGGGCTTCGGGCTCTCGGGGCTGCCGCTGTCGGTGGTGGTGTTGATGGCGGCGCTGCCGGCCGGCAGCAATGCGCTGATCTTCAGCCAGCGCTACGCCACGCTGCAGGCCGAGACCACCGCCACCATCGTGATCAGCACCGTCGGCTTCATCGCCACCGCCTCGCTGTGGCTGGCGCTGCTGACGGCGCTGGGCGCGTGAGGTCATCGGGCGCCCCGGTAAGCTTTCGCGGGAGACCGCCGAAATGACCGATCGCATCATCGCCACGCTGGCCGCCGAATTCGCCGATGCCAGCGACCTGGAGCACATCACGCGGCTGCTGCTGCGCATGCTGATCGCCGCGCTGCTGGGCGGCGTGCTCGGCTACGAGCGCGAACAGCAGGGCAAGGCCGCCGGCGTCCGCACCCACATGCTGGTGGCGATGGGCGCCGCGCTGTTCGTGCTGGTGCCGCAGCAAGGCGGGCTGCTGCCAGCCGAGATGAGCCGAGTGATCCAGGGCGTGATCGCCGGCATCGGCTTTCTCGGCGCCGGCGCCATCATCAAGAGCCAGTCCGAAGAGAACGTGCAAGGCCTGACCACCGCGGCCGGCGTCTGGATGACCGCGGCCATCGGCATCGCCTGCGGGCTGGGCCTGGAAGCAACCGCCGTGCTGGCCACGCTGCTGGCGCTGGCGGTGCTGGCCTTGCTGCCCAAGCTGCTGCCGCCCGCCAAGCCCGAAGCGCCGCCGCCCGAGCGCTGATGCCTTGCGGCGCCGGCAGCGTCGCCCTCGTTCCCTAGCCCGAGCCGACCGCAGCGGCCAGCCAGCCACGAGAGAAGGGCTCTACACCGCAACGCCCCTGCCGGTGGGGCGGCGCATGCCGTGCGAACCGCGCGTACACACGAGCCCGATGGACATGCGCCTGCCCGGTGCTTAAGCTGCGGGGCAGAAGTCGGATCCGCTCGCGAAGCGCGTCCGGGAGGCGCCATGACCGGCGACTGCCAAGTCGTGTGCAGTCGACGACCGTGTCAGGCGTATCCGGATACGCCTGACAGAATGGCCAGCGTATCCGGATACGGGGCGCGTTGTGCGCCCGAGATCAGGTTAGGCCCCACAGTTCTGCGTATGCTTGTAGTCGAGGTCATGGCCCGGTTCCCGGCATTGAAGCCAACGATCCGCGCTTGGCTCCTATCAGAGTGGCCCGACTGGTATGGAGCAGGTGGGCCAGGGACTCTCGTCGAAGATGTTGAGGCCTTTGCTCGATCGGAGACCTTGCTTCCGGTTGGCTTTGTAGTCTTCGCAGCTGGTGAGCCGGTCGGCTTTGGAGCCCTGAAGCAAGAGTCCATCCCTAGCCATTCGCACTTGTCGCCCTGGGCAGCCACTGGCTATGTCAAGCCGAGTCATCGAAGGCAAGGAGTCGGCGCTATCCTTCTTGGCGCCATCGTGGGACACGCCAAGACACTCGGGTTCCCGAACGTCTACTGTGGAACCAGCACCGCCGGTTCGCTCTTGGAGCGCGCTGGTTGGCAGCGAGTGGAGCAAATCGTTCATGCTGGTCAACCACTGGGCATCTTCCGCAGTGGGGCCTAACATGTCGCTCAACCGGGAGCGCCAACGGCAAGCCGCCTGGCCCGCGCGGCGCGTTGGTCCATCATGCACCGCGCGGGCCAGGCGCCTCGCCGCTGTCGCCCGGTTAGCTCTACGTTAGGGCGCATCATTCGCGTCATGCAACATCGCCGCCTTGCTCTTCCATTGCTGCTGTCCGGCTTGCTCTTGGGAGGCTGCATGAGCATCAACACATCGCAGCCTGCAAGCTCGGCCGCCGTCGCTGACCCATCTGCGGTAGTTCAGAAGCAACTCGACGCCTATAACAAACACGATCTCAATGCATTTCTGGCCACCTACAGCGATCGCGTCCTTCTCTATCGAATTCCTGGCACAACGCCTGTAATCTCGGGCAAGCAGCAGTTGGGCGAGTTCTATCGAACGTCGCGCTTCAATCTGCCAAATCTTCATGCCGAGTTGCTGCATCGCACAGTTGTGGGCAGCAAGGTCGTTGATCACGAACGCATTTCTGGGCTGAGGCCTCAGCCCGTCGAGGCAGTAGCAGCTTACGTCGTCAATGAGGGACTCATAGAGAGCGTATGGTTGTTCTACCCCGAATAGGCGCTTCGGCCAGAATGCGCCCTAACCCCTCCGTCAAAGGGGACCTGCCTGCGGCAGGCCCCTTACGTCGAACGTTAGACGCCACCAGTAGGGTCCCCGCTCGCGAAGACCAAAGGGAGAAGCAATGCCCGACTCATACGCGTACATCATCTCCAACAACAAGATCGACCCGATCCTTTCTCGAGTCCGCTCTGCCGCCAAGCCCGAACGCTTCACACGGGAGACGCTCGCGACGTGGGGGTTCACTGCGTCGAACGATCGAGCGATGGTGGGCGTGATGAAGGGCCTTGGATTCATTACGGAAGCTGGCGCGCCGACTGAGGTCTACGACCGCTTGCGCGACCCCAACGATTGGAAGTACGTTCTTGCGGAGCGCGTGCGTACGGCGTACTCCGATCTTTTTGCGATCGACTCGAACATGAATTCCGCACCCGAGACAGAGATCAAGGGCGCAATGCTGCGCATTACCGGGAAGGATGAAGAATCCGTCAACAGGTACTACGCTACGTTCAAGACACTCGTAGGACTTGCAAGGTTCGACGCGAAGCCTTCGAGAGCAGCAGCGGCAACTGTGGAACCGAAGGTTGAGCCCACGCCGACCGCAAGTGCAACGACTGATGTTCAGCCCGTAGATCCTTCGCGTACTCGCTCGACGGAGTTCCACTACAACATTCAGATCCATCTGCCTGTAACCACCGATATCACTGTCTACAACGCAATCTTTAGGAGTCTGAAAGAAAACTTGGGAGTCTGACGTGCTCCGTCGCTTCGTCTTCAATGCCATGCTCGCCGAAAACTCGTTGGCGAGCCTCAACGAGCAAGGAATCTCCGTTCGCGGTAGTGCCGCTACCCCACCGACGATAAACGTTGAGGAAGCCGGCTTCAGTCCGCGCGTTGTCTATGAGGCCACGCAAATGGCCTCGGTCTTCGTGGCCTTCTTCTGCTTGGAGAACGCAGTCCGCGAACTAATAACTGAGCGACTGCTTGCCCGAGTCGGCACCGAGTGGTGGCAGACGGCGGTCCCTCAGAAGATTCGCTCCTCCGTTGAGAAGCTCAAGGAGAAAGAGTCGGATGCGCGGTATCACACACCTCGCTCTGCGGCATTGATCGGCTACACCATGTTCGGCAACTTGGCGCAGATCATCATCGCCAATTGGGACAACTTCTCCGATCTGTTTCCAGATCAGGCGTGGATCATGTCTAGGTTCAACGACCTTGAAATGTCCCGGAACATCATCATGCACACCGGAACACTGCCGCAGTTAGAGATCGACCGAATCGAAAGCATTGCACGTGACTGGAACAGGCAAGTGGGGTGACGTCTAACCCCTCCATCGAGCGGACAGGCTCCGGCACGGCGCTAAGGCCGCGAGACGCGGAGGCTCATGTTGCGCCTCGCGGCCTACGCGCCATGCCTACGCCTGCCGCTCATGTCGAACGTTAGACCTCACGCAACATGCGCCGCCCGCTCGCCATCGCTGTCGCGTTTGTGTCCATCTTGGCGCGGGCAGAGAACGCTGAGCCGTCGCTGTGCAGCCCGGCTGAGCGAGTTGCCTTCTCCTGCCTCCTTCGGAACGAAAAGATCGTCTCCCTTTGCACCTCACCAGAATTCAACGAGACGGCGGGATATCTTCAGTATCGCTACGGGCGCATCGATCATGTCGAGTTGGAACATCCACGAACCAAGTCTGGAACTCAAAGGCGATTCGAACTGGAGACGCACCGTCCGCACGGAATCGAGTACGAGTCGGTCAACTTCAGCATTGGCAAGTTCTCCTACTCAGTGATTCGAGTCGTCTCGACGGAGCCCGACGTACCGTCTTGGGCCGGCGTCACGGCGACCGATCGCCGAGATGCTGGTGGCACCAAGGTGACCACACTCAAATGCAGGCGGAGTCTGCTCCCTGGCATGACCAACCTTGGCGGTGTTCCACCGGCCAAGGAGCAGCCCCGGTGAGGCCCAATACCTCGGTCAACGCGAGGCCCGACGGCGGGCCTGCCGTCCCACCGTCGGCCCCGCGTGACTTCGAACATTAGTCTTACTGTGTCATTAAAATCAAGGCATTATATGCATCTCTTCATCCTTTGCGCGAGGAACGATGGATGCAAGC
>Ga0102832_1000664_pt1 | contig 43232 bp, 37 predicted proteins | sample EBPBio282013_DNA_FD_88942 | JGI IMG/M metagenome (GOLD analysis project Ga0102832, IMG submission 88942) | Wastewater treatment Type I Accumulibacter community from EBPR Bioreactor in Madison, WI, USA - Reactor 2_5/28/2013_ DNA (Illumina Assembly) | ecosystem: Engineered > Bioreactor > EBPR >... | reverse complement strand
TTCGCGAAGTCACGCGAGCTCCTGAAAGAGGCGGGCTACGACGGCACGCCGATCGTGCTCTTGCACACCACCGACATCGCGGTGCTGACCAACGCCGGGCCGATCGCCAAGACGCTGCTCGAGCAGGGTGGCTTCAAGGTCCAGATGGTGCCGCTCGACTTCCAGGCGATCGTGGCGCGCCGGCTGCGCAAGACGCCGCCGGCCGATGGCGGCTGGAACGGCTTCATGACGGCGTGGCTGTCGGTCGACATGATGAACCCGCTGACCAACAGCATGGTCAACGCGTCGTGCGACAAGGCGGCGTTCGGCTGGCCGTGCGACGCCGAGGTCGAGCGCCTGCGCGACGCCTACGCCCGCGCGCCCGACCTGGCGGCCCGCCAGAAGATCGCCGCCGAGCTGCAGTCCCGCGCGGTCCAGTACGGCACGCACATCCACCTCGGCCAGTACACGCTGCCGACCGCGACCCGCGCCGACCGGCTGAGCGGCATGGTGACGGCGCCGATCCCGGTGTTCTGGAACATCGAGAAGCGTTGAGGCCTTAAAGGTCCCTCGCTGCGCTCGGGATGACAGGGAAGAGGAAATGAAGAAGCGCGCGGGACGCGCGCGGTCCCGGGAAGACGTCTCCCTGGGACCGCGCGCGTCCCGCGCGCTCATTTCTCGAAGCCCTTAGTGCGCGCCGCCCTCGACGCCCCTTCCCTCGGCGCGCCAGCGCAGCATGCCGCCGGGCAGGTTGGCGACGTTCGCGAGGCCGGCCTTGCCGAGGATCGCGCAGGCGTGGGCGGAGCGGCTGCCAGCGCGGCAGACCGCGACGATCGGCTTGTCCTTCGGGACCTCGCCGGCCCGCTTGGCGAGCTCGCCCAGCGGCACCAGCGTGGCGCCGCGGATGTGGCCGAGCGGGCCGGTGAACTCGTCGGGCTCGCGCACGTCGAGCACCGTGACCTGGCCAAGATGCTCCTCCAGCCAGGTCGGCTCGACCTCCCACAGGCCGCCGAAGGTGAAGCGCAGCGGCGCCCAGCCCGGCGCCGCCGGCAGGCCGGCCTCGTTGCCCGGCTGGCCGCAGCGCAGGTTGGCCGGCACCGCCTCGTCGATCTTCTTGGGATGCGGCAGGTCGAGGTTCTTCATGTGGCCGACGAAGTCGCCCTCGCCGATCTCGCCGCCCAGCCGCGGGTTGAACGCCTTCTCCTCGGCGACGCTGGTCGCGGTCAGGCCGCGGTAGTCGTGGCCGGGATAGAGCAGGCAGTCGGCCGGCAACGCGAAGATGCGGCTGCGCACCGAGCGGTAGAGCGCCCGCGGGTCGCCCTGCTGGAAGTCGGTGCGGCCCGAGCCGCGGATCAGCAGCGCGTCGCCGGTGAAGGCCATGCTCTCGTCGTCGAGCACGTAGGTGACGCAGCCGCTGGTGTGGCCCGGCGTCGCGCGGACCTCGAGCGAGCGCTTGCCGAAGGCGACGCGGTCGCCGTCCTCGAGCAGCCGGTCGGCGCCGTTGGCCCCGGCCGCGGCGGCCAGCGCGATCCGGCTGCCCAGCGTCTGCTTGAGCGCCCAGGCGCCGGTGACGTGGTCGGCGTGGACGTGGGTGTCGAGCGTCCACAGGAGCTTGAGGCCGAGTTCGCCGATCAACGCCGCGTCGCGTCGGACCTGCTCGAACACCGGGTCGATCAGCACCGCCTCGCGGGCGACCGAGCAGCCCAGCAGGTAGGTGTAGGTCGAGGAGACGGGATCGAAGAGCTGGCGGAAGACGAGCATGGGAGTCCTGTCACGAAATGAAGAAGAAAGGTCCCTCGCTGCGCTCGGGATGACAAGAAGGACTGTCATCCCGAGCGCAGCGAGGGACCTTTCACGGGGTCAGGGCGCGCTCGCCTTGTCGATGGCGGCGACGCTCTCCGGGTCGAGCTTGAGGCTCGGCGCCGCGACGATGTCCTTCAGCTGCTCGAGGCTGGTGGCGCTGACGATCGGCGCGGTGATCGACTTGCGCTGCAGCAGCCAGGCCAGCGCCACCTGGGCGCAGTTGGCATTGTGCTTCCTCGCCGCCGCGTCGAGCGCGGCGATCACCCCGAAGCCCTTGTCGTTCAGGTACTTCTTGGCGCCCATGCCGCGCGCCTTGCCGGCCGCGTCGGCCTCGGTCTTGTACTTGCCGGACAGGAAGCCGCTGGCCAGCGAGTAGTACGGGATCACGCCGATCCCCTCCTTCAGGCACTCGTTCTCCAGCGCGCCCTCGAACAGGCCGCGTTCGACGAGGTTGTAGTGCGGCTGCAGGCTGACATAGGCCGGCAGGCCCTTGTCCTTCGCGATCTTCGCCGCCTCGGCGAGCCGCGGCGCGTCGAAGTTCGAGGCGCCGATCCAGCGCAGCTTGCCGGCCTTCACCAGCTCGCCGTAGGTCGCGAGCGTCTCCTCCTGCGGCGTCTTGGGATCGTCCTTGTGCGATTGGAAGAGGTCGATGCGCTCGATGCCCAGCCGCTTCAGCGAGGCGTCGACCGAGCCCTTGATGTGGGCGGCCGACAGGCCGGAGCCGACGTTGGGCATCTCCATGCCGCACTTGGTGGCGATCTGGACCTTCGCCCGCTTGCCCGGGTTCTTCTTCAGCCAGCTGCCGATCACCTCCTCGGACTCGCCGCCGGTGTGGCCCGGCACCCAGCGCGAGTAGACGTCGGCGGTGTCGATGAACGAGAAGCCGGCATCGACGAAGGCGTCGAGGATGCGGTGCGAGGTCGCCTCGTCGGCGGTCCAGCCGAACACGTTGCCGCCGAAGGCGATCGGGGCGAACTCGAGGTCGGACTGGCCCAGCTTGCGTTTCTGCATGTCACTTTCTCCCTTGATTCACTCGGCGGCCTTCGAGGCCGGGGTGGGTTCGGATGGCGTTGCCGGCGCCGTTGGCGTCGCCGGCGGGGCCGGCGTGGCACCCCCCGGATAGGCGCCCATCATGCCCGGAAAGATCGGCACGGCGAAGCGGATGCCGAGCGCCGGCAGCGTATCGTACATCCGCCGGATCGCGGTGCGCTGGACCATCGACGGGTTTTTCGGCCGCGTCATCACCTTGAAGCGCACGATCACCTGGCTGTCCTTGATGTCGACCACGCCCTGCATCTTGAGCGGCTGCATGATGATCGGCTTGAACTGCGGCTCGGCCATCATGTCGATGCCGATCTTCTTGACCGTCTTGCGCAGCAACTCGACGTCGGTGCCCGGCGCGAACGACAGGTTGAACTTCAGCACCGTCCAGTCGCGGCTGAAATTGGTGATGTGGCCGACCTGGCCGAACGGCACGATGTGCAGCTGGCCGTTCTGGTGGCGCAGCTTCAGCGAGCGCACGCTGAAGCCCTCGACCGTGCCCTTGACCTTGCTGCAGTCGACGTACTCGCCGATCCGGAAACTGTCCTCGGCGAGGAAGAACACGCCCGACACGATGTCCTTGACCAGCGCCTGGCTGCCGAACGACACGGCGAGGCCGAACACCGAGGCGCCGGCGATCAGCGGCGTGATGTTGATGCCGAGCTGCGACAGCACCAGCAGGCCGCCGACCACCAGGATCGTGCTGCCCGAGACGACGCGCAGCAGCGGCATCAGGGTGCGCAGGCGCGACGCCGCCACCCGGACCTCGTCCTCGCTGTCGGCCGCGACGTCGGCCGAGGGCAGCGGGTTGGACACGATGTAGGAGTCCATGCGGAACTTCAGGAAGCGCCAGAAGGCGTAGATCGCGATGGCGCTCAGCGCCGCGATCTTGGCGCCGCGGTCGTGCGGCAGCCACTCCTCCGCCGTGAAGGCGCCCAGCGTCCGCACCATCAGCGCCTCGGCCATCAGGATCAGCACGTACAGCCGGGCGACCAGCCGCAGGCAGTCGGCCACCACCTCGCCGGCCATCGGCAGCTCGGTGACGATGTGCCGGGTCAGCCGGTGCATCAGCGTCTCGAACAGCAGGAGCGCGATCAGCGCCGTCTCGATGGTGGTGAGGCCGCGCGACGCGGTCGCCGTCTCGCCCAGCGCGGCGTAGATCGCGACCAGCCCGAGCAGGCCGTAGAACAGCAGGCCGAAGATCCACCAGTGGCTGGCGAGGTCGAGCTTGAGCCTCACCCCGATCTTGTTGGGCGGCACCATGTTGGTCAGCCACTCGGCCATCGCCACGCGCCAGTGCCAGACCACCCAGAGCAGCCCGCCGGCGACCAGCGGCACGTAGAGGACCAGGGCGGCGCTCACCATGTCGGGCGAGGCGCCGGCGGTGACCAGCAGCCGGCGGACCTGGCCCGCCAGCAGCGGCAGCAGCACGATCAGGTTGAGCGCGCGCAGCAGGCCGCGGGCGTGGGCATCGCCGACCGGGGCGATGCGTCCCTCCGGCGTCGACGGCCTGAGCCACGCCCGGAACACCAGGTTGTAGGTGCGCCACGACAGCAGCGCGAGGAAGACCTGGTTGCCGATCTTGCCACCCAGCCCGCCCGGGTCGGGGATCTGGGCATAGACGGCGCGGGCCGCCACCGCCATGACGACGACGGCCGCGAGGTCGAGGCCGAAGGCCAGCGCGAAGGCGCGCAGCGGCGAGTGGCCGACCAGCCGGTCGATGCCACGGCTGCGGGCCCGGCTCAGGACGACGCGGGCCGCCGACTCGGCGACCAGCCCGACCACGACGATGCCCAGCACCAGCAGCCAGGTTCCGCCCGGCAGCTGCCCGGGAAGGCCGCGCAGGAACTGCAGCAGGCTGGGGATCGCGTTGATCGTGAATTCCAGCCGGTCGGTCAGCAGCCTGACGAACGAGGTCGAGGCGGTCTCGCCGGCATAGGGGTTCTCGGCCAGGGCCGGGCCGGCCCAGCCTGCGGCGGAAGCACCCATCGCCAGGACGCTGCCGAACCTTGACCGTGTCATCGATCTGCCCCCAAAGAAAGCCGCCTGAAACCTAGGGCAAAGCCGCCCGGGGAGCCAGACGAGCGCGACCAGGAGACCGGAGAGTAACGCCATGTTCGGCCTGATGCAGGACCGCCCGCTGCTGATCCAGCAGCTCATCGAGCACGCCGCCCAGTACCACGGCGACACCGAGATCGTGTCGCGCCGGGTCGAGGGCGACATCCACCGCTACACCTACCGCGACGCCCGGGTGCGCGCCAAGAAGGTCGCCGAGGCCCTGGTGTCGCTGGGCATCAAGACCGGCGACCGGATCGGCACGCTGGCGTGGAACGGCTACCGCCACTTCGAGCTGTACTTCGGCATCTCCGGCATCGGCGCGGTCTGCCACACCATCAACCCGCGCCTGTTCCCCGAGCAGATCGTCTACATCGTCAACCACGCCGAGGACCAGCTGCTGTTCGTCGACATCAACCTGCTGCCCGCGGTCGAGAAGCTCCTGCCGGAGTTCAAGACCGTGAAGCACGTGGTGGCGATGTGCGACCGCGCCCACCTGCCGAAGGACCTCAAGATCCCCAACCTGCTGGTCTACGAGGAGCTGATCGCCGACAAGCCCGGCACCTACGAGTGGCCGGAGTTCGACGAGCGCACCGCGTCGTCGCTCTGCTACACCTCGGGCACCACGGGCAACCCCAAGGGCGTGCTCTACTCGCACCGCTCGACCATGCTGCACGCCTACGGCAGCGCGCTGCCCGACACGCTCGGCCTGTCGGCCCGCTCGGTCGTGTTGCCGGTCGTGCCGATGTTCCACGTCAATGCCTGGGGCCTGCCCTACTCGGGCCCGATGGTCGGCGCCAAGCTGGTGTTCCCCGGCCCGCACCTCGACGGCAAGAGCGTCTACGAGCTGTTCGAGACCGAGAAGGTGACCTTCACCGCCGGCGTGCCGACGGTGTGGCTGGCGCTGCTCAACCACATGCAGGCCAACAAGCTGAAGCTGTCGACGCTGAAGTACGCGGTGATCGGCGGCTCGGCGGCGCCGCCGGCGATGATCACGACCTTCGCCAAGGAGTACGGCGTCGAGGTGCTGCACGCCTGGGGCATGAGCGAGATGAGCCCGCTCGGCACCGTCAACCACCCCAAGGAGAAGCACCTGTCGCTGCCCGAGGACGAGCTGCTGGCGCTGCGCCTCAAGCAGGGCCGGCCGCCGTTCGGCGTCGACATGAAGATCGTCGACGACGCCGGCAAGGCGCTGCCGCACGACGGCAAGGCGTTCGGCGACCTGCTGGTGCGCGGCCCGTGGATCACCCGGGGCTACTTCAAGGGCGAGGGCGGCGACCCGCTGAAGGACGGCGGCTGGTTCCCGACCGGCGACGTCGCCACCATCGACCCCGACGGCTACATGCAGATCACCGACCGTTCGAAGGACGTGATCAAGTCGGGCGGCGAGTGGATCAGCTCGATCGACCTCGAGAACGCCGCGATGGCCCACCCGGCGGTCGCCGAGGCGGCGGTGATCGGCGTCGCCCACCCGAAGTGGGACGAGCGGCCGCTGCTGATCATCCACCGCAAGCCGGGCACCGAGGTGACCAAGGACGAGCTGGTGAAGTTCCTCGCCGACAAGGTCGCCAAGTGGTGGCTGCCCGACGACGTGCAATTCGTCGACGCGATCCCGCACACCGCCACCGGCAAGATCCTGAAGACCCGCCTGCGCGAGGACTTCAGGAACTACAAGCTGCCGACGGCCTAAAGGGTCCCTCGCTCCGCTCGGGATGCCAGCCTCATTGTCATCCCGAGGGCGTAGCCCGAGGGACCTTTCGGGGGCTATGCTGGCGGTCTCCCCCGGAGGACGCCATGGCCAGCGAAACCATTCCCGTCATCGATCTCGGCCCGTACCTGGCGGGCGCGCCCGGCGCGCTCGACACGGCGGCGAAGGAACTGCGCCACGCGCTGACCGAGATCGGCTTCTACTTCATCGTCAACCACGGCGTGCCGGCGGCCAAGATCGCCGCCACCTTCGAGCAGGCCCGGCGTTTCCACGACCAGCCGGTCGAGAAGAAGCTGGCGCTCAAGATCGACCCCAACAGCACCGGCTACCTGCCGATGCGCGGCAACACGCTGCGCACCTCGACGGTGCAGGCCGGCACCAAGCCGAACCTCAACGAGGCGTTCTTCGTGAAGCGCGAGATGCCGGCCGACCATCCCGACGTGCTGGCCGGGCGGCGCTACCGCGGCCCCAACCGCTGGCCCGACGGCCTGCCCGGCTTTCGCGAGACCGTGGTCGACTACTGCAACACCATGGAAGCGCTGGTGAAGAAGATGGTGCGGATCTATGCCCGCGCCCTCGACCTGCCGGCGGCGTACTTCGACGCGCCGTTCGAGGACTGCCAGTACTCGCTGCGCATGACCCACTACCCGCCGCAGGACGGGCCGATCGAGGACGAGTTCGGCCTGGCGCCGCACACCGACACCAGCTTCCTGACGCTGCTGGCCCCCAACGACGTGCCCGGCCTGTCGATCCGCACCCAGGACGGGCGCTGGATCGAGGCGCCGGCGATTCCCGATGCCTACGTCGTGAACGGCGGCCAGATGCTGCAGCGCTGGACCAACGACGTCTTCCTCGCGACGCCGCACCGCGCCATCAACCGCACCGGCGGCGAGCGCTACGCCCTGCCGTTCTTCTGCGACAGCAACATCGACTGGCCGATCGCCGCGGTGCCGACCACGGTCGGGCCCGACCGGCCGCCGAAGTACCCGACGACCTACTACAGCGACTACATGGCGTGGTACCAGAAGCGGAACTACGACGTGCTGAACGAAGCCCGGGCGGCGGATTGAGCGCGACCGACGACTTTCCCGTCATCGATCTCGGCCCGGTGGTGACCGGGACACCGGGCGCGCTGGCTCCCGCCGCCGGCCAGCTGCGCGCCGCCCTCACCGAGCTCGGCTTCTACGCCATCGTCAACCACGGCATCCCCGACACGCTGGTCGCCGCCGCCTACCGCGAGGCGGCGCGCTTCCACGCCCAGCCCGCCGCCGCCAAGGACGCGGTGCGGATCGACCGGCACAATGTCGGCTACCTGCCGCTGCGCGGCGACACGCTGCGCACCTCGGTGGTCGAGACGGTGACGCGGGCCAACTTCAACGAGGCGTTCTTCGTGGCGCGCGACCTCGCGCCCGACCATCCCGACGTCGTGGCCGACCGCCGCTTCCGCAGCGCCAACCGCTGGCCGGCGAACCTGCCGGGCTTCCGCGAGACGGTGATGGCATACTGCACGGCGCTCGAGGGGCTGGTGGCGACGCTGGTCCGGCTCTACGCCGTGGCCCTCGACCTGCCGGCTTCCTACTTCGACGGGCCGTTCCGCGAGTTCCAGTGGAAGCTGCGCATGACCCACTACCCGCCGCAGCCGCCGTCGGCGGCGGCCGACGAGTTCGGCATCGCGCCGCACACCGACACCAGCTTCCTGACGCTGCTGGCGCCCAACGAGGTGCCCGGCCTGTCGATCCGCCGGCCCGACGGCACGTGGCGCGACCCGCCGCGGATCCCCGGTGCGTTCCTGGTCAATGGCGGGCAGATGCTGGTGCGCTGGACCAACGACCGCTTCCTCGCGACGCCGCACCGCGCGGTCAACCGCTCGGGCGGCGAGCGCTACGCGCTGGCCTTCTTCTGCGACGCCAACATCGACTGGCCGGTGGCGGCGGTGCCGACCACGGTCGGGCCGGACCGGCCGCCGAAGTACCCGACCACCTGGTACACGGACTACATGGTCCAGTACCAGAAGCGGACCTACGACCTGTTGGCCGGCGAGAACGCCTGACGCCCTACCAGGAGAAGCGCCAGGTCAGCGCCGCGCCGACGATGAACTGGTTGGGCGAGCCGGCCGGGCCGGTGACCAGCGGCGAGGCCGCGGCCTGGTCGACCAGGCGGTTCCAGGCGCCGAATGCCACGCCGGTCAGCTTCTCGTCGATCCGCCACACCGCGCTGGTGCCGATGCCGACGCTCTTCAGGCCGGCGCCCGGGTAGTACTGCTGGTAGCCCGACATCAGGGACTGCGTGGCGTTGATGCCGAAGTAGGCCTGGTTGTAGGTGCCGTCGGTGACCGCCAGCCGCGGGCCGGCCGACAGGAAGAAGTTGTCGGCGAGCCGCGCCTTGCCGTCGAGCAGGGCGTCGAAGATCAGGCCGTTGGAGCCGCCCAGCCCGCGCCGCACCTCGATCTTGGCCGAGACGTAGCGCTGGTCGTAGCGCACGAAGCCGCCGCCCTCGATGGTGAAGGGCACGAAGCCGGTGCCGTAGAGGCCGGGACCGTCCCATTCGTAGCGCGGGAACTTGTAGCGGAAGATCGGGCCGACCTTGATGCCGTCCATGTCGAGCAGGGTCGCGCCGATGCCGTCGCGCGCCGAGATGAAGAACTTGTCGCGCTGGTAACGGATGTCGAGGTTGGGGATCGGCAGGACGCGGTAGTAGGCCGAGCCCTCGAACCACGGCGCCATCACCGCGCCCGGGCCGACGTCGAGCGTCCAGTCGGCCGGCTTCTTGCCGAAGCCCTCGCTGCCGATGCTGGAGGGCTGCGCGTGAGCCGCGGCCGTGAACACTGCCAGGATCGCCGCCGCCAATACCCCGATACGCATCCCGCTCGTCTCCTTTTCATTCTCAATGAAGGACTTACGTACACAGTTCCGGGACGGATCACATCGGCTGAAAAAGGCCGGCCTCGCTCTCCAGCGAGCGCACGATGTGATCGTGCAGGCGCCGTGCAGGCGCTGACAGGCCGCGGCGCGCCAGCAGGGCGATCTCGGTATCGTGCAGGTCGGGCAGCAGCGAACGCCGTTCGACCGCCACCAGGCCGGGCGGCACCATGTCCTTGGGCAGCACCGTGACGCCCAGCCCGGCCCGCACCGCGGCGTGCTGGCCGGCCAGCGAGGCGCAGCTGTAGACCACGCGCCAGCGCCGCCGGGCGCGGTCGAGCGCGTCGACGGCGCGCTTGCGGTAGACGCAGGGCGGCGGCGACACCACCAGCGGCAACGGCCGGTCGCGCTCCAGCGCCAGCCGCTCCGATGCCACCCAGACCAGCGGCTCGCGCCACACCCGCATGCCGCGGTCGGAACGCTCGGGCTCGCGCTTGACCAGCACGAGGTCGAAGTCGCCGTGGCGGAACCGGCCGAGCAGGGTCATCGTCAGGTCGCAGGTCACCTCGAGCTGGACCGCCGGGTAGGTCTCGGCGAAGCGCGCCAGCACCTGCGGCAGGTGGGTGGTGGCGAAATCCTCCGGGGTGCCCAGCCGTACCCTGCCCTCGAGCACCGGCAGGTCGAGCGTCGCCAGCAGCCGGTCGTTGAGCTCGAGCATGTGCCGCGCCTCGCCGAGCAGCGCCTCGCCGGCCGGGGTCAGGCGGACGCGGCGCGCCGAGCGGTCGAGCAGGCGGCGGCCCAGCCCGTCCTCCAGCCGCTTGACCTGCAGGCTGAGCGTCGACTGGCGGCGCAGCAGCGCCTCGGCGGCGCGGGTGAAGCTGCCGAGGTCGGCGACGCTGACGAAGGCACGCAGCAGGTCGATGTCGAGGTTGCGCAGGCCGGCCATCGCGGGGGTCCATCAATTTCGTAAATGATATTCTCTTCAATTATCAATTTTGAGAAAGGCCGGCCAGTCCCCACCTGAAGCGTCATGACGTTCACCCCCTTCCGCCCCGCCCTCCCGGCGTCCCTGCCCATGGGCGCGGCTTCCCTCGTCCTGCTCCTGTCGCTGGCCGCCGAGGCCTTCAGCGGCCCGGCGGCCGCCGTCGACCTGCCGCTCGACGCCCGCGCCCTCAAGGCCGGCGGCGTCGAGTTCGCCGCGCCGGAGCGCGAGCGCGGCGCCACCGACCTGTCGTTCCCCGGCACCGTGGTGGTGCCGCCGGGCCAGCTGCACGTCGTGGCGGCGCCGGTCACCGGCCTGATCGAGGCAGTCGAGGTGGCGCCCGACGAGCTGGTCGCCGCCGGCCAGCCGATCCTGCGCATGCGCTCGCCCGAGCTGGTCGCCGCCCAGCGCGACTTCATCTCGGCCGATGCCGACGCCAACCTCGCCCGCGACCGGCTGCGCCGCGCCGAGGCGCTGTTCGCCGCCCGCGCCCTGCCCGAGCGCGACCTGCGCACCGCCGAGACCGACGCCGCGACCACCGGCTTCCGCGCCGAGGAGCGCGAGCACGCGCTGCGCCTGATGGGCATGAGCGAGCCGGAGATCGAGATCCTGCGCAAGACGCGGGACTACGCGCCGACCATCGCGATCGTGGCGCCCAAGCCCGGCTTCGTGGTCAGCCGCTACACCAGCCCCGGCGCGCGCGTGATGGCGGCCGAGCCGCTGTTCACGATCGCCCAGCTCGACCCGCTGTGGGTCAACATCCAGGTGCCGTCGTCGCGGATCGACGCGATCGAGGTCGGCGCGCCGGTGTCGCTGCCGGCGCAGGGCGCGACCGGCCGCGTCATCCGCATCGGCCGCAGCGTCGATGCCGCGACCCAGTCGATCACCGCGGTCGCCGAGATCAAGGCTGGCGTCGACCGGGTCCGCCCGGGCCTCGCGGTCACGGTCAACGTGCGCGCCGACAACGACGGCCCGCCGCAGTGGGTGGTGCCGTCGGCCGCCGTGGTGCGCCACCGCGAGCGCTCGTGGATCTTCGTGCGCTCGGAAGACGGCGTGAACGCCATGCCGGTCGAGGTCGTCGCCCAGAACGCCCGCGACGCGGCGATCCGCGCCGAGCTGTCGCCCGACGCCCGCATCGCGACGCGCGGCCTGGTCGCGCTGCTGGCCGAACTCGCCCGCCGCGACCCGGAGTAACCCGCCATGCTGTCCGCTCTCGTCGGCCTGGCGCTGCGCCAGCGCCTGCTGGTGGCGCTTGCCGCCCTCGGCCTCGCGGCGTGGGGCGCCACCGCCTACCGCTCGCTGCCGATCGACGCCTTCCCCGACGTCGCGCCGGTCCAGGTGCTGGTCTCGATGCGCGCGCCCGGCCTGCCGCCGGAGGAACTCGAGAAGCGCGTCACCGTGCCGATCGAGATCGCCATGCGCGGCATCCCCGACCTGGTGCGCATGCGCTCGGTGACCCGCTTCTCGGTCGCGCTGATGACCTTCGAGTTCGCCCCCGGGGTCGACATCTTCTGGGCGCGCACCCAGGTCAACGAGCGGCTGCAGGAGGTGCGCGACCAGTTGCCGGCCGGCGCCACCGGCGGGCTGGCGCCGATCGTGACGCCGCTCGCCGAGATGGTGATGTTCACCATCGAGGCGCCCGAGATGGGCCTCACCGAGAAGCGCAGCCTGGTCGACTGGACGATCCGGCCGGCGCTGCGCGGCGTGCCGGGCGTCGCCGACGTCAACGTGCTGGGCGGCTTCGCGCGGACCTTCGAGGTCGTGCCCTCGCCCGCCGCGATGGCGGCGCGGCGCATCACCACCGAGATGCTGGAGCGCGCGCTCGAGCAGAACAACCGCAACGACGGCGCCGGCCGCGTGCGGGCCGGCGAGGAAGCCGTGCTGGTGCGCGCCGAGGGCCGCATCCAGACGCTAGAGGACGTGCGCGAGACCGTGGTCGCCTCGACCCCGACCGGCATCGTGCGGGTCGGCGACGTCGCCGACGTGCGCAACGGCGCGATGCCGCGCAACGGCGTGGTGACGATCGACGGCGACGGCGAGGCGCTGTGGGCGATGGTGCTGGGCCTGCGCGGCGCCAACGCGCGCACGGTGGTCGACGGCGTCAAGGCAAAGCTGGCCGAGATCGGCCCGTCGCTGCCCGAGGGCACCACGGTCGAGATCTTCTACGACCGCTCGGATCTGATCGGCAAGGCGGTGTGGACGGTGCAGAAGGTGCTGCTCGAGGCGATCGCCCTTGTCGTCGTTCTGCTGCTGCTGTTCCTCGGCAACCTGCGCGCGGCGATCGTGGTGTCGCTGATCCTGCCGCTGTCGGTGCTGGCGACCTTCGGCATCATGGGCTCGGTCGGCCTGTCGGCGAACATCATGTCGCTCGGTGGCCTGGCCATCGCGATCGGCCTGCTGGTCGACTGCGCCGTGGTGGTGGTCGAGAACGTCGAGCACCGGCTGGCCCATGCCGGCAAGCCAACGCTGGCCGAACGCCTGGCGCTGACCCTCGAGGCGACGCGCGAGGTCGCGATGCCCCTGGTCTCGGGCGTGGCGATCATCGCCACGGTGTTCACGCCGCTGCTGACCCTGCAGGGCCTGGAAGGCCGGCTGTTCTCGCCGGTCGCGCTGACCATCGGCTTCGCGCTGGGCGCGGCGCTGGTCCTGTCGCTGACCGTGGTCCCGGTGCTGTCGGCGTGGCTGCTGCGTCCCGGCCATGGCGGCGAGCCGTGGCTGGTGCGCCAGCTGCACCGCTTCTACGACCCGCTGCTCGCCACGGTGATGCGCCGGCCGGCGATCCTCGCGGTCGCCGCGGCGGCGGGCATCGCCGCCACCGCGGTGGTGTGGCCGCGGATCGGCGCCACCTTCATGCCGGTGATGGACGAGGGCACGCCGATCGTGACGCTGCGCAAGCATCCCACCGTGTCGCTCGAGGAGACGGCGCAGATCGACCTCCGGGTGCAGCGGGCGCTGATGGAGGCGATCCCGGAGATCAAGCGGATCGTGGCGCGCGCCGGCGCCGACGAGCTCGGCATCGATCCGGTCGGCCTCAACGAGACCGACATGCTGCTGGTGCTGGCGCCGCGCGACACCTGGCGGGGCCCCGGCAACGAGTGGCTGCTGGGCGAGGTCCGCAAGGTGCTGGAGACGGTGCCGGGCGTCAGCTTCGCCTTCTCGCAGCCGATCGACATGCGCGTGCAGGAGATGATCATCGGCGCCCGCGGCGACGTCGTGGTCAAGGCGTTCGGCGAGGACATCGGCGAGCTCAACCGGATCGCCCGCGACATCGCCGCGGCGATCAGGACCGTGCCGGGCGCGGCCGACGTCTTCGCGCTGTCGAACTCGGGCATGAAGTACCTGACGGTGAAGGTCGACCGGCTGCGCGCCGGACGGCTCGGCCTCAACGCCACCGACATCCAGGACGCGCTGCGCGTCTGGGTCGACGGCCAGCAGGTCGGGCTGGTGCTGGAGGGCAACGCCCGCACGCCGCTGGTGGTGCGCGGCGAGGAGCGGCTGCGCGCCTCGCCGCACGACCTCGAGCGCATCCCGATCGTGCTGCCCAACGGCGGCGTCAGCGAGCTCGGCCAGATCGCCGACGTGCGGCTGGAGGACGGCCCGATCCAGGTGGTGCGCGAGGACGGCGAGCGCTTCGCCACCGTGCTGGCCAACGTCCGCGACCGCGACCTCGTCGGCTTCGTCGACGAGGCCAAGGCGGCGGTGGCGGCCAAGGTCAAGCTGCCCAAGGGCTACCGGCTGGCGTGGGGCGGCCAGTTCGAGAACCAGCAGCGCGCCTCGGCGCGGCTGGCGCTGGTCGTGCCGATCGCGCTGGCGGTGATCTTCCTGCTGCTGTTCCTGACCTTCGACTCGCTGCGCCAGGCGGTGCTGGTGTTCGGCATCGTGCCGTTCGCGGCGGTCGGCGGCGTGATCGCGCTGTGGCTGTCGGGCGAGTTCCTGTCGGTGCCGGCCTCGGTCGGCTTCATCGCCCTGATCGGCATCGCCGTGCTGAACGGCGTGGTGATGGTCAGCTACATCAACCAGGTGGTGGCCCAGGGCACGCTGCCGCTGCGCGAGGCGGTGATGGAGGGCGCGCGTCGCCGGCTGCGGCCGGTGACGCTGACCGCGACCATCGCCGCGCTCGGCCTCGTGCCCTTCCTGTTCGCCACCGGGCCGGGCGCCGAGATCCAGAAGCCGCTGGCCATCGTGGTGATCGGCGGCCTGTTCACGGCGACCGCGCTGACGCTGCTGCTGCTGCCGGTGCTGTACGAGCGCTTCGGCGTGGCACGCCCCAGGCCGGCCCAGGCGGGCGACGGGAAGCCCCTTCGCCCGGAGGCGCGAGTTGGGCTATAGAAAGGCCAACGTCTTCGCCCAACACAACGAAACTGGAAACGCCATGCTCGGCCTGATGCAAGACCGCCCGCTGCTGATCTCGCAGATCATCGACTTCGCGGGTCGCTACTATCCCGACGTCGAGATCGTGACCCGCACGGTCGAGGGCCCGATCCACCGCTACGGCTACAAGGACGCGCTGAAGCGCTCCAAGCAGGTCGCCGAGGCGCTGCAGGGCCTGGGCGTCAAGCTGGGCGACCGGGTCGGCACCATCGCCTGGAACACCTACCGCCACTTCGAGCTGTACTTCGGCATCTCGGGCATCGGCGCGGTGCTGCACACGATCAACCCGCGGCTGGCGCCCGAGCACGTCGCCTACATCGCCAACCACGCCGAGGACAAGGTCATCTTCGTTGACCTCAACCTGCTGCCGATCGTCGAGGGCGTGTGGGAGCACCTCAAGACGGTGAAGCACGTCGTGCTGATGACCGACCGTGCCCACATGCCGGCCTCGTCGAAGATCCCGAACCTGCTGTGCTACGAGGAGCTGATCGCCGACAAGCCGGGCACCCTCACCTGGCCGTCGTTCGACGAGAAGACGGCGTCGTCGCTCTGCTACACCTCGGGCACGACCGGCAACCCCAAGGGCGTGCTCTACTCGCACCGCTCGACCATGATCCACTCGATGATGATGTGCTCGGGCCCGGTGCTGTCGCTCAGCCCGGACGACACCATCCTGCCGGTGGTGCCGATGTTCCACGCCAACGCCTGGGGCCTCGTCTATGCCGGGCCGTTCTGCGGCACCAAGCTGGTGTTCCCCGGCTTCAAGCTGGACGGCGCCTCGGTCTACGAGCTGCTCGACCAGGAGCAGGTGACGCTGAGCGCCGGCGTGCCGACCGTGTGGCTGGCGCTGCTCGACTACTGCGCCCAGAACAAGAAGAAGATGGCGTCGGTCCGCCGCACGCTGATCGGCGGCTCGGCCGTGCCGCTGGCGATGATCGAGCGCTTCTGGAAGGAGCACGAGGTCGAGGTCGCGCAGGGCTGGGGCATGACCGAGATGAGCCCGCTCGGCACGCTGACCCGCTTCAACCGCGGCGAGCGCGCCCTGCCCGACGCCGACCGCTTCGCGCTGACCGCCAAGCAGGGCCGGCCGGTGTTCGGCTGCGAGATGAAGATCATCGACGACGCCGGCAACGACCTGCCGCAGGACGGCAGCGTCTCGGGCAACATGGTGGTGCGCGGCCCGTGGATCGTGAAGGGCTACATGAAGGGCGACGGCCAGAGCCAGTTCCTCGGCGACGACTGGTTCGCGACCGGCGACGTCTGCAAGATCGAGCCCGACGGCTCGGTGGTGATCACCGACCGCTCGAAGGACGTCATCAAGTCGGGCGGCGAGTGGATCTCCTCGATCGACCTCGAGAACGCGGCGATGGGCTGCCCCGGCGTCGCCGAGGCGGCGGTGATCGGCGTCGCCCACCCGAAGTGGGACGAGCGGCCGCTGCTGATCGTCCACCGCAAGCCCGACGCCCCGGTCACCAAGGAGGACGTCCTGAAGTTCCTCGAGGGCAAGATCGCCAAGTGGTGGATGCCCGACGACGTGCAGTTCGTCGACGCCATCCCGCACGGCGCCACCGGCAAGATCCTGAAGACCGCGCTGCGCAAGCAGTTCGAGGGCTACAAGCTGCCAACGGCCTAGGGCCGTTGGCCGACGTTACTCCGCCGGGGCGTGTCCCCGGCGGGTTTCGGCCAGTTCCGAGATCGCGTGGCGGGTCACCACGACCGCGCCCCACAGGGCCAGGCCCGACATGATCGCCGCAACGATATAGTCCGGCCAGCCGCTGCCCGAGCCGAACACGCCCAGCGCCGCTGCCAGCACCGCGAGGTTGCCCAGCGCGTCGTTGCGCGTGCAGATCCACACCGAGCGCATGTTGCTGTCGCCGTCGCGCCAGCGGTACAGCAGCACCGCGACGCCGAGGTTGGCGGCGAAGGCCAGCGTGCCGACCACGCCCATCACCGGCGCCGACGGCACCGTGCCGGCCAGCGCGTGCTGGATCGTGGTCGCCGCCACCCACAGGCCGAAGCCGCCCATGCTGGCCGCCTTGACCAGCGAGGCGCGCGCCCGCCAGGCCAGCACCTGGCCGAGCACGAACAGGCTCAACGCGTAGTTGGCGCTGTCGCCCAGAAAGTCGAGCGAATCGGCCAGCAGCGAGGCCGAGCCGACGGCGACGCCGGCGCCGATCTCGACGCAGAACATGGCGAGGTTGATCGCCAGCGCCAGCCACAGTACGCGGCGGTAGGCCGGCGAGGCCAGTGCGCCCGCGTTGACATGGGAATGATCGTGGCCGCCGTGCCCGTGCCCGTGCCCGTGATGATCGTGCCCGCAGTGAACGCCCATCTCAGTGCTCCGCGATGTGGGTGACCATGTCCTCGACCATCCGCCGGACGTGGAGGTCGTCGGCACCGTAGTAGACCTGCCGCCCCTGCCGCTCGGCGCGCACCAGCCGGGCGCCCTTCAGGAGCCGCAGGTGGTGGCTGACCAGCGAGACCGAGAGGCCCAGCCGGTCGGCGATGTCCGACACCGCCAGCGGCGTGCGCAGGCAGGAAACGACGATGCGCAGCCGCGTCGGGTCGCCGAGCAGCCGGAACAGGTCGGCGAGCGCCACGGCATCGTCGTCGGACAGCAGGAGGGTCTTGCGTTTCGACATTTGAACAGTTGTTCAAGTATTGTCATTCCGCGCCTCGACGTCAAGGGCTTTGCGCCGCGCCCGGGCCGGGCCTAGGCTCGGCCCATGACCGTCCAGATCACCCCGGTCGACCCGGTCGGCCGCCCGTTCTTCGCCGGCACCGTGCGCGGCATCGACCTGCGCCGGCCGGTGACCCCGGCCGAGGTCGCCGCGATCCACGCCGGCATGGACCGCTTCGCCGTCCTGGTGTTCCACGACCAGCCGATCGACGACGCCCAGCAGCTGGCCTTCAGCCGCGCGCTGGGCCCGCTCGAGCAGGCGACCGGCGACATCGCCGCGCCCGAGGACCGGCGGGTCAGCATGGACCTCAACGACATCTCCAACCTCGACAAGGACAACAAGGTGCTGGCGCGCGACGACCGCCGCCGGCTGTTCGGGCTGGGCAACCAGCTGTGGCACTCCGACAGCTCGTTCAAGGAGGTGCCGGCCAAGTACTCGCTCCTGTCCGCGCGACACATCCCGCCGGCCGGCGGCAACACCGAGTTCGCCGACATGCGCGCCGCCTGGGACGCGCTCGACGAGGAGACGAAGGCCGAGGTCCGCGACCTCGTGTGCCGCCACAGCCAGGTGTTCTCGCGCGGCATCCTGGGCTTCACCGACTTCACCGAGGCCGAACGCGCGAAGTGGGCGCCAGTGCGCCAGCGGCTGGTCCGCCGTCACCCGACGACCGGCCGGCTGTCGCTCTACCTGTCGAGCCACGCCGGCGAGATCGAGGGCTGGCCGGTGCCCGAGGCGCGGGCCTTCCTGCGCGACCTCACCGAGCACGCCACGCAGCGCGCCTTCGTCTACGCCCATGCCTGGAAGCCGCACGACCTGGTGATGTGGGACAACCGCACCACCATGCACCGCGCCCGGCGCTACGATCACACCGAGGTCCGCGACATGCGGCGCACGACGCTGACCAACGAGGTGTCGAGCCTCGAGCAGGCGCCCTGACGATGCGGCTGACCTTCCTCGGCTGCGGCGACGCGTTCGGCAGCGGCGGCCGCTTCAACACCTGCTTCCACCTCGAGCGCGCGGCCGGCGGCAACGTGCTGATCGACTGCGGCGCCTCGTCGATGGTGGCGATCCGCAAGGCCGGGGTCGATCCCAACGGCATCGCGGCGATCCTGGTCACCCACCTGCACGGCGACCATTTCGGCGGCCTGCCCTTCTTCATCCTCGACGCCCAGCTGGTCAGCCGGCGTACCGCGCCGCTGGTGATCGCCGGCCCGCCCGGGCTGGGCGAGCGGCTGACCGCGCTGATGGAGGCGATGTTCGCCGGCTCGAGCAAGGTCGAGCGCCGCTTCGCCGTCGAGATCCGCGAGCTGGCGCTGCACGAGCGCGCCGCGGTGGCGGGCCTGCACGTCACGCCCTACGGCATGAAGCATCCCTCGGGCGCGCCGTCCTACGCGTTGCGCGTCGAGGCCGAGGGCAAGGTCGTGACCTACACCGGCGACACCGAGTGGACCCCCGAGCTCGAACCTGCCGGCCGCGACGCCGACCTGTTCATCTGCGAGGCCTACTTCCACGACCGGGCCACCAGGTTCCACCTCGACTACGCGACGGTGACGAAGCACCTGCCCGCGATCGCGCCGAAGCGCACCATCCTCACCCACATGAGCCCGGAGATGCTGGCCCGCGCCCCGACCCTGCCGGTGGAAGCGGCGCACGACGGGCTGACGGTGGAGTTCTGAGGAAGGGTCCCTCGCTGCGCTCGGGATGACAGCCATTTCTTGTCATCCCGAGCGCAGCGAGGGACCTTTCTTCTTCTCTCAGGTCAGGAAGCCGGCCCCCACTCCTCGAGGACCGTGTCGGTCGCGGGGTCGAGGATGCGGCTGCCCTTCAGGACCAGGCCGTGCTTGCGCAGCGGTTCGTCGGGCGGCAGGCCGAGGCCGACGCCGGGGAAGACCGGGCGGCCGCGCGGCACGCTGGCCCGCGCCCTCGTCAGGAAGAACGCGTCGTAGCCCAGCGTCAGGAACAGGCCGAACACGTCGGTGCCGCCGACCACCGCCAGCGTCGGCCGGGTGTCGCCCTCGGGCAGGCCGAGCTTCTGCCACGCCTCGTCGAACGGCGCGGTCGCCGGGTTCCACAGGATCGCGTTGGGGTTCTCGGGATGGTGCACGATACGGTGCACGCGCCGGCTGAGCACGATGCGCTTGCGCGCACCCTCGCGCGGACCGCCCTCGGCGGAGTGACGGCCGTTGGCCACCGCCGCCGCCGACGCCAGCGAGTCCTGGTAGAACTGCTGGTCGGCCGGGATCTTGAGTTCGTCGGGGAACGAGCCGTCGGAATTGGCGATCATGCCCTCGCGGGACACGATCGCGTAGCCGACGATGCGGGGACGCTGGCTCATCCCGCCTCCCTCACCGGAGTCCCATCGCGCCGATCACCGCGCCCTGCACGACCAGCACGCCCAGCCAGTGCAGGCCGTCGATCACGGTCAGCGACAGCTTGCGCTGGCCGTAGGCGTTGTTGACCGCCAGCGTGGTGATCACGAAGCCCAGCCACAGGAACAGCCCGCTGACGATGCCGTTGCGGACGGTGACCTGGCCGGAGCCGAAGTGGGCCAGCATGCCGGCCAGCACCCACGCCATGACCAGGAGGGCGACGAACGACACCACGAACGGCAGCGGCGACGGCTTGCCCAGCTGCTCGCGCGTCAGGCCCACCGCGGCCAGCCAGGCGCGCGACAGGGTCATGTACCAGGCGGCGCCGAAGGCGAAGGCCGCGACGGCCGCCGCCAGCACGGCCAGGTAGTTCACACCGGAGAATGACATCGGCGATCTCCTGCGGGAGGCTCGCCGAAGCTTAGCCTCACTCCGGCTTGATGCCGAGCGCGATCATGCGCGGGATCAGGATGGTCTTCAGTTCCTCGTAGTCCTTCATCACCGCCGCGTGGCCGAGCGGTTTCTCGACGAGGCCGAAGCTCTCCATCATCTTCTTGCCCGGCTCGCTGTCGGCCGCCGCGACCCACAGGTCGGACATGCGGTTGACGATGTCCTTGGGCGTCGCCGCCGGCGCGGCGAGGCCGAGCCAGCCGCGCACCAGGAACACCTCGTCGACGAAGCCCTGCTCGCCCGTCGTCGGCACGTCCGGCAGCCGGGGCGAGCGCACCTTGGCGGGATTGGCGATCGGCTTGATGTCGCCCTTGACCAGCAGCGCGTTGAAGGCCTGCGGGCTGCCCATCGCGGCGGTCAGCGAGCCCGAGCCCATGTCCTGCCACATCGGCGCCTCGCCCTTGTAGGTGACGATCTCGATGTTGAGGTTGTACTTCTCGTTGAGGGCCTGGGCGAAGGCGTGCGCCGACGAGCCGAGCGCCCACGAGCCGAAGTTGACCTTGTTGGTCTTGGCGTACTCGATGAATTCCTTGAGGTTGGAGACCGGCACCGACTTGTGCACGACCACCGGCAGGAAGCCCGAGGAGATGCCCGAGACCACCGTCAGGTCCTTGTCCGGGTCGAAGCCCAGCGTCTTGAAGGTCACGCGGTTCTGCACCAGCGTGCTCGAAACGGTGTGCAGGTAGGTGTAGCCGTCGGCCGGGGCGCGGGCGACCAGCGCCGCGCCGATGTTGCCGCTGGCGCCGGGCTTGTTGTCGATCAGCACCTGCTGGCCGGTGGTCTGCTGGACCGACTGGCCGAAGGCGCGGGCGATGCCGTCGGTCAGGCCGCCGGCCGGGAAGTTGACGACGATGGTGATCGGCTTGTTCGGCCAGGTCCCCTGGGCGCGCAGGATAGCCGGGCTGGCGACCGCCAGGCCGGCGGTGGCGCGGAGCAGCGTGCGTCTCGTCGTCGTCATCGGATTTCCCTGTCCTTGTTCATTTTCCGCCGGGATGCATAGCCACTGAATGGGGCTGCGAAAAGGCTGATTCTCCTTCGCAGCGCGAAATCGAACGTCGCTGGGCGGCGGCCCCCGCGGTTGCTAAGACAGGTGCCCGCAAAGTCCAGCTTCCAGGGAAGAAACGCCAATGTCCGACGCAGTGCTGCGCTCCACCGAGGGACGCATCGGCATCCTCACCGTCAACAACCCGCCAGTGAACGCGCTGGCCGCGGCCGTGCGCGACGGCATCAAGAACGGCGTCGAGGCGTTCGCCGCCGACCCCAACATCGACGCCATCGTGCTGATCGGCGGCGGCCGCACCTTCATCGCCGGCGCCGACATCCGCGAGTTCGGCAAGCCGCCGTCGGGCGCCAACCTGAACGACGTCATCGCCACGATGGAGAACTGCCCCAAGATCATCGTCGCCGCGCTGCACGGCACGCCGCTGGGCGGCGGTCTCGAGACCGCGCTGGGCGCCCACTACCGCGTCGCCCTGCCGTCGACCCGCGTCGGCCTGCCCGAGGTCCATCTCGGCCTGCTGCCGGGCGCCGGCGGCACCCAGCGCCTGCCGCGCCTGGCCGGCGCCAAGTACGCGCTCGACGCCATCCTGTCGGGCCGCCACATCCCGGCCCCCGAGGCCAAGGCCAAGGGCATCGTCGACGCGATCGTCGAGGGCGACGACCTGCTGAAGGGCGCGGTCGCCCACGCCCAGATGCTGGTCGCCCAGGGCGCGCCGAGGCGGCGCGTGCGCGACCTCTCGGTGACGCTGGAGTCGCCCGAGCTGTTCGCCGAGACCGAGAAGGCGATCGCCCGCCGCGCCCGCGGCTTCAAGGCGCCGTGGAACATCATCAAGTGCGTGCAGGCCGCCGTCGAACTGCCGTTCGACGAGGGCATGAAGCGCGAGCGCGAGCTGTTCGTCGAGCTGCTGACCTCGTCGGAGTCGGCGGCGCAGCGCTACTACTTCTTCGCCGAGCGCGAGGCCGCCAAGGTGCTCGACGTGCCGGCCGACACGCCGCAGCGCCCGATCAAGACCGCCGGCATCATCGGCGCCGGCACGATGGGCGGCGGCATCGCGATGAACTTCGCCAACGCCGGCATCCCGGTGACCATCCTCGAGGCCCAGCAGGAGGCGCTCGACCGCGGCCTCAAGACGATCCGCACCAACTACGAGAACACCGCCAAGCGCGGCGGCATGAAGGCCGAGGACGTCGACAAGCGCATGGCGCTGATCACGCCGACGCTGACCTACGATGCGCTGAAGGACGCCGACGTCATCATCGAGGCGGTGTTCGAGACGATGGAAGTCAAGGAAGGCGTCTTCAAGCAGCTCGACGCGGTGGCCAAGCCGGGCGCGATCCTGGCGACCAACACCTCGGGCCTCGACGTCAACCAGATCGCCAACTACACGCAGCGCCCCGGCGACGTCATCGGCATGCACTTCTTCTCGCCGGCCAACGTCATGAAGCTGCTCGAGAACGTGCGCGGCAAGGCGACCGAGAAGGACGTCATCGCCACCGTGATGACGCTCAGCAAGAAGATCGGCAAGATTCCCGTGCTGGTCGGCGTCTGCGAGGGCTTCGTCGGTAACCGCATGCTGCGCCAGCGCGGCGTGCAGTCGGCCTACATGCTCGAGGAAGGCGCGCTGCCGCACCAGGTCGACAAGGTGGTGTTCGACTTCGGCTTCCCGATGGGCCCGTTCGCGATGAGCGACCTCGCCGGCAACGACGTCGGCTGGCGCATCCGCCAGGGCAAGAAGGAGAAGGAGCAGCGCAACGTCCGCTACACCGGCTACATCGCCGACGCGATCTGCGAGCTCGGCCGGTTCGGCCAGAAGACCGGCTCGGGCTACTTCAAGTACAACCTGCCCGATCGCACCCCGATCCCCGACCCCGAGGTCGAGAAGATCATCGAGGAGACCTCGAAGAAGCTCGGCATCACCCGCCGCGCGATCGGCGACCAGGAGATCCTCGAGCGCTGCTTCTACCCGATGGTCAACGAGGGCGCGAAGATCCTCGAGGAAGGCATGGCCCAGCGCTCGCTCGACATCGACGTGATCTGGGTCAACGGCTACGGCTGGCCGGTCTACCGCGGCGGCCCGATGTGGTGGGCCGACAACGTGATCGGCCTCAAGACCATCCACGACGCGCTTCTCAAGTACCGCGACGCCTCCGGCGACCCGTTCTGGGAGCCGGCGCCGCTGCTCAAGAAGCTGGTGCAGGAAGGCAAGAAGTTCTCTACGGTTTGATGAATTGCTGGAACTAGGAGGAAGAACCCATGGCTGATGCCGTCATCGTCTCAACCGCCCGCACGCCGATCGGCAAGGCCTTTCGCGGCGCCTTCAACGACACCCACGGCGCCGACCTCGGCGCGCACGTGATCAAGCACGCCGCCGAGCGCGCCAAGGTCGAACTCGGCGAGGTCGAGGACGTGCTGCTGGGCTGCGCCGCGCCGGAAGGCACGACCGGCTCGAACGTCGCGCGCGTCGCGGCGATCCGCGCCGGCGCCCCGGTCAGCGTCTCGGGCGCCACGGTCAACCGCTTCTGCTCGTCGGGCCTGCAGACCATCGCGATGGCCGCCCAGCGCGTGCTGGTCGACAAGGTGCCGGTGATGGTCGCCGGCGGCCTCGAGTCGGTGTCGCTCGTCCAGGGTCCCCCGGGCGGCAACAAGAACCGCCTCGTGAACCCGTGGGTCCAGGAGCACTGCCCGGGCATCTACCACTCGATGATCCAGACCGCCGACACGGTGGCCGCCCGCTACAAGATCAGCCGCGAGTACCAGGACGAGTACTCGCTGCAGAGCCAGCTGCGCACCGCCGCGGCGCAGCAGGCCGGCAAGTTCGACGACGAGATCGTGCCGATGGAAACCGAGATGCTGGTGGTCGACAAGAACACCAAGGAAGTCTCGAAGAAGAAGGTCAAGCTGGCCAAGGACGAGGGCAACCGTCCCGATACCAACCTGGCCGGCCTGTCGTCGCTGCAGCCGGTGATGGGTCCCGACAAGTGGATCACGGCGGGCAACGCCAGCCAGCTGTCGGACGGCGCCTCGGCCGCGGTGATCATGAGCGACGCCGAGGCCGCCAAGCGCGGTCTCAAGCCGCTCGGCATCTACAAGGGCCTGGTGATCGCCGGCTGCGAGCCGGACGAGATGGGCATCGGCCCGGTCTACGCGATCCCGAAGCTGCTGAAGCGCTTCGGCCTCAAGATGGACGACATCGACCTGTGGGAGCTGAACGAGGCGTTCGCGGTGCAGGTGCTGTACTGCCGCGACAAGCTCGGCATCCCCAACGAGAAGCTGAACGTCAACGGCGGCTCGATCTCGATCGGCCACCCGTTCGGCATGACCGGCGCGCGCTGCACCGGCCACGCCCTGATCGAGGGCCGTCGCCGCAAGGCCAAGAACGTCGTCGTCACGATGTGCATCGGCGGCGGCATGGGCGCGGCCGGCCTGTTCGAGGTCGTGCAGTAACCCCCTCACCCAGCCTCTCCCCCTGGCGGGGGAGAGGAGAATGAGGAAGACAAAGAGAAAGGCCCCTCGATGAGGGGCCTTTTTTCGTTTCATGCTCCTCTCCCCCGCCAGGGGGAGAGGCTGGGTGAGGGGGCGACGCGCTAACGCCTGTTCCGCCGCAGGTCTTCCTCGTCCTTCCACATCAGGAACTGCGGGCCGAGGTCGGCGATCTTGGTGACGCCGAGCTGGGCCATGCTGATGTCGATCTCGCGGCGGAAGATGCCGAGCGCGGCGTCGGCGCCCGGCTTGCCCCCGGCGGTGACGCCGTACAGCGTCGGGCGGCCGACGAACACGAACTTCGCCCCGGTGCACAGCGCGATCAGGGCGTCGATGCCGCGGCGGATGCCGCCGTCGAACATCACCGTCATCTTGTCGCCGACCGCGTCGCGGATCGCCGGCAGGACCTCGAGCGGCGACGGCGCGTTGTCGAGCTGGCGGGCGCCGTGGTTCGACACCATGACGCCGTCGACGCCCATCGCGTGGGCGCGGATCGCGTCGTCGGGATGCATGATGCCCTTCAGCACGAAGTTGCCCTTCCACAGCTCGCGGTAGCGCTCGACGTGCTTCCAGGTCATCGGCGCGCGGTTGTTGTAGGCCACGAAGTCCGAGACCTTGTCGGCGTCGGCGCCCGGGCCGGCGTACTTCGCCCAGTTGTCGAAGAACGGCGTGCCGTGGCGCAGCCACTGCATCATCCAGGCCGGGTGCATCAGGGCGTCGATCTTGGATCGCAGCGACAGCCGGAGCGGCCGACCGAAGCCGTTGCGCGTGTTGCGCTCGCGGTTCGACCCCTCGGGCACGTCGACGGTGAAGACCAGGGTGCGCAGGCCGGCATCCCCTGCCCGCTTGATCATGTCCTCGGAGATCGCCTGGTCCTTGGCCGAGTAGAGCTGGTACCAGCCATGGTCCGGCGCGATGCGGCCGAGATCCTCGATCGAGCCGGTCGCCGCGCCCGACATGATGAACGGCACGTTGGCGTCGCGCGCCGCCTCGGCCAGCATCAGGTCGGCGCCGTGCCGGAACAGGCCGGCGAGGCCGGTCGGCGCGATGCCGATGGGGCTGGAATAGGTCCGGCCGAACAGCGTCGTCGACTGGTCGCGCACCGAAACGTCGACCAGGTAGCGCGGCACAAGACGCGCCTTGCGAAACGCGCTTTCGTTGGTGACCAGCCCGACCTCGTCGTCGGTGCCGCCCTCGATGAAGTCGTAGGCGATCTTGGGCAGCCGCTTCTTGGCCAGCTTGCGCAGATCCTCGATGTTGACGACGCCTTGCATGGTTCTCTCCCGTTGCGTCGATCTTGCCGCCGTTTGGCCGGGGCCGCAATTCGGCTAAGCTGGCGCCCAAGAAAACACAGGAGGAAAAGCCCCATGGAACTGACGCCCCGGCAGCTCGAGCAGTTCGACCGCGACGGCTTCCTCGTCTTCCCGAACCTGTTCTCGCCGTCCGAGGTCGCGGTGCTGCGCCAGGAGGTCGGCCGGCTCTCCCGTGTCGACAGCGAGGAGGTGGTGCGCGAGCACACCGGCGGCGTGCGCTCGATCTTCCGCGTCCACGAGACCGACGGCGCGACCCGCTCGCCGGCCTTCCGCGCGCTGGTCCGCACGCCGCGCGTGCTGCGCCCGGTGCAGCAGGTGCTGCGCGACGACGCCGTCTACGTCTACCACACCAAGATCAACACCAAGCCGGCGATCGAGGGCACGGTGTGGCAGTGGCACCAGGACTACGGCTCGTGGAAGCGCGACGGCTGCCCGCGCAACACCATGGCGACCTTCAACGTCATGATGACCGACACGACCGAGATGGGCGGCGCGCTGTACATCATCCCGGGCAGCCACAAGCTCGGCCGCATCGAGCCGGTGTACGACGAGTCGACCTCGTACAAGTTCTGGGCGCTGCCCAAGGACCGCATGATCGAGGTGCTGCGCAGCTCGCCCGAGCCGATCGCCGTCACGGGGCGCGCCGGCACCGGCGTGCTGTTCCACTGCGAGACCCTGCATGCCTCGGGCCACAACCTGTCGGCCGAGGATCGCTGGCACATCTACGTGTCATGCAACACGGTGGCCAACCGGCCGCCGGTCCGCGCCGATGCGCGGCCCGACTGGGTGGTGTCGCGCAACACCCAGCCGCTGCCGATCGAGGACGACCGCGGCGTGCTGAACGCCGCCTGACCGCATGGACCTGATCCTTCACCACTACGACTTCTCGAACTTCGCCGAGAAGGCGCGGCTGATGCTGGGTTTCAAGGGCCTGGCCTGGCAGAGCGTCGAGCAGCCGCCGATCCTGCCCAAGCCCGACCTCGCGCCGCTGACCGGCGGCTACCGCCGCATCCCGGTGCTGCAGGAGGGCGCCGACCTGTGGTGCGACACCCGCCTGATCGCCCGCGAGCTGGAGCGCCGCGTCGCAACGCCAACGCTGTTCCCGGCGCAGGCGGCGGGCGCGGCCGAGGCGATCGCGTGGTGGGCCGAGATGCAGTTCATGCGGCCGGTGGCGCTGTTCGTGTCGGGCATCAACGCCGACCACATGCCGAAGGGCCTGCACGAGGACCGCGCGAAGCTGCACGGCCTGCCGCCGCCCTCGATCGAGGCGGTGCGCAAGGCGGCGACCCGCAACCTCCACCTGGTGCGGCCGCAGATCGCCTGGATCGCCGCGATGCTGGCGGACAGCCGGCCGTACCTGCTGGGCGACGTTCCCTGCATCGCCGACTTCGCGGTCTACCACGTGGTGTGGTTCTTCAAGGGCCGCCACATCGACTGCCGCGCCGAGCTGGCGCCCTACCCGAAGCTGATCGCGTGGCGCGACCGCATGGCCACGATCGGCCACGGCAGCCGCACCGAGATCGCCGCCGCCGAGGCGCTGGCGGTGGCCAAGGCGGCCGAGCCCGCGCCGCCGCGCCCGTCCGACCCGCAGGACGGCGACCCGCGGCCTGGCCAGCGCGCGCGGGTGCGCCCGGGCGACAACGCCAAGGACTGGGTCGAGGGCGAGGTGTCGTTCATCGATGCCCACGAGATCGCGCTGGTCCGCGAGGACGCGATGGTCGGGCGCGTGGCGGTGCACTTTCCAAGGCTGGGCTACGACTGGCGCGTCGCCCGGTAAAGGTCCCTCGCTACGCTCGGGATGACAGGCTTTTTCGTGTCATCCCGAGCGAAGCGAGGGACCCTTCACTTCTTAAACCGCCCGATCTCCAGCCCGTCGATCGGCGTGTTCGTCCGCCCCGTGGCCACCAGCTCGGCCATCATGGCGCCGGTGCCAGGGCCCAGCTGGAAGCCGTGGGCGGAGAAGCCGAACTGGTGGTAGACGCCCTCGCTGGTGCCGCTCGGGCCGACCACCGGGATGTCGTCGGGCATGCGCGCCTCGATACCGGCCCAGGCGCGCACGATGGTCGCCTCGCGCATCACCGGGAACAGCTCCCACACGGTGCGCGCGCTGGTCGTCAGCTTCTGCCAGTCGAGCACCGTGCGGTTCTCGTCGCGGTACGGCGTCGCGAGGTGGCCGCCGCCGATCACCACGGTGCCGTTCTCCAGCTGCTTGAAGCTCAACTTGCGGCCGCGCAGGATCACCACCGGGTCGATGAAAGCCGGCACGCGGCTGGTCACCATCAGCATCGGCGCGATGACCTCGAGCGGCACCGGCTCGCCCAGCATCGCCGCGATGCGGTCGGCCCACGCCCCCGCCGCGTTCACCACCTTCGCCGCCTCGATCGGCCCGTCGCTGGTCTCGACCCGCCAACCGCTGCCCTGTCGCGACAGGCCGGTGACGCGCACGCCCTCCAGCACCGTCACCCCCTTCTCGACCGCGCGACGGCGAAACGCCTGCGTGGTACGGAAGGGATCGGCGGCGCCGTCGCGGCGCGACACCACCCCGCCGGGGCAATGCTCGGACACCGCCGGCACCAGCCGCCGGAGCTCGGCCTGGTCGATCAGTTCCTCGTGGGTGAAGCCGCGCAGCCTGAGGTCGTCGACGCGCTCGCGGAAGCCCGCCAGCTCCTCGTCGCTCTCGGCGACCAGCACCGTGCCGGCGCTCGAGAAGCCGCAGTCGTCGCCGACCAGCTCCTCGATGCGCTCCCAAAGCGCCATCGACTGGATCGACAGCGGGATCTCCGCGACGTGCCGGGCCAACTGGCGCACGCCGCCCGCGTTCACGCCCGAGGCGTGGCGGCCGGCATGGTCCTTCTCGACAAGGATGGTCTTCACCCCGCGCAGGGCGAGGTGCAGCGCGGTCGAGCAGCCGTGGATGCCACCGCCGATCACCACGACATCGGCGGTCCGCGCGGCCATCGTCAGCGCTCCACGGCCTTGCGTTCGGCCTCGGCGATCGGCAGCGAGGCGAGCTCGGCCAGCGTGATCGGCTTCACCGGCGGGCGCAGCCGGTAGTAGCCGACCGCTTCCGGCGTCATGCCGCGCTGCTCGGCGATCAGCTCGGTGACGGTGAGGCCGCACAGCCTGCCCTGGCACGGTCCCATGCCGGAGCGCAGGAAGGCCTTCATCTGGTTCGGTCCCTCGCAGCCCATGTCGGCGGTGTCGCGCACCTGCCGGGCCGTCACCTCCTCGCAGCGGCAGACGATGGTGTCGCCGACCGGCCGGCGCAGCGCGTCGGACGGACGGTTCAGCACGTCGAGGAACGCCCGGCCCATCTCCTCGCGCTGCAGCTTCTGGCGCACGTTGTCGGGGTTGGGCAGCGCCGCGTCCGGCTTCAGCGCACGCACCGCGGCGATCGCCGCGATCCGGCCGCGCTCCGCCGCCGCGGTGCCGCCGCCGATGCCGGCGCCGTCGCCCGCCACCGCGATGCCCGGCACCGTGGTGCCGAAGTCGGCATCGAGCACCGGCACGAAGCACAGCTGGCGCTCGTTCCACTGGTGCGCCGCGCCGGCGGCGTTCGCGAGGTTGACGTTGGGCACCACGCCCTGGTGCAGCAGCAGGAGGTCGGCGGCGATGCGGCCGCCGTCGTACAGCACCTCGGCGAGCTTGCCCTCGCCGACCGCCGCGACCGTCGCGGTGCGATGCACCGGCACCTTGGCCTTGACCTCGCGCAGGAGCGCCAGGCCCTTCGACCAGTAGGGCGACAGCAGGAAGTCGGGCGCGTGCGGCGCGGCCAGCAGCCAGTTGCGCCGCGGCGTGGTGTCGAGCATCGCCTCGATGCGCCCGCCGGCGCGCAGGATCTGCGCCGCCAGCAGCCACAAGAGCGGCCCGTTGCCGGCCAGCACGGTGCGGCCCGCCGGCAACAGGCCCTGCGCCTTCAGCGCGGTCTGCGCCGCGCCGGCGGTCATCACGCCGGGCAGCGTCCAGCCCGGCACCGGGAACGGCCGCTCCAACGCGCCGGTCGCGATGATCACGCGCCTGGCCTGGATCAGCCGCGCCTTGCCGCCGATCGACACGCCGACCAGCCGTTGCGGGTCGAGGCTCCACACCGTGGCGCCGGTGACGATGGTGGCGCCGCTGGCCTTCGCCTCGGCCGCCAGCGGTTCGCCGGCCCAGTAGTCGTCGCCCAGGATCGCGCGCTGGGTCACCGGCGAGGCGCCGATGGCGCGGTAGATCTGGCCGCCCAGCCCGGGGTTCTCGTCGAACAGCACGGTCGAGACACCGGCCTTCGCCGCCAGCGCCGCCGCCGCCATGCCGGCCGGCCCGCCGCCGATCACCACGAGGTCGTAGGAGGAGGAGAGGTCGGCGGCGTTCATGGCGTTGCTCCCTTGTCTCCCTTCCTCCCTGCGCGTGAGCGCGGGGAGGTGTCGGCGTCATACGCCGACGGAGGGGTCATGCGCGGGAGGAAAAGAAAGGCGCTCATCGTCCGGCCTCCCGCTTGCCCTGCTGGGTCTCGACGGTCATGCCGGCGTGCACCGGGACGAGGCAGGCTTGGCGGCTGCCGACGCCGTCGATGGTGACGAGGCAGTCGAAGCAGACGCCCATCAGGCAATAGGGCGCGCGCGGCGCGCCGGTCACCGGCGTGGTGCGGCAGGTCTCGAGGCCGGCCGCCAGCAGCGCCGCCGCGACGGTGTCGCCGCTCTTCGCCTGGACCGCCTTGCCGTCGATCGTGAGGGCGACGGTCGCCCCGGCTTCAGCCAGCCGCTTGAACATGGAACCTCCGGGCAGAGAAGGCGCCGACCAGCGCGGGGTCGAGCGCGCCGCGCGCGATCATCGGCGCGACGGTCAGCGCGTGGTTGGCGGCCAGGGTGACGCCGGAATGGCAGCACACGGTGAAGGCGCCGGGATGGCTCTCCGACTGGTCGTAGATCGGGAAGCCGTCCTGCGTCATGACGCGGATCGCGCTCCAGGTCCGCACCACGTTGACGTTGGCGAGCAGCGGGAACTGCCGCACCGCGCGCTCGGCCTCGGTGGCGCTGACGCCCAGCGTCAGGCCGGCCGGGTCGGTGCTCTCTTCCTTCGAGTCGCCGATCATCACCGTGCCCTCGTCGGTCTGGCGCAGCGTCACGACGGGATAGTTGAGGAACGGGCGCAGCCGCTCGGTGACCACGATCTGGCCGCGCTCGGGCTTCATCGGGCAGTCGAGCCCGACCATCGGCGCCAGCCGCATGTTGGCGTTGCCGGCGGCCAGGGCGACGCGGTTGGCGCGGATCTCGCGCCCCGTGGTGGTCAGCCGGAATTCGCCGCCGACCTTGTCGATCGCCTCGACGCGGTGGCTCGGCAGGTAGGTGACGCCGCGCTGGCGCAGCGCGGTGTGCAGGGTGCGGAACAGGCGCAGCGAGTTGACGTGGCCGTCGAGCGGGCAATAGCTCGCGCCGACTACCTCGGGCCCGATGTCGGGCAGCATCTTCTTGACCTGCGAATGGTCGAGGATCTCGGTCTTGTACTCGACCACGCCCGGCTGGTTGTGCAGGCGGCGCAGGATGTTGGCGCGCGCCTCCAGCTCCTTCTCCGACAGCGCGAGGTGGAAGCCGCCGGGCCGCTGGAACGAGACGTCGAGGCCGGTCTCCTCCTTCAGGAGCTGCGAGAAACCGGCCCACGCCTCGGACGAGCGGATCGTCCAGCCGGCATAGGGCGCCAGCCCGAGGCCCTTGCTCTGCACCCAGACGAGGGCGAAGTTGCCGCGGCTGGCGCGCACCGCGCGGTCTCCTTCGTCGAGCACGACGACGCGGCAGCCCTCGCGGGCGAGACCGTAGGCGGTGGCGACGCCGACCAGGCCGCCGCCGACCACGGCGACGTCGAATTCACTCGGCTCAGCGGCCATCGGCGCTTCTCCCGACCAGCAGGCGCTCCAGTCCCCAGGCGCGGTCGAGCGCCACCAGCGCCGCCACCGTGACGGCGATGACGCAGGCCGAGACCGAGGTCACCAACGGGTCGATGTTGTCCTGGATGTAGAGGAACATGCGCACCGGCAGCGTCTCGGTGCCGGGCGCGGCGATGAAGACGGTCATCGTCACCTCGTCGAACGAGTTGATGAAGGCGAGCGCCCAGCCGCTGACCAGGCCGGGCAGGACGAGCGGCAGGGTGATGCGGCGCAGCACGACGCCCTCGGTGGCGCCGAGCGAGATCGCGGCGTGCTCGATCGAGCGGTCGAGACCGATCGCCGAGGCGAGCGTCAGGCGCAGCGCGAACGGCAGCACGATCACGATGTGGGCCAGCACCAGCCCGAAGAAGGTGCCGCCCAGCCCCAGCTCGGTGAAGAAGCGCAGGAAGGCGATGCCCAGCACGACGTGCGGGATCATCAGCGGCGACATGAACAGCGCCGTCATCGCCTCGCGGCCGCGGAACCGGTAACGCGCGATCGCCAGCGCCGCCGGCACCGAGAAGGCGACGGCGATGGCCGACGACAGCGCGCCCAGCCACAGGCTGCGCCAGAAGGCCGAGATGAACTCCGGGTAGCGGCCGATCGCCTCGAACCAGCGCAGCGACCAGCGGTCGGTCGGGAACGACAGGTAGCCCTCGGGCGTGAAGGCGACGCAGACCACGACGACGATCGGCGCCAGCATGAAGGTGACGAACAGCGCGTGGTAGGCGAGCGCGATCGGGCCGTTGCGGCTCATCCGAACACCTGCGCGTAGCGGCGCTCGACCAGCCGGCTGGCGCCGACCACGATGAGCACGAGGAAGACCAGCAGCAGCACGGCGACGGCCGCACCCAGCGGCCAGTTGAGCGTGTTCAGGAACTCGTCGTAGGCCAGCGTCGCGGCGACCTTGAGGCGGCGGCCGCCGATGATCGCCGGCGTGGCGAAGGCCGAGGCGGCCAGCGCGAAGACGATGATGCCGCCCGACAGGATGCCGGGCATGACCTGTGGCAGCACGATGCGGCGCAGCACGGTGGCCGGCCCCGCCCCCAGCGCCACCGCGGCGTTCTCGACCTGCGGGTCGAGCCGCTGCAGCGCCGCCCACACCGACAGCACCATGTAGGGCATCAGCACGTGGGTCAGCGCGACGATCACGCCGGTCTCGGTGAACATGAAGGGCAGCGGCGCGGAGATCAGGCCGGCCGACACCAGCGCCTTGTTGACGAGGCCCGAGTTGCCGCCGAACAGCAGCGCCCAGCCCAAGGTGCGGGCGACCACGGAGATCAGCAGCGGGCCCAGGATGACCAGCAGGAACAGGCCGCGCCACGGGCTCTTCATGCGGTTCAGGATGTAGGCCTCGGGCGCGCCGAACACCGCCGATAGCAGCGTCACCCAGAAGGCGATGCGGAAGGTCCGCCAGAACATCTCGAGGAAGTAGGAGTCGGTGAAGACCTCGCGCCAGTTCTTGAGGATGAACACCGGCTCGATGCCCTTGTATTGCCCCCAGTCGTGGAACGAGAGCAGCACCGTCATGACCAGCGGCACGATCACCACGAGGCCGAACAGCAGGAGCGCCGGCAGGCTGAGGAGGTAGGGCGTCGACTTCATGGCGCGCGTCGGCCGATGAAAGGTCCCTCGCTGCGCTCGGGATGACAAGAAAATCGCCTGTCATCCCGAGCGAAGCGAGGGACCTTTGTTCCGCCGAGAGATCGTGTTTCCTCCCCGCGCGAAGCGGGGGGAGGTGTCCGCGAAGCGGACGGAGGGGTCATGAGCCGCGCGACGGAGGCCCATGACCCCTCCGTCACCGCTGCGCGGTGACACCTCCCCGCGCTCACGCGCAGGGAGGAAGAAAGTGCGTCGGCCACGGCGGTCATGCTCACCATGCCAGGCACACCGCCTCGCCTTCCGCCGGCACCGCCTCGCCGGTGTTCTGGCGGATCACCGTCACCAGGCCGTCCTGCGTCTCGACCTGGTAGAGCCAGTGGTTGCCCTGGAAGATGCGGGTGCGGACGCGGCCGGCCAGCCCGGTCGCGGCGAAGGCGATCTTTTCCGGCCGCACGCCGCTGCCGCCCAGCAGGTTGGTGCGGCCGAGGAAGCTCGCGACGAACGGCGTCGCCGGGCGCTCGTAGGCCTCGTGCGGCGGGCCGACCTGCTCGGCGCGGCCCTTGTTCATCACCACCAGACGGTCGCTGAGCGCCATCGCCTCGGCCTGGTCGTGCGTCACCAGGATGGTGGTCGTGCCGAGGCTGCGCTGGATCTGGCGCAGCTCGATCTGCATCTCCTCGCGCAGCTTGGCGTCGAGGTTGGACAGCGGCTCGTCGAGCAGCAGGATCTGCGGCCGGATCACCAGCGCGCGGGCCAGCGCCACGCGCTGCTGCTGGCCGCCCGACATCTGCTTCGGGTAGCGCCCGGCGAAGGCGCCCAGCCCGACCAGCTCCAGCGTCTCGCCCACCCGCTTCGCGCGCTCGGCCGCCGCGACGCCCTGCATCTCCAGCCCGAAGCCGACGTTCTCGGCCACCGTCATGTGCGGGAACAGGGCGTAGCTCTGGAACACGATGCCGAGCCCGCGCTTGGCCGGCTTGACCGCCAGCAGGTCGCGGCCTTCCAGCCGGATCGACCCCGCGGTCGGCTCGACGAAGCCGGCGATCATCTGCAGCGTCGTCGTCTTGCCGCAGCCCGACGGGCCGAGCAGGGAGATGAACTCCCCCTTCTCGACCGCCAGGTCGAGCCCGTCGACGGCGACGCTGCTGCCGAATCGCTTGCTCAGCCCTTCGAGGATCAGGAATGACATGTCCTTAACGTGTCATCCCGACCGGAGCCCACCGAAGCCCGCAAGGGCGAAGGTGGGCGCAGCGGAGGGACCTTTCCTGTCGACGCATCGAGGAGAAAGGTCCCTCGCTGGCGCTCGGGATGACAAGTCGAGTCACCGTTCCACCTCGCGGTTCCAGCGCTTGGTCCAGTCCTCGCGCTGGGCGTTGATGGCGTCCCAGTCGGGCGAGATGATCAGCTTGGCGCGCTCGCCGACCGGCGCCATCCGGAGCTCCGGCATGTTGACGTCGACCTTGGTGTTGACCGGGCCGTTGCCCATCTCCTTGGCGAGGATGGTCTGGATCGGCGCCGAGACCAGCACCTTGATGAACTCGTTGGCCAGCGGGTTCGGGTTGGCCTTGGCGACCGGGCAGGCCGAGGCGAGCAGGATCGGCGAGCCCTCCTTCGGGTAGATGAAGTCGACCGGGAAGCCGGTGTTGGCGAAGGCCTGGACGCGGCCCGAGCCCCACACCGCGATCTGCGCCTGGTTCGACTGGAACAGCTCGGTCATCTTGCCGGGCGACGGCTCGTAGACCAGCACGTTGGGATTGACGTCGTTCTTCATCACCTTGAAGCCCGGCTCGATGTTCTTCTCGCCGCCGCCGTTCATGCGGGCGAACATCATCAGCGTGTACAGGCCGTAGGTGTTGTTGATCGGCGGGATGACCAGCAGCTTCTTGAACTTCGGGTCCTTGAGGTCGTTCCACGAGGTCGGCGTGGCCCAGCCCTTCTCCTTGAAGGTCTTGGTGTTGATCATGAAGCCGGTCGCCGTCTGGCCGACCGCCACCGCCTTGTCGTCCTTGAACAGCGCCGCCGGGTAGAGCTCGGACTTGTCGAGCCCGTCGATCTTGCCGCAGAAGCCGAGCTGGATCGCCTGGTACATCGGGCCGTCGTCGACGATCGCCACGTCGATCACCTGGTTGCCCTTCTGGGCCTGCAGCTTGGCCAGCGTGTCGGTCGAGTTGCCGGCGACGTACTCGACCTTGACGCCGTGCTTGGCCTCGAAGGCCGGGATGACGTCCTTGCGCAGCTGCTGCTCCCACGAGCCGCCGTAGGCCGCCACCGTCAGCGTCTTCGTCTGGGCCGACGCCGATGCCGCCGCCAGCAGCCCGACCGTCGCGACCGCGATCCCCTTGATCCACTGCGCCATGAAGCCCCTCCTGTACCGGCACCCTGCTGCCGTGCCCTGCATGTTTCAGGCCATGTGCGGCGGCGTCAAATTCGATTTACCCCCGCCATTCATAACGGAATGTTATAAAGCGCCATGGCCACCCTGAACCCGCGCCAGGTCGAGGCGTTCCGCGCCGTCGTGCTGACCGGCGGCGTCGGCGCCGCCGCCAGCCTGATCAACGTCAGCCAGCCGGCGGTCAGCCGGCTGATCCGCGACCTCCAGGCCCAGCTCGGGCTGGTGCTGTTCGAGCGGCGCGGCACCGGCCTGGTGCCGACCGGCGAGGCGCTGGCGCTCTATGCCGAGGTCGAGCGCGCCTTCGTCGGGCTCGAGCGGATCGCCCAGGCGGCCAGCGAGCTGCGCAACCGGCGCACCGGCTACCTGCGCATCGCCGCCCTGCCGGCGCTGGCCAACGGCTTCCTGCCGCGCTTCGTCGGCGCCTTCCTCGCCGACCGGCCGACGCTGCACATCGTGCTGTCGGGACTGGTCAGCCACGCCGTGCTGGCCTCGGTCGCCCAGGGCGAGAGCGACATCGGCTTCGCCGAGACCTCGATGGAGCACGCCGCCGTGCTGCGCGAGCCGATGCCGCCGGCGCCCTACGTCGCGGTGCTGCCGCAGGACCATCGCCTCGCCCGCCGCAAGCGGCTGCGGCCGCAGGACTTCGAGGGCGAGAACTTCATCTCGCTGGGCCCGTCGTCGCTGTCGCGCTACCGCATCGACCACGCCTTCGCCGAGGCCGGCGTGAGCCGCCTGCAGCGCATCGAGACGCCGCTGTCGGAGATCGCCTGCGCGCTGGCCGGCGCCGGCGCGGGTGTCACGCTGTGCGAGCCCTTCACCGCCACCGAGTACGCGCCGCGCGGCATCGCGGTGCGCCCGTTCGAGCCGCGCATCGCCTTCGAGTTCGCGGCGCTGGTGCCGGCGCAGCGCACGCTGACCCCGGTGGCGCGAGAATTCATCGACGGCTTCCGCGCGCACGTCGCGCGCTTCCTGCGCGGCGGGAAAGGTCCCTCGCTGCGCTCGGGATGACAGAGAGCTGCGCTCGGGATGACAGGCGGGGCTTTGTAGGGTGAAATTGGCCATGACCCTGACGAGACGACACGCCCTGGCGGCGGGCACGCTGGCCTGGCCCCTTGCCTGGCCGCTGGCTGCCCGGGCGCAGGCGAAGAAGGTGCCGCGGGTCGGCGTGCTGTGGCACGCCGCCAATGCCGACGAGGAGAGCGACTACCTGCCGGTGATCGAGAAGGCGTTCGCCGACCTCGGCTACGTCGACGGCAAGACGATCGAGCTGCTCCACCGCTTCCCGGCGGAGCAGACCGCGCAGTTCCACGCGATGGCGCAGGAGCTGGCCGACGCGAAGGTCGACCTGATCGTCGCCATCACCGTGCTGGGCGTGATCGCGGCCCGGAAGGCGACCAGCACCATCCCGATCGTCGGCGTCGTCATGCCCGACCCGGTCGGAACGAAGCTGGTGGAAAGCCTCGCCCGCCCCGGCGGCAACGTCACCGGCCTGTCGCTGATGAGCGTCGACCTCTCGGCCAAGCGCCTGTCGCTGCTCAAGGAACTGGTGCCCGGCCTCGCCCGGGTCGCGGTGATCTACGACCCGGCGCTGCCGAGCCAGGGCTACATCGCCAACTTCCGGAAGGCGGCGGAGACGCTCGGCCTGTCGCTGCGCACGCTCGAGGTCGCGACGCCCGAGGCGATCGCGCCGGCCTTCCAGGGGCTGGCGGCCGACAAGGTCGACGGCGTGCTGGTCGCCAATGGCTCGATGTTCTTCACCGAGCGGGCGCGGCTCGGCGCGGCGGCGCTGGCGGCGCGCATGCCGACCTCGGTCAACATCGCCGAGATGGTGCCGTTCGGGGCGCTGATGTCGTACGGCCCGGACTTCCCGGACTACATGCGCCGCGCCGCGGGCTACGCCGACCGCATCCTGAAGGGCGCGCAGCCCGCCGACCTGCCGGTCGAGCAGCCGACGCGGATCAAGCTGGTGCTCAACCGCAAGGCCGCGTCGGCCCTCGGCCTCGCGATCCCGCCGTCGCTGCTGGCGCTCGCCGACGACGTGGTCGACTAGAGCAGCAGCGTCAACTCGTGCTTGTTGTGGTGCAGGTGCAGGACCTGCGCGCCGGGCAGCGCGGCGAAGGCGGCGGCGGTGTCGTGGTCGGTGGCGCCCTGGAACTTCAGCGTGCAGACGAACTGGCCCACCAGCCCCGACGCGCGCCAGCGCTCGACCAGCCGGAACAGCCGCTCGGGGTAGCAGGCGATGTCGCAGCACAGCCAGTCGACCGGGCCGACCGACGCGGGGTCGAGGCCGAAGGCGCTCTCGCCGCGCCACGTGACGCCGGGCAGCGCGGCGATGCGCGGATCGAGCGGCGCCTTGTCGACCGCCACGACTTCCGCGCCGAGCTTCGCCAGCACCCAGGTCCAGCCGCCGGGCGAGGCGCCGAGGTCGAGGCAGCGCTCGCCCGGGCCGGGCCAGCGGCCGAGCCGCACCAGGGCTTCCCAGAGCTTCAGGTAGGCGCGGTTGGGCGGGCCCGCCCTGTCCTCGACGAAGGCGACCTCGCCGTTGGCGAAGGGCGCGCTGCAGCGCGCGGCCGCCAGCATCAGGTCGGGCGCCAGCAGGGTCCACGATCCGAGCGGCGCGGTCGGCGCGGCGGCGGGAAAGACCACCGGCTTCGACGACACGTGCGGCAGCCGTTCCTGGATCAGCGCCGCGCGGCGGTGATGCAGCGGCGCGTACATCGCCCAGTTGCGCTGCACGCCGCGCAGCGCCTTGGCCGCGCTGCCGATCGATTCGACCGGCCATTCGAGGCAGTCGTGCCAGGTGTTGGCCGACCATGCCGCGGCCACCGCCGGTCCCTCGCAGACGAACAGCCGGCCATGGCGCTGGCGCACGGCGGCGCCGCCGCGCTGCAGCTCTTCCTGCAGCGGCTGCTCGAAGCCGTCGGGCGCGAGGTACGCGGTGATCATGCCGGCACCCTCATCGGGCGGTTGCCGGTCGACCGCAAGGGGCATTTCCGGAGGCCCTCCGGGAGGCACTTTGGGATTCTGGGCCTTACGCCGCCCGCGCGCGCCATGCTAAGCGTCGCCCCCTCAATCGAGGAGGCAAGTCCATGTTCAACCGCAGGTTCATCTTCGCTGCCGTGGCCGGCGCGACCCTCGTGGCCGCCGCCCCCGTGTTCGCCCAGGGCCAGGCCACGGTCGGCATCTCGACCGTCACCACCTACGCCGCCGACGCGCGCATCACCGCCGTCGACACCGCCAAGCGCACCGTCACGCTGGCCTACAGCAACGGCGCCACCGGCACCCGCACGGTCTCGCCGAGCGTCGCCAACTTCGCCCAGGCCAAGGTCGGCGACAACGTGGCGGTGGTGTTCGAGGACCGCCTGACCTTCGTGCTGTCGGGCCCGAACGTGAAGACCCCGGGCGATCGCGACGTCAGCGCCACCGTGGTCGGCCAGGCCGGCCAGACGATCGCCGGCGCCACCGCCGGCCAGTCGGTCGCCAACTGGTGGGTCACCGCCGTCAACCCGGCGGCCAACACCATCTCGCTGGTCAACCCGGCGGGCGGCGAGGTCAAGACCTTCAACGTCGACACCGCGGCCGGCCGCGAGCAGCTGCCGCGCGTCAAGGTCGGCGACTCGCTGACCATGATCAACTCCAGCGTCGCGGTCATCGGCATCACGCCGAAGTAAGCCTCGCGGCACCGCGCGAGACGACGGGGGCGCCGGTGATTCCGGCGCCCTTTCCGTTGGTGGCGACGGCGAGGATCGCGGGGCGGGAGCGGTGGTTTCCTCGGTCCCGGACTGTGGAAAAATCCCGCCGCGACAAGCCCCCGGCGGCCCCTTCGTTGCCCCGGCCGGGGCGTGCTAACGTCGCGCCAACAGGGAGGAACCACGCATGGCGAAGTTCGGCATCGGTCAATCGGTTCGCAGGCTCGAGGATCCCCGGCTGCTGACCGGCGGCGGCCGCTACACCGACGACACGAAGCTTTCGGCGCCGGCGGCGCGCATGGTCGTGCTGCGCTCGCCGCACGCCCACGCCGCGATCCGCAAGATCGACACGACGGCGGCGCAGAAGGCGCCGGGCGTGATGCTGGTGCTGACCGGCGAGGACGTGAAGAAGGCCGGCTTCGGCGACGTGCCCTGCCTGGTGCCGCTGCAGAACCGCGACGGCAGCCCGCGCGCCGAGACGCCGCGGCCGATGCTGGCGCAGGATCGGGTCCGCCACGTCGGCGACGCCGTCGCGCTGGTGGTCGCCGAGACGCTGGAACAGGCCAAGGACGCCGCCGAGCTGGTCGAGGTCGACTACGATCCGCTGCCGCACGTGGTCGGCACCTTCGCGGCGGCGCAGAAGGGCGCGCCGCTGGTCCACGAGCACATCAAGGACAACATCGCGTTCGACTGGGAGATGGGCGACCGCGCCAAGACCGAGGCGGCGTTCGCCAAGGCCGACCGCGTGGTCAAGCTGCAGATCGTCAACCAGCGGCTGGTCGTCAACTCGATGGAGCCGCGCGGCGCGATCTGCGAGTACGACGCGGGCGACGACCGCTCGACGCTGTGGCTCTCCTCGCAGGGCGTGCACATGATCCGCCCGGTGGTCGCCGACATGATCCTCAAGATCGGCTCGCCCAAGCTCCGGGTGCGCACCGGCGACGTCGGCGGCGGCTTCGGCATGAAGATCTTCGTCCACCCCGAGTACCCGATGATCGTCTGGGCCTCGCGCCTGCTGAAGCGCACGGTGAAGTGGATCCCGGACCGCTCCGAGGCTTTCCAGTCCGACATCCAGGGCCGCGACCACGTGTCGATCGCCGAGATGGCGCTCGACAAGGACTGCCGCTTCGTCGGCTGCCGCATCACGACCTACGCCGCGCTGGGCGCCTACCTCAACCACTTCAGCGTCTTCATCCCAACGCTGGCCGGCAGCTCGATGCTGGTCGGCCTCTACCAGACGCCGGCGGCCTACATCAACGTCAAGGGCGTGATGACCAACACCGTGCCGGTCGACGCCTACCGCGGCGCCGGCCGCCCCGAGGCCGCCTACCTGCTCGAACGCTTCGTCGACCACATCGCGCGCGAGACCGGCCTGCCGCCGGACGAGATCCGCGCCCGCAACCTGATCAAGCCGTCGCAGATCCCGTTCGCCACCGCGCTGGGCGACACCTACGACTCGGGCGACTTCGAGACGGTGATGCGCAAGGGCATGGCCAAGGCCGACTGGTCGGGCTTCCCGGCGCGCAAGGCGGCGGCGCTGGCCAAGGGCAAGTGGCGCGGCATCGGCATGGCGACCTACGTCGAGAAGTGCGGCGGCGGCGGTCCCGAGACCGCGGTCGCCAAGTTCAACGACGACGACACGGTGACGATCTTCGTCGGCAACCAGACCAACGGCCAGGGCCAGGAGACGGCGCTGCGCCAGATCGCCTCGGCGCGGCTCGGCGTCGACGCCGACAGGATCCACCTCGTGCAGGGCGATTCCGACGTCGTGCCCGAGGGCATGACCGGCGGCAGCCGCATGGTCTCGGTGGCCGGCACCGCGACCCTGGGCGTCGCCGACAAGATCATCGCCAAGGGCAAGATGGTGGCGGCCAGCGCGCTCGAGGCGGCGGCCGGCGACATCGAGTACGGCGACGGTTCGTTCCGCATCGTCGGCACCGACCGCGCGATGACGCTGTTCGAGGTCGCCAAGGCGGCGAAGGACCCGCGCCACGTCCCGGCCGGCGAGAAGCCCGGCCTCGACGACGAGTTCACGCGCACGCCGACCGCCGACACCTTCCCCAACGGCTGCCACGTCTGCGAGCTCGAGATCGATCCCGACACCGGCACGCTGGAGATCGTCAACTACACCGTGGTCGACGATTTCGGCCTGGCGCTCAACCCGCTGCTGCTGCAGGGCCAGGTCCATGGCGGCGTCGGCCAGGGCGTCGGCCAGGCGCTGACCGAGAAGACGGTCTACGATCCCGAGTCGGGACAGTTGCTGAGCGGCAGCCTGATGGACTATGCCCTGCCGCGCGCCGACATCGTCCCGCACGTGCACTTCGACATGCACAACAGCCCCTGCACGACCAACCCGTTGGGCGTGAAGGGCGCGGGCGAGGCCGGCGCGATCGGCGCGCCGCCGGCGGTCATCAACGCCATCGTCGACGCGATCTACCCGCACACCGGCGTCAAGCACGTCGACATGCCGGTCACCGCCAACACGCTGTGGGCGGTGATCGAGGCCCACCGGGGCAGGAAGGCAGCCTGAACGTCATGAGTACCCACCGTCACGACCTCGTCGAGGCCCTCTCGAACTCCCTGAAGGCGATCGACGCCGACTTCCGGGAAGAGATGCGCGAACTGCGCGAGCTGTTCGTCGCCGCCAGGACCGAGGCCGAGAAGGACGAGCCCGACAGCGAGAAGCTGAAGGCCCTCCTCAACGACGGCAACGAGATGGCGCGGACCTTCTCGATCCTCGACCCGACCTGGCAGGCGGTGCAGCGCGTCGCCCGCCTGTTCGGCGCGCTCTAGGGGCGGCGCGCCGTGGCGCACGACCTCGCCGCGCTGTGGGAGGAACACTGCCGGCACGAGTTCGAGACCCGCGACGTCGACGCCACCATGGCGACGATGGTGGCGCGCCCCTACGTCAACCACGTCCCGACGATGACCGGCGGGGTCGGCCACGACCAGCTGAAGCGCTTCTACAAGTACCACTTCATCGGCGGCAACCCGCCCGACACCGCGTTGCGGCCGGTCAGCCGCACGGTCGGCGCCGACCAGCTGGTCGACGAGATGATCTTCAGCTTCACCCACACCAGCGAGGTCGACTGGATGCTTCCCGGCATCGCGCCGACCGGCAAGCGGGTCGAGGTGCCGCTGGTGGCGATCGTGCGCTTCGAGGGGGGCAAGGTGGCGCACGAGCACATCTACTGGGACCAGGCCTCGGTGCTGGTCCAGGTCGGCCTGCTCGATCCGAAGGGCCTGCCGGTCGCCGGCGCCGCGACCGCGGCCAAGGTGCTGGACGAGAACCAGCCGAGCAACGCGCTGGGCGTCCAGCGCCGGCAAGCCGCTCTGAGGCGGGCGCTCGGCGCCCTCCTGCTCGGCCTGCTCGCCGCCGCGTGCGGCGCGGAGGCGCCCCGGCTCTTGCCCGGCAGCGGAATCGGCGGCGCCTACTACGACCCGGCCTACGACTACGGTGAGTTCTTCGCCGTCACCGACGGGCGCAATTTCCAGGTCGTGATGGCCGGCACGCCGTTCCCCGGCCAGCCGCCCGCCGACGTCAGGGAGGCCCTGCTGCC
>Ga0102832_1000662_pt1 | contig 43329 bp, 10 predicted proteins | sample EBPBio282013_DNA_FD_88942 | JGI IMG/M metagenome (GOLD analysis project Ga0102832, IMG submission 88942) | Wastewater treatment Type I Accumulibacter community from EBPR Bioreactor in Madison, WI, USA - Reactor 2_5/28/2013_ DNA (Illumina Assembly) | ecosystem: Engineered > Bioreactor > EBPR >... | reverse complement strand
TGCCGCAAATCAGACGGAACACCGTCGTGCGTAGAAACTGAATCGGGCGTGATGCGGTTAAAGTTGGTGACTATTCCAACGGCTCCGACGGTTTCGTTGTCATCAACGAGCAGTTGTGATGCGACAGCAAGTTTCAGTGGTCAATCCTCATGCGGTACTCTGCGAACGGTATGGTACAATGCAACTACGAATGTTGCTTTGCCAAACTTGCCATCAATCGTTCCAAGCGCTACGACGTCTTACTACGCCCGTTGCCAGACGGAAAACGGTTGTGTGAGTGAAAAGAGTAACGTAGTGACGTTTACGCTAACGTCTACGCAAGTCGCGCCAGCAATTACGGCGAGTCAAGAGATAGTATGTACAGGAACGAGTGTAACAATTTCGGCGAATTGTCCAGCGGGTAGTCAAACTTTCTGGAATACGGGCGTGACCACGCCGAGTTTTGAAGTCTCGTTTAACAACGTGACGAAGCAGACCTACTGGGCGAAGTGTATTTTTGGCGGTGGTTGTCAGAGTGCGGAGAGTGTTCGCAAGGATATTTACTGGAATGCTTTTGTGGTGACGTTGATAAACGTAGGCGAAACCAAATCGTCGGTGAAGTCAGCGAATGACAAATCGTTGTGGAGTAGTCAGTTCATCACGCGAGACGGTGGGCCAGAGTTGGAGCAAAGTACACAGCAAAATCCGACTTTATATTATGTAGAAAACACCAACAAAGTAGCCCCTCGTTATTGGACAATCAACGTAGAAGCCTGCGGCTTGAGTACCGACGGTTCGTTGACGTTTGACATGTTGGCAACACCCGAAATGGGCGTAATTCGCTCGTTCAACACGCACGAAAATAACGCCCCCTACTTTATGTATGCCAACCGTGAAGGCTGGACGGAATTGTACGCCCAAAACCATCCAGCCTACGGATTTTACCAAGACAACGGTGCGGGCGGTAACGTCTATGACGCAGGTTTACCGAAAGGTTTGTACAAATTGGGGATTCGTTATTGGGATCAAAAAGGCTGGGGTAGCATTTATCCTTCAACGCGCAAACCGCAGGGGAATGTGTTGGCCTACCAAGAATACTGGTTTCGTATCCAGTCGAAAGACGGGGTAGGCGTAGGAGCCGCAAGAACAGCGGAGAGCGGAGAGCAAGGGTCGGGCCGTCGCACGGCAAATGGCGAAGGGCAAGCGGTAATTGTTCCCCCATCGGGACGGTCCGCCGCGCGGGTTAGGGGGCTGGCTGTTCTCCCCAACCCCGTGACGAACATTCTCCGCTTGCAAGTGTCCGACAGCAAAGGGCAAACAGTACAAACTACTTTGAGCGATGCCTCAGGTCGGGAGGTGTTGCGCCGCCAATTCGTACCTGAAACCAACAGTCACCAAGAGGAATTTGGGGTGAGTGAGTTACCGTTGGGCATGTATTTCTTGAAAGTAAGTACTTCGGACAAACAAGCGACTTTGAAAGTGGTGAAGGTGGAGTAATTTGATTAACATACATTATTGGCCAAAGTGGATTTTTATTTCCATTTTTGGCCAATAATGTGAATAAATGACAGACGATATTAATGGGTTTCATTCAGGGAACCGTTCATCAAAATAACCCACAAACTGCCAAATTTCGAGTATTTCGTTGATACCAACAGGATAAGGAGCGTATCTTTCGTTGAGAGACTTTAAAACCAGTACACCCTTGTCATCTAAGTAGTTAAACACTTTTTTTAGAACAACTCCTTCGTCAGAAGTGACAATAAGGCAAAGTGTGCCATTTTTTATACTTCCCCAGTTGTCCATGTATTCTCCAAAAACAACGGAGCCGCTTCTAAGAGGTGGCATCGAGTCACCCACGTAAGGGAAAGCCCTGTATTTACGGTCACGTGACAAAAATGGCATCTGAAAAACAGGAAGTTTTTGCACATAATCAACATCGCCGTAGCCTTGGGTATATCCACCTAAAGCCCTGACGGGCACAAATTCAATGTTTTCACGAGTAGTGCTATCTACGGTGGTAACCAAAACTCGATCAGTTGTTTTGTGCCGAGCCATCGGCTTGATTTTTTGACGACAATCTATTTGAAGAAAGTCATCAATGGAAACATTAAAATAGGAGGCTAGTTTTACCAAATCACCAAAATTGGGTTCTGAACGTCCTACTTCGTAAGCGGCGAGGGTAGATTTTTTAATGCCAATTTCGTCGGCCAAACGCTGTTGAGAAAGTTTAGGCGTCAATTGATTACGTAACCAAATCAAGTTTTGGGCAAAATAAGTAATTGATTTCATGTGATGCTGTTTAAAATATGTACGCAAAGTATAAATAAAAGAGACAAAGTCCAAGCTTAAAGCTATTAGGAAAGTAGATGGATGATTTCTACGTTTCATAAGTCAGTTATCTTCATTATGTTTAGTAACTTTGGCCTCATATAACACAAAAAATATACCACAAGTATGACAAAAAGGCTGCGCAGGGATGCTTTGTTTCAATAATGCACTTTGTTAAGGAGGTTACTTTTGGTAAAGATTGCTCTCGCTTTTATATATGCTACTAAATAGAGACCAGCGATGGTTGTTGATTTTTTTACTAACCCTTTTATATCTGCCCCTAAAGGCCCAGGTACTGGACTTCCCACAACCTGAATTGATTACCGATCGTCAGGGATTACCACAGGGGTTTGTTTCGGGCATTGTGCAGGACAAACAAGGGTTTATCTGGATGGCTACCCACGACGGCCTTTGTCGATACGATGGTAACCGCTTAAAAATCTTCCGAGAACGGGAAGATACTACTGGGAAATCATCCATGCCATTCTCCAGTATTGCCTCTTTGTTTATTGATAATCAGGGACGTATCTGGATTACGTCAGAATTGGGGGAGTTGGTTATGTTTGATCCTCTCACCGAAATCTTTACCAACATCTCGAAACAACTGACCCACCTGAGGGTTCCTTATATAGGTGCCTGGCATTATTACCCCGACCGCCAAAACAGGCTGTGGATGGCCTTTGACGGAAAAGGGTTAGTCTGTTATGATATGACTACTAGGCGTGCCCGCTGGTTTCAACACCGCGATGACCAACCGCATTCCATAGGCTCGAATCGCATACGTACGATACTGCAGGATCAGCAGGGGACGATTTGGGTTGGCTCCATTGATGTGGGCTTAGAACGATTCGACGAGAAGACGGGACATTTTCAACATTATCGTCCAAACTCTCAAACACCCCTTGCGCTGCCCGAACTGGCCATATTTGGAATGGCTCAACGCCCATCGGGTGAATTGCTAATTGGTACCCATCACTATGTCTGTCAGTTTAATCCTAAAACGGGGTATTTCCAATCACAACGATTGCCTGATGAAAATAAGGACTTGTGGGACGGTTATCACCTGTGGGGTATCCACTTTTTGACCGATAGCCGGGGAGAAGTTTATTTTAATCAACGGAACAGCCTGTTTCGCTTTACTGACTTGGCTAATATTCAGTTGATGACCCATTTTACGCTACAAACTGGTTCTTGCAGCAGCCTGTTAATTGATCGTTCAGATGTCCTCTGGGTGGGAACTAATGGCTCGGGCGTGCGCAAATACAATTTACGAGCAAACAACATCCAGACAGAACGCTATCAGAATCGTTTTCAGGTGGACATACTGACCAAATGGTTGCATTTACCAGCCGAGCAGGCTCGCCTTGTCCAAAACTCAGATCAGTATTTTTTTCGTTATACACTTGATTATCAAGGATGGCTTTGGGTTAATTGTGGTACTTCCATTATCTATCGCATCAATCCAGCTACGTGGCAGAGTCAGCGGGTTGATTTTCCTGTTCCCTTTGTCCAAACGATTACTCCGATGACGACCGATGAACAGGGACGGGTTTGGGCGCTACAGTGGTATAAAAATGCTCATTACTTATGGTATTATGCACCTGACAAACGCCAGTGGGTTCGTTCAGCGTATCATTTTAAGGCAGATTTTTTCAACGGATTTATTCAGATGGTCGCTGATAGAGAGGCATTTTGGTTGGCTACAAAGAACCAGGGTTTGTATCGACTTGACCGCCAAACGGGGCGGATGCGCCAGTATCTCCACCAGCCTAATCAGCCTACATCGCTCAGTAGCAATACGCTTTATTGTTTGACGGCTGATCCCGACGACTCGAATCTGCTATGGATTGGTACGTTTGGCAAAGGATTATGTGCATTCGATAAGCAGTCAGGTAAATGTCGGCGAATAACGGAACGGGACGGTTTGCCCAATGAGGTGATTTATTCCGCCCTTCCTGACCGGTACGGAAATCTGTGGATTGGCACCAACAAAGGGCTGTGCCGAATGAATCGTAAAACATTACAGACCCAAAATTACACCACTGAAGACGGGCTATTGGCCAATGAATTTAACCGCTTTCACTACCTTCACCTTCCCAATGGACAAATCATCATGGGTGGCGTGGAAGGTATAACTGCGTTTCGACCAGCCCAATTACGGAATGATTCATTTCAGCCCAAAGTAGAACTAACTGAATTGTACGTCAATAATCGGCTGACTGACCCTCGCCCGCAGTCGTTTCTTCGGGCACCTATTCACGCCATTGATGAACTTACCCTACCCTACAATCAGAATTTTTTGACGGTACATTTCACCGCTTTGCAATTCAACCTACCGGGTAAAAACCACTATCGCTACAAACTGGAAGGGGTGGATGAGGATTGGGTGGAAACCAAGCAACCGCAGGCCATTTACACCATGCTGGCGCCCGGTCATTACACGTTGTTAGTAAATGCGTCCAATACGTCGGGTGCATGGAGTCCCTACGTACGTCGATTGTCCGTTATCATCAATCCCCCTTTCTGGGCTACTTGGTGGGCTTATGTGCTGTATGTGCTGGTGGTGGCGGGGAGTCTTTGGTACGGCATTCGTTTACGAATAAACCAGTTGCAATTGCGGCAGTCGGTAGCGCTCCGTCAGCAAGAAGCGCGGCAATTGCGAGAACTCGACGAAATGAGGTCTCGTTTTTTTACCAACGTAACGCATGACTTTCGCACTCCGCTGACCTTGATTCTTTCACCTATGCCTGATTTGATTCAAGAACTGGCGGGTACGCGTTATGTCAAGCGATTGGAGTCGATTAGTCGCAATGCGCGGCAATTGTTATCGCTCATCAATCAATTGTTGGATTTTGCTAAACTGGATGCCAACGTGTTGAAGGTTCAGGAAGCACAGGGGGATATTAGTCAATTTGTGGAGCAGACCGTCGGATTGTTTCAGGAAGAAGCTACCCAAAAAAGCATCCTCTTGTCTGTGTCGTCGTCAGTTCGTGATAACTACTGGTTTGATGAAGAAAAATTCGGGCGGATTATCGCCAATTTGGTAGGAAATGCGTTGAAGTTTACGCCTAAAGGTGGACAAATTACGGTGTCTTTGCATGATTCTACCGACTTGGAACTGCGGGTTTCGGATACGGGTGTGGGTATTGCTGCCGATAAACTGCCATTGGTGTTTGACCGTTTTTTTCAGCAGTCGGCAGACGAATTGAACTCACCCTCCAACACCCAGATGGGTACGGGTATTGGGCTGGCGTTGGTGAAAGAATTGGTGCATTTGCAGCAGGGACATATTGAGGTGGAAAGCACGCTTGGTCAAGGTACTACCTTTCGGGTGACGCTGCCTTACCGACGCGCCGACCAAGCCAGCTTTACGACGAAAGTGCCTGAGCCTCTTACCGAATTAGCATTGGCCGACTTGCCGATGCGACACGAGGGCGATAGTGAACCCCCGCATTTGCTGTTGGTTGAAGATAATACAGAACTGGCAGATTTCGTTGTGGATAGTTTGCCCGCCTCTTACCGCGTCAGTCGGGCAGTCAATGGTGCCGAAGGGTTGGAAAAAGCGTTGGCTGACTTGCCCGATTTAATCATTAGTGATGTGATGATGCCCGTGATGGATGGCTACACACTCTGCCAAAAACTCAAGGAGGATCAGCAAACCAATCACATTCCAGTCATTATGTTAACGGCTAAAGCCACCTTTGAGAGTCGTATGGAAGGACTCACGCGGGGAGCTGACGATTACCTAACCAAACCGTTCCACGTACAAGAATTGACGTTACGAGTTCATAATCTGCTCGAACGTCAGCGTCGGTTTCGTGAGCGGATGCGGCAAGAATTGGCAAGACCTGTGTCTGCCAAACTCGACCAACCAACTGAAACGCTGGCGACGGAGCCAGTGCTGCTTGATCCGTTTTTGGAAAAACTATACGCCATCGTCGAAGAAAAATTGGATGACTCGTCGTTGAGCGTGGAGCAATTGGCCGAACAACTCAATGTGAGTCGTAGCTCGATGCACCGTAAAGTGAAAGCACTAACGGGACTGGCTACGGGTGACCTTGTCCGCATTTACCGACTCAAACGCGCCACTCAATTCCTGCAACAGGGGTATAATAGCTCCGAAACAGCCTATTGCGTAGGCTTTGATAGCCCCCAATATTTTGCTAAGTGTTTTCGGGAGCAGTATCAGATGACCCCCAGCGAATTTGCTCGATTGGGGTAAATTCTTCCAAAAAGGCATATTTTGGAGTACGCTGCAACCTAAATTACCACATTTGCAACCTGATTTACCATCCTTTTTTGGGCTTGGCCAGACCTTTGTGTCCGAAAAACGGGTCTTCCTTAATTGTTGGTAAATTCCATGTTGAAAACAAATTCCATACATCGTGTCGCCACGATTGATTTTATTCGGGGAATAGCCCTGCTGGGCATTCTGTTGGTTAACGTACAGACCTATTCGTTATTTGCTCTGCTGCGTCCAGAGCAGGTATATAAGCTGGGGTTAGACCAGCCAGCTACCTACGCGCCCACCCAATTTTTTGTTCATTTGTTGGTAAAAGGGCAGTTTTATACGATTTACAGTTTTCTTTTTGGCTTGGGCTTTTACCTAATGAGCGAAAAGAATAAACTGGTGGGACTAGATTCCAATCGGTTTTTCAAACGACGTTTATGGATACTGTTGGCGCTGGGGCTGCTCCATGCCTTTGTATTTTGGTTTGGGGACGTCCTGCATAAGTATGCGTTGTTGGGGTTTACGTTGCCTTATTTTAGCAAAAAGTCGGTTGCGGTGTTGGGTAAATGGGTTATTGGGCTGGTGGTTTTGGGGGTTGTGATTCAAATCGTCCAAGCCTTAGCGTTTCCATCGACGCCCTCCGCACAGGCCGCCAGTCAGCAACAGTTCGATGCGGTCGTAATGCGGGTGGTTACCACTTGGCAACAGGGGGCGTTTTGGGAGGTAATGAGCTTGCAAAGTTTGGGATTGGTGATGCTGCATGTCATGGCTTTTAAGCATGGTTTAGCGAGTTACTTGCATTACGAGGTGATGTTTTTGTTGGGGCTGATGGCGGGGAAATTACAACTGTTCAATCGGTTGGCTGAGGTCAAAAACCAATTCCTGCGAATAGCTTTTTGGCTATTTCCCATGGGGCTTATGTTAAAAGCCGTTGCCAGTTTGTCGGTGTTTGATATCCACCTATCGAGTAGCAATCCATTGACCTTCGACCCATTGCTTTTTTCACTGTCCGATTTTCTGGGAACGCCCTTATTGACGGTGGTTTATCTGATTGAACTTTCTTTGCTTTTTAACCGATACCCCTCTCGAATCACTCATTGGATTGCCAATTCGGGTCGGCTGGGTCTGACCAACTACCTAATGCAGACGTTGCTGTGCATGGGGCTTTTTTACGGCTACGGCTTGGGTTTGTCGGGACGGTTGACCCTGCTCGAATCACTGGGCGTTGCGGGTAGTATCTATGTTTGCCAAGTTGGCTACAGCAACCTCTGGCTGATGTATTATCGAATCGGGCCTTTGGAATGGCTCTGGCGGAAACTCACTTATGGCAAAAAACGGGTGTAAGCGATTTCTCAAACACACTTAATAAAGCTTTGAAAGATGTATGCGATTACTGCATATCAAAAATAGTTTGCTCAAAATCAATTAATTATGAAAAGAAGTGTCTTAATTTTTGCCTTGTGGGCGAGTTTGCTTGGATTTGCCCACGCGACTACTTTTACGGTTAGCAACACCAATGACAGTGGCGTAGGTTCTCTTCGCCAAGCCATTCTAAGTGCCAATGCAGATGCAACGGCAACGGCGGCGGCTCCCCACCAGATTATTTTTACCGTACCCAATGGGTCAACCATTACGGTTGTTAGTCCTTTTTTGGTGATTACTAACCATGTTAGCATCAATGGGTTGGGTGTGGCTAATCTCACCATTAGCGGTGGTGGTACTTCCCGTATTTTTTGGATACAAAATGGTACGATTACCATTCAAAACCTCACCTTGGCCAATGGCTATGCCAAAGGGGGGGATGGTAATGCAGGAGGTATGGGTGCCGGTGGAGCTATCTTTATGCACGAAGGCAAAGAAGGTGGCACCGGTAGTATTAATTTACGTTTAATAAGTGTAAACCTTAGCAACAACCGGGCGGTGGGAGGCAATGGCAATGGCTCTGCTATCGGTGGTGGTGGCATGGGAGGCAATGGGGGTTCTTATACTTTTGTCATCGCCGGCTTTACCTTCTATGATGGTGGTGGTGGTGGTGTGTTGGGAAATGGGGGCGGTGCCGGTGGTAGTGTGACCAATGGCGGAGATAATACCGGTGGCGCCAATGGTGGAATACCTATATTTGGCAACGGTGGCAATCGTGGCACGAACGGTGGCGACGGTGGTTTTGGCGGTGGCGGTGGTGGTGGCACGAGCGGTGGCGACGGTGGTTTTGGCGGCGGAGGCGGTAGTGGTACGGGCGGTGGTAACGGTGGTTTTGGCGGCGGAGGCGGTGGGGGCACTACAGGTGGCAACGGTGGTTTTGGCGGCGGAGGTGGCGCGTACGCTTTTGGTACCACAGGTGGTTTTGGCGGAGGTAATGGCGGAGGTGGCGGTATGGGGGCAGGTGGGGCTATTTTTGTGGCCAGTGGTCAGTTGAGTTTAAATGGAGTTACATTTAATAACAACAATTCTACCCGAGGAAATAATGGCGCCAAGGGCTACGGTGGAGCGCTTTTTGTGTTCAACAAAGCAGATAACGGAGGTAATGCCGCCCCAGGCACGACGAATGACCCATCAGTCAGCATGTGCAATGTGACCTTTAATGGCAATACGGCCGATGACGACAATAATACACATATCAATAATGATAACTTTTACGCGAGTAACACTTCCAGTCTAAGTCCTATTGGCTACCTCAATAGCACTGCTACTACCATGTGTGCAGGTAGCAGTCTCCAGCTTATTTTGACGGTTTCTGCAGGTACTGGGCCTTTTGATATTGTGGTCAATGGAGTCACCTACAATGATGTACCAAGCAGCAGTTTCTTTGCCAACCTGACCGAAGGGGTTCATTTTACCGGTACTACCAATTTTAACCTCACCCAAATTACAGATGCCAACAATTGTGTCATTAGTGGTTTGGCTCAAACGACCACGGTGAATGTCAATACGGTAAATGCAGGTAGTATTTCAGGAGATCAGACTATTTGTCCGGGTGGAAATCCAGCTAATTTTACCTCTACAACCAATGGGTCAGGTACCGGAACTATTTCCTATCGCTGGGAGAAGAGTACAACAAATTGCAACAGTGGTTTTTCGACCATCACGGATGCAACAGGTTCAACATACGATCCACCTGCACCAGTAAGCCAAACGACATACTATCGACGTGTGACTATTTCTACTTTAAATGGGGTGGCCTGTGAAGCCATTAGTAACTGTGTGACGGTGACCATTAATAATGTAAGTGGAGGTACCGTTGTCGGCAATCAAGTAGCTTGTTATGGCGGTGACCCTACAATGCTTAGTTCTACGGGGGTGGGTTCGGGAAGTGGTACGATTACTTATCGCTGGGAAAGTGGTATAACCGATTGCAATACCGGATTTACGACTATCATGGGAGCAACGGGGGTAAGCTATGATCCGCCTGTTGGTGTCACTCAAACGACATACTATCGACGTGTGACTATTTCTACTTTAAATGGGGTTGCCTGTGAAGCCATTGCGCCAAATTGTATAGTCATTGTGGTGCTTAATCCACAAGGTGGAACTATTGCCGGCGATGAGACGATTTGTTCAGGTGGTGACCCAGCCACTTTTACCGGCAGTGTTGCAGGTTCAAGCAATGCGGGCACCATTACCTACCGCTGGGAAAGTAGTGCGACGAATTGCAGTAGCGGTTTTTCGACTATTATGGGCGCAACAGGTGAGACTTTTGATCCACCTGCCGGTATAAGCCAAACCACATATTTTCGACGAGTAACGATTGCCACCTTCAATGGTATAGCCAGTGGTGCCTGCGAAGCGGTCAGTAATTGTGTGACCGTCTCGGTATCTTCGGTAACTGCAGGCAGTATTTCAGGTGATCAGACTATTTGTCCTGCCGGTGATCCAGGTAATTTTACCTCTACTGCCAATGGGTCAGGTTCCGGAACTATTTCCTACCGCTGGGAGAAGAGTACAACAAATTGCAGTAATGGTTTTTCGACCATCACGGATGCAACCGGTTCAACATACGATCCGCCTGCACCGTTAAGCCAAACGACTTACTATCGACGTGTGACTATTTCTACTTTAAATGGGGTTGCCTGTGAAAAAAATAGCAATTGTGTAACAGTTACGGTAGGGGATAATACGCCCCCGACGATTACTTGTCCCGCCAATATCAGTGTGAACAACGAGGCAGGTAAATGCTCTGCAGTAGTGAACTATACTGCTCCCGTAGGAACGGATAATTGTTCAGGGGCGACGACGGTGCAAATTGCGGGACTGGCCTCAGGCGCAGCTTTCCCAGTTGGCACAACGACCAATACCTTTGAAGTGACGGCGAATGGTCAAAAGACGACTTGTTCATTTACGGTGACGGTAGTGGATGCGGAAGCGCCGACGATTACTTGTCCTGCCAATATCAGTGTGAACAACGAGGCAGGTCAATGCTCGGCGGCGGTAACTTATACGGCTCCCGTGGGAACAGACAATTGTTCAGGGGCAACGACAACACAAACGGCAGGTTTAGCCTCGGGTGCGGTTTTCCCCGTTGGTGTCACTACAAATACATTTGAAGTAACGGCGGCGAATGGCCAAAAGACGACTTGTTCTTTCACGGTGACGGTAGTTGACGCCGAACCCCCGACGATTACTTGTCCTGCCAATATCAGTGTGAACAACGAGGCAGGCAAGTGCTCTGCGGTAGTGAACTACACGGCTCCCGTAGGAACGGATAATTGTTCAGGCGCGACGACGACGCAAATTGCGGGATTAGCCTCAGGCGCAGCTTTCCCAGTTGGGACAACGACGAATACATTTGAAGTGACGGCGAATGGCCAAAAGACGACTTGTTCTTTCACGGTGACGGTGGTTGACGCCGAACCCCCGACCATTACTTGTCCCACCAATATCAGTGTGAACAACGAGGCAGGCAAGTGCTCTGCGGTAGTGAACTACACGGCTCCCGTAGGAACGGATAATTGTTCAGGCGCGACGACGACGCAAATTGCGGGATTAGCCTCAGGCGCAGCTTTCCCAGTTGGGACAACGACGAATACATTTGAAGTGACGGCGAATGGCCAAAAGACGACTTGTTCTTTCACGGTGACGGTGGTTGACGCCGAACCCCCGACCATTACTTGTCCCACCAATATCAGTGTGAACAACGACGCCGGTAAGTGCTCTGCGGTGGTGAACTACACGGCTCCCGTAGGAACGGATAATTGTTCAGGGGCGACGACGGTGCAAATTGCGGGACTGGCCTCAGGCGCAGCCTTCCCCGTTGGGACAACCACGAATACCTTTGAAGTAACATCGAATGGCCAAAAGACGACTTGTTCATTTACGGTGACGGTAGTTGACGCCGAACCCCCGACGATTACATGTCCTGCCAATATCAGTGTGAACAACGAGGCAGGTAAATGCTCTGCGGTGGTGAACTATACGGCTCCCGTAGGAAGTGATAATTGTTCAAGTGCAACGACGACGCAAATTGCAGGTCTAGCCTCAGGCGCAGCTTTCCCAGTTGGCACAACGACCAATACATTTGAAGTGACGGCGAATGGCCAAAAGACGACTTGTTCATTTACGGTGACGGTGGTGGATGCGGAAGCGCCGACGATTACTTGTCCCGCCAATATCAGTGTGAACAACGAGGCAGGTAAATGCTCTGCAGTAGTGAACTACACGGCTCCCGTAGGAAGTGATAATTGTTCAGGGGCAACGACGGCGCAAATTGCGGGACTGGCCTCAGGCGCAGCCTTCCCCGTTGGTACAACGACAAATACATTTGAAGTGACGGCGAATGGCCAAAAGACGACTTGTTCATTTACGGTGACGGTAGTGGATGCCGAGCCCCCGACCATAACATGTCCAGCCAATATCAGTGTGAACAACGACGCGGGTCAATGTTCGGCAGTAGTGAACTACACGGCTCCCGTAGGAACGGATAATTGTTCAAGTGCAACGACGGCGCAAATTGCGGGTTTAGCCTCAGGCGCAGCCTTCCCCGTTGGTACAACGACAAATACCTTTGAAGTAACGGCGAATGGCCAAAAGACGACTTGTTCATTTACGGTGACGGTAGTGGATGCCGAGCCCCCGACCATAACATGTCCAGCCAATATCAGTGTGAACAACGACGCAGGTAAGTGTTCTGCAGTGGTGAACTACACGGCTCCCGTAGGAAGTGATAATTGTTCAAGTGCAACGACGGCGCAAATTGCGGGTTTAGCCTCAGGCGCAGCTTTCCCAGTTGGCACAACGACCAATACCTTTGAAGTGACGGCGAATGGCCAAAAGACGACTTGTTCATTTACGGTGACGGTAGTTGACGCCGAACCCCCGACGATTACTTGTCCAGCCAATATCAGTGTGAACAACGACGCAGGTCAATGCTCTGCTGTAGTTACCTACACTGCTCCAGTGGGAACAGACAATTGTTCAAGTGCGACGACGACGCAAATTGCAGGATTGGCCTCAGGCGCAGCTTTCCCAGTTGGGACAACGACGAATACATTTGAAGTAACGGCGAATGGCCAAAAGACGACTTGTTCATTTACGGTGACGGTAGTGGACACTGAACCTCCGACGATTACATGTCCTGCTAATATCAGCGTCAGCAACGACGCGGGTCAATGTTCGGCGGTGGTGAACTACACGGCTCCCGTAGGAACAGATAATTGTTCAAGTGCAACGACGACACAAATTGCGGGTTTGGCCTCGGGGGCAGCCTTCCCCGTTGGTACAACGACCAATACATTTGAAGTGACGGCGAATGGCCAAAAGATGAGTTGTTCATTTACGGTGACGGTGGTGGATGCCGAGCCCCCGACCATAACATGTCCAGCCAATATCAGTGTGAACAACGACGCGGGTCAATGCTCTGCTGTAGTTACCTACACTGCTCCCGTAGGAACGGATAATTGTTCAGGGGCAACGACGACACAAATTGCAGGACTGGCCTCAGGCGCAGCCTTCCCCGTTGGGACAACGACGAATACATTTGAAGTGACGGCGAATGGCCAAAAGACGACTTGTTCATTTACGGTGACGGTGGTGGATGCCGAGCCCCCGACCATTACATGTCCAGCCAATATCAGTGTGAACAACGACGCAGGTCAATGCTCTGCAGTAGTGAACTACACAGCTCCCGTAGGAAGTGATAATTGTTCAAGTGCAACGACGGCGCAAATTGCAGGTCTAGCCTCAGGCGCAGCCTTCCCCGTTGGTGTCACTACAAATACGTTTGAAGTAACGGCGGCCAATGGTCAAAAGACGACTTGTTCTTTCACGGTGACGGTGGTGGACGCCGAGCCCCCGACAATTACTTGTCCTGCTAATATTGTAGTATGTGCCAACACCCTTGTAACGTACGTTGCGCCAGTAGGCACCGATAATTGTTCAGGTGCAGTAACTACCCAGACGTCGGGTTTAGGAACGGGCGTAGTTTACCCCGTGGGTGTGACAACAAACACGTTTAAGGTAACAGCCGCCAATGGTCAAACAACGGAATGCTCGTTCACGGTAACGGTAATAGATAAACCTACGATTACATTATCAGCGCTTCAACAAACGTTCACCGAAGGTAATAACCCTGTTTTGTGTGATACAGATGCGAATCCAGTTAACGGTTTGCAGTTTAATGTTTCGGGTTTGTGTGTAGTAGGCTCTCCCGTGTGGCGGGTACAGGTGGGTAGCGGCGCTTGGAGTACTTGGTCGGTGACTGCCCCCGTTTCGCAACCCTCCAATAACCAACCCCACCGCTACCAAGCGGCCTGCGATGCGAGTTGTGCTTCGACGTATTCGGGCGTGATTGAGTTGACGATTAATAACCGCGCCACTGTTCCACAAAACGTATCTTTGGTGGTAGATGGTGTAACAGTTGCCGTGGGTGAGAGCAAGGAAGTATGTAGTTTGGTGACAATTCCGCTGACGTTTAATGCCAACTGTGTGGTGGGTGAAGTGATTCTTTACTCAGTGGATGGCGGTGAGTACTCTTCGGGTGTACCAACTGGCTTGGTGGATAATCAATTCCATAATTACCGCGTTCGCTGCCGCAAATCAGACGGAACACCTTCTTGCGTAGAATCAGAGTCGGGCGTCATGCGATTAAAATTGGTAACTATTCCGACTGCTCCGACGGTTTCATTGTCATCGACAAGCAGTTGTGATGCGGCAGCCAGTTTCAGTGGACAATCATCTTGTGGCAGTTTACGGACGGTTTGGTACAATGCAACTACGAATGTGGCTTTGCCGAGTTTGCCTTCTACCGTTCCAAGCCAGACGACGTCGTACTACGCTCGTTGTCAGACAGAAAACGGTTGCGTAAGTGAGCGAAGCAATGTGGTGACGTTTACCTTGACACCAACGCAAGTGGCTCCCGTAATCACGGCTTCACAAGAGATAGTATGTACAGGAACAACGGTGACAATTTCGGCGAATTGCCCCGCAGGCAGCCAAACATTTTGGAATACAGGTGTAACTGCGTCAAGTTTTGAAGTAGCCTTCAACAGCGTCACGAAGCAGACGTATTGGGCGAAGTGTCTATTTGAAGGCGGTTGTCAGAGTTCGGAAAGTGTTCGTAAGGACATTTACTGGAATGCTTTTGTGGTGACGTTGATAAACGTAGGCGAAACCAAATCGTCGGTGAAGCCTGCGAATGACAAATCGTTGTGGAGTAGTCAGTTTATCAAGCGTGACGGTGGGCCAGAATTAGAACAAAGCACGCAGGGGAATCCGACGCTGTATTATGTAGAAAATGTGAATAAAGTAGCCCCTCGCTACTGGACAATCAATGTGGAAGCCTGTGGCTTGAGCACGGACGGTTCACTGACTTTTGATATGTTAGCAACACCTGAAATGGGGGTGATACGCTCTTTCAACACACACGAAAACAATGCCCCCTACTTTATGTATGCTAACCGCGACGGCTGGACGGAATTGTATGCCCAAAACCATCCCGCCTACGGGTTTTACCAAGACAATGGTGTAGGAGGTAACGTATATGATGCGGGGTTACCGAAAGGTTTGTACAAATTGGGGATAAGATATTGGGACATGAAAGGCTGGGGCAGTATTTACCCCTCGACACGTAAGCCACAAGGCAACGTGTTGGCTTATCAAGAATATTGGTTCAGAATCCAGTCGAAAGATGGGGTAGGCGTAGGGGCAGCGCGGACAGCGGATAGCGGTCAACAAGTGCAAACTACTTTGTCATCCCAGCAGTTCGCCGATGCGAGGGCTTTAAAAGCCACTGATAACGTTTTTGCGCAAGTGATGCCAAATCCAGTTTTAACTGTTTTGCGTCTCCAAGTGCAAGACAGCAAGGGTCAATCGGTGCAAACTGTATTAACTGATGCTTCTGGTCGCCAAGTGTTGCGTCGGATGTTTGTAGCTGAGACCAACACGCACCAAGAAGAGTTTGGGGTGAGTGAATTGCCGATGGGGATGTACTTTTTGCGAGTAACAACACCCGAAAAACAAACGACACTTAAAGTGGTGAAGGTAGGGCAGTAAGGCAAATGTTGCCGCGTTTATGACGGGTTGCTTGAGTGTATAATACAGTCAGGCGACCCGTTGTCGTATAAAAAAAACGGTATGTCTTTTAGTGAAAACCATAACAATCGTATTGCAAACAATTGAAAGTAGAATAGCTTCAGCAAGCACTTTGTTTCACAATTAGGCGCTTTTTATCCCTGTGCGTTATGAATAAATTCACGTTTTTGTATTTTTAGGAATTAGCAAATTGTGTCTCCTTAATAGTTTTAGTCATACTACACCTACACCCTTTCTACACATGAAGTCAAAACTACTTGCTACATTGCTGTTATGTTGTACCCTGCCTGTGTGGGTTGGGGCGCAAGTCACTCCGCAAGGTACTTTCAGCGGAAATACGATTTGTCCAGGAGGGCAAGCACAGCTTACCTTCACTGCCACGGCAGGTAACGGCCCATTTACAGTCCGCTATACCGATGGCAACGCTATTCGTACACAAACTGGGGTGAGTAGTGGTGTTGCTTTCAACGCTCTTAGCAATACCACCGCCACCAAAACCTACACGCTGCTGCATGTAACAGGCACTGACATGGGGGTACGCAATAGCGGTTTTACCGATGCCTCTGCGCAGGTGACCGTATCTATCCGCCCCGATTTGAAAGACCTCACACTTGCTCCCATTGCCCCCGTTTGTGCGGGCGCAGATGCCAGTTTGACCCTTAGTGGTTTTGTACAAAATCATAATTTTCAGGCCCAAACGCCCATCACTACCTCGGCGAATAGAGCTTTTATGGTTTATGCCGCGGACTTGGACGGCGACGGGGACCTGGACGTGCTGTCGGCTTCTAACAATGACGACAAAATCGCGTGGTACAAAAACGACGGCCATGGGGGCTTCACCGCGCAAACGGCCATTAGCACCTCAGCAGATGGTGCCTACTCAGTCTATGCAGCAGACTTGGACGGCGACGGGGACTTGGATGTGTTGTCTGCTTCTAATGACAACAAAATCGCGTGGTACAAAAACGACGGCACCGGGAATTTCACTGCCCAACCCGCCATTACCACCTCAGCGGCGGCGGCGAGCTGGGTTTATGCGGCGGACTTGGACGGTGACGGGGACATGGACGTTTTGTCGGCTTCTGGCTCGGACGACAAAATCGCGTGGTACAAAAACGACGGTAGCGGAAACTTCACTACTCAGCCCGCCATCAGCACTTCAGCGAACAATGCCTTTGCGGTTTATGCCGCAGACTTAGACGGCGACGGTGACATGGATGTGCTATCAGCTTCCTACTCGGACGATAAAATCGCGTGGTACAAAAACGACGGCAGCGGGAATTTTACCACTCAACCCGCCATCACCACCTCAGCAAACGGCGCCCACTCCGTATATACGGCGGACCTGGATGGAGATGGGGATCAGGACGTTTTGTCGGCTTCTGACCTTGACGACAAAATCGCGTGGTACAAAAACGACGGCAGTGGGAATTTCACCACCCAACCCGCCATCAGCACCTCGGTGGATGGTGCCACTTCGGTTTATGCCGCAGACTTGGACGGAGACGGGGACATAGATGTGTTGTCGACTTCCTATTACGACGACAAAATCGCGTGGTACAAAAACGACGGCAGCGGGAATTTTACCACCCAACCTGCCATCAGCACCTCAGCAGATGGCCTCTACTACGCGTATGCGGCGGATTTGGATGGCGACGGCGACTTGGATGTTTTGTCGGCTTCTGCCAATGACAACAAAATCGCGTGGTACGAAAACCATACGCCTTTTAGCGGCAATGCCACCATCACCTACACTGCCGGGGGCGGTGAGCTCCAAACGGCCACCTCAGCGGTAAGCATGGGCATGACAACCTTCTCCCTGCCTGCCCCCAAAGCGGGTACGCTCACCCTGCTCAAAGTGAGCAACACCAACGGCTGCACAGCGGGTGTAAGCAAAACCGCTAACCTCCGCCACTTGCCTCGTCCCGATTTGAAAGACCTCACACTTGACCCCATCGCCCCCGTCTGCTCCGATGCCAGCCTGAAAATCAATGGCTTCGTACAAGCTCAGGGTTTTGAAACCCCGTCTGCCATTACTACTTCGGCAAACGGTGCCAACTCTGTGTATGCAGCTGACCTAGACGGTGACGGCGACTTGGATGTGTTGTCCTCTTCTAACTTGGACAACAAAATCGCCTGGTACCAAAACAACGGCAGCGGTATCTTCACGGCACAACCGAACATCAGCACCACGGTGGATGCAGCCGCCCCAGTACATGCAGCGGATCTGGATGGCGATGGCGACATAGATGTAGTGACGGGTTCTTACTCGAACGCTAAAATTAAGTGGTACAAAAACGATGGTACTGGGAACTTCACGGAACAACCGATCATCAGCAGCCCGGGAGCCAGCGTAGCCATGGTGCATACCGCAGATATGGATGGAGACGGAGACATGGATGTTTTATCTTGTACTTTGAATAACCAAATCAGCTGGTACAAAAACGACGGCACTGGAAACTTCGGGCCCCAGCATCTGATTAGCACCTCTGTGAACCTTCCTTACTCAATTTATGCGGCAGACCTGGACGGCGACGGCGATATGGACGTGTTGTCCGCTTCCTCCGATGACGACAAAGTCGCGTGGTACAAAAACGACGGTAGCGGAAACTTCGATCCCCAGTTGGTCATCAGCACCTCGGCGAATGGTGCCCGCGCGGTGCATGCAGCAGACCTGGACAGCGATGGGGATATGGACGTATTGTCGGGTTCTGTGTATGACGACAAAATCGTTTGGTATAAAAATGACGGCAGTGGGGCCTTTATCGAACAAACACCCATCAGCATCTCAGCGGATGCCCCTCTTTCGGTGCGTGCGGCAGACCTGGACAGCGACGGCGATCTGGATGTATTGTCGGCTTCTGTCCTTGACCACAAAATCGCCTGGTACAAAAACGACGGCAGTGGGGTTTTCACTACCCAAACCGTCATCAGTACTTCAGCCAATGGAGCCGCCTTCGTACATACAGCAGACCTAGACGGCGATGGTGATCTGGACGTATTGTCGGCTTCTACAGGAGACGACAAAATCGCGTGGTACGAAAACCGTATGCCTTTTAGCGGCAATGCGACTGTTACCTACAATATAAGCGGCGGCACTTCTCAAACGGCCAGTGCGCCCGTGAGTACGGGTATGGCTACGCTGACCATCCCAACTCCCAGCACAGGTACACTCAACCTTACTAAAATCGCAAACGCTAACAGCTGTGAGACAGGTACTTCGTCTTCTGTCTCACTTACAGTGATTTCCCCTAGTGTAGGCGGCACAGTGAGTTCAGTCCAAACGATATGTTCGGGTACGAGTCCAGCAGATTTGAGTTTATCGGGCCAAACGGGCGATGTGGTGAAATGGCAAAAGGCTTCTGATGCTAATTTCAGCACTCCAATTGACATTGCTTCGACTGCAACCCTGACTACGTTGCCGAGTGCGCTAATTGGGAACTTAACGGGGAATACTTATTTCAGGGCAGTGGTGCAAAATGGGGTATGTAGCGAAGTAAATTCCTCTTCGGTGCTGATTACAGTCAACCCTGTAAGTGTGGGTGGTACAGTGAGTTCAGTCCAAACGATATGTTCGGGTACGTCTCCAGCAGATTTGAGTTTATTGGGTCAAACGGGCGATGTGGTGAAATGGCAAAAGTCTTCTGATGCCAATTTTACTAATGTGGTTGACATTGCTTCTACTGCAACCCTGACTACGTTGCCGAGTGCGCTAATTGGGAACTTAACGGGGAATACTTATTTCAGGGCAGTGGTGCAAAGTGGGGTATGTAGTGAGGTTAATTCCTCTTCAGTGCTGATTACGGTCAACCCTGTAAGTGTGGGTGGCACAGCGAGTTCAGTCCAAACGATATGCTCGGGAACGTCTCCCGCAGATTTGAGTTTATCAGGTCAAACGGGGAATGTGGTGAAATGGCAAAAGTCTTCTGATGCTAATTTCAGCATTCCAATTGATATTGCTTCGACTGCGACTCTGACCACGTTGCCAAGTGCACTAATTGGGAACTTAACGGGGAATACTTATTTCAGGGCAGTGGTGCAAAATGGGGTATGTAGTGAAGTAAATTCCTCTTCGGTGCTGATTACGGTCAACCCTGTAAGTGTAGGTGGCACCGTGAGTTCAGCCCAAACGATATGCTTGGGAACGAGTCCAGCAGATTTGAGTTTGTCGGGTCAAACGGGCGATGTGGTGAAATGGCAAAAGTCTAGTGATGCTAATTTTATTAATGCGGTTGATATTGCTTCGACTGCAACTCTAACCACGTTACCAAGTGCGCTAATTGGGAACTTAACGGGGAATACTTATTTCAGGGCAGTAGTGCAAAGTGGGGTATGTAGTGAGGTTAATTCCTCTTCGGTGCTGATTACGGTCAACCCTGTAAGTGTGGGTGGCACAGCGAGTTCAGTCCAAACGATATGTTCGGGAATGTCTCCCGCAGATTTGAGTCTATCGGGTCAAACGGGCGATGTGGTGAAATGGCAAAAGTCTTCTGATGCCAATTTCAGCACTCCAATTGACATTGCTTCGACTGCAACCCTGACTACGTTGCCGAGTGCGCTAATTGGGAACTTAACGGGGAATACTTATTTCAGGGCAGTGGTGCAAAGTGGGGTATGTAGTGAGGTTAATTCCTCTTCAGTGCTGATTACGGTCAACCCTGTAAGTGTAGGTGGCACCGTGAGTTCAGCCCAAACGATATGCTTGGGAACGAGTCCAGCAGATTTGAGTTTGTCGGGTCAAACGGGCGATGTGGTGAAATGGCAAAAGTCTAGTGATGCTAATTTTACTAATGCGGTTGATATTTCTTCGACTGCGACTCTGACTACGTTGCCAAGTGCGCTAATTGGAAACTTAACGGTGAATACTTATTTCAGAGCAGTGGTGAAAAGTGGGGTATGTAGTGAAGTAAATTCCTCTTCGGTGCTGATTCAAATTCACCGTAAACCCATAATTACACTGTCAACCCTCCAACAAACCCTAATTGAAGGTAATTCGCAAACCTTTTGCGATACAGATGCCAATCCTGATAACAGTTTACAGTTTAATGTTTCGGGTTTGTGTGTTTCTGGTAATCCTGTCTGGAGGGTACAAGTAGCCAATGGTGCATGGAGTGCATGGACAACCAATCCACCAGTCACCCAGTCATCCAATAACCAACCCCACCGCTACCAAGCGGCTTGTGATGCAGCTTGTGCTTCGACTTACTCAGGTGTGATTGAGTTGACGATTAATAACCGCGCCACTGTTCCCCAAAACGTGTCGCTGTTAGTGGATGGTGTAACGGTGGCCGTGGGTGAGAGCAAAGAAGTGTGTAGTTTGGTGACAATTCCGCTGGCGTTTAATGCCAATTGCGCGGCTGGTGAAGTGACACTTTACTCAGTGGATGGTGGTGAATATACATTGGGCGTGCCGACTGGTTTGGTGGATAATCAATTTCATAATTACCGTGTACGCTGCCGCAAATCAGATGGAACACCGTCGTGTGTGGGGGGGTTATGCGATTGAAATTGGTGACGATTCCGACTGCGCCGACGGTGTCATTGTCATCAACGAGCAGTTGTGATGCGACGGCTAGTTTTAGTGGCCAATCAACTTGTGGCAGTTTGCGAACGGTTTGGTACAATGCCACTACGAACGTAGCCTTGCCCAATTTGCCATCGGTTGTTCCAAGCCAGACGACCTCGTATTATGCTCGTTGCCAGACGGAAAATGGTTGCGTAAGTGAAAAGAGCAATGTGGTGACCTTTACGCTAACGTCCACGCAAGTCGCACCAGTTGTTGCGGCGAGTCAAGAGATAGTGTGTACAGGGACGACGGTGCGGATTTCGGCGAATTGCCCTTCGGGTAGTCAGACATTTTGGAACACAGGCGTAACGACACCAAGTTTTGAAGTAGCATTCAACAACGTCACCAAGCAAACGTATTGGGCGAAGTGTCTATTTGAAGGCGGTTGTCAGAGTTCGGAAAGTGCACGTAAGGATATTTACTGGAATGCTTTTGTGGTGACGTTGATAGACGTAGGCGAAACCAAATCGTCGGTGAAGTCAGCGAATGACAAATCATTGTGGAGTAGCCAGTTCATCACGCGAGACGGTGGGCCAGAGTTGGAACAAAGTACGCAAGTGAACCCGACGCTATATTACGTAGAAAACGCCAACAAAGTAGCCCCACGCTATTGGACAATCAACGTAGAAGCTTGCGGATTAAGCACGGACGGTTCGTTGACATTTGACATGTTGGCGACGCCAGAGATGGGCGTGATACGCTCTTTCAACACCCACGAGAACAACGCACCGTATTTCATGTATGCGAACCGTGACGGCTGGACGGAGTTGTACGCGCAGAACCATCCAGCCTACGGTTTTTACCAAGACAACGGTGCGGGCGGTAACGTATATGATACAGGGTTACCTAAAGGTTTGTACAAACTAGGCATTCGTTATTGGGATATGAAGGGCTGGGGCAGCATCTATCCTGCCACGCGCAAACCGCAAGGCAACGTCTTGGCCTATCAAGAATACTGGTTCCGTATTCAATCGAAAGATGGCGTAGGCGTGGGTGCAGCGAGAACAGCGGAGAGCGGTAGCGGAGAAAAAGAGGTATTAGTTCCCCCATTGGGACGGTCCGCTGCGCGGGCTAGGGGGCTGGCTGTCCTCCCCAACCCCGTGACCAACATCCTTCGCCTCCAAGTACAAGATAGCAAAGGGCAAGTGGTACAAACAGAGTTGACGGATGCTGCGGGCCGTCAAGTGCTCAGTCGGACGTTTGTACCTGAGACCAACGCTCACCAAGAGGAGTTTGGGGTTGGTGAGTTACCGATGGGGATGTACTTCTTGAAGGTGAAGTCTGATTCGCAGCAAACGGTGTTGAAGGTTGTGAAAAATTGATTAAGAATGTTTTTAAAAATGCCCTTTCCAGTTTCGTTGGAAAGGGCATTTTTTTGTCACAAAACAATGATAATTCTTATGTCTTTTAATGGATGTAGCTACCTCAAGCCCATAGCCATTATTTCAAAAAAAGCCTTTATTTTTGAGTGCTAACACAGTAACTCGATGCGCTTATTCTGGATTTGTTTGTTTTGTTCATTAAGGCTTTTTTCCCAGCAGACCTCCTGGGAAACGCTTACCTTGCAAGATGGACTGTCAAACGGTACAGTTTTTGACTTATTACAGGACAGAGAGGGATATTTTTGGATGGCAACCAAAGCGAGTCTCAACCGATATGATGGCTATAATTTCAAGCTTTTTACGCCTCATTCGGCGCCTAGCTACACCATTAGCTCAAACCAGCCGACTGCTTTGTTTGAAGATACGCACGGGCGTCTTTGGATTGGAACGCAAACGGGCGAGTTAAATTTGTACGATTCGCAGACCCAACGATTTTATAAATGCTTTTTTGCGAACCAAAATGGATTGATTAATCAACATATTTTTAGCATTGCAGAAGACAAACAACACAACCTGTGGGTTGGTACTTTAACGGGCGGGATTTATAAAATAATACTGCCTAGTGCGATAAAAGAAGGTGGGTTTCCTAAAAGTGAAGATTTTAGTAATGAGGTAAAAGTGATAGCCCTGAAAACGCCATTGTTGGCGACGGAGCGGGTGAGTTTTATCAAGTTATTAAAAAATGGGGAGCTTATGGTGGGCTCAAAAGGTGGATTAGCGCAGATTGATTACTTCAAAAACCGATACATACCTATTCCATTTCCTGAGGAATTTAGAAATCTTTTATTGAGCGTTTTTGAAGAAAATGACGGTTCTCTTATTATAACTGCCCGCAACAAGGTTATTAAGTGGAGCCATTCAAAAGTAGAATTATTGTTGTCGTTGAATGACAAGCCAGAAACGCTAATTAGGGTAAATGATAAAGGAGAGGTCTTGATATTGAGAGGGAAAAAAATGTATAAGGCCCATTATACCCAACTCTCCCCCGAGATTTTTCAAACACAACCTGTTTTGGACTCCGTCAATTTTTCGTTGTTTACTGCGCTCAAATCAGATAAAAACGGTTATAACTGGGTAAGTGGGGGTGGATACGGGCTGTTTAGGGAGGTGAGGGATAGACGAAAATTTGAACATAAATTAAAGGGAAGGAGTATTTGGAGAGTTTATGAAGATGCAAGTAAACGGCTGATTACCAGTTCTTTTATGAGGATGTACATTGCTGATGCCAACGATGTAGGTACCCCTAAAGAACGCTATTTTAAGGAAGTACATGATTGTCAAGGAGATGGAATGGGTGGGTACTGGCAACTGAGAACCGACTCAGTGTCGCATGAAACCATGACTCTTTTTCACCTTGATCATGAATTAAAAGTACGTGAGCAGCTTGGGCTCGGGAAAATAGCCATTGGTGAAAACTTTGGTCGAATCACCGTGCTTGCCCAGGGATATTTGATGATTTCAGGGTTGGGGTCAACGTTGATAAAGATAGATACTCGTTCAAAAAAAATTTACCGATATTCGTATGAACAGGTGCTTACCAAAAATACCGCAGTAAATCATTGTTATATTGATTGTCAAGGAATATGCTGGTTATCGACTCGAAAAGGATTGCTGAAAGCGGTATCGGATCCATTAAAAGGGTATAAATTTGAATTGTTTAGGCATAAGCCAAAAGAAGCGACATCATTGGCGGATGATTTGGTTGCGATGACGCTCGATGACCCGCAAAAACCCAATGACTACCTTTGGGTGGCTACCAATGGAGGTGGACTTGATCGGTTTGATAAAAAAACGCAACGATTTCAGCATTTTACGACACAAAACGGCCTTCCGAGCGATTATGTAGTTTCGATGTTAGGTGACAATAAGGGAAATCTTTGGCTAGGTACGTACCGAGGGTTGGCTTCTTTCAATACGACTACCTTTCATTGTACCACCTATTCGCTCCGCGATGGCTTACAGTCGAACGAATTTATGATGGGTTCTTGCTTTAAAACCGCCGATGGAAGGATGATGTTTGGAGGAGTAAACGGGCTAAATATCTTTCATCCTGAGCAGCTACAACGTAAAAAAAAATCAAATGTTCCGATTATTAATCAGTTGAAAATCAACAACAAAGAGGTTGTTCCGTTTGACGAGACGGGGGTGTTAGCGCAAAGCATCGAACGTACCAACGAAATAGACCTGAATTACCAACAAAATCAGCTACAACTCGGGTTTGCTTTTATTGATTTTGAGAATGGCGCCGAAAACCGTTTTCGTTATCAGTTGGTGGGCATTGATAAAGATTGGGTGGACATCGGAACGGCGCATCAAATCATGTTTTCTCAATTGGCCGAAGGCGCTTATATATTCCGACTGAGTGGATCGGAAGACGGAAGTCAGTGGAGCAAACCCGTTGAATTAAAGCTAACAATTCATCCACCTTTTTATCGGTCGTGGTGGGCGTTTTTGTTGTATGCGGTGCTTTGTATCTGGATAATTACCCGATTCTACAAAGCCCAGCTGAACCGAGTTCGGTTACAGCAAGAGTTAGTGTTTAAAAATCGTGAAACCGAACGTTTGGCAGAGCTAGATCAGTTGAAAAGCAATTTTTTTACAAATATTTCCCACGAGTTTAGAACTCCTTTGACGTTAATTTTGCCGCCCATCGTTCAACTTGCTAAACAAAACCCCACCGTTGATTTATACCAAATGATTGAGCGAAATGCCCAACGTTTGCTCGAACTCATCAATCAATTATTGGACCTCAGTAAATTGGAGGCAGGGCAATTGCGGGTAGTAAAGGAGATGACACCGCTATCCATTTATTTTCGGACGCTTGTGAGTGCTTTTCAATCATTGGCAGAATCGAAAAATATTCGTTTTGAATTTAACCAGAACCAAGAAAATGTGGCGGGGGAAATCGACAAAGATAAAGTGGAAAAGATAGTGACCAATCTGCTGTCAAATGCGTTTAAGTTTACTGAGCCCAATGGCAGAGTGAGGGTAGAGATAGACTATGGTGTGGATAAAAAAAGCATGACTTTAGAGGTAATGGATGAAGGGATAGGTATGTCAGAAGAGAAGCTGTTGCGCATTTTTGAGCGTTTTTATCAAATAGAAGAGTCTCCCAATCGCCGTTTTGAGGGAACGGGCATTGGCCTGGCTTTGGTCAAAGAGCTCGTCGATGTTTTGCAAGGCACCATCGAAGTAGAAAGTAAATTGGGAAAAGGAACTACATTTAAGGTGAAACTACCTGTCCAATACGAATATACTGAACAAGGGACGACTGCGGTATTAGTGGGGGGCGTTAAAACCCAGACGGAGGAAGTGCCCGCATCGAAGCGTAAGAAACGGTCATTGGGCGATGATGCCACCAATATTGTACTCATTGTAGATGACAACGCCGATATCCGAAAATACGTCTCCAGTATATTTGAAGCAGACTATGAGGTGGTAGAAGCAGCCAACGGGAATGAAGGATTCCAAAAGGCGCTAGAGATTATCCCGAGCCTTATTATTAGCGATTTGATGATGCCAGAGGTGGACGGTCTAACGTTTTGTCGTTGGTTAAAATCAGACGAAAAAACAAGCCATATTCCCATCATCATGCTGACGGCCAAAGCCGAACTCGCCAGTCGCATCGAAAGCTGGGAACTGGGGGCAGATGAGTATTTATTGAAGCCCTTTAGTGTAGCCGAAATGGAAGCAAGGGCAAACAACTTGCTTCAAAAGCAACAACGTTTGCGTCAGCATTTTGCTCAAATTCGCTTGGACGTTAAGCCGTCGGAAGTGAAAGCTAACTCTCAGGAGGAGCGGTTTGTTCAAAAACTAATCCTGACCATGGAGGCGCACCTTTCCAATGGAGAATTTACCGCACAAGAGTTTGCGCAAGAAATGAACATGAGCCAAACGCAGCTACTCCGAAAGCTAAAGGCATTGACCAATTTGACCATTAATGAATTTATGCGAGACTGCCGTTTACAGCGCGCAGCCGACTTACTTTCGCAACAAGCAGGCTCTATTTCAGACGTGGCGTTTCAGTTAGGCTTCACCAACCTGTCTTATTTTGGGCGTATCTTTAAAAAGAAATTTGGAGTGCTTCCTAGCGAGTATCCTCCGCAAGAAAAAGGTGACTATTGACTTCAAAATCATTGATATTGCATAAAATGGCTAAAATGGACTATTGATTGCCTAATTTGAGCTAACCACTAGGGTGCCATTTAGGGTAGTTTTACAGCTCTGATATACTATCAAAGTAATATGATGGAAAACTACTACAAAAACATCAGCCGATGTCTGATGCTGGCGGCGCTATGGTTAACGACTTGGGCAGGGCAGGCTGCCACCCTCACCGTCACCAACGGCAATGATGCAGGGGCAGGCTCCTTGCGTAATGCCATCACTTCAGCCAACGCAGGAGATAATATCGTTTTCTCAGGCGTCACGACCGTGAACTTGACGAGCGGGGACCTGTTTATTGATAAAAACTTGAGCATTGATGGCGGGGCAAGTGGTGTTACCATCATGCGCGTGAGTGTGACGCAGTTTCGTATTTTTACGATTAAGTCAGGTTCAACGGTTTCGATGACCAAACTGACCATTACCAATGGTAACGATCCTGGGCAAGCTGGAGGGCTACAAAATAGTGGGACACTGACCATGACGGATTGTGTGGTAAGCGGAAATCAGTCAAATCAAGCGGGTGGTTTGCAAAATGATGGTGTCTTGACAATGACCAATTGTACCATCGCTGATAATATTTCTTCTGGTTCTGAAGGAGGTTTGGTTATTTATGGTGCATCAACTACTTTGACTAACTGTACATTTACGGGCAATGAAGGAGCTTCTGGGGGGGCGATTACATCAGGAGGGACGGGAACAACATTAACGCTGACCAACTGTACGATTACTCAAAATAGAGCGGAACTGTTCGGGGGAGGGATAGTTTTAAATCCAGGTACGGTGTTAATGAAAAATACAATTTGTATTAACAACACGGCGCCCTCCAGTGAAAACATTGATGGTATTATAAGTAGTGCAAGTTCTTATAACCTGATAGGGGTGGATGGAACAGGAGGGCTGATCAATGGGGAGAACAACAACCAAGTAGGTGTCTCAAACGCGTATTTATCAAGCGTAGGGAGTTACGGAGGATATGGTCAAACCATTGCCTTACTGCCGGGCAGCCCCGCCATCAATGCAGGTACGGCAGTGGATGCACCAACCACCGACCAACGGGGTACTGCACGGGTAGGAGCCACGGATATTGGGGCTTTTGAATCCCGAGGTTTTACGATGTCGTATTCAAGTGGCGACAATCAGACCACGTTGGCAAAGACCGCCTTTCCCCATCCGTTGGCCGTCACTGTTGCCAGCCCTTCCAATGAGCCGGTTAATGGCGGTGGCGTTACTTTTACACCTCCGGGCAGCGGAGCAAGTACGACCATTGCAGGAAATCCAGCCCTCATTGTCGGAGGAGTTGCTACGACCGGCCAACTAACTGCTAACGTGACAGCGGGCGGCCCTTATACCGTAACCGCTACTGCTTTAGGAGCTTCCCCCGGAATTAATTTTTCTCTAACCAATACACCCAACGCACCTGACTACGCCATCACCACCGTGGGGGGGCATTTAGTCATCACCGATTTAAAAAATGTGGGAGAAACCATTGTAATGAGTGAAACTGGTGCGAACCTCCGCTTGGAAGTTACGGGGAAATCGTACAGTTTAGATGGCGCAAATCCCCTTGATTTTCCGTTTGACATGCCGATAAGCGGCTTGCAAAGCATCACCATCAATGCCGAGGGCGGCAATGACAAAATCAACTTCGGGGCTTTCACGCAAACCCTTCCGACGCTGACCGTCAACGGTGGTACAGGCAATGATCGGGTCTATTTCGAGGGGGACATTACCTTTGCCGCCAACGCCAACCTCGACCTTGACCTTCAAAACGATGATGCAGACCCTGGTGAAGATGAGGTAGAGTTTGATAGCGACCTGCGGCTTTCAGGCAGCGGAGCGGTTACAGTTAAAGTAAGCAAAGAATTTTTTAGCTATGAAGAAGCTACGCTCGAAACGGTGGATGGAGACATCACCATCGAAGTTAACCAACAGCCTGTGCCCTTGGCTACTGCACAAACTCTTAATATTGACTATAGCATATGGCGAGCAACGGGCAGGGGTAACATCACGTTGAAAGCTAAAACGATTTCTACGCCAGGGTTGATGTCACTTAGCTCGGTTCTTAGCACCCAATCAGGCCACATCAATTTACAAGCAGAATCTGGATCGGATGATGGGTTTTATGGAAGTCCCTCTATAACTACGGCTGGTGGCAACATTACTATTACAACGACAGGTAACTACATAGGTTTCGATTTATTTTATACGACCGTCTCAGCGGGAGGAATGGGAAATGTTAACATCAACGCACAGGGGCGAAGAACTGGAGTCAAACTGGAGTCGGCGACTATCACTTCTGCGGGGGGCAATGTCACCGTCAATGGAACCACCAATGGCACATACAATGACTCACGAGCTTTTGGAGTAGATTTACGCTTTGGTAGTAGAATCTCGGCGGGTGGTATGGGTACTGTGACTGTCGCTGGGACAGCAGGTAATCCTGGAACAGCCAATGATTACGGGATTGAACTGGAAGATTATTCGCAGATAACCTCCTCGGGAGGAAATGTCAACATTACGGCTATCGGCAATGCCTCTTCCAAAGCCTTGGAATTGAGTGCGGGTACGATTACCACCGCTACCAATGGCGGCAATATTACCATTATTGCCGACGATGCCAATATTGGAGCCAATGCCACCATCGCTACCAATGCTGCTGGCAGCGTCACCCTGCGCCAACGCACCAACAACAACGCCATAGATTTGGGTGGAAACGATGTTCGAGGCACTACCCTCGGTCTGACCGATGCCGAACTCGACCGTATCAACACTACGAGGCTCCTCATCGGTGATGCCAACAGTGGCCCCATCACCCTCTCACAGCCCATTTCGCGCACCGCTGCGACAGCCCTCCAACTCACCACCGCAAGTCAGGTAAGACCCGCGACCAACGGCAATGATTTGAGCAATGCCAACCTGAGTTTTGGCAACGGTACGGATGCGCGCTTTGTCATCAACGGCACCACGCCCGATACCCAATACGAGCAACTCAACGTGGTAGGGACAGTGAACCTAACGGGAGCAGATGTGGTGTTCAGTACATCTAATGCCTTTGTACCGACCGTAGGTCAGATTTTTACCATTATCAACAACGACGAAGCGGATGCCATCATTGGTACGTTTAATGGATTATCTGAAGGGGGTATTATTTCTAACTTTTTGGGTTCAGGCTTGAATGCGGCTATTTCTTATAGGAGCGGAACAGGCAACGATGTGGTGATAACGGTGCAGGCTGCACCCCTGCCCGACTATAGGATTACGACTACGAACAACGCTATCATCATTACGGATATTTCGGGCAATGGGGAAACGCTCGATGTGAGTGAAAGCGGCAGCAATATAAGTTTCAATGTTGCGGGGCGTACTTTTAGCCTTGACGGAGGAGCCACCACTGCCTTTCCTGCTGATGTGGCCTTGACGGACATATCTAGCATCACCATCAATGCCGAAGGCGGCAATGACATCATCAACTTCGGGGCTTTCACCCAAATCCTTCCAACGCTGACCGTCAACGGCGGTATCGGCAATGATCGGTTCAATTTTAACGGGGACAGTACCTTTGCCGCCAATGCCAACCTAGACCTTGACCTTCAAAACGATGATGCCAACCCTGGCGAAGACGGAGGGTTCTTTGAGGATGATATCGATCTGCGGCTTTCAGGCAGCGGAGCGGTTATAATTAAAGTAAACACTCAATTTTTAACCGGTGACAACACCACGCTCGAAACCGTGAACGGGGACATTACCATCGAAGGCAACCAACAGGCAGTGCCGAACCTCAATGCATGGAGAATCATTATTTCCAACAGTACATTTCGTTCAACGGGCAGCGGCAACATTTCTTTTAAATCAAAAACGTTCAATAACTCCGCAGATGGGGTTGTGTTATGGGGTACAACAGTCAGCACCCAATCTGGCCATATCAATCTACAGGGAGACGTCACTGGAAATAGGGCAATCGACTTGAGTAACTCCAACATCACTACTGCTGGCGGCAATATTGTCCTGCAAGGGACAAGTAGTGCTGCCTATGGATTTGACATGAGTAGGAGTGTGGTTTCAGCGGGGGGGATGGGTACAGTTAACATCACTGGACAAGGGCAAAGCTATGGGGTATTAATGATTAATTCGACCATCACTTCAGCGGGGGGCGATGTCGCCGTCAGTGGCACTGCTACCGCAGGAACAGGAATAAATTTAAACTTCGATAGTCAAATCTCGGCGGGGGGCATGGGTACTGTGACCGTCACTGGGACAGGAGGAAATCCTGGAGCAGCTAATGATAGCGGGATTCGGCTGGAAGATAATGCGCAGATAACTTCCTCGGGAGGAGATGTCAACATTACGGCTATCGGCAATGCCGCTTCCAAAGCACTGGAATTGAATGGAGGCGCCATTACCACCGCTGCCAATGGCGGCAATATTACCATTATTGCCGACGATGCCAACATCGGAGCCAATGCCACCATCGCTACCAATGCTAACGGCAGCGTCACCCTGCGCCAACGCACCAACAACAACGCCATTGACTTGGGTGGAAACGATGTCATTGGTACTACCCTCGGCCTATCCGATGCCGAACTTGACCGCATCAACACTACGAGGCTCCTCATCGGTGATGCCAACAGCGGCCCCATCACCCTCTCACAACCCATTTCGCGCACCGCTGCGACGGCTCTCCAATTCACCACCGCAAGTCAGGTAAGACCCGCGACCAACGGCAATGATTTGAGCAATGCCAACCTGAGTTTTGGCAACGGTACGGATGCGCGCTTTGTCATCAACGGCACCACGCCCGATACCCAATACGAGCAACTCAACGTGGTAGGAACAGTGAACCTAACGGACGCAGATTTGGTATTCAGTACATCTAATGCCTTTGTACCGACCGCAGGTCAGACTTTTACCATTATCAACAACGACGAAGCGGATGCTATCATTGGTACGTTTAATGGATTATCTGAAGGGGGTACTATTTCTAATTTTTTGGGTTCAGGCTTGAATGCGGCTATTTCTTATAGGGGCGGAACAGGCAACGATGTGGTGATAACGGTAATCAACAATCTTGTTTGTTACGCAGATAACGACAATGATGGATTTGGAAACCCAAACAGCAGTATGACATTCAGCGGAACTTGCGGGTCAGGTTATGTGTCCAATAATACAGACTGTAACGACAACGACCCCTTAGAAAAACCAGGTCAAATCTGGTATGCGGATTTGGATAATGATGGCTATTCTAATGGTACGACTCTGACGCAGTGTTTGCGCCCAGCGGGCTACAAAGTAGCTACTGAGTTAACTTCAACGACAGGGGATTGCAATGACAGCAATTCTGCAATTGTCAATAGTCCAAGCGCGACAATCAATTACGCAGGTAGTCCTTTTTGTAAAAGTGTGACAAACGTGGTTGTGACTTTAACAGGCAGCAGCGGTGGAGCATTTAGTTCTACTACGGGTTTATCTATTGACGCGACGACTGGCACAATCAATCCAAGTACATCTACGGCGGGGACTTACACGGTGACGTATTCGATTGCGGCTTCGGGCGGCTGTGCAGGGGTAAATGCAACGACGGTTGTTGCTATTCAAGGCAAACCTACCATTACCCTTAATACTCTCCAACAAACCCTCAACGAAGGTAATAACCCTGTTCTTTGCGATACCGACGCGAATCCTGTGAATAGTTTACAGTTTACGGTTTCGGGTTTGTGTGTTTCGGGTTCTCCCGTTTGGCGGGTGCAAGTGGGTAGTGGTGCATGGAGCGACTGGTCTCCCACTGCCCCAGTTTCCCAACCCTCCAATAACCAACCCCACCGCTACCAAGCGGCTTGCGATGCAGCTTGTGCTTCGACTTACTCGAACGTGATTGAGTTGACGATTAATAACCGTGCTACTGTCCCCCAAAACGTGTCGCTGTTGGTAGATGGCGTGACGGTAGCCGTGGGCGAGACCAAAGAAGTGTGTAGTTTGACCAATAGTCCAATGGTGTTCAATGCCAATTGCGCGGTGGGCGAAGTGACGCTTTACTCGGTGGATGGCGGTGAATATTCTTCGGGCGTGCCCACGGGTTTGGTGGATAATCAGTATCACAATTACCGTGTTCGTTGCCGCAAATCAGACGGTACGCCGTCATGCGTAGAATCTGAATCGGGGGTGATGCGTTTGAAATTAGTAACTATTCCGACTGCTCCTACGGTATCGTTGTCGCCGACAAGTAGTTGTGATGCAACGGCCAGTTTCAGTGGATTGTCGAATTGTGGAAATTTGCGAACGGTTTGGTATAATGCCAGTACGAACGTTGCCTTGCCAAATTTACCGTCGATTGTTCCGAGTGAGACCATATCATATTACGCCCGTTGTCAAACTGAAAACGGCTGTGTAAGTGAGCGAAGTAATGTGGTCACGTTTACATTGACGCCAACCCAAATCGCGCCCATAATTACGGCTTCTCAAGAGAACGTGTGCATAGGCTCAATGGTAACAATTTCGGCCAACTGCCCATCAGGAAGTCAAACATTTTGGAATACAGGCGTGACGACACCAAGTTTTGAAGTGGCCTTTAACAACGTCACCAAGCAATCGTATTGGGCGAAGTGTATCTTTGCAGGCGGTTGTCAAAGTGCAGAAAGTATTCACAAAGACATTTATTGGAATGTTTTTGTGGTGACGTTGATAAATATTGGTGAAACCAAATCATCGGTGAAGTCAGCGAACGATAAATCATTGTGGAGTAGCCAATTCATCATGCGAGACGGTGGTCCAGAGTTGGAGCAAAGTACACAAGTGAACCCAACTTTATATTATGTAGAAAATATCAACAAAATAGCCCCGCGCTATTGGACGATTAATGTCGAAGCTTGTGGTTTTAGCACGGATGGTTCATTAACCTTTGATATGTTGGCAACACCCGAAATGGGCGTAATCCGCTCGTTCAACACGCACGAAAACAATGTACCCTACTTTATGTATGCCAACCGTGATGGCTGGACGGAATTGTACGCGCAAAACCATCCAGCCTACGGTTTTTACCAAGACAACGGTGCGGGTGGCAACGTCTATGACGCAGGTTTACCCAAAGGTTTGTATAAGTTAAGTATTCGCTATTGGGATCAAAAGGGCTGGGGTAGCATCTATCCTTCAACGCGCAAACCACAAGGCAACGTGTTGGCCTACCAAGAATACTGGTTCCGCATCCAGTCGAAAGACGGAGTAGGCGTGGGAGCCGCGAGAACAGCAGACAGCGGAGAGCAAGGAGCAAGTAATTCGGCATTAGTTCCCCCATCGGGACGGTCCGCCGCGCGGGCTAGGGGGCTGGCTGTCCTCCCCAACCCTGTCACCAACATCCTACGTCTCCAAGTATCTGACAGCAAGGGGCAAGTAGTGCGAACAGAACTTTTGGATGCGTCGGGACGCGAGGTTTTGAATCGCGAATTTGTGCCCGAAACCAACAGTCACCAAGAGGAGTTTGGGGTGCGGGAACTACCGATGGGTATGTATTTTTTGAAAGTAAGTACTTCGGACAAACAAGCGACTTTGAAAGTAGTGAAGGTACATTAACACGCCAAAGCTTGATGTTGGAGTTGAAAAATCCTGTTATCAACCTATGATGGCAGGATTTTTCAGTTATTTGCCCTAATTTGCGGCCTGATTTGATAAGATTGGAAAATGTACCCAACGGACAAGAAAAACATTGAACGACTCAACCAACTCATTGATGAAAATATACTAAATGGTAGCTATTCCATTGATGATATTTGCCTTGAATTAGGCATGAGCCGTTCTCAATTGTTTCGACTCGTGAAAGAGGAAACCGACCTCTCGACTTCTCGTTATATTCGTCGTCGTCGTTTGCTGAAGGGAAAAGAGTTAATTGAGACCACTGATCGCAAAATAGCCGAAATCGCTTATGAAATTGGCGTGGATAGCCCACAAACTTTTACGAAGTATTTTACGGAAGAATTTGGCGTTTCCCCAACCGAATATCGTAAAAATAGAGAAAAAGAGCCCCTTTTAGAGACTCCGCTTGAGGAGCAGGAGGTGGTGCTTCAAAACATTGTGCCGCCGTCGCCGCCAGTAAATGAGACGACTCCAACTGCGACCAAGCAAAAATACAAGTACGTTGCCCTGATAGTGTTGCTTGTGGTGCTGGCAGGTGTCGGGCTTTGGGTGAGGCATATATCCAAAGAAGCAGACAACTCCATCGCGGTTTTGCCTTTCAAAAGCAACGGCGATTCTGAGGCGGCGCTGTTGGCAGAGGGGGTAACCGAACAAATACACGCTTCTTTGACCACCCTCAGTCACCTAAAAGTTATTTCCCAAAACTCGTTAAAACTCTTTAGAGAGTCGAAAAAAACGATTCCTGAAATTGCCTCAGAGCTACACGTATCCTATATTTTGGGAGGTACGACAACCCTCAATGGAGCGAGTGTGCGCATAACAATGGAACTGGTAAAAGCCTCAGAAGACCGAGTGGTGTGGACAAAACAGTACGAAGGAAAGGCCACCGAGTTCATTGGTTTGGTCAATAAAATAGCCCAAGACATTACCCAACGATTTCAATTAAAACCACTACAGTCGTTGGCTGTCAAGTCAAACCAGATGCCAACCGCTAACCTTGAAGCTTACAATGAATATTTGCAAGGGAAACAATTGTTGGCAACTCGGACCAAGGAAAAACTGCTGGCAAGTTTAACGAAATTTGACAAGGCGATTGCGTTAGATTCCAATTTTTCGGACGCCTACTCTTGTAAAGCCCAGGCTTATTTTAGTTTGGGAAATTTGAGCCACATCGACTTAGACTCAAGTTTCAGAATGACGGAGCGAGAAGCGCTGAAATCCATCCGATTGGATGCCGATAATGCCCAGGCGTATGGACTATTGGCGGCCGTTTACCGTGATGAATACCGTTGGGAACAGGCTAATTCCACTTTTCTGATTGCTTTGCGTTGTAATCCAAACGACGCGCAAGTGAATTATTGGTACAGCTTGATGCTACGTTCGTTGGGGCTGCTGGAAGAGGCGGTGAAGTACAGCACCAAAGCTGTGGCTTTAGACCCGCTTTCGCCCGTGATTTTGGGCGGACATATTCGCAACTGTTCTTATGCTAATAAGAGAGAAATGACCAAAGCGGCCATTGAAAACGGCAAACTTTTGTTCAGTGATTCTTTTTTGTATTACTGGTCAACGGGCTATCATAACCTCGAAACCAAAAACTATTCCATTGCTTTGCGGGAGCTGTCCAAAGCCCAACAACTGAACCCCAGCGTCAAAGGGATTGAAGCAGCTCTTGTCTATACCCAAGCTTGTTTGGGACAAACGGCCACGGCCAAAGCGTACCTATCTTCTTTGCCCGAAGTGCCCGATAATTATAGCTACTTTGCAATGGTATATGCGGGGTTGAACGACAAAAAAAACTGCCTTTATTATCTCGAAAAAATGGCCACACTTGGGAAGATTCCCACCGATGTCAAGGTGTCGCCGTTCTTTCATTTCTTACGCGGTGATAAACGTTTTGACGCTTTGCTGCAACGGTTTGGTTTGCGAAACGTCCAGCTATCCAACTGAGCCATTTTTAGCATATATCCTGTTTTTTTCTTCAAAAAGATACGCAATTGTGCGTTTTTCTAAGTTTTTGACCGTATTTTCTAAGTTTTTGGTCATATAGTCAAACAGGGTGAGCTGTGTTTGCATCTACTTTTGGGATATCATTTTTCAACCAATTGTTGATGAAAAAGGTCTTTTCTATTGCTCACATTACCCTACTTTGTATTGGACTTTGGCTCTGGTCGTTGGCTTGCTCTTCGACCGAGCAAAGTCCCAGTGAAGTTTCGGATAGATATACCATTGCGACTGATAACTATGTTGTTTTGGCTGAAAAAGCGCTGACCTACCAGTCGGATTTTGACTGGGATGGCTGCGCTGATTTGTTGGCCGACGACGTGCAGTATTTTTTGCCCGACCGCGCCCAACCGCTCGTGGGTAAGTCGGCGGTGTTGGCCTTTTGGAAAAGCTGGCCGCAGCTTACGCACCTTGATTCTTGGCAACTCAGCCACTTCAACCACATTCCAGTTCAAACGCGTCAAGCCTTGCCATTTTCGGGGTTGTCGGGGGTGTATGTGATTTCGATGTTTAGGGGAAAGCTCCATTACGTCGATGGCCATACCCGCACGCTGAATCTGAACTGCTGCCTTCATTTTAATGCACAAAAACGCATCGACCGCTGGTATAGTTACTACGACCACCGTCCAATGATACCTACTTTGACTACTATTCAAACAACTACCTTTTAATCCGATGAATACCACAAAACTACGTTATGCTTTGTACCGCCTTGTTCTTCTATTTGGGTGGGGACTTTTTTTATTACTTGGACAAACTACCGCCGCGCAAACCTGTACGGGCGAGGTGCTGAATATTTCGACCACTGCCCCCAACCAAACGGGAAGTAGTGGTTCTTGGACGGTGCCTGCTGGCGGCCCTTATAAAATACGCATTACTGCAAAAGGTGCGAAAGGGGGAAATAGTCCTAGAGAATCAGGGGGAGCTGGTGCAGTAATGATTGGAGACTTTTTTGTTTCTCAAGGACAAATTTTGGAAGTATCGGTTGGAGCATTAGGGGCTTCACAATCGAGTAGTGTTGGCGGTGGCGGTGGCGGTGGCGGATCTGGGGTTCGTATCCAGTCTGGTTCTGTTTTATTGGTGGCAGGAGGCGGTGGCGGTGCCACACATGCCTCTTGTTTTGGCCATCTTGCGGGTGGTTCTGCAACAACTACGGCTGGAAATGGGAATGGAGGAAATGGAGGAAATGGAGGAGGTGGTGGTGGCTTGAATACCAATGGTAGTAACGGAGCAGGTTTATTTGGTGGTAGTGTTAATGGAGGTGGTGGTAGTGGGTTCAATGCAAATGGGGGAGTTGAAACTAATGGATATAATGGAGGAATTGTGACAATCGGGGGAGGAGGCTATGGCGGCGGCGGTGTTGGTGAATATGGTGGTGGTGGCGGTGGTGGATACTCTGGCGGCAATGGAAGTATATATAGTCAATCATGTAATTATACTCAATCCTCAGGTGGCGGTTCTATTAATTTGGGAACCAATCAAAACAATAGCATTTTAAACAACGCAGGTGGTCAAGTTATCATTGAGTGTCTCGGTACGGCTACGTACTCGGCCACGGTTACGCCTACTCAACCTTCCTGCGTTACACCTACGCAAGGCAGCGTGAACATTGACCTCACTGATGATCTAAATGGGCTTACCTCAGGTGGTTTGGAATACGCCATCGTAGCGGGCAATAGTTTTACGGGGACGCCCACATTTGCGGACGTTACCGCCGACCCATTGAATGTTACTTCTGGTGTGGGTACGACGGTGGGTGCGTACACCGTACGGATTCGCCTTAAATACAATCCAACTGTGTACGTGGACAAGAATTACACGCTTACACGTCCTTGTAACTGTACTTATTACGTGAAAGCCAATGCGACGGGAGCCAACAACGGTAGTTCTTGGGCGGATGCTTTTACGAGCCTACAAGATGCGTTGGAAACGGCGTGTTCAGGGGCTGAGATTTGGGTCGCGGCAGGCACGTACCGACCTACCTCGGGTACTGACCGTAATATTTCCTTTTCCATGGTCAATGGGGTGGCGATTTACGGCGGTTTTCCCAATACGGGTAGTCCAGGCTTCAGTGAAAGAAATTGGACTACGAATAAAACAATTCTCAGCGGTGATATTGGAACGTTGAATAACAGTAGTGACAATACCCGACGAATAATTTCTAATTCAGGACTCAACAGTTCTGCGGTTTTGGATGGCTTCATAATACAGGATGCAAGTAATGATGGGGGTTTTTCGCCATCAGGAATAGGGGCAGGTATTTATAATTCCAATTCCAGCGCTTCGTTTCTGAATTGTATTGTGCAGAACAATACTGCAGGGAAAGGTGCAGTAGGAGAATATAATAATTCAGCTACAACCTATGGGAATTGTTTGTTTTTGAACAACTCTGCATTAATGGGTGGGGCTTTTTATGTCCAGGGAAGTAACCCAGTATTTAACAATTGCACTATATATGGAAATAGTGCTGTTAGTAACGGAGGGGCTTTTTTCAATAATGAATTTGATGGGACCACAAGGCCGACATTGAAAAACTGCATAATTTGGGGCAATACAGCTCCTTCCAATAATCCAATATATGATATTCAGGGGGCTGTAACCTTGATTACCTCTTCTATCGTGCAAGGCGGTTGGAGCGGCACAGGCAACCTGAACGCCGACCCGCTCTTTGTGAATGCCGTCAACGGAGACCTACGCCTGCAAGCCTGCTCACCCGCGATAGATAAAGGGACGAATACCGATTCTCCCACGACTGATTTTGCGGGAAATGCGCGCCCCTTCAATGCGACGGGGGTTAGCAATGCGGATATGGGAGCGTACGAGTACCAGTCAACGTACGATTTTTGTTCTACTTGTGCCAATACGACGACTGGCATTTTGTACGTCAATGCCTCGGCGTCTGGGAGTAACAACGGCAGTTCGTGGGCAAATGCGTTTACGGACCTACAATTAGCACTCAGTATGGCTCGTAGCTACCCTTCCTGTGTGAGTCAAATCTGGGTGGCGAAGGGTACGTATAAACCTACTTCGGGCGCTACACGCACAAGCTCCTTTATGATGGTGAATGGAGTGGGTATTTTCGGCGGTTTTGATGGCACTGAAACCCAACTTTCGCAACGCAACTGGGTAGCAAATGTTACAACATTGAGTGGAGACATTGGTAATGTAGGTGATAACAGTGATAATAGCTATCGCGTTATTAGCAATTCAGTTCAGGGAGCCAGTGCTACATTGGACGGTTTTGTCGTAGCTTATGGTAATTCAGTGGATTTAGGCAACGACGCAGGAGCTGGCCTAAACAGCATTTCAGGAACCACGACTATTATTCGCAATTGTAAGTTTATTGAAAATCGAGCTAGTTACGGAGGAGCAATAAACATTGATGGGGCTTCCAACTGTACGATGAGTAATTGTTATTTTAGAGGAAATACAGGTGCAATTAATTCAGGAGCTATCAACATAGATCGTAATAGCTCTTTGACGATTACCAACAGCATTCTTGCGGAGAATACCTCTACAACGTGGGGAGGGGCTATAGTTAATGCTTACAGTACGGTGAATGTAATCAACTGTACCTTTTTTAATAATGTAAGTGGAGAAGGTGGCGGTGTACGAAATCTTTTTGGGAATACGACGATCTTAAATAGCATTTTTTGGGGGAACAGCCCGCAACAAATTCATGCTACATCGGGTGTGCTTACGACAAGTTATTCGATATTTCAGGGTGGTATTACAGGCACAGGTAATTTGAACATTGACCCTCGTTTTGTGGATGCGGCTGGTGGAGATTTTCGTTTGCAACAATGTTCCCCCGCGATAGATAAAGGAACGAATACCAATGCTCCCACGACTGATTTTGCGGGAAATGTCCGTCCCTTCAATGCGACGGGGGTTAGCAATACGGATATGGGAGCGTACGAGTACCAATCTACGTACGATTTTTGTGCTACTTGTGCCAATACGACGACTGGCATTTTGTACGTCAATGTCTCGGCGTCTGGGAGTAACAACGGTAGTTCGTGGGCGAGTGCGTTTACCGACCTACAAGCAGCACTCAGCGTGGCTCGTAATTACCCCTCGTGTGTATCTCAAATCTGGGTGGCGAAGGGTACGTATAAACCTACTTCGGGTACCGACCGTACCATTTCTTTTGAGCTGGTCAATGGGGTGGCTATTTACGGGGGCTTTGTGGGGGGAGAAGCGCAGCTTTCTGCTCGGAATTGGGTAACCAATGAAACAATTCTCAGTGGGGATATTGATGGTACTCCCGATGTGGTGACAGGCAGCGGAAGAACATTAAGCATCACGGGCAACGATAATAATTCGTACCACGTCATTTATAATAATGGCAATGGACTTATTGGTAGTTCAATTTTAAACGGTTTTACCGTAATGGGAGGAAACGCCAGTGCAGCTAGTTTACCTAATAACGATGGTGGGGGGATGTACAATAATAACGTTTCTCCTTCGGTCGTCAACTGTAAATTTATTCATAATAATGCTTCGAACAGGGGAGGGGGGGCGTATTTGAGTAATTCGAGTGTCACCATAGAAAATTGTAGCTTTAACTTGAACAGCAGTGGTTTAGGTGGTGGCGTTAATGTAGTCTCCATAGTGGGTTTCAATCATTGTCAATTCATTGGAAACAGAGCAAGAACGGGAACTGGTGGTGGAATTCGTATAGCAAGCCAGTCCACATCGTTAATAATGACTAACTGTCAAGTAAGTGGCAATAGTGCTGAAAATGATTTTGGGGGGGGGATATACAATATTGGCAACCTTACTATTTTATCATCTCAAATTAATAATAATACCGCGGGGAATGCGGGTGGGGTATTCCAAGCGAATAGGGAATTGATGATGAATCTCTGTGAAGTCAAGAACAATACGACCACTTTTCAAGGTGCTGCTATCAATTTACAAGATACCCCTAATGCTACGCTATCCAATTGTGTTATTAGTGGCAATTCAAGCCAAAATTCTCAAGGAGGTGTTACTGTCATGGCAGCCTATTCGTTAAATTCACAAGCCACCCTCATTAATTGTACCGTAGCCAATAATACTTCAGTGAGTGGTTATAAGGCTATCTGGGTTGCTAAAAGTACGAATGATGCAACGGCTAATATTGCCTTAAAAAATACGATTGTTGCCAATAACCCTGGCGGGGATTTTTTAAAGGTTGATGATCCCGATAATCCTCTTTATATCAGTACGATTCAGTCTCTTGGTAATAATTTGGACAGCGACGGAAGCAGTGGTTTCACTAATGGTATTAATGGTGATTTAGTCAATGTTGACCCTTTATTTGTTTCGTCAACAAACCATCAGCTGCAAGCCTGCTCGCCCGCAATCAATGCGGGAGATGCGGCTACTACCTCAGCCACGGTAGGACTTGTTGATTTTGCAGAAAATCCTCGTTTTTATGCTGATGGAAGAATTGATATAGGAGCGTACGAATACCAGGGCTCTTTACCTAATGCGATTTCCCCTACGGTGGGAACCACCAACCCTACTACTTGTGGTGGCTCAAACGGTAGTATTACTTTGAGCGGATTTTTGAACAATACCACCTATTCGGTTGCATATAAAAAGAATAATACAGCGGTTTCGGCGGCTAACTTTACCTCTGATGGTAGTGGCGTAATTACATTAACGTCTTTGGGAGCAGGTAATTATACCGATATTGTCGCTACCTATGGTACATGCGTCAGTAGTGCGGCCACGGCTAGTTTACAAGACCCAGCCAAACCAGTTCTTACGTTGAGTACGATTCCAGCCATCTGTACAGGAGCTACGAGTTTTACGATACCGTATAGCGCCCCAACAAATTCACCGAACAAGTTCTCGATTTCAGGAACGGGTATCACAACGGTTAGTGATGGTGATTTGTCTAATCCCATTACGGTGGCACTGAGCAGCCCAGCTTCGGGAAGTTCGATTTCTTTTAAACTTACGGTCAAAAATTCGATTACTAATTGTGTGTCAGATGATATTACGGGTTCAGTGACAGTTAATCCCATAAGTGTGGGAGGCGCGGTGAGTTCTGCTCAAACGATATGTTTGGGGACGAATCCAGCAGATTTGAGTTTGTCGGGTCAAACGGGGAATGTGGTAAAATGGCAAAAGGCTAGTGATGCTAATTTCAGCACTCCAATTGATATAGCTTCAACGGCGACGACATTATCAAGTGCAACAATTGGCAACTTAACGGCAGATACGTATTTCAGGGCGGTTGTAAAAAGTGGGGTATGCAGTGAGGCTTATTCTTCTTCGGTGTTGATTCAAATTCACCGTAAACCCACAATTACGTTATCGACGCTCCAACAAACGCTAGTTGAAGGTAACAACCAAACTTTCTGCGATACGGACGCTAACTCCGTTAATAGTTTACAGTTTAATGTTTCGGGTTTGTGTGTTTCAGGTAATCCTGTTTGGCGGGTGCAAGTAGGTAGTGGTGCTTGGAGTACTTGGTCGGCCACTGCCCCCGTTTCGCAGCCCTCCAATAACCAACCCCACCGCTACCAAGCGGC
>Ga0102832_1000661_pt1 | contig 43338 bp, 37 predicted proteins | sample EBPBio282013_DNA_FD_88942 | JGI IMG/M metagenome (GOLD analysis project Ga0102832, IMG submission 88942) | Wastewater treatment Type I Accumulibacter community from EBPR Bioreactor in Madison, WI, USA - Reactor 2_5/28/2013_ DNA (Illumina Assembly) | ecosystem: Engineered > Bioreactor > EBPR >... | reverse complement strand
TATTATAAAAAATTTCCATCAAATAACTCTTAATATGAAGTAAGTAAAGGTACACCTTTGTTTACGCTTCGATAAGCAATAAAAAAACCCTGATAAAGTGTAAATAAAATATAAAAACATACCTTTATTGACTTTGTAAATAAAGGTGGTATTATTTATTTACATTATATATAAGAAGAGGGGATGTAATGGGTATTTTTTGGTCTTGCGTGCTCATGGTCTTGTGTACTTGCTCTTACTCCATTGCCTATGGATTTGAAGTAAATAAATACACAGTAATTTGCGCTGGCATTGCAGGTATTCTAATTGGGCTTGATTTTAGACTTCGTGAAATACGAAACGAAATACAAGTAGCAAAGCTAAATTAAAGTGAGATTCATATGACTGGACAACAAATAGGTTATATACGTGTTTCATCTGAAGGGCAAAATACTGCAAGGCAACTTGATGGTATCGCTTTGGACAAGGAGTTCACAGATAAAGTTTCTGGTAGCACTAAAAAACGACCTCAATTAGAAGCCTGTCTTAATTACTTAAGGAAGGGTGATACATTACATGTTCACAGTATTGATAGGCTTGCGCGAAACCTTATTAATTTACAAGAAATAGTCGAGGGCTTAGTTGTTAAAGAAGTGACGGTTGAGTTTCATCACGAAAAACTCACTTTTACTGGTGATGATAACCCAATGGCAACTCTGACTTTGCAGTTAATGGGAGCATTCGCAGAGTTTGAGCGAAGAATGACCAGGGCAAGACAAAAAGAGGGTATTAGCGCAGCGAAAAAACAAGGTAGGCATTTGGGTAGGCCAAGGCTTGAAAAGTCGCTTACAGAGGTTGCTATGGGGTTTAAAATGGAAGGTTTGAGTGTAGCTAACATTGCTAAGGAGATGAAATTATCGAGACCAAGCGTTTACAAGCTTCTTTCACAGGCAAAGTGATTAAAAAACAATCTCTTGTGCAATAAATTATTAAGATTTTATGGTAAGTTTTCTTCGATTCAGAGCATATGTATAGTAAGATATATGTAAGTGATAAGCCTGTAATTAACGGCCATTACGACTCAACCAACCAAGGTGTTATCCCGTCGAAAGTTTAAACCTTGGCTGGTTACTTGAAGTGCGTAAAGGTGCGTATTTTAGAGAAAAAAAATCTTTGATCAATACTTAGTAAGACCTAAAGTTCAATAAAAGATTTTTCATAACTGAAAATAACAACGCTCCCTTTCGTTATTATAAACATTGCTTTTTATTGATTGGAACCATTTTAAGAAAATATATCAACTGTTGGACTAAAAATATAAAACAATAAGAATAATAACAACGCACTTCGATTAATAAACTATTAATTGAGGTGAAAATAAATGGAAGTTAAAGATAATAAATCTCAGGATGAGATCAATTTACCCGAAGCACTGCTCAAAAAATTATCTTACAATCAAAAACTAATCGTCGAAGCTCTTGCTAAAAACCCTAAAGGCATGCTTTCGCGTTATTTATCTCACAAAACAGGCGTATCTAACAAGTCTGACACTATAAAAAGGCATGTTCGAGAATTATTGGCGAAATATGACCTTGAAATTCGCACTAAAAGAATACCTGAAAAAGCCCAGTGGCTATGGTCATTAAATTACATTTCTTCTGGAGAGTAAATAATGAACGAAAGAAGGTATGTAAGTAAAGGCCGCATAGAACGAATGGCTTCAGGAACTATTGCACTGGAGCTTATTGATGACTGCTACAAGGAAGATAAACCAAGCAATGAATCAAAAAGTGATTTCCTAAACAAAGTTTCTCTATTAAGGGATAAGGTAGGCAGTAAATGCTAGTGCAGGTGATTAAATGACCGGCACAGCGGGCACTGTGCCAAAGGCCAACAAAACACAGACCAATTATACATCACTAGACTCTCAAGAGGTAGTGTTTCGCGCCAATCAATATGGCTGGCCTCCAATTTTAATGCACTTTAACACGCCACATGATTGTTTGACCGGCAAGAAAACTATTTGCCCTTTATGTCATGAAAAGAAATTTAGATTTGTAATAAAGTCTGATGGTAGTTGTCGATACATTTGCGTTTGTACAGACAGCAAGTACCGTGATGGCTTTGCCCTTATAGCCGAGATTAACTCAATTGATAGCAAAACAGCATTTAAAGCGGTTGCAGAGTTCCTAGGCTTTAACAAAAAGACGCCAAAAAGTGAAGGGAAGCTTAATAAAAACATTGAAGACTACAAAAGAAGACAGAAAGAGGCGGAGCAAGAACGTAAAGCTAAAATTGTTTCGGATAAAGACGATGGCGAAGCACACGCAAAAGCAGTGCTGGCAAAGTGCGAGATGGGCGAACATCAAGACTTTATAAGCAAAGGTTATAAGCATGAAGTATTAATTAATAAAAAGCTTTATAAAATAACTTACCAGAGAGTTAATGATAAAGGCGTAGTTGAAAATAAAACCCAAACCGTTCCAGTTGGAGCAGCAGTATTTCCAATTTATGACATTGATAACCCAAAACGTATCATTTCATTTCAATTCATTAGTCCACACATAAACTCTCGAACTGGCAAGTACCCAAAAATGATGCTAGTTGACTCCGTTACCGCTGGGTTTTGTGTTATTCCGGGCAACGCTCAGTTGCCTTATTTCTCGGTAGCTGAGGGCTATAGAACAGGGTTATCGATTAACTTTTCTCTAGGATGTACGGTAATTGTTTTGTTTGATGCTAACGGAATTAAATCAAGAACACAGCGCGTTAAAGAATTGTTTCCCAATAAAGAAATTATCATTTGTGGTGATAACGATGAAGAAAAAGGAGGCCAAAAAGCAGCCCAAACAGCAGCTTTTCATGCAAAATCCAAAGCAATAATCCCACTTGAGAGTGGCACTGACTGGGATGACTATAGACAAAAGCATGGCGAGAACAGACTTCGAGTTGAAATTAACCGCCAAATAACAGAACTCAGCTTTAAACCCGTTGAGATTAAAGGCGGCATCACAGGGATAAGTGCCAATAGCTCTATACTACTGGATAGCGGAGATGGAGTTTCATTTGCTGACGCTTTAATTAATCACACTGGAAAGCATTGTATTTGCCCCATTTCTGGCGAGAAAGCCATTATCAATGCTGGCTCTATTTACTGCTACGAAACAAGACAAGTTATAACCCCAATCATTGCAAGTCTTTATGATGCTGAGTTAGTCGCTAAATACAAAAAACTCACCAGTACAAAAAAGCGCGTAAAGGAGCTTTCCAACAATTCAGACCCAAAAAACGTTTATGCATTTACTGCAGCACTCTCGCATAGGGTGGGAGCTGACATTCCTTCTTCACGCTTCAAGGATTGGCTTTATTTAAAAAACCAAGTTGTCGCTCCAGATGAAATCATTAATTTCATTCAATGCCTCAGTAGAGCAAGGATAAACCAATCAAAAAGTCTTATATCCTTAGACCCAAAGCGATTTAAAAATAGAATCCATTTAAAGCAAAAAAATGGACTTCTCGACTGGCTTCCTGGGGTGGAACAAATAAAAAATGGTGGTTATAAAGTAGTAGCTGTGAAAGCTCAACACGGACAAGGGAAGTCTCAAGACTTCATGAAGCAAATGTTTAATCACGCGATTGGTCTTGGCGGTGCGGTAGCTATTGCCCATAGAAGAAAGCTTATCACCCAATTAGCTGATGTTCTTGAATGCATTCATTACCAAGATGACAGTGATTATATTTCTTATGCTGGTGGCGTTAAAAACTTAGCCTGCTGCTTGCACTCATTCAAGCATGAGAAATTCTTAAATCATTTAGTTAATTCTCACTCCATATTCATAGATGAAGCCAGCCAATCACTTAAAGCGTTTTATACGGACTCAAACATCGAGAAAGGATTGGCTAAAAAATTCTCTGAGTCAGCCAAACACGCTCAATGCGTTTATCTTCTTGATGCCGACTTAACCGAGAATGACATAAAACGATGGGCGAGTCTTTTAGGTGTTAATGAAGATGAAATATTGGTTATTACTGCCGAGCCACCCGTTAGAGACTTCACAGTTAACTTAACCTGCACAGCAAGCTTGAAGTACTTTAAAACGTCTATTGTTGAGTCGATAAAACAAGACTTAATGTTAGGTGTTCCTTGCGTATTGGCTGTTGAGTCAGAGGCTGCGGCACGCTCCATTCATAAATACTTTGAAGAACACTTTCCAGATAAAAAAATCGTTTTGCTTTCTGGTAAGTTACCCGCAGGAGAAATAGACCCTTTCATTGAAAACATACAGGTTAAGATGGCCTCTACAGACCTGCTAATTCATACCTCTGTTATTGGCACTGGTGTAAGCATTCAGCACGCGAATAGACGATTTAAAAAAGGATATGGCCTATTTACCGGAAGCATCTTAAGTGCCACTGAATCATTGCAAATGCTAAGGCGTTGCAGAGACGTGACTAACTGGGAGGTAAGCTTGCTTTGCCGTCCTGCAGAAATGTTTATGACCAGCTTCTACAAAGACATAGGCTCTATTGAGCTTTCTAAGGTGCTCCTTTTGGATGAGGTAAAAAGCAGTGTGCTCATGGAAAGAGAACAAAATAAATCGCTGTTTATTCATGCGTTCCGAAATCTTCTTGAAGAGTACAGCATTAAGTTAATCGAACACTGCGGCTTACCAGAGTATGCGATTGATGGCTTAATGCATTCATCAGAACTCAATGAAGAAGACATAAAAGACCTTCTTAAAGCAAGCCCATGTTCACTAGATAAGGCGGAACAAGCAAGGAAACGTGGCTACAAAGACCGTGATGAAATGCTTAATTCCAAATCGGCACTATTAGCCAATCATTACAAGATAAGTCGTATAGGGGTAGAAGAAGCCGAACTTGAATGCACTCCTGCATTAAGGCATTCAGCAATAAAAATGGAAATTATTGTTAGTTTGTTGCGTGGAGATAAAGGGGATCTTGTTAAAGAGCTATTAAACAGCGCAGGGATATCACTCGACCTATTCAAGAAGCAACGGCTAACACAAAAACAAATCAAAGCACTAAGAAACGGCATAGCCAGCAAGTGCGCAGAGCTTTGGAGACTTGGGCTTATTAAAGAGCGGTACGCCAAGCAGGAAAAGATTCCGGAAGAAACGCCCATCAAATTTATTAAAGAAGTGCTTGTTGGCCCGCCGTTACGGTTCGTGCTTCCTGGGGCCACTTTGACAAATTTCAGACTGGAAACTTACCAATAATCTCTTCATATTCCGTTTGAGCGTCAGAAATTGATAACTTTGAGTAAATTTCAAGCGATTTACGACTCTCATGGCCTGAATATGGCTGTATTAATGCATCATCTATTCCCTGCTTCTTCAGCCACGTGAATAAAAAATGCCGTAATTTGTGTGGAGAAATGGAGTGTTCCATCCCTGCTTCACGAGAGTATCCTTCAAGAATTTTTCGAATTCCTCGATCAGTATACTGTTTTTTCCAGGATGATTCGAACAAATATTGACTTCCTTTTCCACGCATATTATGTACATGGATAGCCAATACTTCCTTAAAGGAGTCAGGAAACGGAACTATCCTATCTTTTTTACCCTTGCCATCAGTAATCCTGATCTGGCAACTGTCAAAATCTATATCACTAAGTTTAATATGAACCAGCTCACTGACTCTTACCCCAGTATAAAGTAGTGTTTTAATCATAAGCACATGCTTCATATTGCGAGATTTCCACACCGCCTCGTAATATTTACAAATCTCTTCTTCTGTTGGCACGTAAGGCAATTTTTTATCTTTATGGAGAATCTCAATACTTAGTTCTTTACGTAAATGCCTAAACAACTCTCGAAGATAATTATAATCAGGGTTCTCTTCTCGTAAAGATTTAGCTAACTGCTTCGCTTTCTGCCTCACGGGCGTACGTTTTGTTTCGGTCATTTTGTATGCTCTTTTCTATTATCTCAATGGTTATTCGCTTGTAAAGATCGAGCGGAAATAACCCATAAGGATTGATGTGTGCGTGAATAAGTGGGGTTAAAGCGCGCTTGTCTTCAGGCGTTAATTTATTAGCCCAAGCAGGATCCGATAGTATTTCCTGGATAATGAGCGTATTGATGTACACCATGCAGACTTGCAATAAATGCAAGCAAGACACGGCAAGAGCTTGTTCTCTAGTTTTGTTGGTAGATAATTCCCCCAGCTTTCCATAAAAAATAAAGTGCATAATGCCATTAAGCCGTTCAACCACATTGAGGGACTCATTAATCTCAATGCGCAAGTCCTCGGAAGACAAATAGCGGCACAGGAATATTGTTTTTACCGCATTACCGATTTCAATAAATGCTTTATAAACAGGGTTATTGTAGTTTTCCTTGCTGAATTTTTTAATGAGGACATCGGCATCTACTGTCCCTGTTTTTAGTGCCGCGAGATGCTTGACGTATTCATCGTAGTTTTCCTCGATAAGCCGCCAGTTAATCGTGGATTTTAGAATTGCATCTAAATTAGGATAATTGTTTTTGTGTGCTGCCGTTGGATAATAAAGCTTTTGCCGATTGATCCCTTTGATTCTGGGTAATAAATCAAAGTTTAATCCATGACTAAAGGCAAAACCAACCGTACTTTGCCCATGAGTATCTGTATATGTTTTATTCATGTTCATTTTCGTATCGTGCTTTAAAACGCCAGTAATCATGGCGCCAACCTCTGATGATAAACACGTTTTGATCTGAGAATGAACCACCATTGATTTTGTATCAACGTGCCAGTAAATCATGACACCACGCTCTTTATAGCGGGGATGCCATTCACTCATGAGATTTTGGTCCCAACTGCTCACTTGCGTGGAATCACAAGCGCAACCAGTTGTTGCTTCACCCCAAATGGCAGGATCTCTAATAGCGATTATTTCATTCACAATATCAACAATGGCGGCTTTGACATTGTCTTCATTGATGAAGCGCCGCTTCACATAACTTAAATCAGAATGGCTGGCATCATCATTTGCAGCGCTGACCCTTTTTAAACCTGTGTTGCTACCTAAGGCATATAAACAGAGTAACAATCTTTTTTGTAAAAGATCCCCATCCAGGATTTCTCGATTGGCCACGGAATGAAACTGCTTGGTAAAGCCAACTCGTAATTCAGCCTCTTTTAAAATATCAATTAAATTGATCGTGGACCAACGACGATTAATTTCTCGCTGCAGCTCATCAAGGTAAACAGGTTCCGCCTGTGCTGTTAATGGTGTTAGTTTGATATGACCACCATTTTTATCAAGGATTTTAACTTTTTTGTTATAGGGAATGGTGTCATTTAGATTTTGTAAATTGCGGTGTAACTCGCTCTTCAACTTTTTAATAAAATCAGATGCTTTTAATGGCAATCCAAGCTGTAAGTAACACGCTTCGCGGCAAGTTTCCCAATCAGTGGGCAAATCATCATCAGGGTTACGATAGCGATAAGCGCCTTCAATCCAAATAAGCTTGCAACGAAGTTTTTCACGCAAAAGTTCAAGCACTGCTACTTCATAATTAAGACGATTGATCTTGTTGGCGGTTTTTTTTGAATCCTCATCATCGGCATCAGGAAGGACGTTTTCTGTTTCAATCACCATCGACTTCCATGGCGCAGGGATAATATTCGTAATGGGAACAGTTTTTGCGTCAGGATAATAGGTATCCGTTAGATCTTGATGTTCCTTAATAAAGGCAATGGCCTCTAGGAAAGAGCGACCCTCCGAGGTATTGGCCTGAAAACTAAATGCATCTAATAATTCCAGGAGTGTCTTTCGGTGTGCATGAGAATACAGTGAACGAACTTTGGTATTGACCTGACTTTGATACCACCTATTACCACTGTGCTTCATTTCATTGACAATATTTTTTAGTGTCTCCTGGCTAACCTTAGGATAAATTTCATCTGCAATAATCCCTTGTGGATTTTCCACTGCTGTGGTTGCCATTGTGCATAAAATATCAAACTTTCCATTGACTCGTTTGACATCAGAGAGAACTCTCTTATCAACGTGACTCTCTGCTGACGTTTTCATGTTGTGGATCAGTTTGATCAACAAATCAGCCACACTATCCGTCAATAGTTGTGAGCGTATATGGAAAAAGCAAGCCATTGAAGCCATGCGCGCATTAGGTACAAACTCAAGGATATTGCTTGGCGAAGCAGCCATAATGCGCTGATAATATTTTTTGATAAATTTTCTGGGAGCACCACCGAATATTTGGGTGGGGGTAGGGACGCTTCGGATAACCATCAGCTTTTTAATTTCAAACGCAACGTGTTTTAATTTAACACCAGATGGATCAGATTTTAAACGACGAAGTGTTACCTCCGTATTGATATCAGGCTCTGTTTTAACATCATCGGTATCCATATCGTCATGCAAAAGACTCTTAAACAATTTTAGTGCGTCAGGGGATAATTGCTTAGAAATAGTTGCAAAAAATTGCTTTTCAAAGCGAGCTATTGCTGAACGAACATAACGGTCAATTTTTTTTGGTGAAAAGGGTTCTATTTTCTGTTCCTTGAGAAATTGATAAGCTTTTTCTCGGTATTGTGGCATCGTATAGGGCCCATTTCCACCTTGCTCCAACAGCCAGGTGATTAATTGCTCTGCATCGGATAAAGTAGCTGTTCTAAACCCAAGAAATTCACGTATTTTCTGGCGAAATCGTTTGGCGGTTCGATTCTCCAGGTAAATGGGTTCAAACAAAAAAGAACTGACTTTTAATTGACTGCTCAGTGCATGAAGGAGCATAGGCTCAATTGCATCTTTCTTCGTTGGGTATCGCCCCTTTGTTTGGAAGAATTTTAACATCATGGCAAAGGCTAATCGATTCTTTTCAGTAGTATTTGATTGGACAAATTTTAATTCTTCGGAATCCAAGCAAAGAAATGTTTCTGAAAAGAGAGAATTTAACAACATATACTGCAGTTCCTAGAATTATGAATGTCGGTAAAGAATGCGGATAATATGAGGCTAAAAAATGGATGTCAATCAATATTTGATCGCGCTTTGATCTTTTTTCCTCGATCATATTTTTATTCGGAACTTAATTGCATTGAAATAATCAAAGAAAGTGTTAAAACAAGAAGACAAACTGAGAGTTGTAGACAGGGTAGTTTAAAAAGTAAGATCTTGACTCCAGGGATAGTGTCTTTTACAAAGTGGCCCCAGGAAGCACGAACCGTAACGGCGGGCCTTGTTAGCTGGGGCTTAGTGGTTGAGACAGTAGAAACAAGAAGAAACGACAGAGAAAGACAGCTTGAGATTAGCGTGCCAACACCATTGGCCAGACGATTAAACCTTGATGCCAGAACAGATAAACAGGTTTTACAGGAAAAGGTATTAAAGCTACGAAGAGAAAGATTGAGTCTAGGGAACATAGCAAAAGAATTAGGCATAGCGAAGTGGGCGGTACAACGAATTATAGAATCGTAGCAAATGTACACGCTTCGGTAGTTTATTTATATGTTAACTCTCAATCCGTGTACAAATGCTACGGTCAATAAATAAACAATGAACAGGTAAAGCAAGACGTAGCAAATGTACACGCTTCGATAGTTAATGCTATCTAGAAAGTGATTGTGTCTTTCGTGGTAATGATGAACACAGATGCTTAGATGGGTTGATGAGCTAACACAAACAATATCACTTGCTGGTAAGTGGTTAGGTTTGTTATCCCTGACTTTCACGACTAATACACGCGAAGGATGAAAGCCGGAGTTTTTAGACAATTCCGTGCGCGTATGCATTATGGGATTTGGTTGTTTTAGTTTCGCACCCAATACGCGCGAAATGATTGCCCTGAATTTTCATACCAGTACGCGCAAGCGCGTGTGCGTTATGGAGTATGGAATAGTGGGTGAGTTTTTGCAGTCTATAAAAGAGCGGATTATAAGTTAGGGTTATGGTAATTATCACAGGCTAATACACGGGCGCGTTATAGGGTGTGGTTTAGTAAGCAGGGTTCTTAGGGATTATAAACGCGTGTGTTATGGATTATGGCTAAAAATTCCATAAGAGCAATATTATTGCAGGTTAACGCGCGCGCATATCAAGGAGTATGGAGGGATTTTATTAACTCAACACTTATTTGCAAAAGGGTAGAAACATTGGTGCCTTTGCGCGCATCATGAGGTTTGGTTTTATGGAGCTTTGCGGAACTAATACACGCGCTCATCTTGGGGTATGGATTTATAAATCAAAAAGGAGTTATTTATGGTAGCAGTTTACATAAGAAGTGATGGCGGTATTGGTATTTCTCTATTTGCTAATGACCCCAAAATGCCTAGAAAGAAACGGGGAGCTTGTGACGCAAATACACGAAGAAATACGTTGTGCCAAGCTCCTCCTGTGTGGGATAAGAGCAAGGATAAGCCAGTTAATGGTCGTTGCAAGTTGCATGGTGGCAAATCAACAGGGCCGAAAACAGAGGCAGGACGTGAGGCAATACGTGAAAGCAACCGAAGGAGATCCAGAGCTAGACAAGCTCTTTCTGGCGAGAAACAGGTACTTTAATCGAGAATCAAATTCCATTTTTGCAAGATGGTGGGTGGGGTATGGGGGTTTTTAGGTCATAGGGTGTCATTCGGAGTGGTACAACTCTCTTGAGTTCTCTGCCAGTAAAATTTTATGGTGTATAAAAAATGTATGGATGGTGTGGGGGGTATACCTAACTACTGAAAGAGGTGGGAGGGGTATGTGAATATTTTGCTCTGTTTTATGGGTTGCTCCATCAGCCCATAGAAATACTTAGATTAAGATGTTCTTTAACTCAGACATTGGCGCCTGAAACTTTATCATTAATCCATCAGGCCTTGTTATTTCAAATTGAGTTAACTTGGTTTCGTCAGTTGTTTTAAGGCCTGCTTTGGTGGTTATGCTCTTTTGTGACGTCTCTGCTAACCCTAAAGATTGTCTCTTGTTATTTAGTCGTGCTGGCTTTATTCCAATTTCCTTTAGAATCTCATTTTCAGGGCATTTTGTTGTTTCAATAAAGTTAAAAATAGCCCCCCAAATCTCATCTGGCATTTTTTCAGACGGATTCTTTTTATTCTTTCTCCATTCATCAATCATTGCTTTTATTTGACCAATAGCTTGTTTTTGTTCTTCATTCATTGGTTTTCCTCATTCGTTTTATTTGTCTTTGGTTTACCTATTCGCACGCGTGTTTTTGGGTATGGACAATTTTCAGATTCATCTCAGAACGCTTCGATAATGCAACCTTTATTGATACTTATAGTCCGTGGTCTTATAAGTATAGGGCGAATATTCTACATGTATGCGCAAAAAACATCTATCACTTATTAAAATAGGCACAATAATTAGAGAGCTCCGTAAGGAAAAGGGGTTTTCTCAGGAGTCTTTTGCTTCTGAGGTTGGTCTCGACCGTACCTATATGGGGTCTGTTGAGAGAGGGGAGCGCAATATAGCTGCGCTTAATCTGATTAAAATTGCGAAAACCCTTAACGTAGAAGTTGGGGCCTTGTTTCCTGCCGCTGAAAGTTTATTTGTAGATTAAGCCTGTTGCGTGGTTTATCTTTTTGTCTGATGGGTGCTATTTCTAAAAACGGCCACTATTTCTTGGGTGGTTGTTGTTCCTTCTGCTGCCCTAACTGTTATTTCCAAAACAGCATCATTTTCTTCGATTGATATTCCATTTGTGTCGAGAAATATTATTGCAGATTGGTATGCCGTTCTCTTATTGGCATCTGGAAAAGCATGGGCTTTGGCAATAGCTACTAGGTATAGGGCGGCCAACTCAAAAAGGTCTGAAGTTCCATTATATAAATATTCATTTACAATTCGAGTGACCGCTCCTTCAATCAATCCAGGGTTGTGTGAAGGAACTCCTGGAAGAGTCGCTTGTTGAATACTGCAAACATTCTCAGCTGTAAGAAATTCTATATCACTCATCTATCAGCTAAAGCCTGGATATTTTTAGCGTGTTTTTTTTGTACGCGTTTGAGTGCTGCATTGAACTTTTCTTTGCTAGCAAATTTAACGGTTTTGGTTTCAGAGATGTTTTTAGGGGTCAGCAACACGGGCTGATGTCCTCTTCTGGTGATTTCAATGGTTTCACCTTTCTCTACACGCTCTAAGGCGTCAGCAAGATTTTCTCTGAAAGAGGTATAAGTTAAGGTATTCATGATTTCACCATTTAAAAATGTACATGTACATATTAACATAATAGCATAGTCTTAGTAAAACGTTATACGTAGATTTGGTGCCCCAATTGAGGTACGCTGATTAACAAGAACATTTACAGGGTTTTGTTATGAGCAAATCAGCTTATATCAGGGCGAGAATTGAGCCTGAGTTAAAAATCGAGGCAGAGGCAATCTTTAAGGAGCTTGGCGTTACTGCCACCCAGGTCATTACCATGCTTTATAGGCAGGTATTAAGAACCGGTAAGATTCCTCTGGATTTGAACCTGGTAAAAAAAGAAATAAATCGCCAGGAAGGCTAAATATTAATTATGGGATAGTAATGGATGCACATTATTCGAATTATCAGTGCCTTATGCATGTTTTTAATCATTCAAACGGCATGGAGCGCAGCATCGCTAACGTTTAAAGAGGCACTGGCAATCGCGTACCGCAATAACCCAGACCTGCAAGCAGAAATTGATAAGGCACGCGCGATGCGTGGATACTTCATCCAAAGCGGTCTTTACCCTAATCCCCAGGTTACCTTAACCGCAGAAAACTTTGGTGGTTCAGGTTCTTATTCAAGCTATGAGGCGGCCGAAACCACAGCTTCTATTACCCAACCCATCCCTTTAGGACATCGCTTGTATTATCAACAAAGAGCAACCTATGGTGATTACCTCGCTTCTTTAGCGCAAATTCAGGTATACAGGGCAACGTTATACATTAATGTAGGCACAGCTTATGTAGATGCCTTGTATGCCGGCCAATGGCATGAAGTGACCAAGAAGTTAACGCGAGTTAATGAAGACATCGTAGCCGCTATTGATAGGCGGGTAAAAGCCGGTGCCGGTGCGGAGTTGGATTTACGGTTAGCGCAAGTGCGACTAGGTGATGCGCGCATTCAAGAGAAAAAAGCAGGTCGAGATACACTGGCTCAACGTGCTAAATTATCACGTCTTTTGGGTGATGGTTTGCGTGAAGACCGTCGTTTAGTCGATAAAGGACTTCCTGATGTGGCATTAAAGTGGTCTGAACTCATTAAAAAACTGCCGCAAAGCCCGCAATTACAACAAGTACAAATCCAATTACAAGCCAAGCGCGCTACCATCACTGCCGTTAAAAAGGCGGTATGGCCTGACTTAAATGTACAATTGGGTGGACGATATTTTGAAGACGACGGCTCCAATGCGGTGGTTGCCTCGGTTAATGCTGAAATACCAGTATACAATCGAAACCAGGGTAAAATCCTTACTGCCGAAGCCCAATACACACAAACAGCCCATCTGTATCAAGGCACACGCTTGGACGTTCGTCAAAACGTTTATACCGTGTTCCTACAAGCACAACAAAGCCGATACGAGGCGGATTTAGTAACAAAATCCCTACTTCCTTTGGCACGTAAATCCATCAACTTAGCGCAAGAAGGTTATAAAATGGGGCGTTACACCTACCTTGAATTATCGCTTTCTTTAAATACGTTATTTGAAGAAGAGCGTCATTACCAACAAGCCCACGCAGATTTCCATAAAACCCTAATCCAGCTTACAGGGCTTCTAGGACTACATCCGACTAAGGAAAGTAAATGAATCGACACCCAATTAAATTAATCCTTGCGCTTATCATTCTTCTGGCGAGCGTTAGTATTATTTCAGGCTGTTCTAGTGAAGCGCCTAAAGAAGAAGGCAAAGAGGAGCAAATAGAGAAAGGGGCACAAGGAGGTCGGTTACTTAAAAAGGATAAGGTTAGCCTGGAGCTTGTGTTGTTTAGTCAAGGAATGCCACCCCATTTCCGTGCTTATGTCTACCAAAACAACCAAATAATTGACCCAAAGAATGCAAAATTAACCATCCAATTAACACGATTTAACCAGAAAAAAGAAAACATCATCTTTGTTCTTGATGGTGGCTTCTTGCAAAGCAACCAAGTGATTCGTGAACCTCATTCGTTTGATGTCGCCGTTCAGCTAGACCTCTCTGGTCAAAATTATTCCTGGAATTACTCAAGCTATGAAGGGCGAGTCGAACTGCTGCCGCCAACGCTTAAAGCAGCTGATATTGAAGTAGCAACAGCCACAAGCCAGACCATTAAAACCCAATTAAAAGTGGTCGGAAAAATTGTCCCTAACCGCGATACGCTGGCACCCATTTACGCACGGTATGCGGGCATCATCCAAACCATGAATAAGAACTTGGGCGAAGAGGTCAAAAAAGGCGAACCTCTGGTGACTATTGAAAGCAATGAAAGCTTGCAAAACTACACCATTAACGCCCCGATTACTGGCACCATTGTCCAAAAGTATGCGACCAATGGTGAATTAGCGCAAAGCACCAAGCCCGTTTACGATGTGGCGAATTTGAATGATGTATGGGCTGACTTTACCTTGTACCGTAAAGAAGCACCGGCGATAAAAAAGGGCATGACTGTACGCGTCACCGGAGATGATGGCAAACCCGACTCAACCAGTATCATTTCTTATATTTCGCCTCTCGGCATTGAAGACAGTCAAACAACACTTGCACGCGCTGTACTACCCAACCAAAACCGCCTATGGCTTCCTGGAATGTATGTGAACGGTGAAGTCCTCATTAAAGAAAAAAACGTTCCTGTGGCCGTAGCACTTTCTGCTATCCAACGCCTGGGTGAGCAAGAGGTGGTGTTTGTTCAACAGGGTAATTTTTTTGAAGCAACTCCTGTAAGCCTTGGGCAGCAGGACAATGAATGGGTTGAAATCCTGTCGGGCTTGGAAGAAGGCCAGCGCTATGTCATTAAAAATAGCTTTTTTATTAAAGCAGAACTCGGCAAGGAAGGCGCAAGCCACGACGACTAAGGATAGATGATGCTGGAAAAGATAATCCGTTTTTCACTAAAACACCGCTGGTTTATCCTATTGTTTACGCTCATGCTGGCGCTTTTGGGGGTCTATAACTTTCAAAAGCTGCCTATTGATGCGGTACCGGACATTACCAATGTGCAAGTACAAATCAATACGCAAGCCTCGGGGTACTCGCCTTATGAGGTAGAACAACGCATCACCTTTCCTATTGAATTAGCGATGAGTGGGCTACCCAATTTAGATTATACCCGTTCTTTATCGCGCTATGGCTTATCGCAAGTCACCGTCGCTTTCAAAGATGGCACCAATATTTATTTTGCACGCCAATTAATCAATGAACGATTACAAGAAGTTAAAAACAAATTACCGCCCGATGTTGAAACCTCGCTAGGCCCTATCTCCACGGGGCTTGGCGAAATTTTCATGTATACCGTAACTAATAAACCAAACCTTCCCAAAGACAAACACCTTAACCCAACTGAGCTGCGTACGATTCAAGATTGGATTATTAAACCGCAATTACGCAACGTTGAAGGTGTGGCCGAGGTTAATACCATTGGTGGTTATGAGAAACAGTTCCATATTACCCCTGAGCCTGCCAAATTGGCGCGTTATAACTTAAGCCTTACTGATGTAGTGGAGGCATTGCAGCGTAACAATGCCAACGTTGGCGCAGGGTATATTGAACGTAACGGCGAACAAAATCTCATTCGTGTGCCAGGGCAAGTACAAAACATTCCTGACATTGAAAATATTGTGGTGGCTAATTTTGAAGGCACTCCGGTGCGCATTCGCGATGTGGCCGAAGTAGCATTAGGTAAAGAGTTGAGGACGGGCGCTGCTACTGAAGACGGTAAAGAGGTGGTGTTGGGTACGGTGTTTATGCTCCTGGGGGAAAATAGCCGTACCTGTTACGGCTCGCGTTTATAAACACCTCGGCTCGCAATCATCGCATTTTTTTGGCCCAAATTAATTGCGACTATAATTTAACTTCGGCCCACTTTAATTGCTTCTATAAAAATTCTGGCTCACATTAATTGCGAATGAGCCCACATTATTTGCCACTGTAATTCAAACCAAATTCAAATAGAATTTTTTCTTCTAATTCTTATGGTACGTGTATGGAGGTTGGTGCACGATCTTTAGTCCCGGGCCAAAAAAGAACATTTCTATTTTGGTTTTGACAGGTGGTACCACTTAGGAAAAACTTTACCTATTGATCAAAATAAATCATTTATGTATAATTATCGGCCTAGGCGGGTCATTTATATTATAAGCTTATCAAGCAACCTCAAGCAGAAATATTCTGACTATTATTCGTTACTTTCTAAATAAAATAATAGAAATCACCAAGGAAAAACATGCAAGTTAAATTTGAACTAGATAAATTACCATATGATCTAAGAGACGAAACGGTAAAAAGCTTATCAATCACGGATATAGTCAATGTTGCTACTACATCAACAAAAAATTTGCAATTTTTTAAACCCTTGGCTGATACTCGAAAACTTATGGATTATTTACCTCAGCTAACTCGAGGCAATCATGAATCCGTTAGGGAGATGTTAGCAAAGGATAAGGGTTTATTTTATAGAAAGGGCAAGGTAACCGATTATTCAGGGCGGACCTTTGAGAATATCTCTGGCTTTGAATATGCACTTTGGGCTCTGGATAAACATATGTGGACTACGATACTGGACTGTCTTCCTGAAGATCAAGAAGGTAATGTGATACTTCAGATATTAATGGGACAATACAACAATCTAGACAAGAATGGCATCACTTATAGTCTTAATGGGCAAACAATCACTGAAAAGCATTTTAATTTCGAACAAACCATCATTACAGAGCTGGTAACGCACATTAATATGATAGTTACATTAAAAAATAATGTGATAAGTATATATAACGCAAATAGTGAAGACCTAAACGCCATTAGCAAACAGTGGGGCGAGGATGTGAGAAGAGCTCAAAAGCTGTTTCCTATGCATGTTGTATATGAGTACTGTTCTATTGATGAGCCTTTTAGTACGGCGCCTAAATTTACTTTGCAACCCAAATCTTCACCAATAATTTTTAATTGTCTAAAGAAGGAGCAAGAAAATTGGTTCAGTCCCGAGTCTGAACCGGAAAGCTGGAGTGGCCCCAACGGCAGTCATCTTGCAATTTATAAAAGCTTAGGGAAACAAAGGGGGCAAGGAGCTTGTGCAGGCTCTGATTGCTTCACCTCACACTGGGCCTCTCTTGATTTGTCCTTTATACAGGAGTTATATACAGTAAGAACAGATGACTTTATTAATCTCAAATCACAACTTGAAGAAAAGATGGAATTGTATAATCAACAGACGGTTAAAATTTGACCAGGTTGGCAGCATATTGGTATGCGGTTAATTAACCTTTTGTCTACCCATAAGTCATATTACCTGCCAAACTGTAACCCATTGTGATATCAGTAGAGAGTCACAACGGCAACGACGTAGTGAATCGCGTGAAGCGTTTGTGAGTGTTGCACAAGCGCTGTTGCATTACACGGAGCTTGCCAGTTTGCTTTTACGGCTCGCTTTTATAAATGACTCGGCTCGCAATCATCGAATTTTTTGAAATAATTGCAACTATAATTTTTCCACCACCACCAGAAAAACGCTCGTTTATCTGGTGGTTTCTTTTTAGGTTAAAAATCTCCTAAATCAAACCAAATAACCCATAGAGAAAATCAAGATAAGCTGATAGACTAATTTAGTGGTTTTCTTGTTAAGGCATAGGGTTATGTTAATTGGGTATGCTCGTGTTTCAAAATCAGATGGTAGTCAATTACTTGATCTACAGAAAGACGCCTTATTAAAAGCAGGTGTTGATCAAGAATATATCTATCAAGATCTTGCATCTGGTCGAAAAGATGATAGGCCTGGATTAATAGCATGCCTCAAAGCATTACAACCTGGTAATACACTAGTGGTATGGAAATTAGATCGGCTTGGTCGCGACATGAAACACCTTGTTAATCTGATTGATGACATGAGTCACAAAAAAGTTGGTTTCAAAGTACTATCAGGTGCTGAAATTGACACCACTACTGCCAATGGTCGACTGGTCTTTGGTATTTTTGCAGCACTTGCTGAATTTGAAAGAGAATTAATTAAAGAGAGAACGCAGGCGGGTCTTGCGGCAGCGAGAGCCCGAGGACGCAATGGTGGACGTCCTAGAAAAATGGATGAGCACACTATTAAAATGGCAGTGGCTGCAATGAGTGATCGAAATTCGGTTGCACATGAAGTTGCAAAACGCCTGAATATTACAACAACCACGTTATATACCTATGTTAATGGGGATGGCTCGCTAAAAGAGGCCGGTACCAAGTTACTCAATCAATCAAAAAAAGAAACGGCATAAAAATGGCAAAGCGAATACCAGTTGAACAGTTAGTTATTCTACATAATCAATTGGGCGCCCATCTTCCTAGAGATTCTGGTCGGAAAGCATTAATTGAAGAATTTTCCACAATTTTTGGAGTAACACCGAGTACGGTCTATCGACAATTACGCAAGTGCGTTGATTTCAACCATGATAAACGTAAAGATTTCAGCCGACCAAGAACAATTTCTTCTGATGATCTGCTCATGTACTGTCGTCTGATTGCAGCACTTAAAATACGTACCAGCAATAAAAATAATCGGCATCTTTCCACTCCAAAATGTATCGAGCTACTTGAAGAGCATGGTATTGAAACCGTTCAGGGTTTAATAAAAGCACCAATTGGGTTATTGAAAAAGAGTACTGTAAATCGTTACCTCACTCAATGGGGATTAGCTCACCAGTCCATGTTATCCGTTGAGCCTGTGGTTGTCCGTTTTGAGGCTGAAGAAAGCAATGATTGTTGGCAATTTGATTTCACTCCATCAGACTTAAAACAACTGGAAAACAATAATGGGCAAAAATTGTTTATCGCCAGTGTTACTGATGATAAAAGTGGCGTGCTTTATTCAGAATATATAGAAGCATCAGGTGAAGATGCATTGACTGCATTAAAATTCTTATTCAGGGCAATGTCTGCAAAACAAATCCCCGGATTCTTTTTCCAGGGGATCCCAAAAGTTATTTATACCGATAACGGAGCTTTTGCAAGAAGTGCCATTTTTAAACGTGTATTGGCCTGTCTTGGCATTGAACTTAAAACACATATGCCAAGAAACTCTGATGGAAGACGCACGACGGCTCGTGGGAAAGGGAAAGTTGAGCGTACCAACCGAACTACAAAGGAATCTTTCGAGACATTGTTTCATTTCCATAAACCAAACACACTGAATCAGGCAAACGAATGGTTGATGAATTATCTACTTCAATATATTGAGATGCCTCATCGCTCACAACAATCTACACGAATTCAGGTTTGGCGTGACTATCTACCAAGTAATGGTTATCGACAAATGTGTTCATGGGATAAATTTTGTCAATTTGTTCGTGAGCCAGAAACGCGCTTGGTCGGATCCGATGCTTGTGTCAGCATTGACGGTGTTGCTTATCAATTGATTCCTGACATGGCAGGAAATGAAGTTATTTTGTTGCATGGTTTATTGGATAATGAATTGTACGTTGAATTTAATGAACAAAAAATGGGACCATTTTATCCCAGCAGCGGTCCTATACCTCTAAATTCCTATCGCAAGTACCCAAAAACGAAAACTGAAAAACTGGCTGATGACATCTTCAGTTTGGCCCAATCAATTTCGGTTCCATTGTCTGTAATGACGGGTAAAGATACTCAAACAATCGAGCAATTAGAAAAGGCGCGCGCTATCACAAAAAATCAGCCCTTTATCCCGTTTGATGATGAAAATGACTTTCTATTTGTTGATAAGCTGGGTGCTAAACAAGCTATTGCGCGATTATTAGGAAAGCCCTTGGCCGAGCTGCTTCCACAACAATTAGAGATGATAAATCAAATTGTGGAAGAAACATTAAATAAAGCTCAAGTTGAATCAAGAGTGAGACAATATTTTAGTTTGTCTCTTCATCAAGTGTTGAATAAGGAGTAATGCGTGTATACAGGGGTGTGACAAGCAATGGAACGAAAAGGTACTCTAAGCAAAATTCTCTTTATGTACAAAAAATTTAATGTGCTATTGTCTGCTGATGCCTTAGCAACTTTCTAATCCTCTGATAAAACCACTTGAGTGTTGTATTTTGTTCGGTTAAGACAAAAACTGCTTCGAAACTGTTTGATATTCGCCTCATTAGCAAACACCCTTCTTGCAAACTCATTATAATCGCTCATATCTTTTACATGAATAATGAGCAAATAATCAGTATCACCAGAAACAAAATAGCATTGCATTACCTCAGGTTCCGCGGACATTTTTCGTTCGAAATGAGCCAAAAGATCTTCCCTTTGCTTTTCAAGAGTAATATTTACAAAGACAATTAATGGCTTTCCTACTTTAAAAGGATCAACTAAAGAAACGTCATGAAGAATAATACCTTCATCACGCAAACGTTTTACCCGCCTAAAACAAGGAGGAGCTGATATACCCACTTTCTCTGCAAGTGCTTGATTTGTAATTTGATTATCCTTTTGAAGGATATTGAGGATTTTTCTATCTGTTTTATCCAATGATTCGTTTGCATGATTTTTATTATTCAATTTCGATTGATCAGGATTGATATTCTTTTTCATATATTACCTAAATTAGGAAAAAAACATTATAAATAGTAATTTTTATAAAATAAATAAGAAATTTTTTTATTTAAATTCTATGTTACATTCTTTTCTCCTGGAATCTGGAGAAAAAATCATGATCAACATAAGATTAGCTAATATTGACGATGTTAAAACCTTAAATGGGGTTTAGGTAAGCAAATTACCATTTTATGCTGTGGCATATTATGCGAATAATCAACCCCTGCGCTATTTATCCAAAACATTCCCACAAAGCTTCCTATTCATCTTTGATTAAATTGATGATCAAATCAACCATAATTTCTTTTTGACCTGGTGCGCTTTGCGCCACAAGCAATGTAATAGCAACTAATGAATTATCATTAATCTTGGGTTCTCCATTTCTTTTCAGATGATGTTTGTTCCGTTGCAAGAACCAAATAAACATGAATGCCCCAATTCGTTTGTTCCCATCAATAAACGGATGATTTTTTACAATGAAATAGAGCAAATGAGCCGCTTGCTCTTCGATGCTGGGATACAGATATTCGCCACCAAAGCTTTGAACAATGGAACTTAAAATTCCAATAAAACGCTCGTCCTTAGAGCTACCAAATAAAACAGAGGCCTCTTTTTGCTCTATAAGAGTTTCTCTCAAACGGTCAATTGCCTCAACGGCTTCCTGCGGTTTAATCACATCAATTACCCGTTCATTCAAACCGCCCTTTGGGAAATTACCTGTATCATACTGGTTTAATAAAACAAAGCTATGAGTGTACTGCGTTAACACCGATAAAAGACCACTTGCTTCAGAATAACCTAACGCGTCTTGTGGTACTTTTTGAAAAAGCATCAAGGTCTCTTTTAATCGGTTGATTTGTTCTGTTTGTTGTGCCAATCGAGATTCATTCAAAGCATAACCTTGCAATAAATACTCCTTGAGCACTTTATTGGCCCAAATTCTAAATTGTGTTCCTTGCCTTGAGTTCACTCTATATCCTATAGAGATAATGGCATCCAGATTATAATGCCTGACTTTTCGATTGACCTTCCTTGTTCCTTCAATACGAACTACCGAGTAATCCTCGGCAGTTGCTTTCTCTGAAAGTTCCCCTTCGGCATAAATATGTTTTAAATGTAATCCTATGTTATCTGTGGATGTTCCAAATAAGTCAGCCATTTGCCTCTGAGTTAACCAAATAGTTTCTAGCTCAAGGCGTACCTCAATTTGAAAGCTGCCGTCTTCAGCTTGATAGATAAGTGCCTCTTGTTGATTAGTACTGCTACTATTGGAACTCATGAGTTCACGTCCTTTAAATATCTTCAAAATGATAGGTGCCATAGATTTGGATGTGCTTAAACATCAATGGAGATATTTTCTGCAAATGCTCACTTTGAATGTCACATCCTTCAGCTCTAAGTGAATCCACGATCTTTTGTATGTGATGGGTATTCCAGACAAGTACTGCATTAGATACCAGACTCAGGCAGCTGGCTTTATTCATAATTTCTTCATAATCACTGGTCTTAAAAGCACCTCGGTTGAGGAAAAATAATTTCTTCGCTAATTGATGCCGTGATTCACCATGATTAAGATGCAAATGAACTGTGTGGCGTAGCTCTTGATCCGCAATGTAGCGCAGAATATAAATACTTTTGATGATGCGGCCAAAAGCTCTTATCGCTTTGGATACATTATCAGTTCGATTCGCCAATTTTTGAATAATCACATGCGCTGGTGCCAGCCCATTTTTTAATGACGCGACAATGCGAACAATTTGATCCCAGTTTGCACGAATCAGTTCAATGTCTATTGTGCCGCTGAATACCTCATCCAAATCACCATAACTCATCATCTTATCGATTTTATAAATATTTTGTTCGGCTAAATCTTTGAGTCTTGGATGGAATGGAAAACCAAGTAAATAAAGCATCGCAAAGAGATGCTCAGTAAATCCATGCGTATCGGTACTGTGAAATTCAGGATTTAACAGAGTATCATTTTCTAATAAACCGGTGAGGACAAAAGGGGCTTCTCGCTCACCCGTTGAAATCACTTGCGTACCAAAAACCCCGCCTCGTGACACATGGGTATAAATCGAAATGGCTTTCTCATAGTAACCATAATATCGAGGATAATAAGAGGAAAGATAAAATTTTCTCTCCATGGGGTATCTCTGTGCATCCGATGTGGAATATAGGCCATCGGTCATTTCCTCAGCAATTGGGTAGGTTAAAAAATGATTGACCAAACGTCGATTGGTTTCTTTAATGGTTTCTGGACGTAGATACACATGAGAGGCATGAGTTAATGTATCAATACTGATCCCAATGGCACTAGAGCCCATGCCAAATAAGCCAATGTTGGTTGCATGAGCAAGAATGGCGGCAAGCAAGGGCTTTAAGGGGAATTTAACCGTTTTTTCTGGTTCATAAAATGGTGTAAATCCCTCAAGGCAACCCGATAAACGAGAAGCTTCTGCGAGAAGTTTTTCGATTCTAACCTTAGGCATACGTGATTGGATTAGCTTACGTAACTGAACCACCTCAGGAGGGATAACCAGCGCATCATCCTTGGTAAAATGAAACTTACCGTCTTTAATGGTGACAAAATCATTAGTGGGTAGCGTATTGCATGCATGGGTCGCCACTTGATGGTATTCACCAGACAACACCTCCATCATGGTGTCAAACTCATTGGGGAGTTTAAGTTTTAAGTACTGCTGCTCCCGTTCTTGTTCCCAAGGCAGTTCACCATAAACGGTATCCCAGAAATAGCGGTTGTTACGGCTTTTGGAAAGATAAAGGTCTCCTGCACTGATTTCTTTCTTAAGCGCATAGTATAAACCCATTTCCCAATGATGCGCTCGGACTTGTCCATTCTCATCAGTGATAACGTCCTTCCACATTTTAGGCAAAAAGTCTGTTGGCACATCTTCTGGGAGTTTTTTAATGTCTCCGGCATGGAGCTTTCGAAGCAGCTCTATGGATTTCAATAACGAGGCAAGCCCTGTACTGGCGCTCAGTTTGAGCGTTAGAAATCGTTTGGAAAATTGCCTGATGTAGGAAAAACGATTCACGATATGGTCGGTCACACCGGATGATTCCAGTTTGTCGATGGCCTCACAAGCACTGGCTGTTTCAAGCAGTGTCGCTTCATTAAACTGAGTCACAAATTGCCCCAGGGTGAGCTCTTTAACCGCTGCCTGAGAAAAAGCCGACTTGATAAAATCGCTAGCCGGTTTAAATTTCCCTTTATTTTTTCTGGATACTTTCTCACGTTCTGCAGATATTTCATTTTTAGCGCGCCGATTGGTATCCAGTAAGATGCGCTTGAATAAAAAAACGATATAATCAAGAATTGTTTTGGCTGTTTCATGCAAGAAGCAAATGATAATAGCCTCCTGTTTTACTTTAGAGGCCATATCACGCAACTGAACCGCATCATAGTAGCGACCTTTTTGAGCAAGCTCCCTAATGACATCAGGATGTATGGCTGACAGGTTACAGTCCAAGATACCTAATTGTTCAATTTCTTCAAAATAATCCAGGTACTTATTCATCACCTCGCTATTGGCGTTTTGTGGTGATGTTCTCAGCTCAGCTAATTGTGCATACGCTTCTTTATGCTCCGGTGTGATTAAATGATGAAGATTAGCGCGCAGCGATGGCGCCAAAGTTTCTGCAATACTGCAATGAAATCCCTCAATCGCCTGATTGACTTTCTGACTCACTACGCGACCTAAAGTAATGAGGGAGGGCAAAACAATACGGCAACTTTTTAAGTAAGTCATTGCCATTTCAATCAACTGCTTTTTATCCAGTATTTCTTTGCGTAATTGGGAAACTAGCCATTCCTCTAACTGAAGAGCCTCCTTGTTGCTGAATGCAGTGTAACCTAAATAGGTACGAATTTTTTCACGTTGGGTATAGCTATGATGATCTTGAGAAAACACCGGCGCCGATGAAAAGGTCTGATCCAGCTGCCTGGCAAGGTAACTCAATGCAGCATATGGAATCACATCGTCCTTGCTAACAAACCGTCCATATGCCCTTAAGTAGCACATTTGCGTAGCAAATTTTATATTCTGATTTGAGTTGTTTTTGATAAACTGAAGATCGGTGTCTGTGAGCGTCCAATCAATAGCCAGTTGGTCTTCTGTAATTTCAATTTCAGTATGCATCACGGCTCACTCCTGAACGCTCCATGTGCTCTGCCAATTTTTCTTTTGATGCCTTGGTATAAATAGCGGTGGTATCAATGGATTCATGCCCCATGAGCATCGCTAATTCAACAAGACACCCCGGATTGGCTTGCAAAAACTGAGTAGCAAACGTATGGCGCAATGTATGTGCTGTAACATTGATGCGTGTAATATTAGCTCGTTTAGCTAAGCCGCTAATCAATGCTTGCAAAGCCCTGATTGTTCCTTGCTCGCCTCGCTTGGTTGTAAATAATACGTCATCTGGCTCAGAGGAATTACGAAGTTCCAAATAATTGGTGAGGGCTCGTCTTGCAATCGAATTCAAGGGGATCTCCCTGTGTTTCCTGCCTTTTCCATCCACTACGTTGACGCACCCTGAACGCTCTCTCATTACCACATCTTTCACTAATAAATTATTTAATTCCCCAACTCTTAAGCCTGATTGTAAAAGCAGCTGCACTATGGCATAGTTTCTAACTGCTAGACCATGTGTAGAAAGACCTGCGGCTCGTAGTAACGCATGGATTTCATCTTTGTTTAATGCGTTTGGTTTGGTAGTAGTTGCTCGCTTTACAAAGTGGAGTGCTGATGCGGGGTTATCAGGCATGAGTCTGATTTCTGAAGCCCACGCATAAAATCGCTTTAAAACTTGGATATGATGATTAATCGTTGCCGGTTTGCGCCTTTGTATCTTGGAAACATATTCTCGGTAGGCACGAAGATCGTTTGCGGTGATTTCTAACAAACTCACCTCTTGTTGGTAAAAATCTAAAGCCCAAGTAGTAAATACGTTTATTCCTTGGAGATAGCTGGTAATTGAGGACTCAGACAAGTCCTGTTTTTCAAGCATCTCTTTAAATGAACTCAGCAAGCCATCATGATCCATATGCATGTATTATGTGAATAATCAACCCTAGAGTTAGCATAGCTGTTTGTTTCGCATAATACAAGAAAAAGGTGCTGGTTTATTCATATATGTCTACTTATGCGAATAATTTCCAGGGTTAAAATAGGCGTTTTTAGGTGGAAATCTGATTTTTTAGGTTAAATAAAAGATCTTTTAATTCATTGGGTTAGAGCAAGACAGCATAAAATGGTAATTTGCTTACCTAACCCCCTAAATGAATTAATTACTGTCTCTGCAAGGGAGCTAAGCCGAGATATTTATTCAGATCAAGAAACTGAAGGTGCAATTAAATACGTTTTTGGTATAGACACTGAATTGGTTAAAGATAAGACTTATTTTGTTATAGAAAAAGATGGAGAAATAGCTGGCTGTGGGGGATGGAGTAAACGTAAAACATTATTTGGAGGTAATCAATTTTCAGGAAGAGAAGAACCAGAATATCTCGATCCCTTAAAAGATGCTGCAAAAATAAGAGCTTTTTTTATTCATCCCAAATTTGCAAGACAGGGTTTAGGTAGTATGCTTCTAAAGCATTGTGAACGCGAAGCACATTTAAATGGATTTACTCAACTAGAAATGATGGCAACACTTCCTGGAGTTAAACTATACACTACATTAGCTTATAAGGCAGTTTCTGATGAAGTTGTGATGCTTCCTAATAATGTTTCTTTGAGATTTGTGCGTATGATTAAAAATTTAAAGGAACATATGCTTGATAAAAACTCAGAAAAAGAAAAATCTTCGATAACATCGATAGGCTTATTTCGTGAGTCTATCAATGAACACGTGGAATCATCCGCTGTAGCATTAAGATCTAAATTATAATTTACCTCGAACCGCGTGCCAACTGCCATTTATTCATTTAAAGAAAGATATCGATAAAAACTGGCACGCGATATTTTAAGTGTTTTACAAATATCATCAATACTCATCCCATGATTTTTATGCATGCGTTTGGCAGTAAGCACTTTGGGGTTATTTGATGCAATTTTTTTTCTTCCCCCACTTCTACCCCTAGCGCGTGCAGCGTCTAATCCAGCTTTTGTTCTTTCTTGGATTAATCGGCGCTCAAATTGAGCCAGAGAAGAAAAAATATTAAAAATCAATTCTCCTGATGCCGTTGTTGTATCAATCGCACCATCGCAGAGCGATCGAAATCCGATGCCTTTCTTACCTAAATCCTCAACTAATGTCACTAAATGAGCCATTGATCGACCTAATCGATCTAATCGCCAAACCAAAAGAGTATCTCCAACTTCCAACTCAGTCATACACTTATCTAATCCAGGCCGTTCAGTACGCACCCCAGAAATTTTGTCGATAAATATTTTGTTTTTAGCGCAACCTGCGGCTTCCAGTGCGTTGAGTTGCAATTGTACATCCTGGTCATTCGTACTAACACGAGCGTATCCTACTAATTTTGGCATGTCATTTTCTCATAATTTGATGATAAATTGGGAAAATAATATTTTGTTTACTAAGATGGATAGATGATACACTTGCCTCCTTAAAAATCCTATAAATTTTTTCTTCTTAACAAACGAACGTTTTATGAGACATGCATGCCTGTTGATTTTTTAACCGATGAGCAATATCAGTCCTATACAAAATATCCTGAAACACTGGCACAAGATCAGCTTGATAAATATTTTTACTTAGATGATAAGGACAAAGAATTAATCAACGCATGTCGCCGTGATTACAATAAACTGGGATATGCAATACAATTAACGACAGTTAGATTCCTTGGGACTTTTCTTGCAAATCCAATTGATGTGCCTAATGATGTCGTCTGCTATATTGCCAAACAATTAGCGATTGAACTTCCCGTAGTACTTGCGTGCTACATGGATCGTAAAGCAACTCGATTAGCACATTGTGCTGAAATCAAGACCGTATTTGATTATAAAGATCTTAGTGGCATATGGGGATTTCGATTAACTCGCTGGCTATATGAGCAAGCATGGTACAGTAATGAAAGACCAAGCATTCTGTTTGAACGTTGTACACTGTGGCTCATCAGCAGAAAAGTTCTATTACCAGGCATAAGTACGTTGACTGTTTTGATAGCAAAAGTCCGAGACCGGGTATCAAAACGGCTATGGCAGCGGCTGACTTTGTTGGTAAATGTTAACCAGAAGCAACAGCTCGAAAATTTATTGTTGGTGCCTGACGGTAAACGTTACAGTAAACTTGATGAATTGAAGAATGGACCAACACATATTAGCAGTACTGGATTAGTGCAGGCTCTAAAACGCTATCAATATATACGTGACTTGGGCATGGGTCAATTAAATATTGGCAATATACCCAAAGCAAAAGTCAATCATTTAGCCAGATATGTTACCGTCTCATGGGCACCATCGATTGCCCGAATGCCTGATGATAGACGCATTGCAGTATTGTTTTCATTTGCATATGTTTATGAAACAAAGGCACTGGATGATTCATTGGATCTATTGGACATGTTGATCACAGAAATCACTGCTGCAGCAAAACGATTGGGCGAGAAAAAACGTATTCGTAGCTTGTGTGATTTGGACAAAGCTGCATTAAAGTTATCTGATTTTGGCGACCTATTTTTAAAACATGATGGGGAGCAAAATTTGCCAGCTGTAATTTACAATACAATTTCTAAAGAAACCATATCCAATGCGGTAGAAATCATTCGGCAAATTGCCAAACCACATCATGACAAATATTACGATGAGTTGCTTGAGCAATATAAGACTGTACGCCGATTCTTGCCAACATTACTTAATACGGTTAAATTTCAAACAACTAAAGAAGGAAAACCTGCACAAGCAGCGATAGCATTTTTAGCTTCTATAGAAGGGAAAAGACGACCTTCATTTCAAGATGCACCACTTGACATCATTAATGCTGGGTGGCGAAATATTGTCATAAACCCTAAAACCAAGGAAATTGATAGGACAGGTTATACTTTATGTGCAATGGATCATCTTCAGGCTAATATGCGCAGCCGCGATATGCACGTAGTACTTAGTGAGCGATGGTGTGATCCACGTGCCAAATTATTAAAGGGTGCTGCATGGGAGCAACATAAAATTCCAGTGTGCAGATCACTCAATTTAAGTATTGATTTTGATGATGAATTTGGTTGTTTGTCTTCAATGCTAGAGAATACCTACCAAAATGTTCTGCAAAGATTACCAAAAAATGATGCGGTAGAGATTGTTAAAAATAGTAAGGGTAAAGATAGGATTAGATTATCAAGATTAGAAAAAATAGATGAACCAGAAAGCTTGAAAATATTAAAGGACAAAGTTAATAAGCTAATGCCTCGCATCGATTTTCCAGAATTATTGCTCGAGACAAACCACATGTCTGCTTTTACAGATGAGTTTACACATATTAGTGATAATAATTCACGCATATCAGGAATTGAGGTGTCATTATGTGCGGCTATCATGGCAGAGGCATGTAATATTGGCCTTGAACCATTAATTAATGAAGACAGTCCTCAATTAACACGAAATCGATTAAGCTGGGTGCAGCAAAATTGCATCCGTGCTGAAACGATATCCAGATCGAACGCAAAGATCGTGGATCTGCACTCCAAGCAGCCACTTGCAAAAAAGATGGGCACTGGTAATATCGGTTCTGCTGATGGTATCAGGTTTGCCTGCGCCGTAAGGACTGTGAATTCGGGGCCTAATAAAAAATATTATGGGCCAAAGCGCGGATTAACTTATTACAATTTTGTATCTGACCAAAATGCAGGATTTCATGGGATAGTCATCACGGGCACCCTCCGTGACTCACTTTATCTATTAGATGGCATGCAAGATCAGCAAACAAGTCTCGATATTAAAGAGATCATGACTGATACGGCTGGTGCGAGTGAAATTATCTTTGCGTTGTTTTGGTTGTTGGGATACCAATTTAGTCCCAGGCTTGCTGATGTTGGTGGTGCGCGGTTTTGGAGAATTGATTCTAAAGCTGATTATGGGGTTCTGAATGATATTTCAAATCATAAAATTATCGAAGCATCGATACGCAAACACTGGGAAGATATTTTACGGGTCGCTGTCTCATTGAAATTAGGCCATGTCAGTGCATCTGATTTAATACGTTCTTTATTTCGAAAGAACAGACCATCAGGACTGGCCAAAGCATTGATGAACTTAGGTCGTATTATTAAGACGTTATATCTGCTCAATTATATCGATAGTGAAGAATACCGACGTCATATTTTGATGCAACTCAATAAAGGTGAAAGTCGCCATAGTTTAGCACGCACTGTATATCATGGTAGACGTGGTGAAATTCACGAAAAATATCGCGAGGGACAAGAAGATCAGCTTAATGCGCTGGGATTGGCAACAAATGCCATTGTATTATGGAATACAGTTTACATGCAGGCTGCATTAGATTATTTACGTGCACACGGTGAAGTGATACATGAAGAAGATGAAGCAAAGTTATCACCATTAGGGCGGAAACATATTAATTTCCTGGGACACTTTTCGTTTATGTTGCCGAAAGTTGTGGCAGAAGGCCAATTGAGACCATTAAATGTTGCTGAAAAGCTAGATCTGGCTTAATGATTTTTGCTTAGAGTACCTTTTCGTTCCATTGCTTGTCACACCCCATACAGAAGTTATGGATTTCTTTGGTTTGAAACAACCTCTGGTTTGTGCCAGTTACTATGAAACAGAGCAACGTAAAAAACTATATAAAGAGTTGAAGTTTTTACTGCAAGCCGGTGGTATTTATGCCTTAACCGGGATGGTTGGTGCGGGGAAAACAACCTTATTAAACCAAATTCAGCAAGAGCTAGAGCTTGAAAATAAAATTTGCGTCTCCCGATCCTTATCTACTGAAAAAAACAAATTGAATGTCAGTACCATTTACCTGGCATTATTTTATGACCTCACTAAAACGGATAAAAATTTCAAAGTCCCGACACAAGGTGAAAAAAGGGAACGTCAGTTATTGGATTTGATTAAAAAACAAAAAAAACCGGTTGCTCTATTTATTGATGAGGCTCATGACATACACGGACAAACTTTAACCTCTCTCAAGCGTATAGTAGAGGTAGTCGCCCAAGGAGGTTGTCAATTATCTATTATCCTGGCAGGACATCCCAAATTAGGCAATTCACTGTCCAAATCCAGTATTGAAGAAATAGGTGCGCGAACGAAAGTATTTGATATTGATAGCGCTATGGGAAACATGGAAAAATACGTTGAGTGGCTGTTTAAGCAATGCCTGCATGATAAGGTAAAAGTAGGTGATGTTATTACACCAGAAGCATCATTACGATTGGCACAGGCATTAATTACACCATTGCAAATCCATAAATACTTATCGGCTGCGATGGAGATTGCTTATACCACTGGGATAAAACCTATTACGGAAGACATTATTAACAAATCACTTGCCCCCGATCTTAATTCTATGGAGGCTCAACTTGCCAGGATTGGATACCAGCTGCCTGCTATTTGTGATTTCCTTCATGCGTCACCTAAAGAGGTAAAAGATTTTTTATATGGTAAATCAAATTCGCCTAGAAAAACGGAATTTTTAAGTGCCATTCGGTCTATCGGTATTGCTGTATAAATAATGAGGCGTGGTCTTTATGAGTGAAATAACAGGCAATGAGCTTCCAGCTTACAAAGAGTTTCTTGAAAAAGCCAAGACTCAAATTTATGGCACCCGTGTTCGAGCCGCAAAAGCTGTTAATCGGGAGTTAATCGCTCTGTATTGGTGGATTGGCGAACATATTGTTAAGAGCCAGGAAAAATATGGCTGGGGCAGATCTGTAGTTGAACGTATGTCGCAAGATTTAAAGGCTGAATTTAGCCATAAAACCGGATTTTCTCCTCAGAACCTTTGGTACATGCGTCAATTTTATTTGGAATATCAGAATAAACCAAATCTCCAACAGCTTGTTGGAGAAATCCCATGGGGACAAAACCTACTAATTCTTAGTAAGGTAAAGGATGATGATGCTAAACTCTATTATTTGAAAGCGACCCTGGAATGCGCATGGAGCCGTGATGTATTGAGCATGCAGATTACTTCAAAAAGCTATGAGAGACAGGTTTTGGCACATAAACAACATAACTTTCATACCGCACTACCAGAACATTTGGCAGAGCAAGCCGACAAGACTATGAAAGATGTTTATATGTTGGGACTTTTGGGCATTACCGAGCCTGTGGTGGAAGCAGAGATAGAGCGTCGCATGGTGTCTAAAATCAAGGATGTGATTTTAGAGCTTGGCTATGGCTTTAGCTTCATCGGTAACCAATACCGTATTGTTACGCCTGATTCAGAGTATTTTATAGATCTCCTGTTTTATCATAGAAAATTACAATCCTTGGTCGCTGTGGAGTTAAAAACGACGAAATTCAAGGCCGAATATGCCGGTAAAATGAACTTATATCTAAATTTGCTGGATGATTTTGTAAAAGAACCGCACGAAAATCCTTCAATCGGCATTATTTTATGCAGTGAAAGAAGCAAATTTGATGTGGAATATTCTCTTCGAGGCATTGATAAACCAGTTGGAGTTGCCGGATACGAGCTTACGCATAATGTTCCAGAGAAGCTCAAGGACTCACTACCTTCTCCGGAAGAATTAGAGGAAAAAATTCTATTTGAACTTGGTTTGGATGAAAATTATAGTGGCAAATAATGTGGGCTCATTCGCAATTAATGTGGGCCAGAATTTTTATAGAAGCAATTAAAGTGGGCCGAAATTAAATTATAGTCGCAATTAATTTGGGCCAAAAAAAGCGATGATTGCGAGCCGAGGTGTTAATAGACGCGAGCCATTACACGTACCGTATCCGAGCGCGTGGCCGAGAAAATGAAAGAAATCAACAAATCACTTCCTGAAGGCGTGGAGGCGGTCACCGTTTACAACCGCACCTTGCTGGTTAATGCCACCATTGAAACCGTTAAAAAGAATCTTTTGGAAGGCGCTTTATTAGTCTGCGTCATTCTTTTTTTATTTTTAGGCAATATTCGAGCGGCTTTAATTACGGCTATGGTCATTCCTCTGTCAATGCTCATGACCATTACCGGCATGGTAAGCAATAAAATTAGCGCCAACCTTATGAGTATGGGTGCGCTTGATTTTGGTTTGATTGTCGATGGGGCAGTTATTATCGTTGAAAATTGCATTAAACACTTAGGTGAAAAGCAGCATGAAGCCAAACGCCTACTAACAATTGAAGAGCGTTTAAAGGTCATTTCTTATGCAACAACCGAAGTCATACGTCCCAGTATTTTCGGCGCATTTATTATCACCGTGGTGTACTTGCCTATACTCACTTTAACAGGCGTTGAAGGAAAGATGTTTTTACCGATGGCCGAAACCGTCATTATTGCGCTGATGGCGTCCATGGTGTTTGCTTTAACTTTCGTTCCTGCGGCAATTGCTATTTTCTTGGGTGGTCGAGTTCAGGAAAAAGAAAATTGGATGGTGCATTACCTTTCAAAAGGCTATGAGCGTGTATTAAGACGTTGTTTTCATGCGCGACTATGGGTGATTGGTGGCGCGGTTTTTTTAGTTCTGGTCAGTCTCTTAATCGCTTTTCGTTTAGGTGGTGAGTTTATCCCAAGCCTTGATGAAGGCGACATTGCAATGCAAGTCATGCGTATTCCTGGAACAAGCCTTACCCAATCCATTGCCATGCAAGACATGGTAGAGCAGCGTGTGAAACAATTCCCCGAGGTAAAGAATGTGTTTGCCAAAATTGGTACCGCAGAAGTGGCAACCGATCCCATGCCACCTAATGCGGCCGATACCTTTATCATGCTAAAACCCCGTAAAGACTGGCCTAATCCTAAAAAAACCAAGCAAGAGCTGGTGCAGGAAATAGAAAAGGCTATCCAGCAAATACCAGGGAATAACTACGAATTTACCCAGCCGATTCAAATGCGTTTTAACGAACTCATTTCTGGCGTGCGTAGTGATGTGGCCGTTAAAGTCTTTGGTGATGATATGGCGGTTTTGCTTAAAGTAGCCGAAAAAATTGATGCGCAACTTGAGAAAACCCCTGGCTCTGCGGATGTAAAAGTGGAGCAAGTGAGCGGCCTTCCTTTATTAACGGTAGAAATTAATCGTGACTCTTTGGCGCGCTATGGCTTACAAATTGGCACAGTTCAAGATGCTATTGTTATTGCAACTGGCGGAAAAAAGGGTGGAGAACTTTTTGAAGGGGATAAGCGGTTTGATTTAGTGGTGCGTTTGCCTGAGTCTTTACGCCTTAACCCTAATGTCTTAAACGATGTATTTATCCCATTACCTCCATCAAAAGACGGTGCGCGCCATTTTATCCCTTTAAGTGAGGTTGCTAAAATGGTTCGCAGTGAAAGCCCTAATCAAATCAGTCGTGAAGTGGGCAAACGCCGAGTGGTGGTGAGTGCCAATGTGCGTGGCCGAGACTTAAGTTCGTTTGTTTTGGATGCAAAACAGCGCATTGAACAAAATGTTAAAATACCCAGTGGCTATTGGGTCACTTGGGGTGGTCAGTTTGAGCAATTGCAATCGGCCTCGGCACGTTTACAAATCGTGATACCTATTACACTAATTGGCATCTTCTTACTTTTATTTATGAGCTTTGGTAGCGTCAAAAACGCTTTATTAGTCTTTTCTGGAATTCCGCTTGCCCTAACGGGTGGCGTATTGGCGTTATGGCTGCGTGGTATACCCTTGTCGATTTCAGCAGGGGTGGGCTTTATTGCGCTATCAGGTGTGGCCGTCTTAAATGGTTTAGTGATGATTACTTTTATCAATAAACTGCGTGAGGAAAAAAAGTTTTACTTAAAAGATGCAGTATTACAAGGCTCACTTGCTCGTCTTCGTCCTGTACTCATGACAGCACTTGTGGCATCACTTGGTTTTGTCCCAATGGCTTTGGCTACAGGCACGGGGTCTGAAGTGCAGCGCCCATTAGCGACTGTAGTGATTGGTGGAATTATTTCATCCACCTTTTTAACGTTACTTGTCTTACCTGGCTTGTATTATGTATTTCATGAGCGAAGGAAAAAACATCATTAAATAAATACTTAAACAATGAAATCATAGGATGATAAAAATGAAAGACTACTCCAGCAATGCTAAGAACATCTCCAAAGAAAGTTCTTTATGGTTTGCTTTGTTATTAACCGGCGGTTTTCTTATTGCTGAAGTGATTGGCGGCATTCTAACGGGAAGCCTTGCATTGCTTTCTGATGCTGCCCACATGCTGACTGATGTCACTGCGTTAATTATTTCTTTGGTGGCTATTTATGTCGGGAAAAAGCCTGCCGATACATCCAGAACTTATGGCTATTACCGATTTGAGATTCTAGCTGCTGCATTCAATGCTGCACTTCTCTTTGGAGTGGCTTTTTTTATTCTTTATGAAGCTTACCAACGTTTAAAAAATCCGCCAGAAATTTACTCAATGGGAATGTTGGTTATCGCGCTTTTGGGCTTGGTAATTAATATCATTGCAATGAAGTTATTATCCCATGGCAAAGAAGGCAGTCTAAACCTAAAAAGCGCCTACTTAGAAGTTTGGAGTGATATGTTGAGTTCTTTAGGGGTTATTGTTGCTGCATTAATTATTTATTACACCCACATTACTTGGATAGATTCCCTAGTGGCAGTACTCATCGGCTTATGGGTTTTACCGCGCACGTGGATTCTTTTGAAAGAGGCCATAAACATCCTTTTGGAAGGGGTTCCTGAAGGTGTTGATATAAAGAATATTAAAACAGCCATCCTTTCGGTAGATGGTATTTTAGAGGTGCATGACTTGCATATTTGGGCAATTACCAATGATAAAATAAGCTTAACCGCACATCTTGTCACCCCAATAGGAAATGAAGAGGGTATCAGAGCAGGGGTTCAAAAAGTACTTGCAGAGCAATTTAGTATTACCCATACCACGCTACAAATAGAAAAAAGCAAAGCACCTAATTGCGAGATGCACTAGGTTTTAAGTCGTGTTTTTATTAGATGCTTACCGATATCAGGAGGAAATATGAGAAAGAAGAAAACTTTGTCTTGGGTAGTTGCTTTAATAATATTGCTAATTATCTTAGTCTTCTTCCTTCACGGCATGTCTGCTGCATTATAGTCTTTCTGAAATCCTTGGAATTGTACATCCCGTAACACATCCTAATCTCTAGCCTTGTCTCACGAAATACTTTCATGAGACACATGCATTATATTAAATAACTATTTAATATTAATGTGGTTTCATTTATTATGAGTAAATAATGTTTTTATTAAACTTGTTATTATGGGTGATAGAATGGAACAGTTCAAAAATACAATTACTCCATTAGAGTTGGCAGACTGCTTGGGCGGGATGACTGTTCAGGGCGTTTATAAGGCGCTTAAATCACATAATATACCCACTCAAACCACCAATAACCGCAGGAAAATTATACCCTCCGAGGGCGTAAGAAAGCTTTTTGAAGACAGGGGATTTAAATACCCCAAGTCTATTATTTCATTTCAAATTGTTAAGGGCGGTGTTGGCAAGACTTCTCTTTCTTTCTGCTTAGCAGTTAGAGCCAGTCATTACGGAGCCAGAATTCTAGCTATTGACCTTGACCAGCAAGGCAATTTAACACGTTCCTTTAATGTGGAGGCTAGGGATAAGCCTGTATGGCTCAACTTGTTCCGGGATAAAGTGCCAGTTGAAAGTGCCATTGTTGAGTTATCAGATAACCTTCACCTTATTCCCTCTAACTTAAATAACTCCAGATTAGATACCGAATTGACCCAATCATCTACTAATCTCAAAGACTTAATAAGAGACACTATAGAACCAATTCGCAATAACTATGATTTAGTTATTATCGATTGCCCTCCTGCTATTAATAAGATTAACACTGCTGTTACCTGTGCTTCTGACATGGTTATCATTCCGATTAACCCAGATCCTTACGCAATGGATGGATTGGACTACACAATTTATGAGCTTAACCGGGTTAAAACTGAGTTTAAGCTTAATTTAGATTATCGAATTATTTGGAATAAATATGACTCTCGAGAGCGTCTTGGTGCGGTCTATATGCATGATTTAATGAAGCGGACAGAGTTACATAATAAGATTATACCGGTTGTATGTCGCGTAGACGTCTCTATGCGTAATGCTATTTTTGAAGCAAAATCTGTTTTTGAACTCCCCAAGAAAGCCCCCATTAGGGAAGACATCGACCAGTTCGCCAAAGAGATTCTAGGTATTAATGTATGGAAAGAGAGCCCCAAAATATCAGCTCATAACTTGGTAAGGAAACCCGAAGAATGCCAAGCTTAGATGACATATTAAAAAAGAACGTAGCTAAAACCAAGTTTGTTCGAAGCCCTCTTAGTATTGCGACAGAAGATAGGCCTTATTCCGCTAGCGAAGTAGACACAAACCTAATACAAACTCAACACAAACTAGATACAAACTTAACACAAAAACCTAACACAAACCTAACACAAACCCAGCACAAGCTTGTTGCAGAACACCCTGAGCCAACACAAACTACACACAAACTTAACACCAAACTAAACACACAAAAAACACAAACCCAACACAAACCAGACACAAACTACACACAAACCACACACATTTCTGCACTTATTGGAGCCCAAAGAAAGATTCTTTTATTCTTATTTGAAGAGTGCAAAAAGGCGCGCTCCCGTGTAACGGAGCCCCTTTCAATCATCCATATTTCTCAAGCATTGGAAATCCCTACAGGAAGCATAAAGACTAGCATATCGAGGCTTTGTGAAAAGAAATTTATAAAGATTAATAGCTTCAAAAACGGACGTGGAGGATGGTCGGCATACGAAATACCAGATTCTGCTTATAAAGAAATGCTACAAATGGAAACTCAACACAAACTACACACAAACCACACACAAACAGGACACAAACCTAACACACAACCTAACACACAACCTAACACAAGCACCTCTAGTAGTAGTAGTATTTTAAATATTAAAGAAACTACTACTACTCAACTAGATGACGAATGGAATTTTGATATTACTCCTTATGCTAAATTTGGTTTCATGACTTCACAATTGAAACAACTTGCTTCTCTTGGCGTTATCTCTGCTATGGAGGTAGAACAATCATTAATTGAATTTAACTATGACTTAGCTAATAACACTCTCCCTGCTATTAAAACAGGGAAAATAAATTTCCTGATGGGTCTGTTGCGCTCTGGTCATAACTACGTATCAGAAGGCTTTAAAAACGAGCAAGAATCTATAATCTCGGAAATGGCTAGTAGAGCAGAGAGTAAACGTAAAAAGCTCTTAGAAGATAAATTTGTCGTTTGGGAGGCCTCGCTAACTGATGAGAAAAGAAAAGAGATTGAAGATAAAATCCCACTACCTTTGAGAGTTATGCTCCGTGCTCATGGCGTGAGTAATTTAGAAGTTAAAAATTGGTTGTTTAATTATTTCCTACAAACATGTCATGCATAACTAGACCAATTAGACGCCCGCTTCTGAAATGTTTGCCGAGAAGAGCAAGGAAAACGATATTACACAAATAACTAGAGAGGGATACAATAGAAAAAACAATGTTGCTAAAAACCTTAATAGCAATCAAAAACTACTGGTATCGCAACAAGAATAAAAGAAAACGATTCCTAAGAATATTTTAAAATACTAGCGAGAATTTATGAGTTGTGAATGTCAAAAAGTTGAAGGAACTAATAAAAAAATATTAATAATGGCGTTTTTATTAAACTTCACATTATTTGTTGTTGGATTAATAGCTGGGATCATAGCCCAATCTACAGGTTTGTTAGCGGACTCACTAGACATGCTAGCCGATTCATCAATTTATGCCATTGCGCTTTTGGCTGTAAATAGAGGGTATCGGTTTAAAACCATAGCAGCCGCATTAAGTGGTGTTTTCTTATTGATCTTAGGGGTAGGTGTATTAATTGATGCGGGAGAAAAATTCACGCATGGAAGTAATCCTACGAGCCTTATTATAATTTTTATTGCTAGTCTTGCATTAATTGTAAATAGCACTGTTCTATATTTTCTTCAAAGATTTAGAGACGGAGAAATACACTTAAGAGCAACATGGATTTTTACTCGCGTAGATGTTATCGCAAATCTGGGCGTTATTGTGTCAGGCGGATTAATATTTCTTACACAATCAAATTATCCCGACTTAATTATAGGAAGTATTATTGCTTTATATGTAATAAAAGAAGCACTTGGAATACTTTTATCCGCGATAAAAACACATGTTTATTTTAAAGAAAAATAATGAAATTTAAGCAACCTTATTCAACGAAATGTAGAAGTTAAAAATGATAGAAATCATACCTAATTGGCATCCAATTTTCGTTCACTTTACAGTCGCCTTATTTAGTGCCTCAGTAGGGTTCTATGCTTTTGCTTTCTTATTTAATAGTTTAAGAATTTTTCCACAAATTTCTACGGATCTTGAAACAACAGCACATTGGTGTTTATGGTTAGTTGGTATCATTGTTATTGGTACCGTATTGGCTGGGCTTCAAGCTTACAATACAGTCAAGCATGATGAGCTGTCTCATCTTGCCATGACAGACCATCGTAATTGGGCATTACCCACGGCGGTTGCAATGATACTCATTGCTCTTTGGTCGTTATGGAGTACGTATAAACAAAAATCCATTACCATCACATTTATTGTGGCTCTCTTCATCGTGCAAGGATTGTTATTATCTACTGCTTGGCGAGGGGCAGAGCTAGTCTTTCGTTATGGGATAGGTGTTATGTCATTGCCGCAAGCAGAAGGCATTGGACATGAGCATCATCATGAATCAACAGAAGAGCACAATCACGATCACGACTCAGATGAACACCACTGACAGGGAAGGTCATTATGAAATTTACTTACATTATTGAAGGGATGCATTGCGCATCTTGCATTGTAAAAATCAAGTCATCATTATCACCACACTTTAAGGAAATCGAGGTAACCCTTAACCCCCCGATACTTAAAATTGAAGCCAAACAACCACCTGTACTCAATGAACTTAATGAATACATAGCAACCGCAGGAAATTATCACCTACAACCAAGTTCCAAAAATAACGCTGAGCAAAAATATGTTCATACAAATAATGAAGAAGCTCCCGTTGGGTTGAGCGCATATTATCCAATCTTTCTAATTGCAATTTATATTGTCGGAGTTACTGCTATCTCCAATATTCACGAGTCCAATATAAATTGGCACGGTTGGATGAATCAATTTATGGCGGGATTTTTCTTGGTCTTTTCTGCTTTTAAGCTTTTGGACATTCGCGGTTTTGCAGAAGGTTACGCGACTTACGACTTACTAGCGCGGCGCTGGTATACCTATGGATTTATTTACCCATTCTTAGAGTTAGGTTTAGGTGTCTTATATTTAGGTGCCTGGTTACCTGTTATGACGTCTTTGCTCACCATCATCATTATGGGATTTTCAAGCCTGGGTGTCATTAACAGTTTGTTAAAAAAACAAAAAATACGTTGTGCCTGTCTTGGAACCATACTCAAAGTTCCTCTTTCGACCATCACACTCATTGAAGATTTAATGATGGTCGCTTTAGCAGCACTTGCACTAATTATGAAATAAAAGAGAATTTTTTCCTGGAGAGCGTTATTAATAAAATAACAAGAACATCTGTTTGTTTCTTAGGTATCCTTTCTGGCTTTGGAAGCACAAGTGCTTTTGCAACAGAACAGGTAATCAACTTTGACGTAGAATATAAAACTGTTTATTTTGCGGGGAAAGCTCGAAAAGCAATTGCTGTTAATAATCAAATTCCAGCTCCCACATTGCATTTTAAGGAAGGGGATCATGTAACTATTAATGTTCACAATCATTTAACTGAAGAAACAGCTATCCACTGGCATGGGATAATTCTTCCTTGGCAAATGGATGGAGTTCTCGGGATTACGCAACGAGGTATTCCTCCAGGTGGTGTTTTTCATTATCAATTTACGCTACATCAATCAGGCACATATTGGTATCATGCACATGCAGGTCTTCAAGAACAGCAAGGTTTATATGGTGCTTTTTTAATTGATCCCCCAACGCCACCTCATTACAAATACTCAAAAGATTATGTTGTCGTTTTATCTGATTGGAGCAACACTCACCCTGATCAAATTCTTGCAAACCTGAAAAAAGAAGGGGATTACTATTCACCTAGATTTCCACTACAACCCTCGTTAGTAAAATTTATTCACGATTACCGAAAGGCTTCTACAGAAGAGCGAAAAAAAATAATTGATGATTATAAAATGATGCAGCAAATGCGTATGAGTATTTATGACATCAGTGATGTTGCTTATGATGCCTTTTTACTGAATGGACAGCCAAACTCTAGTCCTTGGACGGCTCCAGTGAAAATAGGAGATGTTGTCCGCCTACGCTTTATTGGTGCAGGAGGCAGTACTATTTTTCGTGTCAAAATACCTGGAACATCTATGCAAATGGTTCACGTAGAAGGTAATGACGTAGCTCCTTATACCATCAAAGATTTCAAAATAGCTCCAGGCGAAACTTTTGATGTATTAGTGAAGATTAAAAAAAATGACCCTTATATTGTTTATGCGGAATCAATAGACACATTAGGAGCAGCTTACGGGGCTTTAGTCACTACACCTAATCAAGTAGTAAATTACAAACAAGTGACGCCATTTCCTGAGCCACTGCCTGTTATGAGAAACATGATGTCATTGATGATGGGCAATATGATGCAAGGTTCTATGTCTATGAATAGCGCAGGAATGGGAAAATCCATGAATATGGGATCGATGCAGGGCGACTCATCAGGAAAACATACTATGGATATGAGCTCATCCTCTTCGATGCCTAATATGAAGATGGATGCAAAAAGTATGAATCATAAAATAGACGTGATGTCTCATAAAGTGCCAATGGATAGCCACAAAGACAATAATCATTCCGAGCATCAATCGATACCAGAGACAAAAAAGACAAATTCAGGCACGAAAATGGATTTAGGCATGAAGATGGATCCAGGTATGAAAATGGATCCAAGCACGAAGACAGATTCAAATATGAAGATGGACTCCGGCATGAAAATGGATCATTCCATGGATATGGGCAAAAAATCCTCAAGCACGGTGATGAGTATTGGTAAAAAATCACACCATGCAATGCCTACTCATATGATGAAAAAAATGAAGCATAAAAGCTCTCATGATATGAATTCTATGAGCAAAAACAATCATTCCATGCAAAATGGCATGAAAATGGATCATGATATGTCAATGAATCACTCTATGAATATGAGTATGCCACTTGAACCAACAATAATAGGCGATACTATTTCTCCCACTATCAGCCCTCAAAAAACTATTGGAACAAAATATCAACATTTAAAAGCAGCAGTGATTACCAACGATCCAAACAAACCAGTCACTGGAGTTATTAAAATGGAGCTGTTTGGTTATATGGATAGGTTCATTTGGTTTATTAATGGGGTTCCAGAATATAAAGCTCATCCTATCCCTTTAGAACCGAATAAACGTTACCGATTTGTTTTTACTAATCCGTCCATGATGCGTCACCCAATGCATATTCATGGCCATTGGTTTATTTTGCGTAATGGCAATGGTAGCTATGATCCTTTGTTGCATACGCTTGATATACCACCTGGTGCAACGGTTACAGCTGATCTTGATACAGATGCCAGTGGTCAATGGCTTTTCCACTGTCATCTTCTCTATCATATGATGACTGGCATGTCGCGAGTATTCCAATATACAACTTTAATAGAGATTACAAAAGGCAAAGCTAAGCCCGAAAATATTGTGAAGCAAACTCCTTACATTAATCGACCTATTGTCCGAGTCGATGAAGTAAGACCTATTGATCCATCACTTGTTCATCATCCAATGGCACATAAAACAGGTTTATGGCGCTCAACTTTTTTAGATGTAGGTGCCGATCCATTTAACAACGCGCAACGACTCACTTACAAGGGATTATATGGGTCAGATTATAATAAACTTGAATTATTCACTAATGATGCTGAAGTTTTTAAGGGAACTCTAGAAAACGCAGATATTGATATTTTTTACTGGCACTTGATTAGCCAATTTTGGGCAATCAAAGGTGGAGTGAATTACTTTAATCAACCTGCAGAAAAACCTTATTGGCAGCCTGGGATCGGCCTCGAAGGGGTCATGCCTTATTTTATTGATACAAATGCACGTCTCTATTTTTATAACGGAAGTGTCAAATTAGATATAGAACTATCTCGGGATACTCAAATTACAAATAACTTTTTAATTAGAGCAGGTCTACGCAGTATTTCAGCAACCAAAACGGTAACAAGTGCAGAACTTGGTAATGGTCTCAATCAGATGCGTTATATTGTTAGACCTTACTACCGACTAATGCCAGGCTTAAATATATTTGTAGAATATGAGCATGAACAAGATTATGGAGCGTTCAAGACTATTCAGGTAGGTTTAGGTGAACCTATTAATCAAAACACAGTAACACTTGGTTTTTCTGTTTTATTATAAAAAATTTCCATCAAATAACTCTTAATATGAAGTAAGTAAAGGTACACCTTTGTTTACGCTTCGATAAGC
>Ga0102832_1000572_pt2 | contig 43466 bp, 41 predicted proteins | sample EBPBio282013_DNA_FD_88942 | JGI IMG/M metagenome (GOLD analysis project Ga0102832, IMG submission 88942) | Wastewater treatment Type I Accumulibacter community from EBPR Bioreactor in Madison, WI, USA - Reactor 2_5/28/2013_ DNA (Illumina Assembly) | ecosystem: Engineered > Bioreactor > EBPR >... | reverse complement strand
GGTCTGGCTGACCGCGGCCGGCGTGAAGGGCGTCGACTTCTCGCGCGGCGTCTCGTTCGACTTCGCGCTGGCCGCCTACCAGGCCGCGATGGACGGGCTGGGCGTCGCGCTCGGCCGCCACGCGCTGGTGGCGCCCGACCTCGAGGCCGGCCGGCTGGTCGTGCCGTTCGATTTCAAGATGTCGTCCGAGGCGGCCTACTACCTCGTCTATCCGGCCGAGGCGATCCGCCGCCGCAAGATCAAGGCCTTCCGCGACTGGATCGTCACCCTGGCCGGCTGATCATTTGCATTTACAAATTTCCTCCCCATGCGTCAGCATGGGGAGGTGTCGGCGTCTTCGCCGACGGAGGGGTCATGGGCAACCGTCGGGCTGCCCTTGACCCCTCCGTCCGCTGCGCGGACACCTCCCCGCGCTCGCGCGCAGGGAGGAAAGAAAAATGAACGAGGGAGGACCGCCATGAAGTTCGGGTACTTCACGCTGAGCGACAACCGCTATCCCGGCAACACGCGTTCGGCCGAGGATTTCATCAGGGACATCTACGCCGAGGCGCTGTGGGCCGAGAAGGTCGGGCTGAACTCGGCGTGGATCGGCGAGCACCACTTCAACCTGCTGGGCGTCAACGCCTCGCCGCTGGCGATCCTCGCCCAGCTGGCCGGCGCGACCACGAAGCTGCGGCTCGCCCCAGCGGTGACGCTGCTGCCGGTCCACCACCCGCTGCATGTCGCCGAGGAGTGGGCGACGCTCGACCTGCTGTCGGGCGGGCGCGTCGACTTCGCCGCCGGCCGCGGCTACGACCGCAAGGAGTACGAGCCGTTCCAGGCGCCGTTCGAGCACTCGTCCGAGCTGTTCGCGGAGGGGCTGGAGATCCTGTGGCGGGCGTGGACCGAGCCCGGCAAGTGGTCGCACAAGGGCCGCTTCTACGAGTTCAAGGACGTCGAGATCCGGCCGAGGCCGCTGCAGAACCCGCTGCGCCCCTACGTCGCCTGCTTCTCGCGGCCGTCGATGGAACTCGCCGCGAAGCACGACTGGAACGTGATCTACGCGCCGTTCGCGGCGGCCATGGTCTACGGCTCGCTGACCGACGCGGTACGGGTCTACCGCGAGACCTGCGAGACCGCCTTCAAGCGGCCGATGCGCAATGCCATGTGCTCCTACTTCGTGCACATCGCCTCGACCCCGGAGGAGGAGCGCTACGGCAAGGAAGCGCTGGTACGCTACTTCCAGGACGCGCTGGTCGCCGCCTTCCCGTCGTCGTCGGGCGAGAACGTGCCGCCGACTTACAAGTACTTCGTCGAGATCGTGAACATCCTGCGCGACATGCGGCCGGAGAAGCTGACCGACAAGTCGATCCTCTGCGGCAGCCCGCAGCACATCATCGACACGCTGAAGACCGTCGAGGCGGCGGGTGTCGCCGAGGTCATCCTCTACTTCAACTACGGCCAGAAGCCGCACGCGATGGTGAAGGAGCAGATGGAGCGCTTCATGAAGGAGGTCGCGCCGGCCTTCGCGTAGGGGGATGGGCATGGGACCGCTCGACGCCTACCTGCCGTACCTCCTGAACCGCGCCGGCGCGCGGCTCGCGGCGGCCTTCGAGAAGGACGTGCGGCCGCTGGGCGCGTCGTTGCAGGCGTGGCGCGTGCTGGCGGCGCTGCGCGAGCGCGACGGGCGGCGCATGGGCGACCTGTCGGAGACCACGGCGATCGAGGTCTCGACGCTGACCCGGCTGGTCGACGGCATGGAGCGGCGGCGGCTGGTGAAGCGGCAGCGCGATCCCGCCGACGCGCGCGTCGTGCTGCTGCACGTCGCGCCGGCCGGGCGGCGGCTGACCGCGCGGCTGCTGCCGATCGCCGAGCGCTACGAGCGCACCGCGCTGGCCGGCTTCACGCCGCGCGAGGCCGAGACGCTGCGCAAGGCGCTGCGCCGGCTCTACGCCAACATGGACCGGCTGCCCCGCTAGTTGCGCGGCCCAGTTGCGCCGCGCCCCGGAAGCGGCGACAGTAGTTGCGAACCATTCGCAAAGGAGCCGTCATGGCCCGCCTGACCTCGCTCGCCGACCTGCGCCGCGTCATCGGCGACCCCAAGCCGACGACCAAGGCCAAGATCCTCGACGCGCTCGACGAGCAGTCGATCGAGTTCCTCAAGCGCTGCCCGTTCGCGCTGCTGGCCACCACCGCGGCCGACGGCACCGTCGAGGTGTCGCCCAAGGGCGACGAGCCGGGCTTCATCCGGGTCGAGGACCCGCGCACGCTGCTGATCCCCGAGCGGGTCGGCAACAACCTCGCCTTCGGCCTGACCAACATCCTGGCCAACGGCCGGGTCGGCCTGATCGGCCTCGTGCCGGCGACCGGCGAGACGCTGCGCATCTCCGGCACCGCCGAGGTCTACGACGACCCGGAGCTGGTGGCGTCGCTGTCCTCGATGGGCAAGCCGGCGCTGCTGGCGACGCGGGTGCGCATCCAGCACTGCTACTTCCACTGCGCCCGTTCGGTGGTGCGGGCGAAGCTGTGGGACCCCAAGGCCTGGCCGGCCCCCGGCCGCGTCTCGTTCGGCCGCATTATCGCCCCGCGCGTCGGCGGCGACGCGGCGCTGGCCGAGCAGATCGATGCCGGCGTCGCCGGCGCCTACACGACGCGCCTTTGGAGCAACACCTAGGCGGCGTCGGCCGGCTTGGCGGCGCCGCCACGGCCTCTTCCGCCGCGCCGCCGACGCGGGCTACTCGTCGGCGTCGACGATGGCGGCGGCGCGCCCGGCTTGAGGCGCAGGCGCAGCGAGCCGCCCTCGGTCTGGTCGACCTCGAAGGCGCCGGCCTGGCGGATCAGGTCGGACAGCTTGCGGCAGCCATAGGTGCGCGGATCGAAGTCCGACGCGATGTTGGCCAGCCGGCGGCCGAACAGGCCGAGCCCGACCCAGCCTTCCTGCTCGGTCTCGATCTGGGCCAGCGCCTTGGACAAGAGCGGCACCGCCGCGCTGGCCGGCTGGCGGCCGGCGACGGCGGCCTTCTCGCCCGGCACGGCGGCCTCGGGCAGCAGGTTCTCGGTGTAGATGAAGCGGCGGCAGGCCTGGCGGAAGCTCTCCGGCGTCTTCTGCGTGCCGAAGCCGTAGACGTCGGCGCCTTCCTCGCGCAGGCGCGAGGCCAGCCGCGTGAAGTCGCTGTCGGAGGAGACCAGGCAGAAGCCGTCGAAGCGGCGGCTGTGCAGCAGGTCCATGGCGTCGATCACCAGCGCGATGTCGGACGCGTTCTTGCCCGAGGTGTAGGCGAACTGCTGGTAGGGATCGATCGCGTACTTCTGCAGGATCTCGGTCCACGAGCGCAGGCGCGGGCTGGAGAAGTCGCCGTAGATCCGGCGGACGCTCGCCTCGCCGAAGCGGGCGATCTCCTCGAACAGGCCGCTGGCGATGCGCGGCGAGGTGTTGTCGGCGTCGATCAGGACGGCGAAGCGGCGGGTTCGGTTGTCGTCGGCCATGAGGGCCTCCTGTCCGGTTCAGCGGGCGTTGGCGCGGCGCTGGAAGATGAGGTTGGCGGCGACGGTCAGCAACAGCGTCACCGTCATCAGGATGAAGGCGATCGCGCCGCCGAACGGCCAGTTGGTCTGCTGGGTGAACTGGTTGTAGATCAGCGGCGCCATCATCTTGAACAGCGGGCCGCCCAGCAGGAAGGGCGTGGCGTAGGCATTCATCGCCAGGATGAAGGTCAGGATGGTGCCCGACAGGATACCGGGCAGGGCGAGCGGCCACAGCACGCGGCGGAACATGGTGCCCGGCGGCGCGCCGAGGCTGAAGGCGGCCTCCTCGACCGAGCGGTCGATGCCCTCGATCACGCTCTGCAGCGACAGCACCATGAAGGGCAGGTTGACGGCGATGATGCCGATCACCACCGCCTTCTCGGTGAACATGATCTCGAGCGGCGCCGAGATGACGCCCAGCCCCATCAGGCTGGCATTGACGAAGCCCTTGTTGCCGAACACCACCATCCAGCCGGCGGCGCGCACCGAGTTGCCGACGAACAGCGGCAGCACGATCGAGATGATCAGCAGGTTCTTGAAGCGGCTCTGGGTGCGCGCCACGACGTAGGCCAGCGGGAAGCCCAGCACCAGGCAGACGGCGGTGACCAGCACGGCGATGCGCACGGTCGTCCAGAGGATCGCGGTGTAGTAGGGGTCGGTGAAGAACTTGACGTAGTTGGCGATGGTGATCGCCTCGACCATCATCTTCCGGGTCGGCTCGAACTCGTTGAGGCTGTAGCGCAGCAGGATGGCGAGCGGCGCCAGCAGGCAGATCGCGACGAAGACGGTGGCGGGCCCGACCAGGGCCGCCGCCGTCAGGCCCTCGCCCCGCCGTCGCTCGACGACGGGGCCGGCCGCGATCGCCGCGTCGCTCATCTCAGCCCTTGAAGACCTTGTTCCACCAGTCCTGGAAGGCGACGTCGTTCTTCGCCATGTAGGCATAGTCGAGGTCGACCAGGCGCTTCTGCTCCTCCGGCGTGAAGCCGATGCGCTTCTGCACCTCCGGCGGCACCTTGGCGTCGGTGACGGTCGGGTTGTAGCCCATGTCGACGGCGAAGGCTTCCTGGGCCGACGGCGCCATCATGGCGTTCAGCCAGGCGTAGGCGCCTTCCTTGTTGGGGGCGTTCTTCGGCATGACGAAGCCCGAGACGTACATCGGCACGCCTTCCTTGGGCGCCACGGTCTCGACCTTGATGCCGGCGTTCTGCCACTGCACGGCGCGCGCCTTCCACATGATGCCGCAGGTGATCTCGCCGGTCTTGAGCGCCTGCGCGAAGGCCTCGTTCGACGGGTAGATGCGCGCCCCGGCCTTGCGGCAGGCCAGCAGCCGCTCCTTGCCCGGCTCGAAGTTGCTCATCGAGCCGCCCGAGGCCAGCGCCGCGGCGATCATCACGTACTGGCGCTGGATGTCGATGATGCCCAGCTTGTTGCCATGCTTGGGATCGAGCGTGTCGGCGAAGCCGGTCGGCGCGGCCATGGCGTCCGGGTTGTAGAGCACGACCTTGCCCGAGTAGATGTGGCCGATGCCGTAGGGGTACTTCATCGACGGGATCAGGTTCTTGGCGTTCGGCATCTTCGAGTAGTCGAGCTGCTCGACCAGGCCGGCCACGTTGGTGTCGTACATGTCGTTGGCGGAGAAGCCCTGCACGTCGCTGGTGCCGCGGCGCAGCGCCTTCTCGGCCATCATCTTGGCGCGGCGCGGATCCTGCGCCTCCTCGGCGTGGATGCACTCCCACTTGGCCGGCACCATCAGCGGCGTGTCGATGTTCTTGGTGAGCAGGCGCGAGTAGTCGCCGCCCCAGGTGCCGATGACGACGCGGCGGTTGTCCTGCGCGTTGGCCGGCAGGGCGGCCCCCGCCGCGAGCGCCGCGGCGCCGCCCAAGAGGCCGCGCCGGTTGATCGAGAAGCTGTCGGACATGAAGACCTCCTGTTGTTTCGTTCTTACGCGTTGAAGACCTGCGCCGCCGGCGCGTTCCAGCCGACCTGCACCGGCTGGCCGACGTCGGGCGTGAAACCGCCCTCGCGGTTGGCGAGCTGCACGACCAGCCGGTCGGTCGGCGACAGGCGGACATGGATGTCGACCAGGGCGCCGAGGTAGGACACGAATTCCACCGTACCGGGCAGCCGGTTGTCGAGTCGGGCCAGCGCCGCGGCGTCGCCGGCCGGCGCGATCTCGACCCGTTCCGGCCGCAGGGACAGCGCCGCCTTGCCGGGCGCGCCGCCGGCACAGGCCAGCGCCAGGCCACCGTCGCTACGGAAGCGGCCGGGCGCCTCGACGGTGCCCTCGAGGAAGGTGGTGCGGCCAACGAAGCCCGCGACGAAGCGGTCGGCCGGGCGCTCGTAGAGGTCGCGCTGGCTGCCGACCTGGCGGACCCGGCCCTCGCTCATGACGACCAGCCGGTCGGCCATGGTCAGCGCCTCTTCCTGGTCGTGCGTCACCATCACCGTGGTGAGCCCCAGCTGGCGCTGCAGCTCGCGGATCTCGACCCGGACCTCCTGGCGCAGCTTGGCGTCGAGGTTGGACAGCGGCTCGTCGAGCAGCAGCACGTCGGGCCGGACGGCGAGCGCGCGGGCCAGCGCCACGCGCTGCTGCTGGCCGCCCGACATCTGGCGCGGCAGGCGGCCGCCGTAGCCGGCCAGCCGCACCAGCGCCAGCGTCTCCTCGACGCGGCGCGCGATGTCGGCCTTGGGCACCTTGCGCATCTCCAGCCCGAACGCGACGTTCTCGGCGACCGTCATGTGCGGGAACAGCGCGTAGTTCTGGAACACCATGCCGGCGTTGCGCTTCCACGGCGGCAGGCGGGTGATGTCGGCGCCGCCCAGCCGGACCGTGCCGGCGGTCGGCTCGATGAAGCCCGCCACCATGCGCAGCGTCGTGGTCTTGCCGCAGCCCGAGGGCCCGAGCAGCACGAGGAACTCGCCGTCCTCGATCGACAGCGAGACGTCGCGCACGGCATGGAAGTCGCCGTAGCGCTTGACCAGGTCCTGGATGTCGAGCCGGGCCATCAGACGACCCGGGCCAGCTTGACGTAGCGGTCGGTGATCAGCATCGCGATGCCGATCAGCAAGATCTGCACCACCGAGACGGCGGCGATCGTCGGGTCGATCTTCCACTCGAGGTACTGCAGGACGACGATCGGCAGCGTGGTGCGGCCCGGCCCGACCAGGAACAGGCTCATCTCGAGGTTGCCGAACGAGGTCACGAAGGCGAACAGGCCGCCGGCGACGATACCCGGCCGGATGGCCGGAAGCGTGATGCGGCGGAAGGTGACGAAGGCGTTGGCGCCGAGGTTCTGCGCGGCTTCCTCGATGCTGCGGTCGACCCCGGCCAGGCTGGCGGTCACCAGCCGCACCACCCACGGGATCACGATCACGGTGTGGCCCGCGACCAGCGCGTAGAAGGTGCCCAGCACGTCGACGTCCAGCCCGTTCTCGGCCTCGACCTCGAAGACGTACATCGCGGTGCCCAGCACGACGCCCGGCACGATCAGCGGCATCATCATCAGGTGCGACAGCGGCAGGCGCAGCCGGAAGCGGCCGCGCACCAGCGCCAGCGCCGCCGGCACGCCCAGCGCCAGGCCGAGCGCGGTCGCCAGCACGCCGACCTGGAAACTCATGCGGAAGCCCTCGACGAATTTCGGCTGGTCGAGGATCGAGGCGAACCAGCGCAGGCTGTAGCCCTCGGGCGGGAAGGAGGGAATCTCCTGCCGGAAGAAGGCCAGCCAGGTGACGAAGACGAGCGGCATCAGGATGTAGCCGAGCGCGACCCCGGCCGCGCCGTTCAGGGCAAGTCGGCGCGCGCTCATCGGCGGCTCACAGCGTGTTCTTGTGGAACTGGCCGGCCTTCATGATGACCGACAGGTGCGGCCCGCCGTCCTTGAACAGGCCGAGGTCCTTCAGCGGGTCGCCGTCGACCACCAGCAGGTCGGCATGGGCGCCCGGCGCGATGACGCCCAGCTTGCCTTCCTGGCGCACCACCTCGGCGCCGATCGTGGTCGCCGAGCGGATCACGTCGATCGCCGGCATGACCTCGCCGCGAATGCGGAACTCGCCGGTCTGCTCGTCCTCGAGCGCGCCCAGCAGGTCCGAGCCATAGGCCATCTTCACGCCGGCGCGGCGGCAGTGCTCGAGCTCGGCGTAGCCGTACTGGAGAACCTCGTCGTTCTTGTCGAGCATCTCCTTCGGCATCCCGAGTTCCTTGGCGCGCCGCTTCATGGCGTCGTAGGTCACGAGGTTCGGGATCATGTAGACGCCCTTCTTCGCCATCAGCTTCGCGGTCGGCGCGTCGACCAGGTTGCCGTGCTCGATGGTGCGCACGCCGCAGTTCACGGCGCGGGTGATCGCCTCGGGCGTGTAGGCGTGGGTCAGCACGTAGCGGCCGAACGCGGTCGCCTCCTCGACGGCGGCGCGGATCTCGTCCTCGCTGAACTGCAGCGAATCGAGCGGGTCGTAGGGCGAGGCGACGCCGCCCGACACCATCAGCTTCACCTGGTCGGCGCCCTGGCGCATCTGCTCGCGCGCCGCCTTGCGCACCGCGTCGGGACCGTCGGCGATGCAGCGTATGAACACCATGCCGTTGCAGCACAGGCAGGGCGGGCCGATGTCGGTGCGGCGGTTGCGGTCGTTGTGGCCGCCGGTCGGGCCGATCGAGCGGCACGAGATGAACAGGCGCGGGCCGGGGATCAGGCCCGACTCGACGGCGGTCTTGGTGCCCCAGTCGGCACCGCCGGCATCGCGCACCGTGGTGAAGCCGCGGTCCAGCATGCGCTTCAGGCGCCCGGCCGAGCGCGCCATCATCAGCGTCAGCGGCACCGCCTCCATGCGGTTGATGTAGACCTCGCTGTGGTGCGTGTGCACGTGGCAGTCGATCAGGCCGGGCATCAGCGTGCGCTTGCCGCAGTTCACGACGCGCGCCTTCGACGCCTTGATCGGCTTCGACGACACTTCCTTGATGAGGCCGCCCTCGACCAGCACCTCGTAGCCCGGCCGCGCCTCCTTCCAGCGCGGATCGAGAAGATTCAGGTTCCTGAAGAGGAACATCGGACCACTCCCCCTGTCATCCCGAGCGTAGCGAGGGACCTTTTACTTCAACGTGTTCTTGTGGAACTGGCCGCCCTTCATGATGACCGGCAGGTGGGCGCCCTGGTCGAGGAACAGCTCGAGCTTCTTCAGCGGGTTGCCGTCGACCACGATCAGGTCGGCGAAGGCGCCCGGCGCGACGACGCCCAGCTTGCCTTCCTGGCGCAGGATCTCGGCGCCGACCGTGGTCGCCTGCCGGATGATCTCGATCGGCTTCAGGACCTCGGCGCGGAAGATGAACTCGCGGCTCTGCTCGACCTGCAGCTGGCCCAGCAGGTCGCTGCCGTAGCCGACCTTGACGCCGGCCGCCTTGCAGATCTCCAGCGAGCGCAGCGCGCCTTCCATCACGATGTCGTTCTTGTCGAGCATGTCCTGGGTCATGCCGAACTGCGCCGCCCTCTCCTTCATCACGAAGTAGGTGACGAGGTTGGCGATCATGTAGCCGCCCTTCGACTTGAGGAGCTTCGCCGACTTCGCGTCGATCAGGTTGCCGTGCTCGATGGTGCGCACGCCGTTCGACACGGCGCGGGTGATGGCCTCGGGCGTGTAGGCGTGGGCCAGCACGTAGCGGCCGAATGCCTTGGCCTCCTCGCAGGCGGCGGCGATCTCGCCTTCCGAGAACTGCAGCGAGTGCAGCGGGTCGTAGGGCGAGGCGACGCCGCCCGAGCACATGATCTTCACCTGGTCGGCGCCCTGGCGCATCTGCTCGCGCACCAGCTTGCGGACCTCGTCGACGCCGTCGGCCACCGCCATCGAGTAGACGAGGCCGTTGCAGCAGCCGCACGACGCGCCCATGTCGGTGCGGCGGCGCGAATCCGAGTGGCCGCCGGTCGGACCGATGGCGCGGCCCGAGATGAACAGGCGGGGGCCCGGGATCAGGCCGCTCTCGACCGCGGTCTTGATGCCCCAGTCGGCGCCGCCGGTGTCGCGCACCGTGGTGAAGCCGCGGTTCAGCATGCCCTTCATCAGGTCGGCCGCCTTGGCGGTCAGCAGGGTCAGCGGGATGTGCTCGAGGTTGCGGATGTTGACCTCGGCCAGGAACACGTGGACGTGGCAGTCGATCAGGCCCGGCATCAGGGTGCGCTTGCCGCAGTCGACCACCCGGGCGTTCGCCGCCTTGATCGGCTTCGACGACACCTCCTTGATGGTGTCGCCCTCGACCAGCACCTCGTAGCCGCCGCGCGGCTCGTTCCAGCGCGGGTCGAGCAGGTTCATGTTTCGAAACAGGGTCTGCGGCATCAAGGCTCTCCGAAGCGGTCGGCCGCACCCTACGATGACGCCGCGTTTGACGCTACAGTTTGCGCGGTTAGAGGGCGTAGCGATGAAGCGTGTCGTCGTCTTCGGCACGACAGGATCGGGCAAGAGCTGGCTGGCGGAGCGCCTCGCGGCGCGCACCGGCCTGCGCGTCGTCGAGCTCGACGCGCTGTACTGGGGCCGCGACTGGCAACCGGCGCCGCTCGACCTGTTCCGCCATCGCGTCGAGTGCGAGATCCGCGACGGCGGTCCCGAGGACGGCTGGATCGTGGTCGGCATCTACGGCCAGGTCCGCGACCTGACATGGGGCGCCGCCGACACGCTGGTCTGGCTCGACCTGCCGCGGCCGCTGGTGATGGGCCGCCTGCTGCGCCGGACGTGGCGGCGCATCCGGACCCGCGAGGAACTGTGGGGCACCGGCAACCGCGAGACCTTCCGCCAGGCCTTCCTCAGCAAGCAATCGATCCTGCTGTGGGGCTGGCGCACCCATGCTCTCAACCGCGACCGCTTCGAGCGCGCCTGCGCCGACCTGCCGCCCGGCAAGACGGTGATCCGCCTGCGCTCGCCGCGCGACGTCGAGCGGTTCCTGGCGTCGGCGTGACGGGGCCGACCGCGACGCCTAGCGCGGTGCGTCGCCGCTGCGGGCCGCCATTTGGCGCTGGAGATCGCTTAGCGACTCGTTCACCACCTTGTCGACGACCGCCGTGACGGCCGGCATGGCGTTCAGGCAGATCAGGACCTGCGTGCTGCTCTCGCTGGCTTCCCGGGTGGTATCGAGCGCGATCGGGCTGGCGAGACCGGGACCCGACACCGTCAAGCGCAGTGTCGCGTCGGCGGCGCAGTAGCTGCCAAAGTTGCCCGCCCCGCTGAAATGGCAGCGCAGCTTGACCGACAGGGACTGCACGTCGACCGTTAACCCGCCCGGCGTCTTCTTCGCATACGATTCCAGCGCGCGGTCGATCGCGGCCCGCGCTTGCGGGCGGCGATCCGTCTCGAACTTCATCGACCGGCAACTATCGGTCAGCACCAACGCCGTCTGCTTGAGGTTGGCGAGCCCGGTGATCCGGACGTCGGACTGGGACGGCGTAGTGGCGGCGGCGTCGCCTGCGGCGGGAGAGGTGTTGTCCGATGCGGTGCAGCCAATTAGCAGCACAATCAAAGAGATAACATAGATAGTGGTATTAAACGTCAAGGTTGTATCTCCGAGCGCAATTCTCTAAGCCGTCCCTTAGCTGTGTGCGGGGTCGTTGGAAAGCTTGGAGTAGATTGCCTTGTCGATTCGTCGTGCCGCGATCTGCGTGATCGCTCTTTCGCTCGCCGGCTGTGCCGAGCCCGTTCGTCCCATCCAGGTCTGGTCGCCGCAGACCGCCGCTCAGGCCTCCATCGGCAGCATCTTCATCACGAACAGCGCGCCGCAGGTGCCGGAGGACGCGATTGCCGCACTCCAGGCGGCGCTCGAGGCGAAGCTCGCGCAGTGCGCGACCGGCCCGACGAAGTACGAGATGCTGGTCCGTGTCGACAACTTCAAGCTGGCCAACACCGGGATGGTGATGCTGGTCGGCGACAGCCACGAGGTGGCCGCCGAGGTGAAGTTCGTCCGCCCCGAGGACAAGAGCGTCGCGGCCGAGTACTACGTCCAGGAGCGGACCAGCGGCGGCGGCTTGATCGGCCTGGCCAAGCTGTCCGGCGGTTCGCGCGCCATCTCGACGGACTTCGCCAAGTCCGTCTGCGAGAAGGTCTTCAAGAAGGGCTGAGGTGGGAGAAGGGGGCGGCTGGTCCGCCACCTTCGCCATCGCCGCCGGCGCGTGCCCTCGAGCGCCGGCGGGGCGCGCCAGCATGGCCTCGACACCATCTTCGTCGACAGTCGCGATCCCTTCGGGTACGGGTTCGAGGTCGGATAGTCCGACACAGGACACGCATGCCCAAGCTCTCACGCCTCGTTGCCCTGCTGGGCTTGCTCCTCTTGGGGGCGCCGGCCTCCGGCCAGACCGTGACGGACTGGATCACGGGAGCCCCGCGCGAGGCCATGCCGATCGGGCAGTGGCCGGGCGGCAAGAAGGTGGCGGTGTGCTTCGTCCTGTATGTCGAGTTCTGGGGCAAGGGGCACGGTCCGAACTTCCGGTCCGACATGACCGACCGCCACCCCGACATCGTCGACGAGGCGTTCCGGCAGTACGCCATCGAATGGGGCGTGCCGCGGGTCGGCCGGCTCTTCAGGGAGCTCGACGTGCCGCTCAGCGTGGCGCTGAATGCCGAGTTTCCCGAGAAGCATCCCGATGTCTGGAAGTCGTTCAGGGCGTCCGTGCCCGCGGCATCGATCGTGGCGCACGGCGTCAACAATTCGACCGAGATGCTGCCGCTCGACAAGGGGATCGAGGCGCAGAAGGCCTACATCCGGAACACGCTCGACCGGATCGAGAAGAGCACGGGCGTGCGATCGCGCGGCTGGTCGAGCCCCAGCGTCTACCCCAACCTCGACACCTTCCCGGCGACGGCGGCCGAGGGCATCCGGTACACGCTCGACGGCATGGATTCCGACGTGCTGTCCCGCCTGCAGACGCCGGGTGGGCCGCTGGTCATGATCCCCTATCCGCCGCAGCCGGTCGACATGGGGCAATATCTCTCGCGGCTGAAGGAGCCGGTCGATCTCGAACGGCAATGGATCGACTATGTCGGCGAGCTGGCGCGCGAGGCCGCTGCCGACCCCGGACGTCCGGCAACGGTCGTGGCGATCGGCGTGCATCCCTTCGTCATGGGGACGCCGTCGGGCGCCGCCTCGTTCCGCCGCGTGCTGGAGGCCCTGAAGAAGCAGCCGCTGGTCTGGCTGACCAATACCGAAGCCGTGATGGCGGCCGCCGGGCAGAAGCCGTAGGCGGGGCGCTCCTCGGCTTTCCGACCTAGTCCGCCGCCTTCGCCACCGCGGCCGGCGCCTTGATGCCGCCGCGGGCGATCATCGCGTCGATCTCGGCGGTGCTGTAGCCCATGTCGGCCAGGACCTCGCGGCCGTTCTCGCCGATGTGCGGCGCGTGCTGCTGCGGCGGGTGCTCGTTGGCCGGCGGCAGGCCGGGAATGTTGGCGACCGGCATGCGGCCGAACCCGTCCTGCTCGATCCAGTCGACCGCGCCGGTTTCCTTGACGTGCGGATGCTCGAGGTAGTCGGCGTAGTTGTTCACGCGCTCGCAGAACACTTCCTTGGGCTGCAGGATCGAGATCCACTCCTCGGTGGTCTTCTTCGGCATCTCCTCCTGCAGCGCCTTGATGATGCGGGCGGCGTTGCGGATGCGGCCCTCGTGGCTCTGCAGCTCGGGGTCCTCGGCGATGTCCTTGCGGCCGACCAGCTCGAACAGCGCCTTGAAGTGGTGCGGCCGCATGGCGCTCAGCATGATGTAGCCGTTGGCCGACTTGTAGCTGCCGGCCGGCATGTAGAGCGGCGGCGGCGTGCCGTTGGAGAACACCCACTCCATCAGCTTGGCGCCCTGGTAGGCGGCGGCGGCGCGCATCAGGCTAGAGTCGATGTAGCTGCCCTCGTTGTAGCGCAGCTGGCGCATGATCGCCGTCGCCAGCGCCTGGAAGGTGTAGAGGCCGGTCGTGACGTCGACCGCGATCATGCCCTGCCGCCACGGCGTGCCGTCGGGCAGCTTGTTCATCACCATCATGCCGCTGAAGGCCTGGATCAGGCCGTCGACGGTCGGCCGCTTGCTGTAGGGACCGGTCTGGCCGAAGCCCGAGACCGAGCAGTAGACGACCCGCGGGTTGACCTTCTTCGCTTCCTCGTAGCCGAAGCCCAGCCGCGAGATCACGCCGGGCCGGAAGCTCTCGACGATGACGTCGGCCTTTTCCATCAGCTTCTGCACCACGGCGCGGCCGTCGGCCGACTTGAGGTCGAGCGCGATCGAGCGCTTGCCGCGGTTGAAGGCGACCGAGTGGGCGCAGTGATCGCCCTTCAGCTCGCCCAGCGCGCGGCCCCAGTCGCCCTCGGGCGGCTCGATCTTGATGACGGTGGCGCCGTGCAGGGCCAGCAGCATGGTGGCATGCGGCCCGGCCACGCCCTGCGTGAAGTCGAGCACGGTGATCCCGTCGTAGGCGCCCTTGATCATGAAGCGTCGTTCCTCCCTGGAGTCGCGACCCTACGGCCCGCGGCGGCCGGGAAGCAAGATCGCCCCTGCAGGGAAGCCATTCACGAAACGACCGGCAACGCCTCGATCGTGTAGCCGTGCGACAGGGTGCGGCCCAGCACCGGGTCCTCGATCTCCATGTCGAAGCGGGTCGAGGGCCGGATGCCGCCGATCGCCGGCAGCGTGCCGCAGAACATCGCGACGCCGGACGGCAGGCGCTTGTCGCCGCGCCAGCCGGCGATCAGCTCGCGCATCGGCCGGATCCTGGCCAGCAGGCCTTCCTGGTACGGCACCTTCTTGCCGTGCTCGGCGATGAAGCTGCGCAGGATGAGCTTGTCCCAATGCGGCTCGACATCCTCGAAGCGCCACGCGTGGCGGCCGACCACCTTGGCGCAGACCTGCTTCGACGGCGCGACGCCGTAGGTCTCGAGCTTGCGGTCGGTATGGTCCGAGCCGACCGTGACCCACAGCCGGTCGGGCGTGCCGACCAGCACCGGCTCGGCCTCGCCGGAACTGTCGTCGCCCAGCACCTCGATGGCGTCGGCCTGGGTCAGCAGGCTGGCGGCGACGCGGTAGTAGAGCGGCACCGACGACGGCGGCTGCACGCCGATCGCCTTCAGCTCCTCGATGTGATGCTCGAGCGCGGCGACGTCGCGGCCGGTCCAGCCGGCGATCACCAGCGTGTCGATCTCGCAGGCGCGGCCGTCGAGGTCGAGGCGCACCATCGTCAGAGGACGGCCAGCCGCGAGTTCAGGAGATCGGTCACCAGCATGTAGCCGGGCGCGTGGGTGATGCAGAACTCGGGCTTCACCGTCGCCACCACCGACTGCGGGGTGACGCCGCACGCCCAGAACACCGGCAGCTCGTCGTCGCGCACCGGCACGGCATCGCCGTAGTCGGGCTTGGAAATGTCCTTGATGCCGATCATCTCCGGCTTGCCGAGATGGACCGGCGCGCCGTGCACCGAGGGGAAGCGGGTCGTGACCTGCACGGCGCGGATCGCGTCGGCCGGCCGGAACGGCCGCATCGACACCACCATGGGCCCGCGGAACGGGCCGGCCGGCGTGCACTCGATGTTGGTGCGGTACATCGGCACGTTCACGTTGCAGCTCTGGTGGCGGATCTCCAGCCCGTTCTCGACCAGCGCCTCCTCGAACGAGAACGAGCAGCCGAGCACGAACGACACGAGGTCGTCGCGCCACACGCCCTTCAGGTCGTCGACTTCCTCGACCAGCTCGCCCTTCTTCCAGACGCGGTAGCGCGGGATGTCGGTGCGGATGTCGAGGTCCTCGCCCAGCGTCGGCAGGCGCCAGTCGCCCGGCTCGGACTGGCCCAGCACCGGGCAGGGCTTGGGATTGAGCTGGCAGAAGCGCGCGAAGTCGGCGGCGAATTCCTTCGGCAGGATCGCGAGGTTGCCCTGGACGTAGCCCGGCGCCATGCCCGAGGTCGGGTGCCGGAAGGCGCCGGCCCGGATGCGGCGGCGCGCGTCGCGCCCGGTTTCGCCCTTGATGCTGGTGAGCGTGTCCATCGCGATACTCCTGGGAGGCTACTTCACTTCCTAGACGTGCTGGCCGCCGTTGATCTGGATCTCGGCGCCGGAAACGTAGCTCGCGCCCTTCTCGCACAGGAAGTGGATGACGTCGGCGACCTCGTCCGGCGTGCCGAGGCGACGCATCGGGATCTGCTCCTCGACGATCTTCTCGGTGCCGGGCGACAGGATCGAGGTGTCGATCTCGCCGGGCGCGATGGCGTTGACGCGGATGCCGCGCGGGCCGAAGTCGTGCGCCATCTCGCGGGTCAGCGCCGCCAGCGCCGCCTTGGAGGTGGCGTAGGCCGAGCCCGCGAACGGGTGGACGCGGCTGCCGGCGATCGAGGTCACGTTGACGACGGCGCCCTGCGCGGTCGACAGCTCGTCGACCAGGCCGCGGGCCAGCGCCACCGGCGCGAAGAAGTTGACGTTGAACACCTGGCGCCACAGGTCGAACGGCGTGTCCATCGCGCCCAGCCGTTCGCCGCTCTTGCTCTTGGGCGAGATCGCGGCGTTGTTGACCAGCGCGTCGAGCCGGCCGCCGGCCAGCCGCGCGCGGATCTGCTCGATGCCGCGGCCGATATCGACCGGGTCGGCGAGGTCGAGCTGGACGTGGTTGTCGCCGCCGCCCGGCCACGGGCACAGCGCGCTGAACGGCTGGCGCGAGATCGTGATGACCCGCCAGCCGCTCGAGTTGAACTTCTTCACGGTGGCATGGCCGATGCCGCGGCTCGCGCCGGTCAGCACCAGGGTGCGCACGTTGTCGTGTCGGGCGGTTGGCTTCATCGAACGATCCTACTCTGCCTCGGCGGCTTGTGCGCGGGAGATATTGGGAGCGCGGACCCCGACCATAAGAGGTGGCCCTCTCCGGAAGCCGACGCCACCTGTTGTGGCTTCATGTGGTGGTGCAGTGAACAAAGATAAGTCTTTGTGAATGAAACATTTTTCTTGATCGAGGCAATTTGGAGGCGTAGGGTTTGCCTTGGCTTGGCCCACCATTGAGGGCCGTTCGGCCACGTTTTTTGAGCAGTCATTTTGGGGGTCCGAATGTCGGACATTCAGCGAGCTTCGGACTCGCAGCGGGGCACCAGCCCGGCGCCAGTCCTGCGCACACGACCTGCAACCATGCTGACGGCCATCGGCCTGTGCGTGTTCATCATGATCATGCAACTCCTGCCGGAGTTCCGCGACGGCGGCATGCCGCGCTTCAGCCCGACCCAGCCCGCCACCATCGTCAGCCGCTGACGCCGGCTCCCCGGGCCGCACGGCGCTTGTGCGCCCGGCCCGGAACGCGCATCTAGGGTCGAGGTGCGCTTCCGTCCATGTCATCCGACAACGTCCAAGCTCTTCCCGCCGGCACGCTGATCGGCGATTTCCGGCTCGACGCGGTGATCGGCCACGGCGGCTTCGGCATCACCTACCGCGCCTTCGACACCCAGCTCGCCAAGATCGTCGCCATCAAGGAATACCTGCCGGTCGAGTACGCCGTGCGCGACGCCGGCGGCACGGTGGTGCCGCGCGGCAGCCGCTACGCCGAGGATTTCGGCTGGGGCCTCGAGCGCTTCCTCGACGAGGCGCGGGCGCTGGCCCGCTTCCGCCACCTCCACATCGTGCCGGTGCTGCGCTACTTCGAGGCCAACGGCACCGCCTACACCGTGATGGAGTTCGAGGACGGCCGCAGCGTCGCCGAGCTGCTGCGCGCGCCCAACGACCGCGTGCCCGCCGACGTCGTGCGCCGCCTCGCCGAGGGACTGCTCAAGGGGCTGGCGACGGTGCATGCGCAGGGCTTCCTGCATCGCGACATCAAGCCGGCCAACATCATCGTGCGGCGCACCGACGGCGTGCCGGTGCTGATCGATTTCGGCGCCGCGCGCCAGGTGATGGGCGGCCGCACGCGCACGCTGACCAACGTGATGACGCCGCAGTACGCGCCGATCGAGCAGTACGCGACCGACGGCAAGCAGGGGCCGTGGAGCGACATCTACGCGGCCGCTGCCGTGCTCTACCAGTGCATCGCGGGCCGGGCGCCGCCCGAGGCAGCGGCGCGCGTCGGCCACGATCCCTACGTGCCGCTGGTCGACCTCGCGGACCAGCGCTACGACCGCCAGTTCCTCGCCGCGATCGACCACGCGCTGGCCTTCGCCGCGCCCGACCGGCCGCAGTCGATCGCCGAGTGGGCGGCGCTGTTCGGTCCGACGATCGGCCGCGTCGCCGATGCGCCGACCCAGCGGCTCGAGCCGCCCACCCAGCCCAACCCCGCCGCGTCGCCGGCCTCGGCCGGAGCGGGCGCGATGGCGCCGCCACGGCTCGGCGGCGCCCGGCGCGCGCCGGCGCCCGTCGTCGTGGCCGAGCCGTCGCCGCGCCGCCGTCGCCGGTCGTGGCGCTGGCTGATCGTGCTGTTCGTGATCGTGCTGGCGGCGGGCGGCCTGCGTCGCATCCAGCCGTTGCTCGACCAGGTGTGGGCGCGGTTCGTGCCGCCGCCCGCCACCTCGACGGCGACGGCCCCGTCGCAACCCGCGCCGTCCTCGTCCTCTTCACCGTCACCTGCACCGGCGCCACCATCGACGCCGACACAAGCGGCGACACCGTCACCGCGTCCGCCGGCCGCGCCATCGACCGCCCGGCCGTCGCTCGCCGAGCCGGCGGGGCAGGCCGCGACCGCGGCGCGCGCGATCCAGGAACGCGCCGAGGAAGCGTCGGGCGCGGCGCGGGCGATGGCGGGCGAGGCGCGCATCGTCGCGGCCCGCGCGGCGCGCCCGGACCTTCCGAACGCCGAGCGCCTGTCGAGCGACGGGCTGTCCTACGTGGGCCAGGTCGTCGACGGCAAGCGGCAGGGGCTGGGCGTCGTCGAGCTGGCGAGCGGCGAACGCCAGGCCGGCGACTTCAACGACGATCGCCTGAACGGGCTGGGCACGGTGCGGCTGGCCGACGACACGCGCTACGCCGGCCAGTGGCGCGACGGCCAGGCCACTGGCATGGGCGCGCGCGAGAAGCCGGGCGTCGAACGCACCGAGGGCAGCTTCTCCGGCGGCCGCTTCGACGGGCTGGGCACGCGACGCACGCTGGCCGAGCCGGTGGTCGTGCAGTCCGGCGAGTTCCGCAACGACCTGCTGGAAGGTCCCGGCGTCGAGCAGGTCGGCGGCGAGCGCTACGCCGGCGGCTTCCGCAACGGCAAGCGCCACGGCTACGGCCAGGTCACGCTGCCGAACGGCACGGTGCAGTCGGGCCGCTGGGACGACGGAAGGCTGGTCGAAGCGACGCCCTGAAGGTCGATGGCACGGTCCTTGCGCCCCGCGGTCCGTTGTGACCAAGGCGCTGTCCGTCCTGCTGATCGATGACAACCCGGCCCGGGCGGAGATCGTGCAGGCCGGCCTGGCGGCGGCCGGCTATCGCCTGCTGGCGCGGCTCGACGGCACGCAGGACCTGATCAGCCGGGTGCGCGACCTCGAGCCCGACGTGGTGGTCGTCAGCATCGACAGTCCCAGCCGCGACACCATCGAGGACATGCGCCGCACCACCGACCAGGCGCCGCGGCCGATCGCCCTGTTCGTAGACGACTCCGATCCCGCGACCATCGCCGCCGCGATCGATGCCGGCGTCTCGGCCTACGTCGTCAAGGGCGTCGCGCAGGACCGCGTGCGGCCGGTGGTCGACGTCGCGGTGGCGCAGTTCAACCGCTACCAGGCGATGCGCGAGGAACTCGACCGCACGCGGCTGTCGCTGGTCGAGCGCAAGACCATCGACCGCGCCAAGGGCCTGCTGATGGAACAGCGCGGGCTGGGCGAGGAGGCGGCCTACCGCCTGCTGCGCAAGCTGGCGATGGACCAGAACAAGCGCATCGGCGAGGTGGCGCGCGACTTCGTCACCTACGCGCGCGTGTTGAAGGGGTGAAAGGGAAAGGTCCCTCGCTGCGCTCGGGATGACAGGAAGAGGCCGTCATGCCGCGCGCCTTCCTTGTCATCCCGAGCGTAGCGAGGGACCCTTCATCATCATCGCCCTGCCCGTCGCAGGGGCATGATCTGCACAGCGAGGCAGCATCGACGCCGACACGCGTCACCGCGCGCCATCGCCGACAATCGCGCCGTTTCAGGCACTTAGCCGCGCATCGCCGGCTGGCACGCTTCCTGCTGCTCTGTCCGCGAGCCCAATGGCGGGCTCGCTCTCTTCTTGAAGACGGACCAACGATGGTCCGTCGCCTGGACAACGGCGTCCTGCACGGTCGGCACCTCCTCCTTGCCCGGCCGCGCGGGGCGCCGTTTTTCGTTTGAGGTGCGGACGGCATGGCCGAGCTGGAGCGACCGAACATCAAGGTCGGGTTCATCCCGATCATCGACTGCGCGGCCATCGTGCTCGCCGAGGAACTCGGCGCCTACGAGCGCCAGGGAATCGAGGTCGAGATCGTGCGCGAGGTGTCGTGGGCCAACGTCCGCGACAAGCTGGCGCTCGGCAAGCTCGACGCCTCGCACATCCTGGCGCCGCTGCCGCTCGCGCTGACGCTCGGCATCGACAGCGTCGGCGTGCCGCTGGTCAACGCCATGACGCTGCAGGTCAACGGCAACGCGCTGACCCTGTCGACCGCGCTGTGGCGGGAGATGGAAGAGGCCGCGCCCGGCCTCGTCGCGGCGGAAGGCCCGCTCGACGCGCGCGCTCTGGCCGCCGTCGTGGCCAGGCGCAAGGCCGCCGGCGCGAAGCCGGTCGTGCTGGCCTCGGTGTTTCCCTACTCGGCGCAGAACTACATGGTGCGGCTGTGGCTGTCGTCGGCCGGGCTCGATCCCGACCGCGACGTGCGGCTCGTCACGGTGCCGCCGCCGCACACCGTGGCCTACCTGTCGGGTGGCGCGATCGACGGCTACTGCGTCGGCGAGCCGTGGAACCAGCAGGCGCAGGCGCTGGGCATCGGCCGCATCGCGCTGACCGGGCCGGACATCTGGACCGGCATGCCGGAGAAGGTGCTGGGCTGCACCGAGTCGTGGGCGGCCAACAATCCCAACACGCTGCGCGCCCTGGTGCGCGCCCTGATCGAGGCCTGCCTGTGGCTCGACGAGCCGGCCAACCGGCCCGAGGCGGCGCGCATCCTGTCGAACCCGCGCTACCTCAACATGCCGGTCGAGGTGATGGCGCGCACGCTGGAGCGGCCCGGCTTCCACGTCTTCCAGCGCGACTTCGCCAACTTCCCGTGGCGCAGCCACGCCGACTGGTTCCTGGCCCAGATGGTGCGCTGGGGCCAGGCCCCGCCCGACACCGACATCAAGGCGGTCGCCGACCGCGTCTACCGCACCGACCTCTACCGCGCCGCCGCCCGCGATATGGGCGTGGCGTGCCCGGACGCCGACCGCCTGCCGCCCGGCGGCCACGGCGAGCCGCTGCCTTCATCCACCGTTTCCAGGACCGCTCCAGGGACTTCAGCGCAGGAGATTGCCAATGGCTAGCAAGACCGTCTCGTTCGGCCGCCGCCGCCTGATCAAGGGCGCCACCGCCACCGCCGCGCTGGTCGGCGCCGTGCGCACCGCCTTCCCGGCCGGCGCCTTCGCGCAGGCCGGCGGGCCGGAGACCAACAAGGTGACGCTGGGCTTCATCGCGCTGACCGACGCGTCGCCGCTGATCATCGCCAAGGAAAAGAAGCTGTTCGACAAGTACGGCATCACCGACGCCAACGTCGCCAAGCAGGCGTCGTGGGGCACGACGCGCGACAACATCGTGCTGGGCGGCGGCGCCGGCGGCATCGATGGCGCGCACATCCTGACGCCGAAGCCGTACCAGATCTCGCTGGGCACCACGACGGCCGAGAACAAGCCGGTGCCGATGTATATCCTGTGCCGCCTCAACTACGACTGCCAGGGCCTGTCGGTCTCCAACGAGTTCAAGGGGCTGGGCGTCACGATCGACGCCAAGCCGCTCAAGGAGGCCTTCGCCAAGAAGAAGGCGGCGGGCAAGGAAGTGAAGGCCGCGATGACCTTCCCCGGCGGCACCCACGACCTGTGGATCCGCTACTGGATGGCCGCCGCCGGCATCGATCCCGACAAGGACGTCTCGACCATCGTCGTGCCGCCGCCGCAGATGGTGGCCAACATGAAGGTCGGCAACATGGACGCCTTCTGCGTCGGCGAGCCGTGGAACGAGCAGCTGGTCAACCAGGACATCGGCTTCACCGCCGCGATGACCGGCGAACTTTGGAAGGACCACCCGGAGAAGTCGCTCGGCATGCGCGCCGACTGGGTCGACAAGAACCCCAAGGCCGCGATGGCCGTGCTGATGGCCGTCATGGAGGCCCAGCAGTGGTGCGACAAGATGGAGAACAAGGACGAGCTCGCGCAGATCATCGGCAAGCGCCAGTGGTTCAACGTGCCGCCCGCCGACATCGTCAATCGCATCAAGGGCAAGTTCAACTACGGCGACGGCCGCAAGGTCGTCGAGAACTCCGACCAGCTGATGAAGTTCTGGAAGGGCGGCGTGTCCTATCCCTACCAGAGCCACGAGCTGTGGTTCCTCACCGAGAACCAGCGCTGGGGCAAGCTGCCGATGGATCTCGACACCAAGGCGATCATCGGCAAGGTCAACCGCGAGGACCTGTGGCGCCAGGCCGCCAAGAACATCTCGGCCGCCGAGGCCGACGTGCCCAAGAGCACGTCGCGCGGCAAGGAGACCTTCTTCGACGGCAAGGTGTTCGACCCGGCCGACCCGAAGGGCTACCTCGCGTCGCTGCAGATCAAGAAGGTGGCGTGATGGTCGCCGTTCCCAAGGCGGGCGCCGCGATCGTCACCGCGGCGGACATGCCGGTTCCCGACGCGCCGGTGCGCCCGGGCGCCGGCAGCGGCGGCGAGATCGTCGCGTTCCGGCCGCCGGTGCGGCCGGCGCTGCAGCGGCTGGGCGAGCTTGCCCGCCACGTCGCGAGCATCGTGCTGCCGCCGCTCATCGTGCTCTGCGTCACGCTGTTCGTCTGGCAGCTCCTGTGCTCGGAGCCCGGCGCGCGCCTGCCGCCGCCGACCAAGGTGGTGGCCGACGCGTGGGATTTCATCGCCGACCCGTTCTACGACAATGGCGGCGTCGACAAGGGCGCGTTCTGGCAGATCAGCAAGAGCCTCGGCCGCGTCGCCATCGGCTTCAGCATCGCGGCGGTGGTCGGCATCGCGCTGGGCGTCCTGATCGGCCAGAGCACCTGGGCGATGCGCGGGCTCGACCCGATCTTCCAGGTGCTGCGCACCGTGCCGCCGCTCGCCTGGCTGCCGCTGTCGCTGGCCGGCTTCCGCGACGCCCAGCCCTCGGCGCTGTTCGTGATCTTCATCACCTCGATCTGGCCGATCATCATCAACACCTCGGTGGGCGTGCGGAACATCCCGCAGGACTACCGCAACGTCGCCGCGGTGATCCGCCTGTCGTGGTGGGAGGTGTTCTGGAAGATCACGCTGCCCGCCAGCGTGCCCTACATATTCACCGGCCTGCGCATCGGCATCGGCCTGTCGTGGCTCGCCATCGTCGCGGCCGAGATGCTGATCGGCGGCGTCGGCATCGGCTTCTTCATCTGGGATGCCTGGAACAGCTCGCGCATCAGCGACATCATCGTGGCCCTCGTCTACATCGGCATCGTCGGCTTCCTGCTCGACAAGCTGATCGCGATGGTCGGCCACTTCGTCGGCCACGGCGTGTCGGCGCAGTAGGAGGCGACCATGGACCACAGCTACCTCAAGTTCGAGCAGGTCGGCATGAGCTTCCGCCGCGGCCAGATGGCCACGGAGGTGCTGCGCGACATCGACCTGACGATCCGCCAGGGCGAGTTCGTGTCGCTGATCGGCCATTCCGGCTGCGGCAAGTCGACCTTGCTCAACATCCTGGGCGGCCTGCTGACCTCGACCACCGGCGAGGTGTTCCTCGAGGGCAAGGTGGTCGACGCGCCCGGCCCGGACCGCGCCATCGTGTTCCAGAACCACTCGCTGCTGCCGTGGCTGACCGTCTACGGCAACGTCGCGATCGCCGTCGACAAGGTGTTCGGCTCGACCAAGAGCAAGGCCGAGCGCCACGACTGGGTGATGCACAACCTCGAGCTGGTGCAGATGGCCCAGGCCAAGGACAAGCGGCCGCACGAGGTCTCGGGCGGCATGAAGCAGCGTGTCGGCATCGCCCGCGCGCTCGCCATGCAGCCCAAGGTGCTGCTGATGGACGAGCCGTTCGGCGCGCTCGACGCGCTGACCCGCGCCCACCTGCAGGACAGCGTGATGGAGATCCACGCCCGGCTCGGCAACACGGTGATGATGATCACCCACGACGTCGACGAGGCGGTGCTGCTGTCCGACCGCGTGGTGATGATGACCAACGGCCCGTCGGCGACGATCGGCGAGGTGCTGACGATCGGCCTCGACCGGCCGCGCCGCCGGCTCGAGCTGGCGACCGACGCCGAGTACGCGCGCTGCCGCGCCGCCGTGCTGGAGTTCCTCTACGCCCGGCATCGCGTGCCGGCCCGCGCCGCCTGAGGCCTGCCGTGCAGGCGTTCGACGACGCGCAGAAGCAGTGGCTGCAAGGCTTCGTCAGCGGCCTCGAGGCGCGCAAGGCCGCCGACCGGCTGGCCGGGCGCGGCGCGGCGTCGTCGCCCGACGCCGCCGCCAATGCCGCCGACGCCCTGCAGATCGCCGCGCAGGACCGCGCGGTCGCGGCCGGCGGCAAGCTGGTGCCGGAGGAGACCGCCAAGCGCCAGCGTCACCCGCTCGACCGCCGCGACGAGGTCGCCGCGCGCGCCGCCGCCGGGCAGTTCCCCAAGGGCATCGACGTCTTCCTGACCAAGTACCAGGGCCTGTTCTACGTCGCGCCGGCGCAGGACTCGTTCATGTGCCGCCTACGTATCCCCAACGGCGTCCTCGCCGCGTGGCAGTTCCGCGGCCTAGCCGACGCTGCCGAGACGCTGGGCGGCGGCTATGCCGACGTCACGACGCGCGCCAACCTGCAGGTCCGCGAGATCGGCGCCGCCGACGCGATCCGCTTTCTCGACGCCGTGACGGCGCTAGGGCTGACGGCGCGCGGCTCGGGCGCCGACAACATCCGCAACGTCACCGGCAGCCCGACCGCCGGCATCGACCCGCAGGAACTGTACGACACGCGGCCGCTCGCCCACGCGATGCACCACTACATCCTCGACCACCGCGAGATGTACGGCCTGCCGCGCAAGTTCAACATCGCCTTCGACGGCGGCGGCCGCGTGCCGGTGCTGGAGGACACCAACGACATCGGCTTCGTCGCCTGCCGCGTCACCGGGGGCGAGGTCGCGCCGGGCGTCTGGTTCCGCCTGCAGCTGGGCGGCATCACCGGCCACCTCGACTTCGCCCACGAGACCGGCGTGCTGCTGAAGCCGGAGGAATGCGTGTCGGTCGCCGCCGCCGTGGTGCGCGCCTTCGCCGCCCACGGCGATCGCACCAACCGGCAGAAGGCGCGGCTGAAGTACGTGCTCGACCGGATGGGCCGCGACGCCTTCCTGGCCGAGGTCGAGAAGGAATACGGCCAACCGCTGCGCCGCGCGGCGGGGGCGGAGATCGCGCCGCGCGTGCTGGCCGACAAGCACGGCCATGTCGGGGTGCATCCGCAGAAGCAGCCGGGCCGGCACTACCTCGGGCTGGTGCTGCCGGTCGGGCGGCTGACGGCGGAGCAGATGCGCGGCATCGCCGAGATCGCCGAGCGCTTCGGCAGCGGCACGATCCGGCTGACGGTGTGGCAGAACCTGCTGGTCTCCGACGTCGCCGAGCGCGACATCGGCATCTGCATCGCCGCCATCAACGCGCTGGGGCTGGGCGTCGAGGCCAGCGCGATCCGGCGCGGCCTGGTCGCCTGCACCGGCAATGCCGGCTGCAAGTTCGCCGCCGCCAACACCAAGGGCCACGCGCTGCGGCTGGCCGACCATCTCGAGGCGCGCGTCGCGGTCGACCGGCCGGTCAACATCCACCTGACCGGCTGCCACCATTCCTGCGCCCAGCACTATGTCGGCGACATCGGCCTGCTGGCGGCCAGGGTCGAGCGCGGCGACGACAGCGTCGAGGGCTACCACGTCTATATCGGCGGCGGCGCGGCGGCGACCGACGAGCAGGCGATGGCCCGCGAATACGCCCGCGACATCGCCTTCGACGACCTGCCGGCGCTGCTGGAACGCCTGCTGGCCGCCTGGCTGGCGCACCGCGCGAAGCCGGACGAGACGTTCTTCGCCTTCGCCGGCCGCCACGACATCGACGCGCTCAAGGCGCTGGCCGACCGCACCCCGCTGCACGCCGTCTCCGCGGCCGCCTCATGAACGCGATCACGCCCATCTCGCCGGCGCTGCCCTCGCTGATCCCCGACAACGCGCCGTTCTCGGAGGACCAGCGCGCCTGGTTGAACGGCTTCTTCGCCGCCTACCTCGGCGTCGCCGGTCCGGGCAGCGCGGACGGTGACGCGGGCGGCGCGACGGCCGAGCCCGAGGAAGACCTGCCATGGCACGACGCGGCGTTGCCGCTCGCCGAGCGGCTGGCGCTGGCCGAGGGCCGCAAGCCCGAGCGCCAGCTCATGGCGGCGATGGCGCAGCTCGATTGCGGCCAGTGCGGCTACCTCTGCCAGACCTACGCCGAGGCGGTGTGGTCGGGCGCCGAGGCCGACCTTGGCCGCTGCGTGCCGGGCGGCAAGGAGACCCAGCGCAAGCTGAAGGAGCTGGTGGCGGCGCTGGAGCCGCAGCGCGGCGGCGTCGCGCCGCTGGCGCCGGCGTCGAAGGCGGGCGCGCCGGTCGGCTCGCGCGACCGGCCGGCGCTCGCCATCCTGGTCGATGCCTACCCGCTCAACCGGCCCGGTTCGGGCAAGGACGTGCGCCACGTCGTGCTCGACCTGTCGGCGACCGACCTCGCCTACGAGGCCGGCGACAGCCTGGGCGTGTTCGCGCGCAAGAACCCGGCGCTGGTGCAGGCGGTGCTCGACCGCCTCGGCGCGACCGGCGAGGAGATGGTGGCGTTCGACGGCGATGCCCTGCCGCTGCGCCAGGTGCTGCTCAGCAAGGTCGACATCGCGCGCCCGAGCGACGACTGCTTCCTGTTCCTGGCCGAGCGCGCCTTCGACGGCGAGGAAGCGCTGAAGCTGCAGGCGCTGGCGCGCGGCGAGGGACCGGCCGCGCTGGCCGAGGCCGACCTGCTCGACATCCTGCTGGCCTTTCCCTCGGTGATGCCGTCGCTGCCCGGCCTGCTGAAGTCGCTCGACCGGCTGCAGCCGCGGCTCTACTCGATCGCCTCGTCGTCCAAGGCGCATCCGCAGGAAGTGCATCTCACCGTCTCGGCGGTCCGCTGGGACGCCAACGACCGCACCCGCACCGGCATCGGCTCGTGCTACCTCGCCGACTTCGCCAAGCCCGGCGACGTGATCCCGGTGTTCGTGCAGAAGAGCCACGGCTTCGGCCCGCCGTCCGACGACACCGCGCCGGCCATCATGGTCGGACCCGGCACCGGCATCGCGCCGTTCCGCGCCTTCCTCGAGGAGCGCGAGGCGCGCGGCGCCACCGGGCGCAACTGGCTGTTCTTCGGCGACCAGAAGCGGTCGAGCGATTTCCTCTACGAGGACCAGGTGCTCGACTGGCAGCGCCGTGGCGTGCTGCATCGTCTCGACCTCGCCTTCTCGCGCGACCAGGAGGAGAAGCTCTACGTCCAGCACCGCATGCTGGAGAACGCCGCCGAGCTGTGGCGCTGGTTCGAGGAGGGCGCGCACTTCTACGTCTGCGGCGACGCCAAGCGGATGGCCAAGGACGTCGAGGACACGCTGCTGCGCATCGCCGCCGAGCAGGGCGGGCACGACGCTGCGGGCGCGCGGGCGTGGCTGGACGGGCTGGTCAAGGCCGGCCGCTACCAGCGCGACGTCTACTGACGGCAATGGTGGGCCCGGTGGTTCGCACGACCTGCCCCTACTGCGGCGTCGGATGCGGGCTCGAGATGCGACCGGATGGGCGCGGCGGCGCGACGGTCGCGGGCGATCCGGCCCATCCCGCCAATGCCGGCCGGATCTGCTCCAAGGGCGCGGCGCTCGGCGAGACGCTGTCGCTGGCCGATCGCCTGCTGCACCCCGAGATCGACGGACGGCGCGTCTCGTGGGACGCGGCACTCGACGCCGTGGCCGACGGGCTACGCGGGACGGTCGAGCGACACGGGCCGGACGCGGTCGCCTTCTACGTCTCGGGTCAGCTGCTGACCGAGGACTACTACGCGGCGAACAAGCTCCTGAAGGGCTTCATCGGCTCCGCCAACATCGACACCAACTCCCGGCTCTGCATGGCCTCGTCGGTGGCCGGCCACAAGCGGGCCTTCGGCAGCGATACCATGCCGGGTCGCTACGAGGACTTCGAGCAGGCCGACCTTGTCGTGCTGGTCGGCAGCAACCTCGCCTGGTGCCATCCCGTGCTGTTCCAGCGGCTTGAGGCGGCGAAGCGGGCGCGACCGTCGCTACGCGTCGTCGTGGTCGATCCGCGCCGCACCGAGACCGGCGACATCGCCGACCTGCACCTCGCGCTGCGGCCGGGCAGCGACGTCGCCCTGTTCAACGCGCTGCTGGTCGCGCTGCACGATCGCGGCGCGGTCGACCGCGCCTTCGTCGAGGCGCACACCGACGGTCTCGACGCGGCGCTGGCGGCGGCGCGCGCCACCGACGTCGCCGACTGCGGCCTGCCGGCGGCCGACCTCGCGACCTTCTTCGACTGGGTGGCGCGGACCGAGAAGACGGTCACGCTCTATTCCCAGGGCGTCAACCAGTCGAGCGCCGGCGTCGACAAGGTCAACGCGCTGATCAACGGCCACCTGCTGACCGGGCGGATCGGAAGGCCGGGCATGGGACCTTTCTCGATCACCGGCCAGCCCAACGCGATGGGCGGCCGCGAGGTCGGCGCGCTCGCCACCACGCTGGCCGCGCACATGGACTTCGCCCCCGCCGACGTCGACCGCGTCGGCCGCTTCTGGGGCAGCGACCGTGTCGCCCGAAGGCCGGGCCTCAAGGCGGTCGAGCTGTTCGACGCGGTGCGCGCCGGGCGCATCAAGGCGCTCTGGATCATGGCGACCAACCCGGTGGCCAGCCTGCCCGACGCCGACGCGGTCCGCGCCGCGATCGAGGGGTGCGAGCTGTCGATCGTGTCGGAGGCGATCCGGCGCAGCGACACAGTCGATGCCTGCCGCATCCGCCTGCCGGCGCTGGCGTGGGGCGAGAAGGACGGCACCGTCACCAACTCCGAGCGCACGATCTCGCGCCAGCGGCCGTTCCTGCCGGCGCCGGGCGAGGCGCGCGCCGACTGGTGGATCGTGGCCGAGGTCGCGCGCCGCCTCGGCCATGGCGCCGCCTTCGCGTGGCGCGGCCCGGCCGACCTGTTCCGCGAACATGCCCGGCTGTCGGCGTTCGAGAACGAGGGGCGCCGCGCCTTCGACATCGGCGCGCGGGCCGAAATCAGTGACGATGATTACGAGTCGCTGTCGCCGTTCGCCTGGCCGGCGCCGATGGCGTCGTCCGCAACCGAACGCTTCTTCGCCAGCGGCGGGTTCTTCCACGCCGACCGGCGCGCCCGTTTCGTCGCCACCGTGCCGCGGCCGCCTGCCCATGCCGTCGGCAGCGCCTTCCCGATCCGGCTCAACACCGGGCGGGTGCGCGACCAGTGGCACACCATGACGCGCACCGCGAAGTCGCCGCGGCTGGCCGGTCACCGGCCCGAGCCGACGCTCGACCTTGCCGGCGCCGACGCGGCGGCGCGCGGTCTCGCCGACGGCGACATCGCGGAAGTCACCAGCGCGTGGGGCCGCGCCGTGCTGCGCGTGCAGGTCTCCGATGCGGTGCGGCCGGGCGAGGCCTTCGCGCCGATGCACTGGACCGCGCAACTGTCGCGTGCCGGTCGCATCAACGCGGTGGTCAACCCGGCGGTTGACCCGGTGTCCGGCCAACCGGAACTGAAACACACGCCCGTCGAGGTGCGGCCGGTGACCGTCGCATGGCATGGCACGATTCTCGCTCGCCGCCCGGTCATGCTGCCGCAGGTTGCATACTGGGCCCGCATCACGGGCGCCGACGGCTTCGTCTATCGCCTGGCGGGCGATCAGCCCGCGGCCGCCGCGCGCCGCGCCCTGTCGGCGGCGCTGCGGGCGACCAATCCCGGTTCCTGGGTCGAGGGCGACGACGGTCTCGGCCTGGTGATGGGCGACGGCCGCCTCGAAGGCGCGTTGCAGCTGACCGATGGCCCCGACGACTCGCTGCGCGATCGGCTGGCGCCGTTCCTGGCGCTCGACCGGCTCGACGCGGACCAGGCGGAGAGCCTGCGTCGCGGCGGTTCGAGCGATCTGCGCGGCGGCGAGATCTGCGCCTGTCTCGGCGTGTCGGTGTCGGCCGTGCAGGCCGCGATCGATGCCGGCGCGACCTCGTTGAGCGCGGTCGGCGACGCGACGCGCGCCGGCACCAGTTGCGGCTCCTGCCGGCCCGAGATCCGCGCTCTCGTGCGCGCGGCGCGGCCGCGGCAGGCCGCCTGAGGGACGCCGCCATGCAGTCCTTCCCGATCTTCCTGACACTGACCGATCGCCGCGCCCTGGTGGTCGGCGGCGGCGAGCCGGCGGCGCGCAAGGTCGAGCTGCTGCTGTCGGCCGGCGCGCAGGTCAGCCTGGTCGCCGAGACGGTGGTCGGCGACCTCGCGTCGCTGATCGCCGAGGGCCGAATCTCGTGGGCCGGTGGCGGCTTCGACGAAGCCGATCTCGACGACCTGTCGCTGGTCATCGTGGCCAGCGACGACACCGCGCTGGCGCTGCGGGTCAGCCAGGCCGCGGAGCGACGCGGCCTGCCGGTCAACGTCGTCGACAAGCCGCGCCTGTCCTCCTTCATCATGCCGGCGATCGTCGACCGCGCGCCGGTCACCATCGCCATCTCGACCGGCGGCAGCGCGCCGGCGCTGGCGCGCCGCATCCGCGGCGAGATCGAGCGCGCGCTGCCCGCGGCGCTCGGCCGGCTGGCGCGTTTTGCCGAGATCTTCCGCGGCCAGGTCCGGCGCACGCTCGACAACGCGCGCGACCGCCGCCGCTTCTGGGACCGCGTGTTCGGCGGCCGCATCGCCGAGCTGGCGCTGGCCGGCGACGAGATCGCGGCGCGCCGCGAACTGATCCGCCTGCTCGACCAGGCGCGCCACGACAGCCCGCCGACCGGCATGGTCCACCTGGTCGGCGCCGGTCCCGGCGATCCCGACCTGCTGACGCTGAAGGCGCACCGCCTGCTGCAGCGCGCCGACGTGGTGGTCTACGACCGGCTGGTGTCGCCCGAGGTGCTGGCGCTGGCGCGGCGCGACGCCGAGCGGGTGTTCGTCGGCAAGCGGCGCGGCGAGCATGCGCTGGCCCAGGAGGCGATCAACGACCGCCTGGTGGCGCTGGCGCGCGCCGGGCACAGCGTGGTGCGGCTGAAGGGCGGCGACCCGCTGGTGTTCGGCCGCGGCGGCGAGGAGATCGAGGCGCTGGCGCGGGCCGGCATCGCCGTCGAGGTCGTGCCCGGCATCACCGCCGCGCTCGGCTGCGCGGCCAGCGCCGCGATCCCGCTGACCCACCGCGACCACGCGCAGGGCTGCCTGTTCGTCGCCGGCCAGTTGCGCGACGGCGCGCTGGCGCTCGACTGGCCGACGCTCGCCCGGCCGCGCCAGACCGTCGTCTTCTACATGGCGCTGGAGAACCTCGGGACGATCGCCGACCGGCTGGTCGAGCACGGCCTGGCGGCGGATACGCCGGCGGTGCTGGTCGAGAACGGCACCCGGGCCGACGAACGGCGGGTGGTCGGCACGCTGGCGACCATCGCCGCGCTGGGCCAGGCGGCCAGCCTGGAGGGTCCGACCCTGTTCATCGTGGGGGACGTGGTCGGTTTGGCCCTCGCGAACCCTCCTCAATTTCACTTTGTGTCAGGAATCAGTCTCTGATACGAAGGGCTTGTGGCAAATCTGCAACAGCAGGGTCGTCGATGCGCAGCATTTTCGTAGGTCTGACCATCTCGATGTCCCTCGCCGCCGCGGTTTGGGGCCCTGCTTCTGCCCAGAATTCGGGCATGCCGCAGGTTGTGCGCGGGGCTAGTGCAGATTCCTCCAAGTCCTCGACGGCCAAGCCGGCCCCGACCCAGCGCGCCGCCGCTTCGCGGTCGGCCGCGCCGCAGCGCCAGACGCCGCAGGCCCAGCGCCGCAACGCCGCCCAGCCGGAAGCCCTGCGCGGCTCGCGCTACGGCGGTTTCGCCCCGGCGCCGTCCGGCCCGCCGCCGGTCCTCGACACGACCAGCCCGCGCACGCTCAGCCTGGTCAACTACAACACCCAGGACGTGCTGACCGTGACCTACTGGTCGAACGGCGCCTACCACCGCCAGGCGCTCGACCAGCTGAACCAGTTCCTGCGCGACACCCGGGAGAATCAGGCGACCGAGATGGATCCGCTGCTGTTCGACGTGCTGTGGCACACCACGCGCATCGTCGGCTACAGCGGCAGCATCGAGGTGCTGTCGGCCTTCCGCTCGCCCAGCACCAATGCCTGGCTGGCCAGCGTCAGCCGCGGCGTCGCCCGCGACAGCCAGCACATGAACGGCAACGCGATGGACATCCGCATGCCGGGCGTGCCGGTCTACCAGATTCGCCAGGCCGCCTACTCGCTCAACATGGGCGGCGTCGGCTTCTACCCGCGCTCGGGCTTCGTGCACCTCGACACCGGCCCCGTCCGCTACTGGTAAGCGCGTCGCGGCGACCCGTATGCCGCGGATCGAGATCATCGAAGCCGACATCACGCGTCTCGACGTCGACGCCATCGTCAACGCCGCCAACGAGTCGTTGCTCGGCGGCGGCGGCGTCGATGGCGCGATCCACCGCGCCGCCGGTCCCGGCCTGCTCGAGGAGTGCCGCGCGCTGGGCGGCTGCCCGACCGGCGAGGCGCGCCTCACCCGCGGCCATCGCCTGAAGGCGCGCCACGTCATTCACACGGTCGGCCCGGTGTGGCACGGCGGCGCCGCCGGCGAACCCGACCTGCTGGCGGCGTGCTACCGCAACAGCCTGGCGCTCGCCGAGGCGCATGGCCTGCAGAGCCTCGCCTTCCCGGCGATCTCGACCGGCGTGTTCGGCTACCCGTGGGACGAGGCGACCGCGATCGCCGTGCGCGAGGTGCGCGCCCACGCCGGCGATCGCCGCGTGATCTTCTGCTGCTTCGGTGCCGAGATGACCGCGCTCTACCGCGACGTCACTGCCCGAAGCGCTCCGCGTCCTTGAGGTAGGCCAGCTCGTCGTCGGAGCAGGCGCGGCCCAGCACCTCGTTGCGGTGCGGGAAGCGGCCGAAGCGCGCGACGATGTCGCGATGCTGCAGCGCGTACTTCAGGTTCTCGGGATCGTCGCAGCCCTCGAACAGCGCGCAGGCGAGGTGCTGGTCGCCGAGATCCTCGCTGTGCTCGAACGGCATGTAGAAGAACTGCCGCATCGGCACCGGGTAGGCGACGGGATAGTGCCGCGCCAACGCCAGCCGCGCGATCTCGCGCGCCTTGGCGTCGCCCTCGAAAGCGCGGGCCGAGCGGCGATGGATGTTGCGCGGGACCTGGTCGCACAGGACGATCAACGCCAGCGCGCCGTCGGGCGACTTCGCCCACGCATCGAGCTCGCCCGCGATGGCGCGCGCCGACGCCGCGCCGAAGCGCTCCCGCAGGTCGGCGTCGAACTCCGGCGTGCTCTTCCACCAAAGCTCGCGCTTCTGGCCGTGGCCGGGATCGTCGAGCGGCAGGAACCATTCGTCGAGCACGTCACGGATCGTCGGAAGCGTCATGCGAGGTCTCCCGTGCCGAGGGTGGAAAGGAGTCCGGCGAACAGCCGGGCGCGCGGCACCAGCTGCGACACCAGCACGTGTTCCTCCAGCGTGTGCGGGCCGGCACCGACCGCGCCCAGCCCGTCGAGCGTCGGAATGCCGAGCGCGCCGGTGAAGTTGCCGTCGCTGCCGCCGCCGAACGTGCCGTGCTCCAGCGTGAAGCCGATCTCGCGGGCGCAGGACGCGGCCTCGGCATAGAGGCGCAGCGTGCCCTCCGACGGTTCGAACAGCGGCCGCTCGGGACCGCGCTCGACCTCCAGCGTCACGCCCTCGACCGGCGATTCGAGGCGGCCCATGAAGTCGTGCACGTAGGCCAGGTTGTCGGCCGACGAGGCGACGCACAGCACCTCGGCGGTGCACTCGGTCGGCACGACGTTGACGAACAGGCCGCCGTGGATGACGCCGACGCTGAACGACACCAGCCGGTCCATGTCGGTCGCGCTCTCGACCGTCTCGACCAGCCGCGCCATGGCGCGGATCGCGCTGCGCCCGGCGCGGTTGTCGGCGCCGGCATGGGCCGGCTTGCCGCGCGTCGTGAGGCGATAGCGCGCGAAGGCATGGCGGCCGGTGATCACCTTGCCCTGCCGCGCCGGCTCGGGCACCAGCACCCAGCGATGGCGTCTTGCCTCGGCCTCGATCAGCGCGCGTGTCGCGGGGCTACCCAGCTCCTCGTCGGGGATCAGCAGGAAGGTCACCGGCAGCGGCGTGTCGCCGTCCTCGGCACGCACGCGCCTCAGCGCGTGCAGCGCGAGGCAGAGCCCGCCCTTCATGTCGAGCACGCCCGGCCCGTACAGCCGGTCGCCTTCCTGCCGCAGCCGCAAACGGTCCTCGATCGTGCCGACCGGGTGGACGGTGTCGAGGTGGCCCAGCACCAGGATGCCGGGCCCCGGCTGGCGGCCGGGAAACGACGCGCGCAGCACCGGCGCGCCGGACGGGGCGGTACTGCGCTCGATCGCGGCGCCGGCGGCGCGCAGGTCGGACCCGGCCAGCGCATACATGCGTGCCACCGCCTCGGGCGTCACCGACGGGCTCTCGACCGACGCCCAGCGCACGATGTCGGCGACGATCTCGTCGGCCGAGAAACGGTTGGCGCGTGCCGGGTTCACGCCGCGATCTTGCGGCACTCGGCGGCGCAGGCCGCGCAGGCGTCGGCGCAGGCCTTGCAGGTCGCGTGCTTGTCGGCGTGCTTGCGGCATTCCTTCTCGCACTCGAGGCAGACCGTGAGCGCGACCTTGGCCAGCGCCGGCAGGTTGGCCGAACCCGTGCCGGCCAGCTTCGCGAGCGCCGTCGTCACCGCCATCATCTCGTCGACCGAGCGGGCGCAGGCGGCGAGGCTGGTGTCGCCGGCGGCGAAGCTCGCGTAGCAATGGTCGAGGCAGACGATGCCGGCGCGCACGCAGGACAGCGCCGTGGCGACCAGGGCCGCGTTCTTGCCCTCGGCGCCGCCGTGGTCGTGGCCGGCGTGGCTTTGCGCCAGGGCAGGGGCCGCCAGCAGCGTCGCCGCGGCGGCCAGCACCAGTCGTCTCTTCATCGTCGTCTCCTCGGTGGCGGCCGAAGCTTACGCCTCCCGCAGCGGGCCGGGTAGCGCGGCCTCGGCGCGCGCGATCAGGCGCTGTTCGTGGCGGCGGGCCAGCAGCAGGCAGACGGCGATGCCGACCACGGCGACGACGACCAGCGCGATCCGCACCGGGCGCGAGACCGCCGCCAACTCGTGACCGAACAGCCAGCCGCCGCCGCCGACCAGCACCGCCCAGCCGACCGCGCCGGCGGCGTTGGCGACCAGGAAGCGCGGCCACGGCATGGCGTTCAGCCCGGCCAGCACGGCGGCCAGCGTGCGCAGGAGCGCCACGAAGCGGCCGAGGAAGACGATGGTGCCGCCGTGCCGGTGGAACAGGTAGCGGCCGAGCTTGAGGCGCGGCTCGTCGAGCCCGATGCGCGGCCCGAAGCGCAGGGCCAGCGGCAGGCCGAGCTTGCGACCGATCAGGTAGCCGATGTTGTCGCCGACGATGGCGGCGCCGGCCGCGGTGGCGATCACCGACACGATGTCGAGGTGCCGCGTCGCGCCGGCGTAGAGCGCGGCGGTGACCAGCGCGGTCTCGCCCGGCACCGGCAGCCCGACGCTCTCCAGCATCACGAGCGCCATCAGCGCCCACAGGCCCCAGGCGGCGATCAGGGCCTCGGGCGACAGCGAGGCGGGCAGCGAGACGAGCAGGTCCACGCCGCAGCATAGCGGGGTCGCGCCGCCGCGACGATGCGGGCATAGTCGTCGCGGAAACGGAGGAAACGCGTGGGCAAGGTCCGCAACGTGCTGTTCATCATGTGCGACCAGCTGCGCGCCGATCACCTGTCGTGCGCCGGCCATCCGCACCTGCAGACGCCGGCGATCGACGGGTTGGCGGCACGCGGCGTGCGGTTCCCGCGCGCCTACGTGCAGTCGGGCGTCTGCGGCCCGTCGCGCATGAGCTATTACACCGGCCGCTACATGACGAGCCACGGCGCCACCTGGAACCGCGTGCCGCTCTCCTTGCGCGAAAAGACCATCGGCGACTTCCTGCGCCCGGCCGGCATCCGCGTCGCGCTGGCCGGCAAGACCCACGTTCTGCCCGACCTCGAGGGGCTGGAGCGCTTCGGCATCGAGGGCGGCTCGGCGCTGGCGGCGCTGATGCAGGCCGGCCGCTTCGAGGAGCTCGACCGCTACGACGGCCATTCGCCGCCGGGCGGAGAGAGCGGCTACGCCGACCACCTGCGCCGGCACGGCTACGACTCGGCCGACCCGTGGAGCGACTTCGTGATCTCGGCCGCCGGGCCCGACGGGCCGGTCTCGGGCTGGCACATGCGCAACGTCCACCTGCCGGCACGGGTCGCCGAAGAGCACTCCGAGACCGCCTACATGACGCGCGAGGCGATGCGCTTCATCGAGGACCAGGGCGACCGTCCGTGGTTCCTCCACCTGAGCTACGTCAAGCCGCACTGGCCCTACATGGCGCCGGCGCCCTACCACGCGCTGTACACGGCGGACCAGGCGCTGCCGCTGAACCGCGCCGAGTCCGAGCGCGCCGACGAGCACCCGGTGCTGGCGGCCTACCGGCGACACGAGGAATCGCAGTCGTTCCAGCGGCCCGACGCCAGCACCGTCGTGCGCCCGGCCTACATGGGCCTGATCCGCCAGATCGACGACTGGCTCGGTCGCCTGTTCGCGCTGCTGCAGCGGCTCGGCCGCTTCGACGACACGCTGATCGTCTTCACCTCCGACCACGGCGACTTCCTCGGCGACCACTGGCTGGGCGAGAAGGAGATGTTCTACGAGGAAGCGCAGCGCGTGCCCTTCATCGTGTACGATCCCGACCCGGCCGCCGACGCGACGCGCGGCACCGTCGACGACCGCTTCGTCGAGGCGGTCGACGTCGTGCCGACCTGCCTCGCCGCGCTGGGGCAGCCGGCGCAGGACCACCTGGTCGAGGGCCGCTCGCTGCTGCCGCTGCTGCGCGGGGACGGGGGCGGGGGCGCGGCGACGCCGTGGCGCGACGCGGTGTTTTCCGAGCTCGACTACGCCTTCCGCGAGGCCCGGCTGATGCTCGGGCGCAAGCCCAACGAGTGCCGCGCCATCATGGTGCGCGACGATCGCTGGAAGTACGTCTGGTGGCAGGATTTCCGGCCGATGCTGTTCGACCTCGCCAACGACCCGCAGGAGCGGCGCGACCTCGGCGGCGAGGCGGGCCACGACGGCGTCAGGCGCGCGATGGAGGACCGCATCGCGGCGTGGCTGAAGGGCCGCAAGACGCGGGTCACGGTCGACGACGCCTACGTCGCGGCGCGCACCAACACGCACCGCAAGCACGGCATCCATTTCGGCGTCTGGTGAGCGGGGAGCAGCACGTGTATCGATCGATCATGGCGATCTCGGAGGGCGGCCCCGATGCCGAGCCCTCGTTCCGGCTCGCCGCCGCGCTGGCGACGGCGTTCGGCGGCACCGTCGACGCGGTGCACTACACCGAGGACCAGCCGCACGACGCCGACATCGCCAACCAGTCGATGCCGTTCCTCGCCCGCCTGTCGCGCGACCGGCTGGTGGCGCGCGCCGGGGAATCGCGCCGCGCCTTCGAGGCGCTGCTCGCCGCGCTGCCCGGCGCGACCTACACCGGCGACCAGCCGATGACGCGCGACGCGCTGGTCCATCTCGGCCGCTTCGCCGGGCTGATCGTGATCGGCCGCCCCGGCGCCGATCCCGAGAACGTCGCCCCCGAGACCGTGAAGGCCGCGCTGTACGAGTCGGCGCGCCCGGTGGTGATCGCGCCGCCGCGGCCCGGCACCGCCGCGCTCGGCCGGGTCGTCGTGGCATGGAACGGCAGCGCGCCGGCGGCCCGCGCGGTCGGTGCGGCCTTGCCCTTCCTGGCGCGGGCCGCGCAGGTGACGGTGCTGGCGACCGACGGCGAGGCCGGGACGGCCGGCGCGCCGCTGCTGGTCCGGCTGCTGGCGCGGCACGGCATCGTGGCGACGGTCGAGACGGTGAAGCTGCGGGCCCTGACCGGCCGCGGCCGTGGCCGCGCGCTGCTGGCGGAAGCGAGCGAGCGCCGCGCCGACCTGCTGGTGATGGGCGCCTATGGCCACGGCGAGCTGTCGAATTTCCTCGGGCTGGGCGGCGCCACCGCCAAGGTGATCGCGTCCTGCCCGATGCCGTTGCTTCTGGCCCGCTGAGTCGGGGCCGCTTTCCAGGGAGGAGCGAGAGATGAAGACCGTACAGTCGATGCTGGAGGAAGCCCACGCCGCGGTGCCAAAGATCGGCGTCGCGGAAGCCAAGGCGCTGGTCGGCAAGGCCGACGTGCTGTTCCTCGACGTGCGCGAGCCGCCGGAAGTGGCGGCGTCGGGCAAGGTGCCGGGCGCCGTCGCGGTGCCGCGCGGCCTCGTCGAGTTCCGCGCCGACCCCGCCTCGCCGATGCACGACAAGGCGTTCGACCGCAACAAGACGGTGGTCGCCTACTGCGCCTCGGGCGGCCGCTCGGCGCTGGTGCTGAAGACACTGAAGGACATGGGCTACACCAAGGTCGCGAACCTCGGCGGCTTCCAGGGCTGGGTCGACGGCGGCGGCGCGGTCGAGAAGTAGGCCGGCAGAAAGAGAAAGGTCCCTCGCTCGCGCTCGGGATGACAAGAAATGCCTGTCATCCCGAGCGCAGCGAGGGACCTTTCGATTACTCCGCCGCGATGGCGTCGTTGACGAACTTCTTCGCGTCGAAGTCGTCGGCGACCTTCATGTCGTTGGCGATCAGCTTCTCGACGTCGATCTCGGCGTAGCCCATCACGCCCATGTCGCCGAGCGCCTTCTGGACCTTCGGGCCGAACAGGCCGATCTCCTTGAGGATCGGCACGATGCGGGTGAACAGGCGGGTGCGGAACGACTGCATCGAGCCCGAGTGGTAGGCGTACTCGAGCATCTCCTTGACCGGCAGGCCGGAGCGCATCCAGACCTCGCCCTGGTTGAAGCGGTCGCGCATGAAGTACAGCGCCTCGACCACGAACTCCTCGCGCTCGGCGCGCTCGGCGTCGCTGATGTGCGGGTAGTACTCGCGCAGCGCCATGCGGCCGAACGTGACGTGGCGCGCCTCGTCCTGCATGACGTAGGCGTTCACCGCGCCGGCCAGGTTGTTCTTGGCGGTGTCACGGATGCGCTGGAAGGCGGCAAGCGCGAGGCCCTCGATCAGGACCTGCATGCCGAGGTACGTGAAGTCCCAGCGGCGGTCGGTCAGCGTCTGCTCGAGCAGGTTCTTGAGCGAGTCGGTGATCGGGTAGGCCTGCTTGAACTTCTCGTGGATCAGCCGCTTGTAGCTCTCGACGTGGCGGGCCTCGTCCATCACCTGGGTCGCGGCATAGAACTTGGCGTTCATGTCCGGCACGGTGTTGACGATCTTGGCGGTCGCGATCAGCGCGCCCTGCTCGCCGTGCATGAACTGGCAGATCGAGTGGCACTGCAGGTTGAAGCGCAGCCAGTTCTTTTCCTTCTCGGTCATCTTGTCCCAGAAAGGCGAGCCGTAGATCGGGATCGTCTCGTCGGACATGCCCATCGGGTTGCCCTCGAACAGCTCCTGCGACCAGTCGATCCGGGTCGCGGTGTCCCACTGCTGCTGCTTGCCCTTCTCGTAGAGCTTCAGGAGGTCGGCCGAGCCGTCCTCGTACTCCCAGTTGAAGGCGATCTCGGTCTGTCCGTCGAACTTCCACTCGGTAATGTCGACGGGAAGCTGGTAGATCGTCTTGCTCGTCATTGGGGCTTGCCTCCTGGCCGTTAACGGGGTCCCATCCCACCATCGGAGCGCAAAAGTGACGCTCCGTTCATTTTTGTCGGCGTTTCCTACCACAATCTGGTAGGAGAGTCCCACGCCATTGCTCAGGTTAATGTGAACGCGGGTTTACCGGATGTCCTACAATACGCTGCGGATTGCCAAGATCATCCAGGAAACGCCGGATACCAGGTCGTACGTTTTCGATGTCCCGGCCGAGCTGGCCGACAAGTACCGCTACAAGGCCGGCCAGTTCCTGACCTTCAAGGTCACGCACGCCGACGGCGCCTTCAACCGCTGCTACTCGCTGTCGAGCGCCCCCGAGACCGACGGCGCCGCCCTGAAGGTGACGGTGAAACGCGTCACCGGCGGCAAGGGCTCCAACTGGTTCCATGACGCCCTGGCCGAGGGCCACGGCATCGAGGTGATGCCGCCGGCCGGCCGCTTCGTGCTGCGCGACGGCGACGCCCCGCTGCTGCTGTTCGGCGGCGGCAGCGGCATCACGCCGATGATGTCGCTGGTCAAGGCCGCGCTCGCGACCGGCAACCGCCGCATCCGCCTGTTCTACGCCAACCGCGGCCACTTCACCCTGGCCCACACGGATTCCGCCGTGCGCACCATGCGCTGGCGTGCCGAGGTGAACAAGCACTACGGGGTGGATTCGGAGGTGGTCGGCCCCGAGGTGGTGAAGGAAGCCGCGCCGATGATCGACATCAGCTGCGGCGGCCACGCCCCCATCCTCGGCGCCCTGTACCACGCGCCGGGCTCGGTGGCCCGCCATGACGCGGTGGCCTGGGGCTACGGCCGCGGTGCCGACCAGCGTGGCGTGGAGATCCACCAGCAGACCGAGGTGCTCGGCATCGACGTGGTGGCCGGCAAGGTCAAGGGCGTCAAGACCTCCCGCGGCTACATCTCCACCAACAAGGTGCTGTGTGCCGTGGCGGGCTCCACCCCGCGCATCCTCAAGATGGTGGACGTCAAGTCGCCCATCTACATCCACCCGCTGCAGGCCATGGTCAGCGAGCCGATCAAGCCCTGGCTCGACCCCATCCTGGTGTCCGGCAGTCTGCACGTCTATATCAGCCAGTCGGCCCGTGGCGAGTTGGTGATGGGCGCCTCCCTGGATCCCTACGAACTCCACGGCACCCGCTCCACCCTCGACTTCGTCGAAGGCCTCACCACCCACATGCTGGAGATGTTCCCCTTCCTCTCCAACGTCAAGGTGATGCGCCAGTGGGCCGGCATGGCCGACATGACCCCCGATTTCGCCCCGGTGATGGGCAAGACCCCGGTGGAAGGCTTCTACCTGGATTCCGGCTGGGGCACCTGGGGCTTCAAGGCCACGCCGGTGTGCGGCAAGACCATGGCCCACACCGTGGTCAATGACAGCGACCACCCCTTGATCACCGGCTTCTCCCTGGACCGCTTCCGCAACTACGCCCTCACCGGCGAAAAGGGCGCGGCGAGCGTCGGTCACTGAGTCGGCCACCGAGAGGAAATCCACCATGAAGATCCTGACCTGCCCCCTCAACGGTCCCCGCCCCGTCTCCGAGTTCTTCTACTGGGGCGAAGTGCGTCCCATGCCGAACCCCGCCACCGCCAGCGACGACGTCTGGGCCGACTACGTCTTCAACCGCAACGGCGCGCCCGGCGTGAAGAAGGAGTGGTGGTGCCACACCCCCAGCAACACCTGGTTCATCGCCGAACGTGACACCGAGAAGGACGTCGTTGTGCGCACCTATTTCTACGAGGGAGAAGACTGATGCGTTTGCCCGCCACCAGCGGCGAGTGGATCGACCGCTCCCGCCCCGTCGAATTCAGCTTTGAAGGCCGCAGCTACAAGGGCTTCGAAGGCGATACCGTCAGCTCCGCCCTGTGGGGCGCCGACGTGCGCGTCCTCGGCCGCAGCTTCAAGTACCACCGGCCCCGCGGCGTGCTGTCGCTGGCCAACCACGACACCAACGCCCTGCACCAGTGGGGCGGCATTCCCAACATCCGCTCCGACGTGACGCCGCTGGCCGCCGGCATGGCCCTCACCGCGGTGAACACCTTCGGCGGCCTGGAGGCCGACAAGGGCCGGCACCTGGGCAAGATCTCGTCCCTGCTGCCGGTCGGCTTCTACTACAAGGCCTTCCACAGCAAGAAGCTCTTCCCGATGTGGGAACGCATGTTCCGCTTCATGACCGGCCTCGGCCGCGTCGACGTGAACATGCCCCACCGCCGTACCCCCAAGGCCTATGACTTCTGCGACGTGCTGGTCATCGGCGCCGGCCCCTCCGGCCTGTCGGCCGCGCTGGCTGCGGCGGAGCAGGGCGCCGAGGTGGTGGTGGTGGATGAGAACGCCCGTGCCGGCGGCAGCGCCGGCTATCAGCTGGGCAATGACGCCAGCCGCCGCCGCGTGCTCGACAGCCTGCTCGCCCGGGTGGCCGCCGAGCCGCGCATCCGCGTCGTCACCGCGACCTATGCCGCCGGGTATTACAAGGATCACTGGATCCCCCTGGTCAGCGCCGATCGCATGCTCAAGATGCGTGCCGGCAGCGTGGTGCTGGCCAGCGGCGCCTTCGAGCAGCCGGCCGTCTTCCACAACAACGACCTGCCCGGCGTGATGCTGGCCAGCGCGGCCCAACGCTTGATGTACCGCTACGGCGTCAAGCCGATGAACAAGGCGGTGGTGCTGGCGGCCAACGCCGACGGCTACCGGGCCGCCCTCGACCTGCAGGCCAACGGCATCACCGTTGCCGCCCTGGTGGACCTGCGGGCCGGCAGCGGCAGCGCCGACCCCCTGGCCCGCGTGCTGCAGCAGTCCGGCGTGGAAGTGCTGGTCGGCCACGCGGTGGTTGAAGGCATCGCCGATGGCAAGGGCCTGTGCGCCGGTGCCCGCATCGCCGCCCTGCAGGCCGACGGCACGCCGGCCGCCCAGCGCCGCGACATCGCCTGCGATGGCATCCTGATGAGCACCGGCTGGGCGCCCGCCGCCAACCTGCTGTACCAGGCCGGTACCCGCATGCGCTACGACAAGTCCGTCGAGCAGTTCGTCCCCGACGTGCTGCCGGAAGGAGTGTTCGCCTGCGGCCGCGTCAATGGCGTGCATGAGCTGTCCCGCCGTGTGGCGGACGGCACCCGGGCCGGCAGCCATGCCGCCGCGGCGGCCGGCTTCGGCAGCGCCGTCGGCGAAGCCTTGCCCCCCGAGCTGGAAAGCCCCAGCCATCCCTGGCCGATCATCGATCACCCGGCGGGCAAGAACTTCGTCGATTTCGACGAGGACCTGCAGCTCAAGGATTTCCGCAACGCCGTGCAGGAGGGCTTCGACAACATCGAGCTGCTCAAGCGCTTCTCCACCAACGGCATGGGCCCCAGCCAGGGCAAGCACTCCAACATGAACGGGCTGCGCATCCTGGCCCGCCTCACCGGCAAGGAACCGCAGCAGGTCGGCACCACCACGGCGCGCCCCTTCTACCACCCGGTCCCGATGGCCATCCTGGCCGGCCGTGGCTTCAACCCCGAACGGGCCACCCCGCTGGCCAGCCGTCATGACGCCCTGGGCGCCAAGTGGATGCCGGCGGGTGTATGGCAGCGTCCCGAGTATTACCAGGTGGCGGGCAAGGAGCGCCTCGCCTGCATCCGCGAAGAGGCCCATGCGGTGCGCAACGCAGTGGGGCTGATCGACGTGGGCACCCTCGGCAAGCTGGAGGTCATCGGGCCCCAGGCCGCCGAGTTCCTGGAGCGGGTCTACACCTCCAACTACGCCAACCTGAAGGTCGGCATGACCCGCTACGCGGTGATGTGCGACGAGTCCGGGGTGGTCATCGATGACGGCGTGGTGGCCCGCCTGGCGGACGACCACTTCTACTTCACCACCACCACCTCCGGGGCCGCCACCATCTATCGCGAGCTGTCCCGCCTCAACACCCTGTGGCGA